>Ga0116185_1002913_pt1 | contig 15334 bp, 7 predicted proteins | sample AD_JPNNA7_MetaG_FD_89754 | JGI IMG/M metagenome (GOLD analysis project Ga0116185, IMG submission 89754) | Active sludge microbial communities of municipal wastewater-treating anaerobic digesters from Japan - AD_JPNNA7_MetaG | ecosystem: Engineered > Bioreactor > Anaerobic > Digestate | place... | reverse complement strand
CCACGCTGTACTTCAGAAGCAGGGCGATATCGGAGGCCGTCTCGACATTCATGGTGGACAGCATTCCCGATCTCCTCCAGGAGTTGAAGAGGGAGGAGAAGTCATCGACGGCGCGGTGGAGACTCCGGTCGACGATACTCTCGTACAGGGAGAGCCGGCCCTTCTCCTGATCGCGCATGATTTCGGAGAGGCTCGACCTGAAGGCCTTGAATGCACATGCCTGCGCATCGAGACTCAAGGCTGCATAATATCCCCAGATATGGCCTGCAAGGGTATTCAGTATCACGGAGATGGGGAATGCGGACCGGGGAACGTGAATGACCGACTCTGCTATCCTGCTGAACCTGCGCTCGCCTTCATCGGCTATGACCACCACGCTCGACGCATGGGCATTGAAGATCGCCACATCCTTGATGATGTCTTCGAGCACGGCATCCGGACTCCCTGCGGCACAGACGAGGATGAGCGGTTCGGATGAGAGGTCGATGTGCTTCTTGTCCTCGATGATGTCGGAAGAGATGGTCTTGTAGCAGAGCTCGCTGAGCTTGATCCGTATCTCGTCCGAGGCGACCTTGTTGACGCCGCTTCCCACGACCGCCCAGTATTTTTTCTTCCTCACGAGATCCCATGCAGAGGTCTTGATGGCATCCTTTCCGGCAATGACCTTCTGCATGAGTCCGGGCGCCTTCTCCAGAAGCGTGAGCTCATGCCCGATCCTCTCTTCAGAAAGCGTCTTCAGGACCCGGGCCATGAACAGCGCCAGGATGTAGCCTGCAACGACCTGCGAATAGAATGCCTTCGTTGAGGCGACGGACATCTCGATGTCGCGTCCGTCGCTCGTGTAGAATACCCCGTCGACCTTCGTGGTGATGTCGGACTGCCTCCTGTTCACGATGGCGATGAGATGGGCTCCCCGCTCCTTTGCCATCGAAACGGCCCGGTTCGTATCGGTCGTGGTGCCCGACTGGGTGATCGCAATGACGAGGCAGGAAGACATGTCCGCATCGAGGCAGAAGCCGCTCAGGTCGGATGCCTTCTTTGCCTGTATGGAGATGTTCGTGCCCTTGAGATAGATGAGGAGCGCCTCTGCAATGGCGGCGCCGGCAATCGCCGCCGTGCCCTGCCCCACGACATAGATGCTCCGGATTGCGCCGGCGGCGAGGGCTTCCCTGATCCTGCCCGGAATGACCTCCTCGCCGAGATTGAAGGTTATGCTCCGATCCTCCCCGATGCCGTACTTGCCTCTCATGGTTTTTCTGATGGACTGAGGCGCGTCGAGGATCTCCTTGAAGAGATAGTGGGGATGCGTTCCCCTGTCGATGTCGCGGGTGGTTATCTCGGCGCACTGCACGTCGTTCGAGCCGAGGAGGACAGGATACCCGTCATAGTACATGGCCTCGATCCCTTCGAGGCCGGCGCCCCGATTGTCATTGAGGATGAAGATCTGCCCCCTGGTGCTCTCGTTGCCCAGAATGCGCTCCTTTTCCCCGTCCATCTTGATGAAGTGGGGGGTCTCTTCGACGAGTCCGTATATTTCCGAAGAGAAGATATACTGGTGTTCGCACAGGCCGACATAGATGGACTGTCCGCTTCCCTTCAGGGCGAGGAACACCTTGCCCGGCTCGAGGTTGCTCTGCATGGCGATGGCATGGGAGCCTTCGAAGTCGTTCACCGCCCTCCTGAACGCCTCCTTGAGGTCGTGGCCGTCGTAGAGGTACCGCTCGATCTGCAGGGGAATGACCTTGGTGTCCGTGGTTACCCGGGAATCGATCGAGCAGCTCCTTGCCTCGAGCATCTCCTTGAGGGCGGGATAGTTGTCGATGTCGCCGTTTAAGACCGCATTGATGGTCCAGGGACCGGTCGCGTAAAACGGGTATTTCTTCCGGGATGGGGCGAAGTCCCACCCGTCCTGGACCTCCTGGCTCAAGCTGAAGCTGTTCACCGGATGGCAGTTGGCCTCATTTATGGCACCCACCGATGCCCACCGCGTATGGGACAGGTACATCTGGGAGTCCGGGGCATGCTCGACAACGAGATGGATGAGGGGATCGCTCCTGATGGATTTTCTCAAAGCCCTCGTATTGTCGCCGAGATTTCCGGTTATCAGTGCCGTCTTGTAGGTAAAGCTCAGGCAGTCCGGGGATATGTGGATGGACCTGTCCCAGAGGTCTCCGGGCGTGCAGCGCTTCAGGAAGGTTTCATAGAGGTCCGCAGCCTTTATCTTATCGACCAGCTTCTTGATTTCCCGGGGATTTCCGAACCGGAAGGCCACCTGGATGCCGCAGGAATCCCTTCCCCTCACCTCGAGCCGGTCGAGGGCATTGAGGGTGAAATTGATTCTCTGATACTTTTCGAACTCACCTGAAGAGAGGACCGTATCCCTTCCGGTGAGGTCCATGATCTTGCCCAGGTTCTTGAGCACGTCTTCGCGAAGCCCCCAGGAGATGTCCTTCAGATGGACGAGCGACTTGAGCAGGACTTCCATATCGCGGGTCGTGAAGGAGGATGCATTCTTCTCGAAGAGGCGCTCCTCCTGGTCGACGAATACGCTCACATCTCTGCACAGTCCTTCCAGCCCGGCCTGAGAGTCCTCGCGGGACAGCCTCCATTGGGCGCCCGGGTTCTGCTTCAGACTGTAGAGGGACTTTTCGAAAGCTGCGAGAGCCTCCGGGTTCAGGTATGAGCTCAGCTCAATGGATCGCCTGAGGACCTTATCCAGGGAGTTGGCCTTCACCCGGCTGAAGTGCTGCACCAGTGTTTCGAGAGCTGCGCCGTACGCAGGCCCTTCATCGCCCTTGACGACCAGGACACCTGCCAGCCCGCAGAAGAGGACATCGGGCATCACGGGAAAGAGGATGATGGACCGGGCGGGCATTCTGTCAGGATTGCATCCTATGGAGAGCCTCCACGTAAAAATGTTTTGCAGGAAAGCCCATGATATTCTTTTCATACTGTTCTTTTCCTCCATAATAGAGCACTGCGACCGATTCTCCAGCCCCATCATGGCACTTCGTCAATCATCAGCCTCTTCCCTTGAAAAGCCCTCCCAAGGAATCGTCTATCTCCGGCCCTGCATCATCAGGGCGAACTCGGCAAAGAGGTATCCTGCGTCGTGAGGCCCGGGCGACGCCTCGGGGTGATACTGGACGCTGAACGCCTTCCGGGAAGGATACCTGATGCCCTCGAGGGTGTTGTCGTTGAGATTGATGTGAGTCACATGCGCACCCTGCGGGAGGGTATCCGGAACCACGACGAACCCGTGATTCTGGGACGTGATCTCGACTTTGCCGGTTTCTAGGTTCTTGACCGGCTGGTTCGCTCCGTGGTGACCGAACTTGAGCTTTTCGGTCTTTGCCCCGAGTGCTTGTGAAAGAATCTGATGGCCCAGGCATATGCCGAATATGGGCACCTTGCCGAGGAGGCCCTGCACGGTCTCCACCTGGCGGGCCAGGGGAGCGGGATCGCCGGGCCCGTTGGAGAGCAGGACTCCGTCGGGACTGAAAGACAGGATCTCCTCCGCACCGGTATCAGCCGGGACGACGACCACCTGGCAGCCGCTCCGGTCGAGGCTCCGGAGGATGTTGTGCTTGACCCCGCAATCGAGCACCACCACCCTGCAGACGCCGTTCTTCGGGGTGAGGCCCTCGATCGGCAGATCGGTTCCCCCCTTCCACAGGTAGGGCTTTGTGCTCGTCACGCCCGATACGATGTCCCTTCCCACGAGACCGGGATATGCGCCGAGCTTCCCGATGAGCTCGGAAACTTCGTCGGTCCTCGTGGAAACGATCCCGCACATGGCGCCTTTCGTCCTGATCCGCCTCGTGAGCGCCCTCGTGTCTATCCCCTCGATCCCGATCTTACCGTTTTCTTCGAGGTATTCACGAAGCGTCTTCTTCGATCTCCAGTTGCTCGGGCTGTCCTGGTACTCCCTGACGATGAAGCCTTCGAGGTGGATCTTCCCGGATTCGAGGTCCTCGTCATTGATCCCGTAGTTCCCGATGAGAGGATAGGTCATCACGAGGATCTGCTCCTTATAGGACGGGTCGGTGAGGACCTCCTGGTAGCCAGTCATGGCAGTGTTGAAGACCACCTCTCCGAGCGCGTCGCCGTCTCCGGCGAATACGCGGCCCTTGAAGATCGATCCGTCTTCGAGAATAACGAGAGCAGCCTTCTTCTCGCGCAACACTACCGGGGTTCCTCCTGTCTGCCCGTTGTCCTCATGCGAATCTGCGGTCCGGGTGCATTATCGAGCGATGTCCCCGGCCCTTGACATGTCCGATCCCCTTTACAGGACCGGAAGGTAATTATCAATCTCATACCGGCTCACGTGGATCCTGAAGGCATCCCACTCCTTTTCCTTGTTTTCGATGAATTTTCTGAAGATATGCTCGCCCAGGGCCTCTTTGACGAGGGCGCTCTTCTTCACCACCTTGACTGCAGCGTACAGGCTGCCCGGCAGCGAGGTGATACCGATCTTTTTCATCTCTTCCTCGTTCATCTCGAAGATATCCTGCTCGATCGGCTCGGGCAGAGGATATTTCTTCTCGATGCCCTCCAGGCCGGCTGCGATCTGGACGGCAAAGGCAAGGTAGGGATTGCAGGCCGGATCCGGGGCCCTGAACTCCATGCGGGTGGCGTTAGCCTTGCCGGGCTTGTACATCGGAACCCGCACCATTGCCGAGCGGTTGCGGCGCGCCCATGACACGTACACAGGGGCTTCGTAGCCGGGGACGAGCCTCTTGTATGAGTTCACCCACTGGTTCGTCACCGCGACCATCTCGGGTGCATGGGTGAGGATGCCTGCGATGTAGCTCTTGCCCTCTTTGGAAAGGTGATACTTGTCCTTTGGGTCGAAGAAGGCGTTTACACTCCCCTTGAACAGCGACTGGTGGACATGCATTCCGCTTCCGTTCTGGCCCTGGATCGGCTTGGGCATGAAGGTGGCGTATACGCCGTGCTGCCTGGCGATCTCCTTGACCGCTGTCCGGTACGTCATGACGATGTCCGCCATCTTCAAGGCTTCCTGGTATTTCAGATCGATCTCATGCTGGGAAGGTGCGACCTCATGGTGGCTGTACTCGACGCTGATCCCCATCTTCTGGAGCGCGAATATGGTGTCGCGGCGGATGTTCGTTCCCTTGTCGACGGGAAGGCCGTCGAAATAGCCGCCCTTGTCGATGATCGTGGGTGACGCATCGTCTGCAAAGTAGAAGTATTCGAGCTCGGGACCCAGGTAGCAGGTGTATCCTTTCTTCGCAGCCTTCTCGAGCACGCGCTTCAGGGCATAGCGGGGATCGCCTTCATAGGGCGTACCGTCCGGATTCAGGATGTCGCAGAACATCCGGGCAACCGGCAGGTCCTGAGGCCGCCACGGCAGAAGCTGGAAGGTCCTCAGGTCGGGCTTCGCGATCATGTCGCTCTCGTGGATCCGGGCAAAACCCTCAATGGAGGACCCGTCGAATCCCATTCCCTCGTCGATGCCTTCATCGAGCTCGGAGGGCGTGATGTTGAAGCTCTTGAGCCTGCCCAGAACATCGGTAAACCAGAACTGGATAAAACTCACCTTGTGCTCCTTAACCGCTTTCATGACATCATTCTTCGTGCTGCATTCGAACATACCGCATCCTCCGTCTTCAGGAATCCATGTTCTTAAAAATCCTTGAAACCTTCCTATTCCAGCGGATCGCTCTGCTTAAGCTCCCAGATCCCCACGGGCATGCCCCTGCACAGAAGCCGCACCCGATGCACCGATCGCCATCGGCCGTGTATTCATACCCGCCTTGCTGAAGGTCCCTCCGTGAAATGGCCTGCTGGGGGCAGACGGCCTCGCACAGACCGCAATCTCTGCACCCGCCGCAGGATGCGCACAGCAGTGAGCACTGACCCAGATCATCGCCTGCCTGAGCCATCGGATCATAGTACTCGAGCCGCACGCTTCTGATATCGATGGGAGGGAGCTCATCGTAGGTTTCCGTCTTGCCCTTGAGGCGGGCATCTATCGATCCCGCCGCCTTCCTCCCGGCCCCGATCGCATCGGTGAGCAGCCCCGGCTTTACGGTGTCGCCGATGGCGTACACCTTCGGATCGCTGGTGCGATAGCTCTTGTCCACGACGATGAAACCGTTCCTGCTGTCGATCCCCGGCGGAAGGAAACTTATATCAGGCTGATCGCCGATGGCAAACACAATCGTGTCGGCATCCAAGATTTTGCCGTTCGAGAGCTCAACCCCCTTGGCAGTGATGGCATTTGCCGAGACCGGCCATAGGAATCTGGCGCCGATCTTTTCTGCCGCCTTCCGTTCATGTCCGAACGAAGCCGGCTCCCGGATGTCGATGAGGGTGATGTCCTTTGCGCCGTGACGGTGGGCCTCGGTCGCCACGTCGCACCCCACGTTTCCGGCGCCGATGACGACAAGGCGCTTGCCTACCTTGACTTCGCCTTTCTTCGAGCGCTCAAGGAACTCGAGGGCCGGCACGGCTCTCTGGTGGCCCTTGATTCTCAAGGTTCGGGGAATCCGGGCGCCGGTGGCAATGACCGTGAAATCATGGCCGTCTCTGATATCGAGAAAGGCTCCGGCATCTAGATCGCTTTCGAGCTGTTTGTAGGCGATCTTCTCCGATACCCTCCTGAGCTCCTTCCGGAACACCTCCTCGGGAAACCTGGTGAACGGAATGGCCGAAGCGATTTTGCCTCCCGGGCACTTCATCCGGTCGAACACTACAGGCTCGTGGCCCATCAGCCAGAGCTGCCATGCGACGGACAGACCTGCCGGGCCACCGCCGATGACCGCGATCCTTTTCCCGGTCGGCTTCCCGCGCTTCGGTTCCCCGGCGTCTACACTCGCCTTGCCGAGCATGGTAACATCGACTGCGGGCAGGAAATCCTTATTCTTCGTACACGCATCCATGCACAGATTCGGGCACAGGTATCCGCACACGGTCGCAGGGAACGGGGTATACCCGAGGGCCAGATCCACCGCCTCATCCACGCGGCCGCTGCGGATGAGCTCCCACCTCTTCTGGACGGGAATTCCGGTCGGGCACCCTGCCTGGCAGGGAGGAAGGTATTTGTGATTTTCCCATGAGGGAATGAATCTGCGCATGTCGCCCGTTGCGATGATCGGGATGGGGCTCCGGTCGATGTCGGTGAGGTCTCCGATCAGGCCGCCCGATCCGAGCTCCTTTTCCCAGACGTCCGTGCGGAAACGGGAGATGGGCATTCTCTGTTTCCCGACCCGCTCGAACGGCTGCAGCGCGATGAGAAGCTGCCACTTCGATCTGTCTCCGGTCAGGATGTCGAAGAGGCCCTCCCGGCCGATGGCTGCAAGGAACCCCTTCATGTTCACGGTGAGCCATTTCCACTCGCTCTCGGAGATCTTGACGATTTTGGCATCGGCCTCGCTGAAGTTCTTCTGGATCCCCCTGAAGAAGATCTTGCCGCCCACCATGCCCACACACGGCCTGTGGCCGAGGATGTTGCCCCGGTAATGGGACCCGAGACCGCAGACCACGGCGACGCCTCCGGCCATGAACTCGGCGAACGAATCCCCTACCCCGCCCAGGACCCACAGCTCGGGCGGGGCGAAACGGGGGTTGCTCTTGGTCATGGTCATGCCCCGCGCCCCGATGTCGCCTTCGATATAGATCTTTCCCTGGGCCATGGCATTGGCCACGCCGTTGGTGGCGTCTCCGTGGACAACGATGGTCGCACCTGCATTGAGCCAGCCCACATCGTCGGAGGCCGGGCCGTGGACCTCGATGGAGGTTTCGGACGATCCCATGGAGCCGATCCGCTGACCGGGATAGCCGTATATGTCTATCTTTACCGGGTCCGCACCCTTTTTCCAGAGCCGGCCGCCGATGCCGTGCTGGCCGAAGGCCTGTATCTCAATGTTCCGGTATCCCCTCTCCAGCGCACCCTGGATGCGTTCTTCGAGAACCCGCGACTCGACCCTGAGGCCGTCTTCCATTCCGGAGATCACGACCTTTACATGCCGGTTCATGTTCTCTCCCTCGTACGCACGGGCTTACCATCTCTCTTCATACGATGCACCTCACACCACATGCCCAATTTTGAGCCTCTCTGCTGCATGATAATCATCGATGCCGATGGCGTCGGACATCCCGATGGGAAGCGAGGTCGACCTTCCCAGCGGCGCGAGGATCTTCTTGAGCTCGGAATCGAAGCTCAGGAAGACGTCGACGAGCCTGGATGCCACGTCCTCGGGATCGAGCCGGCGATAGAGCCTCCGGTCCTGGGAAGTGATACCCTTGGGACACAGGCCGATGTTGCAGATGTTGCACCGGTCGCTCTCCGAGCCGACGCAGCCGGCAGCCGCCTGCATGATGTATTTTCCCACCTGCACGCCGCTCGCGCCGAGCATGATCAGCGCCGCTGCGTTGGCAGCCAGGTTCCCGTTCTTGCCGATGCCCCCGCCGGCAAAGAGAGGGATCTCGTTCTGCTTGCCGATCTTCACGAGGGTGAGGTAGGCGTCGCGGATGTTGCTCGCGATCGGGTGCCCCATGTGGTTCATCGAGACGTTGTAGGCAGCGCCCGTTCCCCCGTCTTCGCCGTCTATGGCAAGGCCTGCCGCATAGGGGTTCCGCGCGAGGTTGTTCAGCACGGCCAAGCTCGTCGTGGTCGCAGAGATCTTCGGGTATACCGGCACGCGGAATCCCCACGCCATGTACATCGACTGGATCATCTTGGCCACCGACTCTTCGATGGAGTACTTCGTCTGGTGCGTGGGAGGCGAAGGAAGGCTCACCCCTGTAGGCACGCCCCTGATGGCGGCGATGAGGCTGCTCACCTTGTGCCACATGAGGAGGCCGCCGTCACCGGGCTTTGCGCCTTGTCCGTACTTGATCTCGATGGCGCACGGGTCTTCCTTCATGTCGGGCAGCGCGTGGATGATCTCGTCCCATCCGAAGTAGCCGCTCGCTATCTGGAGGATGACATACTTCAGGAAACGCGACCGCAGGAGGCGCGGGGGACACCCGCCCTCGCCCGAGGAGATCCTTACGGGCATGCCGAGCTCCTCGTTGAGATACGCGACCCCCATCTGCAGGCCTTCCCACATGTTCGGAGACAAGGCCCCGAAGGACATGCCGCCGATGATCAGGGGATAGATCTCCCGTACCGGGGGTATCCACCCGCTTTCCGAGGATGCCTTCACCGCCTCCTCCGGCGGGAGTATCCTTCCCAGCAGGGTCCTGAGCTCGAACTCGTGCCTTCCGGCATCGAGGGCCGGGTCGGTGAGCATAGAGATCCTAACGAATTTGATGCGGTCGAGCACGCTCCCGGAGTCGTTGCGGCGGCCTCCCCTGCGCCTGGGTTCGCCGCCCCCGTTGACGTGAAACTTCAGCTTGTCGATCTCCTCGTTGCGTACAGGGTAGATGGCGGAATTGGGGCACACAAGCGAGCACATGCCGCAGCCCACGCATGCATGGCCCGGATCGGTCACCTGCCTGATGCCGTGGTATACGCCATACACATTGCCTGGTTTTTTCGTGAGCCCGAGGGTTATGCTGATTTCTCTCTTCCTGTGCACGCCCAGCTCGATGGCCCTGACCGGGCACACCGAGGTGCAATGCCCGCAGAGCGTGCACTTCTGCTTCTCCCAGAGTATATGCCAGAGGAGATCCTTCTGGCTTAAGCGTGATGGGTGCAGTTCTCCCACTGGCTCCACCTCTTTACCTCCATCCGCGAAGCATCGACATACGCCACGTCATACTTCATGGGCTGGAATTCGTAGTTCTTTTCCCGGTACGTTATGGCCTCTTCGAGTCCGCACATCTCGGATGAGAAAGCGAACATTCCCGGCTTGCCTCCGACGACCCCGGGCCTGAGCTTCTTGCTGTCCTGCACGATGAAGACAGTCTTGTCCGGCAGGCAGCCGATCACGCAGTTGGGCCCGTCGATGGTGAGGAACCGGCAGCTGTGCTTGAGGTTCCTCAGGAACACACGGTCGGGGTGCCTGACGAGCTCTTCGTCCTTGAGCGGGGTGATGATGTGCTTGTAGGCATCGATTCCCAGTCCCAGCCCGTTCACGGTGTAGTGCAGGATATGCGTGAATATCTCCGAGTCGGACTGGTATCCTGCGTAGCCGGGAAAACCCCGCGACATGAGATACTCCCGGTTAGGGGCGAATGCGGTGTTTTCGCCGTTGGTCATGGTCGCGAATCCCTGGAGAAAGAACGGGTGGCAGGCATAGAGCGTAATGGCGTAATTCGTGTTCTGCCTGCCCTGGGCGAGGATGATCCGCGCCTTGAGGCCCTTGCGGTCCAGACCGAGATACTGTGCTATCTCCATGGGGTCGCCAACCTCTTTGATCATGATCACATCGGGCCAGAACGAGAAGACCATCATGGACTCGTCTTCCTCGCCGAGCCTGCGCAGGTCGATCCTGATCTTCAGGAGGCGGTTCATGATTTCCGGCTCGGGGAGGCCTTCCCAGTCATAGGGATATTCATAGACCCTGATGAGATAGACGTCGCGCTTCGGGGTTCCGGCAGGTGGCTCCTTTGAAGGTCGGATCGAGAATTTGAACTTTGTGAGAAAGCCGATTTCCATCATATACCGGTCGAGCTTCTTGATCCCCTCATGGGAAAAGATGCCGGAGAGAATGGGAGAGCCTTTGAAAGGCTCGAGGTCACCCCCGAGGTCGGTCATGAACAGGCCCACCCCGGATCCGTCGTGGCCTTCTTTCATGACATCCAGTGCGCGGATTGCCACCATGGGAGAGAGAGGCTCTTCGCTCGTTATGGCAAATAGGCGGCACATACTGTGTTTTCCTCCTTGCAACCTGACTCTTCTCACCAGAGCGAAATTCATGCCACCATCCGCTCTGCGGTTTCCCATAAATTCTGATAGGCAATAAGCTTGTAGATTCTTAGAGTTAGTAGACTTCTCCCTCGGTCATCCGGAATCAGGCGAATCATCGTATCCGCATTGACTGGCGATCGGTTTCCCAATATTGTCCGATTGGAGTCTTTTCGGACATTTTTGCACCACTTTCAGGCTCATCCATCTATGGTTTCCCGCAGGTATCCCTGCGGCATTCTTTCCGTTCACAGGGGAAAAAGCCCTGAATCATTACAGAAAAAGAGCAACGCTGTCTGTTATGGATGTGAGCGGGCCCATGATCCCGCCCGCTCCCCCGGACCCGGGACAAAGGCACATCATTGTTCACCCGGCAGGAGAAGGCCTGTCGTCATTCCAGGGCGAGGGCAGCGGGGTTTGCCTCGAAACGGGAGGGTCAGATCTTCTTGTTCTTGAACCTCTTGACGTCGATCCCGTAGTTTTCGATCTTGTACTGAATGATGCGCTTCGTCGTGCCGAGGATGCGGGCGGCCTGGCTCTGATTGCCTTTTGCGTCCTTCAGGGCATCGACGATGAGTGAGCGCTCGTACGCGCTGACGAGGCTCGAAAGCTTTCCCTGCTTCTTTTTCTCCGGCGTCATCACCTTCATCTGGAGAGAAGGCGGAAGGTGGATGCTGTCCACGGTGTCGCCGTTCGTGAGGAGCACTGCCCGCTCCATGCAGTTCTCGAGCTCCCGGACATTGCCGGGCCAGTGGTACGCGAGGAGGGAGTCTATGGCCGGAGTCGAGATCCTCTTGACGATCTTCTTGAACTGCTTTGCATACTTTTCCACGAAGTGGTCGGCCAAGAGCAGGATATCGCTTCCTCTCTCGCGCAGGGAAGGCATATAGATGGGGAATACGTTCAGCCGGTAATAGAGGTCCGACCGGAAGCGCCCCGACGCTACGTCCTGATCGAGGTCTCTGTTGGTGGCGGCCACGATGCGCACGTTCACCTTGACGACACGCGTGGTGCCCAGAGGCTGGAACTGGCGCTCCTGGATGACCCGCAGCAGTTTTGCCTGGGCAAGGGGTGAGAGCTCCCCGACCTCGTCGAGGAATATGGTGCCGCCGTGAGCCTCTTCAAATCGGCCGCGCCTTTTCTGGACCGCTCCGGTGAACGCGCCCTTCTCATGCCCGAACAGCTCGCTCTCGATCAGGGTATCGGGCATGGCAGCGCAGTTCACCTCGACGAAAGGCCCGCCCGACCTCGGGGAGTTCCTGTGGATGGACCGTGCGACGAGCTCTTTGCCCGTGCCTGTCTCTCCGTGTATCAGGACCGTGGTGTTCGAGTCCGCTACCTGTGAGATGAGCCCGAAGATGTCCTTCATGCGGTTCGAGTTCCCCACCATCTCCGAAGAAGGACGCTGCGAGCGGCCGAGGAGATTCCTCAGACGCCGGTTCTCCTCTTCTATGGACCTCATGTGAACCGCTTTGGCGATGAGGCCCGCCACCTCGGAGAGGAACTGAATCTCGTAGTCCTGGTTGTCAACCTGATGGGCGACCTTATCTGCCGAGAGGACGCCCACCACACGGCCGTCATACATGATGGGAACGCAGAGGAAGGACAGCTCCGATCGGTCGAGAAACCTGCGGGCCCCGGTACGGTCGAGGAAGTGCTCTTCCTTGCCGAGATTTGCGATGACCATGGGCTTTCCGGTCTGGGCCACCTGGCCGGTGATGCCTTCTCCCGGCTTGTAGGTGATGTCGAGGCCTTCGATATCGACGCCGTGCGCCAGGTCGAGGATGGCCTCGCCCGTGTCCCGGTCAAGGATCGAGATCATGCCGCGGTCCATTCCGGTCTGCTCGCTCAGGGTCTTGAGCACCTGCTCGAGCTGTTCCCTCAGATCGAGAGGTGTTGCCAGGATCTGGGCCAGATTGTTGAGAACCTCGAGATCATCGTACAAAAAAGAACTCATGTCTGCCTTCCTCCAGGCCATTCAGCCGCTGAAGCTCTCATGGCCTTATATTCGTCATTTGCCGATAATTTCTCCATCGAATTCAGCATGATACAGCTTAGTCCTTCCCTTCCCAATAGCTTATCACCTTCTGCCGGACCACATCGCCGATGATCCTGAACCCTCTGTTTCCGACATCGTAGACCTTCACGACTTCTCGATATCGCTCCTCTTCGGGCAGGAGGTCGGGAAGAATATTGGAAAGTTCCCGGTTCCATGAGGGATTGAGGAAAACACCCTCCCTCCAGGGGAATACGGCCACGAAGAATATCCTGTTCTCGACGAGATCCTGGAAAAAGTGCGTGCCGTACGAGAGCTCGGGCATGAGGTTGCCTTCAATGAAGCCGATCTCGCCCAGCACCCTCATGTTGCTTATCTCGGAAAAGTGCACCGGCACCCCGAGTGAAGGCGTCGTCGTTCCCCACCTTCCCGGTCCGAGCAGCATGACGGAAAGCTCTTCCCTGTTTTCGACCAGCCTGTTCAGCCTGCCCACGACGCCAGCGATATTGTACTTCTCCTGGAGCGGCAGATCGATGTATGCCTTGGGCTGCACATAGATGATGCGGTCGATGGACTGGGAGATGCTCCCGCCCATGAAGTTTCCGCCCATCCGGAAAAGGACCCTTTCATCATCCACGTGCTCGGGGAATTCTATGGGCTTTTCCTCGCCTATGGTCTGGAGCGGACGGCACTGGACAAGGTTTATCCGGAAGCTGTTCGTATCCGTGAAGTTTACCGTGAACTCGATGTCGACCGGATAATCGTACTGTTTCTCCAGGATTTTCATCATCGAATGCATGAGCGACGGAAACCGGGTGTTCGAAAGAAGCTCGTCAAAGGTGATGAGCCAGACCTCCTGATCCTTCTTGCCGTACTCCCTCAGCCTTTGCGTCACCTCGTCATCGAGAACGGCGACACTGTCGAGGGGGATGTCGATTCCCTGCCGCAGGAGCTCGTTGAAGGAAGACGTCTGCAGGACGTTGTCCCTCGTATTGATCACATTCACGCTGTGCTGGGAAAAGGTCCGCAGGTCATCGATTCCGGAAAAAGGCCTGGTGAGAGGGTCGTCGAGGGCAACGAGGCGGGGGTAGTCCCCCTCGACCCTGTCGACGGCCCTGGTTCCCAATCCGAGGACCATCCTGAGCATCCCGGCTTCCGGGTCCATACCCTGCTTCCAGACGAAGGTGTTGTAGGAAACCCCCACCCCGCCGATATCCGGGAAAAAGTAGTGTTTGCGGTACGACCCTGACACGCGCTGCACCAGGAGAGCCATCTGCTCGTCGTCGAACTCAAGGCCGCGCTGTCTGCGATAGATGAGGGCATCCTCGTCCATGGTGCTGGCGAAGATCTTTTTGACAGCCTCTTCGAACTTGGCATAGCGCTCTTCCGGCGATCCCTGGTTTGCGCAGAATATGCTCTCGTACTTGCCGGCAAACGCGTTCCCGAACGAGTCTTCGAGAAGCGAGCTGGAGCGCACGATGATGGGTGACTGACCGAAATACTCGATGATCTGGTAGAAGTGCTCTTTGATGTCGTCGGGGAAGGCCCCGTGGAGAATCCTGTCTGCCAGAACCGGCGCCACGGTGAAGTAGCCATCGTTCGTCTTCTGGTCCATTCGGAGCTTCCAGCAGCCGTTGTTGACGAGATACGAGTAGAACACGTCCGAGCCGATGTAGAAGGAGTCGTGAGGCTCCAGATAATCGATCCAGTCTATGGACTTGTCTTTGGAGAGGAGCTTGCGGGAGAGAAGCAGACCCACGGTCTTGCCTCCGATGAATCCCGATCCTATGAGACGCGCCTTGATGTCGAGCAGGTCCTCGAGGGTGATGTGCTTCTTGACGAGGGAAGCCATCCTGGGATCCCTCGTAATCATGATCTCGCAGATCTGATCGATCATGCCCCTCTTCTTCTCCGGATCTGCATTCCCGGAGACCAGGTCCTCGGCCTTCATGAAGAGCCTGTCCCAGTAATCGAGGTTTCTCCTTCCGCTCTCGGTAAACCTCGACATGTGCTGAAAGAGCATCGATGCATCAAGGCTGTTGGTAACGGGAATGAACTTGTCCCCTTTTTCCAGATGGGGAAGGAACATCGTGGGGGAATACCGCTTCCACACCTTGAGCGGCTGCACGTAGAAGTTGTTTCCGCAGTAGGCAGGGTTATCGCAATTGTAGGTATCGAGCAGGACCTGCGTCGTCTCCCTGATCCGCGCTACAGTCGCGTACGAATGTCGGTTTCTGACGAGGGCGAAGTAGGCGATGGTCTTGAGCTCGAACAGGTACGGACAGGTGATGAGGAAGAAGTTTCCGATCATGAGGTCCGTGGCCCATGCGGAAAGAAGGTCGGAGAGGCTGTCGAATACATAGAAGGCCCCCTCGCCCGCCTCGGTGATAATCGTGTGCACCTTCGTGGAAAACGACTCGAAGCCCTCGCTCGAATCGAGATGATGGATGATCAGCTTGTCTCTCGGCTCGAGGAGCGGCTCGTGCTGGGCAAAGCGCATGTAGATGACCTTGTGG
>Ga0116185_1002911_pt1 | contig 15337 bp, 11 predicted proteins | sample AD_JPNNA7_MetaG_FD_89754 | JGI IMG/M metagenome (GOLD analysis project Ga0116185, IMG submission 89754) | Active sludge microbial communities of municipal wastewater-treating anaerobic digesters from Japan - AD_JPNNA7_MetaG | ecosystem: Engineered > Bioreactor > Anaerobic > Digestate | place... | reverse complement strand
TATGATGAGTAGCCTCAAGCAAGCCATTATCGTTGGGGGAGGGGTAACGGGTTTATGCGCCGCGTACTACCTCGCCCGTGACCTGGGCCGCGAAAACGTGGTCCTCCTCGAGGCGGACAACGTGGTGGGGGGGACCACGCGGAGCGAAGTCTCGGAGGGCTATGCGTGCGACCGGGGGCCCAACGGTTTCCTTGACCGCGAACCCGCAACCCTCGACTGGATAGCCGCCCTCGGACTGTCCGATGCGTTGGTCCGCGCAAACCAATCCGCCAAGCGCCGGTTTATCTTCACCAAGGGACGGCTCAACGAGGTTGTTGGACCGCCCCGTTTCTTCTTCAGCCCCATGCTTTCCGTTAAAGGCCGCCTTCGCCTGGCGGGTGAACCCTTTGTTGCCGGGAAACGCGACCATACGGGCGAGACAATTTGGGAATTCGCGGCCCGGCGCATTGGAACAGAAGCAGCCGACACCCTGGTCGGACCCATGGTGAGCGGTGTTTTCGGAGGCGATGCGCGGCTCTTGTCTCTCGAACACTGTTTTCCACGCATGGCTTCCATGGAACGCGAGTACGGCGGCCTCACACGCGCGCTCATAGCCAAGCGATGGCGGAAGAAGGCCGTCAGCCCCCTGGGACCCTCCGGAACGCTGACCAGCTTCAAAGAAGGCATCGGCAGGCTCCCTTGCGAGGCCGCAAAGGCTTTGGGGGATATCGTTTGCACGGGAGAGCGGGTGCTGCGCATCTTTCGAACGCCGGAAGGGGACTTCGCGGCAGAAACAAGCCGGGGACGCGTGCACCATGCCCGCGCCCTGGTGGTCGCCGCGCCAGCCTACGCGGCCGCCGAGTTCTGCCGGGAACTCGACGAAGCCGCAAGCAAAGCCCTTGCGTCTATCCGGTACGCCGATATCGCCGTGGTCTGTACCGGGTACGACGATGCTGCTGCGCATGGAAGTACCAACGGCTTCGGTTTTCTGGCGCCGCGCCAAGAGGGTTTGCGTATCCTCGGATGCCTTTGGACTTCAAGCATGTTCCCCCAGCAGGCTCCCCCGGGACGTATCCTTCTGCGGACTATGTTCGGGGGCTACACGGACCCCGACGCGGTCCAGCTGGGCGATGACGAACTATTGGCCCTCATCCGCCGCGAGTTGCACCCTATCATGGGGATTGATTCCGAGCCCGAATACGTGCGCATCTTCCGTTGGCAGCGGGGAATCCCCCAATACCTGCTGGGCCACGGCGACATACTCCGCGAGATCGAAGCGGCTCAAGAGCGCCATCCCGGATTGGCTTTTGCGGGCAATGCCTATCGGGGAGTCGGACTTAATGACTGTGTCCTCTCAGCATTGCGAGCCCGCGAGCGGGTGCTTGGTTATCTCCGGGACGGATAACGGACCAGCCCATTTCCAGCGGCAAGAAGTTGGCACAATACCCTGAAGAGAGACTTCATTTGGCCCCCAACGGGTGGTACTATATCTCTTTGTGCTTGATACGGACTTCTTGCTTGCGGCAGAGGTGAGGCCAAGAGCAAAAGCCTGCGGGGCCGCTACAAGTTAAGGCGGCGGAGGATGGAAATGCTTTCTAAACCGGATAATGAAAACCGGTTGAATCCTACTGCGATGGATCCGCTTTGTCGAACACCATTTCCGAACTCGCGTAAGGTTTACGTCGAGGGATTGGTTCCGGCTATTCGCGTGGCCATGCGCGAGATAGCCCAGACGACCACGTTCGACGCCGAAGGCCGGCCGTACGAGAACCCGCCCATCACCGTATACGACACGTCGGGACCCTACACCGACCCGGAATCCGCCATCGACCTGTCTGTGGGGCTTTCTCGCATCCGTGAACCCTGGGTGCGGTCACGACTCAACGTCGAAGCAGTTGATCGTGAGAAGCCGGGAAAGGCCTCGGGCACCAGCCAGTTCCCGCGGCACCTTCTCTACCGCGCTAAGCCGGGGACTCGCGTTACGCAGATGCATTATGCCAGGCGGGGCGAGGTCACCCCTGAGATGGAGTACGTTGCCATTCGGGAGAACGCCCGGTGGCAAGAGGCTTCCGAAGAATTGAAGCGGCGTCACGGCGGAAATGCGTGGGGAGCGATGATGCCTGAGGTGATCACGCCCGAATTCGTCCGAGACGAGGTTGCGCGGGGCCGGGCCATCATCCCCGCCAACATAAATCACCTCGAGTTGGAGCCTATGCTTATCGGCCGCAATTTCAAGGTGAAGATAAACGCCAACCTGGGCAATTCCGCGCTTTCCTCCTCCGTTCGGGAAGAAGTCGAGAAAATGCTCTGGGCGATTCGGTGGGGCGCCGACACGGTGATGGACCTGTCCACGGCCGAACCGATCCACGAGACCCGCGAATGGATTATCCGAAACTGTCCCGTGCCCGTGGGCACCGTGCCCATTTACCAGGCGCTCGAAAAGGTGGGGGGGGCGCCCCAAGATCTTACCTGGGACGTGTTTCGGGATACGGTCATCGAACAGGCGCAGCAGGGCGTCGACTACATGACCATCCACGCTGGAGTGCTTTTGCCGTTCATTCACTTGACGGCCGGGCGAGCCACGGGTATTGTCAGCCGGGGCGGTTCAATCATGGCCAAGTGGTGCCTGGCGCACCATAAGGAAAACTTCCTCTATACCCACTGGGACGAGCTCTGCGGAATCATGTCCGCCTACGACGTGGCCTTCTCGATTGGCGATGGGCTGCGCCCCGGCAGCCAGGCCGATGCCAACGACGAAGCCCAGTTCGCCGAACTCAAGGCGCAAGGCGAGCTGACGCGGCGCGCCTGGGAATTCGACGTCCAGGTAATGAATGAGGGCCCCGGCCATGTGCCTATGCATCTGATCAAAGAGAACGTGGACAAACAGCTCGCGTGGTGCGGCGAAGCGCCTTTTTACACCCTGGGCCCCGTCATTACCGATATTTCCCCCGGGTATGATCATATGGCTTCCGCCATTGGCGCAGCCATGATCGGATGGTACGGGGCCGCCATGTTGTGCTATGTGACCCCCAAAGAACACCTCGGGCTGCCCGGCCGCGACGATGTGCGGGAAGGCGTCGTGGCTTACCGGATTGCGGCGCACGCGGCCGACCTGGCGAAGGGTCACCCCGCTGCGCAGATTCGCGACAACGCGTTGAGTAAGGCACGGTTCGAGTTTCGATGGGAAGACCAGTTCAACTTGTCGCTCGACCCGGAGAGGGCCCGCGAACTGCACGACGAAACACTGCCTCAACGGGGTGAGAAGCTTGCGCACTTCTGCTCGATGTGCGGGCCGAAATTCTGCGCGATGGAATTCTCTCGCCAAGTCCGGAACGAGGCCGCCCGCCAAAAGGGGATGCAAGACAAATCAGCCGCCTTCTGTGAAGGCGGCGCAGAGATTTACCGGAAAGTCTAGACCAATGGCGGCGGGAGTCGCTTTGGCCCAGAAACAGCCACCATGCTCATCGGCTCTATAGGACTAGAAAAACCTCTCGCATTGGCCCCAATGGAGGATGTAACGGACTACTCCTTCCGGACCGTCTGCAAGGAATTGGGGGCAGACCTGCTCTATACCGAGTTCGCGAGTTCGGAAGCCTTGATTCGCGACGTTGACAAGACCCTCGGCAAGATACGCGTGCACGACGAGGAGCGCCCCATCGGGGTCCAGATCTTTGGCAGCGCCGAATCCTCGATGGAGGCGGCCGCGGCCGTGGCCGAACAGGCCCGGCCCGATTTCATCGATATCAACTGTGGGTGCTGGGTGAAAAAGGTCGCTTTGCGCGGGGCCGGCGCCGGCTTGCTGCAAGATATCAAGAAGTTCGAGAATGTCGTGCGCGGCGTTCTCGCGGGTACGACCCTGCCCGTGACGGTGAAGACCCGTTTGGGCTGGGACGCCGAGAATATCATCATCCTGGATGTCGCCCGCATGCTCGAGGGTTTGGGCGTACAGGCGTTGACTGTGCATTGCCGCACCCGCAAACAGGGACACAGCGGAGAGGCCGACTGGGCTTGGCTCGAGAAGTTGAAGAATACCGTGGCCATGCCCATCATCGGCAATGGGGATGTCACCGAACCGGAGGACGTCAAACGCATGTTCGCAACCGGTTGTGACGGCGTCATGATCGGCAGGGGAGCCATCCAGAATCCCTGGCTTTTCGCTCAGGCCAAGCATTACATGGCCACCGGAGAAGTGCCCGACCCGCCTTCTGTGCCCGAGCGTATCGCATTGTGCATCAAACATTTACGGCGCGCGGTTGATGTCAAGGGCGAGAAGAGAGGCAGCATCGAGTTTCGAAAACATTACAGCGGCTACCTTCGAAATCTGCCGCATGTAGCCAAACTGCGCGCTGAGCTGATGCAACTCAACGAGGTGGAACTCATAGTCGCTCGCTTGAATCAGTTCTGTGATAATTGGCCGTCAACGGCTGAGACACTTGACCCTCGCGGCTGATGGCTATACCTTGGTGGCGGCGCGAATCGCACTCGCTTATATGGGGGTACGCGATGCTTGAAGACTTTAAGGAACGTGTCTGGCAGGCCAACCGCAACCTGGTTTCTCGCGGACTGGTGTTTTCTACCTGGGGAAACGCGAGCGGAATTGACCGGGGCGCGTCATTGATCGTCAAGCCTAGCGGAATCGACTACGCCCTCATGCGGCCGGATGACATGGTGGTCGTAGACTTGAACGGTGACGTCGTCGAGGGGACCCTGCGGCCTTCTTCCGACACGCCGGCCCACCTGGAACTGTACCGCGCGTTCCCAGGTGTAGGCGGAATCGTTCATACCCACTCGCACTATGCCACCGTCTGGGCGCAGGCCTGCCGCCCAATACCCTGCCTCGGCACGACGCATGCCGATTATTGCTGCGGCGATGTACCGGTCGCGGGCCCTCTCAGCGAGGGCGAGGTTGCGGACGATTACGAAGCCAACACCGGCAAGGTCATCGTACGGCGGTTTGAGGCCTTGGACCCGCGTGCCTTTCCTGGAGTCCTCGTGGCGCAACATGGACCTTTTGCCTGGGGCGAGACGGTCGAAGATGCCGTGGAAAGCGCCGCTGTACTGGAAGAAATCGCCCGTTTGGCATTCCATACATTCATTCTGGCCCCCGGCCAGCCCGTCATTCCCGATTTCCTCTTGGCCAAGCACTACCTGCGCAAACACGGCCCGGATGCCTACTACGGCCAAGAGTAGCTGCTTTCCAAGGCGTTACGGCATGAACTCGGCCAGAAAGTCCAGCGTGAGGGTGGTGAGGTCCTTGTCCTCGTATTCCTCTTCCCAACACCCATGTCCTGCGCCTGGAATGAGGTAGGAGCGGTAGGGAATCCCGAAGGAGTCACAGCGGTCCTTGATTCTCAGTGCATCGAAGACAGGCACCGTGGTGTCATACGTTCCATGGAATATCATGATGGGCGGGTCGCTGGAATCAAATGCATCTGAGGTGAACGCGGCGCTTCCCCAACAGTCGATGATGACGGCAGGTTTGGGATCCACCCCGGGGTTGTTTTCCGCGGGAACCGGGAAATCCTGTCCGTCATCCGAGAATTCATCCGGGTTGGTGAGGCCCGTGGCCAAGGCTGCAAACGCGCCCGCGGACTCGCCCCAGACGGCGATCCGGTCCGGGTCGATTCCGTAGATCTCGCTGTTGGCCCTGATATGGCGCATGGCCGTCTTGGCATCGACAAAGGCTGCTCGCACCGCGCCCAGGGAGGGAATCTCGATATCTTTCGTCTCCTCGGCGTCGAGGTTCCAGGAGCTGACCGGCGGGGGCTCGTCGGGATCAACCCGGTAATCAATCAGGAAACAGACGTAGCCCTTTGTGGCCAGACCGTCGGCGACAGTGACCAGGTCTTCATCCGTTCGTGTGCCTTTGACGAAGCTGCCTCCGTGAATCATCAACACCGCCGGACGGCCGGACGCCGGGCCATCGGTCGGTTGCAGCAGATCGAACGGCAGTTCTCGCAGGCTGTAACCGGAATCGGTGGCTTCGTCTTTGACGTATCCCAGCCCATATACAAGCCCGCTCGTGAGGCTCACATTGGGCGAAAGGGAGGAAGGACATCCCGCCGCCAGAAAGAACAAAAGCGCCAGGCAGATTCCTGTGCCAAAGCGTTTCGCGTAGAGAGAGTTCATGATGCTGCTCCTGCTTGCTGTGACACCGGGCTTACGAACCGTACGTACTGCTCTCCAGTCTCGGACTAGCGCCTTCTCACCCGCTCATTTGTGAAGGCGGCCGGCTCCGGGAAATGAGAGGAGGAGTTCCCCCTCCAGGAAGAACTCCTCCCACGTTCCAATTCAAACCGGGGTCAGACTTTCGGAATCACGGCTTCCGCGGCGTCAATAACGCTCTGGTCGAGCTCGTAGTCTTCGAGCTTTTTGCTGAGATATGCGTCGTAGGCACTCATGTCAAAGTGACCGTGCCCGCTCAAGTTGAAGAGGATGGTCTTCGGTGTGCCGGATTCTTTGCACTTAAGTGCCTCGTCGATGGCGACGCGTATCGCGTGGCCAGACTCAGGCGCCGCCAGGATGCCCTCGGCTGTGGCGAACATCTGCAGGGCTTCGAATACGGGGTTCTGGTGGCATGCAACCGCGCGCATGAAACCTTCTTTGACCATGAGCGCCACCTGCTGCGCCACCCCGTGGTACCGGAGGCCGCCCGCATGGATTCCCGGCGGCACAAACGTGTGGCCCAGAGTATATTGAAGCAACAACGGTGTCATATGGGCGGTGTCGCCATAGTCGTATGCGTAGATTCCGCGCGTAAGGGTCGGGCAGGCCGCTGGTTCAACCGCGATGAAATCAATATCCTTCCCCTTTTTCTTTTCAGGCACGAAAGGGAATGCGACGCCCGCAAAGTTCGAGCCGCCGCCGCAACACCCGATGACGACATCGGGTTCCGCGCCGACCTGCGCCATCTGCAGCTTGGCCTCGAGACCAATCACGGTCTGGTGCAACAGCACGTGGTTCAGCACGCTGCCGAGGCTGTACTTGGCCTTGCCTCCGCTCGTAACCGCCGCTTCCACCGCTTCGGAGATGGCCATGCCGAGGCTTCCCGTGGTGCCGGGGAACTTCGCCAGGAAGTTCCGGCCGCTCTCGGTGGTGTCGGTGGGACTCGATAGCACGTCCGCACCGTACGTTTGCATCAGGATGCGACGGTACGGTTTCTGCTCGAAACTGACGCGAACCATGTACACCGTGCATTTCATATCGAACATCGAGCATGCGATCGAGAGAGCGGTGCCCCACTGGCCCGCGCCGGTCTCGGTGCAGAGTTCGTTTACCCCTTCCTTCTTGTTGTAATAGGCTTGCGGCACGGAGGTGTTGACCTTGTGGCTGCCCGAAGGGGTGACGCTTTCGTTCTTATAGAAGATCTTGGCCGGTGTGCCCAGCATCTTTTCGAGGCGGTGTGCGCGGCGCAGCGGGGTGGGACGGTACAGGCGGTAGATGTCCATCACCTCGCCTGGAATCGAGATCATCGGCTTGGCCGACATTTCCTGCTCGATCAGCGCCATTGGGAAAATCGGAGCGAGATCAGATGGGTTTAATGGCTTGTGTGTCGCGGGATGAAGCGGCGGCTTCATCGGCGCTGGCAGGTCCGGTGCGACGTTATACCACGCATCCGGCATCTTCTTGGCATCGAGTAGAATATTATACTCAGTCATGGTAGTTCCCCCTCTTGGGTGCATTTTGATTTCCAAGACAACATCATACAATATCCCATCAGCCTGATGCGAGACAAAATCGTCGCTCGGCAGACTGTGCGGGAACTCACCCGGAAAGGCGTGTAACCATGGGCTGGAGGGGCCGGATGATCTGGACAATTGCGCTTGGGGGATTAGTGCTTGGGGGCTTGGTGGCGCTTGTAGGAGCCGCGCAGCGCGCTATGGTTTTTCCAGCAACCCGCGGCATGCTATGGGCGCCCGCCGAGGCTGGCTGGGACTACCAGGACGTCGCCCTGCCCGTGGACGGCCAGACGACCCACGGTTGGTACATTCCCGTGGACCAGCCGCGCGGAGTGATCCTGTATTCCCACGGCAACGGCGGCAACATCAGCGGCCGGATGGGCGGCATCGCAATTTGGCGCGATCTCGGCTTCGACGTCCTGATTTACGACTATGGCGGCTACGGAAACAGCACCGGAAAACCTTCGGAAAGACGCTGTTACAAAGACATCAGGGCCTTTTGGCAGTGGCTGACCGAAGAGCGCGGCGTGGCTCCCGAACGTGTGGTCCTCTTCGGGCGGAGCTTGGGCGGCGCCGTCGCCGCCGACCTGGCCTCCGAGGTTACGCCGGGGGCCGTCATCCTTGAGAGCACCTTTACATCCGCGGTAACCATGGGCAAAGAGGCGTTCCCGTTCTTCCCCGTCAATCTCCTGCTCCGCCACCGCTTCGAAACCGAAGACAAGATCGGACGTGTCACCGCCCCCCTGCTAATCGTACATAGCCCGGACGACGATATCGTGCCTTATCATCACGGGAAAGCCCTTTTCGAGATGGCCCCTGAACCCAAGACATTCCTCGAAATTGCCGGCAACCACAACGATGGCTATTCAGAAACGGGGCAGCGATACATTGACGGCCTCAGCAACTTCCTTGAACCGCTCTTTCCCGGAAGATAGGGACGGGCGCCCGTTGTCAATCCGTGTCTGTTTGCGCAGTTCAGGTTTTCGCGGTGATGACGTAAACGGCTTCGTCTGCAAAGAGGTTGGGCCATTGGCGGACGATAACGCCCCGGCCGGAACTCGAGAGCGGGATCTCCCGTTCGATGCGTATGTTGTGGGTATGGCAAAACTGGCGGAAGTCTTTGACGGACAATACGCTGCGGTTGGGGGTGGAATACCAGGAATAGGGGAGGCTGCGGGTGACCGGCGCCATACCCTGAAAGGCGAGCATCGCGCGAACCTTCCAGAATCCGAAATTCGGGAAGCTGATAATGCACTTCTTGCCCACGCGCAGCACTTCACGGATCGCCTGTTCGGGTTTCTTGATAACCTGCAGGGTCATGCTGAGGATGACGAAGTCGTAGCTCTGGTCCGGAATGGCGCTCAAGCCCTTGTCGATATCCGCCTGAACCACGGAGATGCCGCGGTTAACGCAGCGGATGATATTGGGTTCCGAAACCTCGAGTCCCATCCCATCAACCTGCTTCTGGCAGACAAGACGGTGAAGGAGTTCCCCGTCTCCGCATCCGATGTCGAGGACGCGGCTTTCGGGGTCGACCAAGTCGACGATGAGATCGTAATCAACGCGCGGCCCTTTATAGATGCTCTCGTTGGACTGAGGTACCGGATCACTCGCTTCTTCCGAGACCGATGTTTCCGGGTTGTCTTCTTTCGCTTTCAACCGCGGGTCAAGCGTGTGTTCGAGGAAGCCGGCAATGAGGTCCTTCATCGCATCCACCTCAAGCAGGAAGGCATCGTGACCGTAGTCCGAATGAATGTTGCAGTAGGTGACTTCTTTCCGGTTTCGCATAAGTGAATCGACCATTTCGCGGGACTGGTAGGGGGGGTACAGCCAGTCCGAGGAAAAAGAAAGCACCATTACGCGGGACTTAACCCGGGCAAAGGCCTTATCAAGTGAACCGTACGCGGAGATTAGATCGAAATAGTCGCAGGCCTTGGTAATATAGAGATAACTATTGGCGTCAAAGCGGTTAACGAATTTCTCCCCCTGGTAATCCAGATAAGTCTCGACGCTGAACTCGCTGCCGAAGTCGTAGCTGTACTCGGTTCTTCCGCGCAGGGACCGGCCGAATTTCGCGCGCATGGTCTCATCGGAAAGGTAGGTAATGTGTCCGAGCATGCGGGCAATCGACAGGCCCTGAACGGGGCCGTCTCCGCCGTAATAGTTGCCGTCTCGGAAAGCGGGGTCCGCCTGCACGGCATGCCTCCCCACGGCATCAAACGCGATCGCCTGCGCGCCATTGTGAGGTCCGGACGCGATACAGATGCCCGAACGGACAATGTCAGGGTAGCGCGTGAGCCACTCGAGGACCTGCATGCCGCCCATCGAGCCGCCAGCCACGGACAGGAGATTCTCGATACCCAGGTGCTCGATGAGCCGACGCTGCGCGCGGACCATGTCGCCAATGGTGACTATTGGAAAGGTGAGCCCATAGGGCCTGCCGGTCTCGGGATTGATCGAGTAGGGACCAGTGGTGCCGCGGCAGCCGCCAAGGCAGTTCGAGCAGATCACGAAGTACCTGTCGGTATCGAAACCCTTTCCGGGGCCGATCATGTTGTCCCACCAACCGGGCTTCGGGTCGGTGGGTGTGTGGTACCCTGCAGCGTGAGCGTCGCCCGTCAGCGCATGTAATATCAAGATAGCATTAGACTTAGCCGCGTTCAGGGCGCCGTAAGTTTCGTATGCCAGGGTAACGGGGCCCAGTTTTCGGCCACAGTCCAGTTCAAGCTGGTTGGGCGGTTCGGCAAACTGGAATTGCTGGGATTTGACTATGCCGATCGAGCCTTCCTCAATCATGCCTGCTTCCTCGGCTTCGGATATGCCTTTATTAAAAAAACGGGCGCGATCCCTGGTGAGAGGTACCGCGCCCATTTAGTATACCACTACCTTCCCGCGCGTTCCAGAGCTTGATCGAGGTCGGCGATGATATCCTCGACATCCTCGATTCCAACCGATACGCGGATCATATTGGGCGTCACGCCCGCGTCTTCCTGTTCCTTCCGTGAAAGCTGCTGGTGCGTCGTGGAAGCAGGATGGATGACGAGGGTCTTGGCATCCAGGATATTGGCCAGGTGAGAGGCCAGCTTTACGCCGTTGATGAACTTCTTCGCCCCTTCGTAACCGGCCTTGGCGCCGAACGTAAGGATGGCGCCCTGGCCTCCTGGCATGTATTTGAGCGCGCGTTTGTGATCCGGGTGGTTCTTCAGGCCGGGGTAGCAGACCCATTCGACGGACGGGTGTCCGTCAAGGTGTTGAGCGACCTTCAACGCGTTTTCCGAGTGCCGGGGCACACGCAAATGCAGCGTCTCGAGACCTTGCAGGAGCAGAAACGCGTTAAAGGGCGACAGGCAGGGACCCATGTCGCGCAGCAGGGTCACCCGAGCTTTGATGATATACGAGATGTTTCCCAGCGGCTTCATGGCCTCATAGAACCTCATGCCGTGATAGCTTTCGCAGGGTTCCGTGAGTTCGGGGAACTTCCCATTGTTCCAGTCGAAGGTGCCGCCATCCACGATAACGCCCCCGATCGAGGTGCCATGCCCGCCTATTACTTTCGTGGCCGAATGCACCACAATGTCGGCGCCGTGTTCAATCGGCCGGAACAGCATCGGCGACGCCGCCGTGTTGTCGACCATAAGGGGAATGCCGGAATCGTGAGCGATATCCGCGATGGTCTCGATATCGGGCACGTCGCACGCCGGGTTGCCAATCGTTTCGCAAAAGAGGAAGCGCGTGTCGCCGTCAATGGCCTCGGCAAAGTTTCCCGGCTCGCTTGCATCGATAAAACGCGCCTCGATCCCCAAATCCTTGAAGGTATGCGCAAACAGGTTATAGGTCCCGCCGTAAAGCGTTGAAGATGAGACGATATTCTGGCCCGCCTTCGCGATGTTCAGCGCGGCCAGCGTTATCGCCGCACTGCCGGAGGACAAGCCGAGCGCGCCGACGCCTCCTTCCAGGGCTGCCATCCGCTTCTCAAACACATCCACCGTCGGATTCATAATGCGGCTGTAGATGTTCCCGAATTCCTCGAGTCCGAACAGGCGCGCGGCATGTTCCGCGCTCTCGAAGACAAACGACGTGGTCTGGTAAATGGGCACTGCGCGCGCTCCGGTAGCCGGATCAGGCTCCTGTCCGGCGTGAAGGGCTTGTGTGCCAAGTCCATAATGCGTGGTATCCGGCATCTGAGAATCATCTCCCTCAAGTTTGTCCGTGGAACACTTATCCCTCGAACAACGGTGTGGACAAGTACCGTTCTCCCGAATCAGGAAGAACGACAACGATGTTTTTCCCTTTATACTCGGCGCGCTCAGCGAGACGCAGCGCGACGGCGGCGGCGGCCCCGCAACTGATACCGCTGATGAGGCCCTCTTCGCGGGCAAGCCGGCGGGCTATCTCAAAGGCTTCCTCGTTGGTGACCTGCTCGACCTTGTCTATGAGGCTCAGATCCAAGACATCGGGGACAAACCCCGCGCCGATGCCCTGAATTTTGTGAGGACCGGGCTGGCCGCCGGAAAGCACTGCAGAAGCGGCGGGCTCAACGGCAACGCTTTCTACAACCTTCCTTTTCGCCTTCTTGAAGTAGCGGGCAACGCCGGTAATTGTCCCGCCCGTACCGACGCCCGCGACAAAAACGTCGATTTTCCCATCCAGGTCGTTCCAGATCTCTGGGCCGGTCGTTCGGTAGTGAATCTCGGGGTTGGCCGGATTTTTAAACTGCTGGGGCATAAAGTATTCGGGGTTCTCCTGAAGGAGTATTTCTGCCTGGCGAATGGCTCCAGGCATCCCCTGCTCGCCGGGGGTGAGCACCACGAGCGCCCCCAAGGCCTTCAATACTTGCCGCCGTTCCACGCTCATGGTCTCGGGCATGGTCAGAATCAGTTTGTATCCCCGGGCCGCGGCGACGAAAGCCAACGCTATCCCCGTGTTGCCGGAGGTTGGCTCGACAATTGTCCCGCCGGGCTTGAGCACCCCGCGTTTCTCCGCGTCCCACACCATGCTGGCGCCGATTCGGCACTTCACCGAATACCCCGGATTTCGGCCCTCCACTTTGGCGAATATCTTGGCATTCAGATCTTTGCCAAGCCGCTGCAAATGAACCAGCGGGGTGTTTCCGATGCTGAAACTGTTGTCTTCAAAAACCCGCATCTCGAACATCCTTCCCGAGACGTTGGACCCCAACTGCCAGGATACGCCAGACTACATGCGAGAGGGGGCCGCGCTACTGCAATCCCTCGCTTCAGTAACAAACCATAGAAGCGTGAAACGCGATGCTAGCACTTGAAATCGCCGTAATCAAACGTCCTCATGCCAAGTTCACCTGCAAAAGCAGAGGCCATAAACCCGATTGCCATCAGTATGATGTCAAACGCCCGGGTCCGGCTGCGTATTCCTCGTTTTGAACCCGAGTGGCTGTGGAACGGGGTCTCAGAAATGCAAACCCAAACTCCGAATGCGCCGCGGAGAATGACCGGCTTGATGCGGCCAACGTAAAAAGCGAAAATACACGCGATCTTCGGGGAAGTTCCTGGTAGTCGCCTTCTTTGTTGAGGATAAGGGGATTTGGGATAAGGGCCCGCGCGCCGTTTTCTCTGAACTGGAGTGGGGTTGGCCATGTCAGAAAACAACCGGGGATTTGCCGGTTTCAAAGGGGTCCTGGAGCTGGAGTGGGTGCGGCCTCTCGGGACACTGCTGTTTGTGATAGTGCTTGCGACTGTCTTTTCGCCTTATCGCGAGGGTTTCCCGGTATTCTGGCACTCGATGAACCTGTTCAACGTGCTGCGTCAGATTTCGGAGATTGGCATCCTGGCCGTAGGCATGACTCTGGTCATCATTACCGCGGGGATCGATCTTTCGGTCGGGTCCATACTGGCGCTGTCCGCGACCCTCTTCGCCCTGACCTTTGTGCGGGAGGGATGGCCCCTTCCTGCTGCGCTGGTTGTGTCGCTCCTGGCCGCGACGGCGTTCGGGTTGGCAAACGGCTTGCTGATCACGCGCCTTCGGATGCAGCCGTTCATTGCCACCTTGGCCACCATGACGGGCAGCAGGGGCTTTGCCAAGTGGCTGGTCGACAACGAGAATATCGACATCCCCTTTGGCGAGGAGTACAGCGCGCGCGTGGCGGATTTCCTGGCTCAGAAAAGCGTAGTGATACCGACGTTCGCAGCCATTGCCTTGATTGGCGCTGTCTTACTCAATCGGACCCGGTTGGGGCGGTATGCCGTTGCGATCGGCGGCTCTGAGGAGACCGCGCGCTTATCCGGTATCGCGGTGCGCTGGGTCAAAGTCCGCGTGTACATCTTGAGCGGCGTGTTCGCGGGGATTGCCGGGATCCTGCATTGCGCCCAGACGCACCAAGGAAGTTCGAATGCCGGCGTCTCGTACGAGCTCGATGCGATCGCGGCAGCGGTCATCGGCGGCACGAGCCTTGCCGGGGGCAAGGGGGGTATCCTGGGAGCGGTTGTGGGCGCTCTGGCGCTGGGCATCCTCTCGAATCTTCTCGGATTGCGGAATGTCGACGAAAATGTGCAGTGGATGGCCAAAGCCGTTATTATTGTGATCGCTGTGTGGTTGCAGATGGTTGGTTCCAAGAAGAAGGCGTGATGTCTTCTCGGGGGAAGTTCCCTCGATGAGCGTATGCGTTTTCGCGAGGGTGATTGTATGCGCAAGATGGTCGGGATTATGGCAGCGCTTGCAGTGAGCCTGGTTCTAGCGGGTTGCGGCAGCCAGGCGGGCAAGGACGATACTCAGACGGGCCAGGCCGCACCGGGCGCCAGGAAGTTCAAAGTCATCTTCTCCCAATGCAATAGCGCGGAACCGTACCGGGCTGTCCAGAACAAGATCTTCCGCACCGCGGTGGAAGAGAAGTATTCGGACGTTCTGGACTTCTCAATCACCGATGCCCAGCAGGACAACGCCAAGCAGATCTCCCAGATCGAGAACATCATTCTGCAGGGAGTCGACTTACTGATTGTGGCGCCGAACGAGGCGGCCCCTTTGACGAAGGTGGTTCGGAAGGCGCATGAGTCCGGCATCAAAGTTATCTGCCTCGAGCGGGACCTCGCGGAGCCTGTCTACGACATGTTTGTTGGCGCGGATAACGTTGTGATCGGGGAGATGGCGGGACAATATATAAAGGAATACCTCGAATCCAAATCTATTGCGAACCCCATCGTGGTCGAAATGAAAGGGCTTCTGGGCACCAAGCCGCAGGAGGAACGTCACGAAGGGGCAAGGAAATACATCGACACCGTAACCGGGGTGAAAGTGGTCGAAGAAGTGGCTAACTGGCTCCAGAGCGAAGCGAAGAATCGTATGGAGACTCTGCTGCAGGCCAATCCCAGGATCGACGCTGTATACGCACACAACGACCCGATGGCTGTTGGCTGTTTTCTGGCCGCCCGGGAAGCTGGACGCGAAAAGGAAATGATCTTCGTCGGGGTGGACGGTCTGGGCGGAGATGCCGGCGGAATCAAGAAGGTGATTGACGGCGTGTTGCAGTGCACGTTTGTCTATCCCCCGTGCGCTTCAGAAGCCCTTGATTACGCGGTCGCCATGCTCAAGGGAGAGGAGGTCCCGGCTCGGGTAATTCTCGAACCTTCCAAGATCACCAAAGAGAACGCATCCGAATGGTACGAAAAGGCCACCATCGAGTAGGCATACGCGGGGCGCGCGCAGGGGCC
>Ga0116185_1002898_pt1 | contig 15409 bp, 19 predicted proteins | sample AD_JPNNA7_MetaG_FD_89754 | JGI IMG/M metagenome (GOLD analysis project Ga0116185, IMG submission 89754) | Active sludge microbial communities of municipal wastewater-treating anaerobic digesters from Japan - AD_JPNNA7_MetaG | ecosystem: Engineered > Bioreactor > Anaerobic > Digestate | place... | reverse complement strand
GGATCTCGGAGAGCCGGTCCAGCTTCTCCGCCTGCTCGTAGTACATGTTGAACGCCATCGGAACCTCGCGGATTTTCTTAACCAACCCTGTTTATACTACAGATAGGGTCTCACGCGTCAATTGCCACAATATATAGCGAGTTCTGTATATAATGCGGAGTCTACCCATGTCAATACCAAAAGAGTCCTTTTTTGAAAAAATTGAGCCGCACTCCAGGGAGTTCCATGAAATATGGATGGGAGACGATCGGTTTGGATTGGTTGCCCGGCGCTTCAAGGGCCGTAGTTGACGCTCGGTCAACCGGATCTGGGTCCGACCCATGCTCAGATTCTCCATCATGATGAGCGGCACCCCACGTGTCACGGCCCGTGCGCCGTGCTGCACGGTGCCGTGACGCGCGAGTCTCCCCGGTCACTCCGCGGCGGCTCCCGGACGAGCGCGTTGCGTCCGGCGGTCTGTGTCATCTCACCGAGTCACCGCCAGGACGTCAGGCACGGCAAGGCTTTCGGCCTTCGGCCCTCGCGGTCAACCCTGGGTTCGGTTCAGGCCTGTGGTCAGATCCGCAGGCTGGGATTGTTCTCGCGGTCGTCCCAAACCGAACAGCCGCCCGAGCCGCGTGGTCGCCTGGAGCTTCACGTTCAGCGGGAGCGCCCGGGCCGCCCGGGTGCAGGCGTTGTGGACCGCCCAGAGCGAGCGGGGCTGGCAGTCGGCCCAGTCGGCCTCGGGCCGGAAGTAGGCGCGGTCCACATCGTCGAAGAAGCGGAGGGGCAGGATCCGCTGCGCGAAGACATCGTAGATCGCCCGTTTCGCGTCCTCGTTGGCGATCTCCCGTTCCTTGAGCATGGCGATCCCGTTTACGAGACGGCCGACGTACTCCAGGTACCGGTCGATCCCGGCGGCCAACTCCTCCTGAAGCCGAAGCCCGGCCGTGTGCTTCCGCCGGACGGCGATCACCTCGCCGTAGAGCGCGAGGTTGTCGCAGACGAACACGCGCTGGCCCGCCACGATTTCGATGGCGTAAGAAAGGTCGTTGCCCTGACGGAGGCCAAGGGCCAGGCCCTCGTCGCCCGCCGCTGGCTCCTGCGCCTGCCAGGTGAGATCCATGGTGCCGAAGAGGCGCTGGCCGTCCCGCCGGAGCGCGAGCTGCTCCCGGGTGATGAGGAGACCCCGCCGGTCGAGCTGCTCCTGGAGAGCCTCGACCAGTTCGATGTGGGGGACGGGCCGGTGCCGCCGCGAGAGCGGCTGGGGGAGGGGTAACGCCCGCAGGGAGTCGCGGGTGACGCGATCGGTCTCGCCGGTGTGGAGACACAGCGTAACAGTGTGCATGGGATCCTCCGTTGCGAACAGGGCGCGAGGCCGCCCCGCGGGATGACGAACGATCCCGCGACCGGGTCATACCGACGCCTTGTCCACGTTGTGGGTGATGGAGTGAATGCGGGAAAAGGAAAACGAACCCTCAGGAGGCGATGTCGGCGGCGCAGCGCCTGCGGAAGGGGCAGTCGGGGCAGCGCCAGCTCCGGATCGGGAAGTACGCGCCGGCCTCGATCACCCGGAGCACCCGCCGGACCTGTGCCAGGGCCCACGCCTCGTCCCCCGCCGCCTTCACGGCGTAGTAGCTCTCCAGGTCGGGCTGCTTCGTCTTCAGCAGGACGTCGAAGCGGATGAGCGTGTCCCGCCCGTCCGTGCTGTAGCCCAGGCGCCGGAGGGCGTAGGCGTAGAGGGTGGCCTGGAGGTGATTCTCGACCTGGTTCTGCGCATAGCGGCGCTTCGCCGTCTTCAGATCCGCGATGACCATGTTGCCGTTTCCGTCCGACTCCACCAGGTCGAAGACCACGGCGAGCTTAGTGCCGAGAACCCCACCCGTGGCCGGGTCCACCAGGTCCACGAGGAAGGGCAGTTCCACCGCCTCAATGGTCTGGGGACGGACCTTGGCGTGGAAGACCTGGAGCAGGGCGTCCCCGGTGTCCCGGAGCGACTGCTCGCTCTCCCCGTCCTCGTAGAGGATCGCGGCCCCCTGCGCCAGGGCCTCCTTGATCTCACCGTGAAAGCAGCCCTGGAGGACCCCGAGGGGGAGCGGCTCGTCGAAGTGCTTCACGTGCCGGTAGTAGTGGGCGACGGCGGCATGGATCGCCCGCCCGAAGGGCAGCGCGGCTGGCAGGTGCTCCCACGGTACCCCCAGGACGTACTGGTAGCGGTATCTCCAGGGACAGCTGAGAAAGGTGTCGAGCTGGGTGTGCGAGATGTGGAGATGGTTCTGGAACTCCGTCGCAACCATGGCATTCCCTCCTTCGAGATGAGCGTCCGGACGTTCGACGGTTCGACCGCTTGACTGGACTCGGATGTCGAACGAACTACCGAACGCCCGAACCGTCGAACTCCCGAACGCTCAGGACTCACGCCGACTGCAGCTCCTGGATGAAGTCGGCGGCGTCCCGGTAGGTCAGGTACGGAACCTGGACGCCGTACCGCTTCAGCACCTCGAGGTCAAGCTCCAGCCGTGACAGCCGTCGCTTCTTCGCCAGGGCCAGGATGGCGGTGTGCTGGGCGTTATCGAGGCGGCCATTGCTATTCGGCCGCCCCATGGTTCCTTGCGGCGCCGGAAGGCTCGCCTGCGGCGTCGCCGGGTCCGAGGCGGACGGGCCATCCGCCCGGCCCTGCGTCTCTGGGGCCGACCCCTGCCCTGCCGGCTCCCGGCCGTTGCCCGACGCGGCGGGCAGAGCGGTCGCGACGTCGCCCTTCGTGGGGCGGTCGCGCCGACCCCTGCCGTTGCCGCCTCGCCCCCGCTCTTCGCCTCGCGAGGATCCCCCTTGGGTGGCACGGGAGGCAGGCCGCTCGCCATACAGGTGCAGACCTACTCCCAGGAATGTGGCGCACTTTTTCAGCGCGTCTGTGCCGGCGGCCTTCAGGTCGTCCGCCAGGCAGACGATCTCCTTGGTCGTCTCGTCCCGCTCGATCCGGGAGGCGCCGAACTGCATCTTGACCACGCCCTCGGCCGACAGCTTCCCCACAACGAGGATCTCGTTCCGATCCTCGAGAATGTCGTGCCGGACGATCTCGAAAGACCAGTGCCCGTCGAAGGCCTCGTTCAGCCGTGCGATGACGCTGTGGCCCTCCACGTAGTCGAGCGTTCCGTCGCGTCCCTCGCGCTGTTTGATCTGGTCGGGCTCGAAGGGCTTCTCCAGCAGTTCACGGTTCATCGCAGAACCTCCTTTCCCTCGTGTTCTCCTTCTGGGTGCGCGGCGGAGGACCAGCCTTTCCCGGAATCGGACGAGCCGGTCCCCGCCTTCGCACTAGAACGGGATCTCCTCCTCGGGCGCGGTGCCGCGGTCCCCCTTCGGCCCTGCCTCGGGCGCCTGGGGCTGGCCGTTGCCCAGGAACTGGACGCGGTCGGCCACGACCTTGAGCGCCGAGCGAGCCTCACCCTTCGGGCCTTCCCAGCGCTCCTGGCGGAGGGAACCCTCGATGAAGACCAGGCGGCCCTTGCCGAGGTACTCGCTGCAGGTCTCCGCCTGTTTCCCCCAGGCGACGACTTCGACGAAGGTCACCTCCTCCTTGCCACCGCGGGCGCCGTTCCGGGCCCCCCGGTTGATCGCCACGCCGAAGCTGGTGACGGCCGCCCCGCTCGGCGTGTAACGGAGCTCCGGATCCCGGGTCAGGTTCCCCATCACGATCACGCGGTTGACACTTGCCATTGCTCATCCCCCCTTCTGTTGTGAGTCGCCGGTCGACTCGACCTGCCTGCCGGCAGGCACGGCGACCCGGTAGACGATGGACTGCACCTCGTGAACATGCTGCTCCACGACCGCGACCGCCTCCACCTGCACCGCGGCCAGCGCCGTGGCGAGGATGTCGCTCACCAGCCGGGTCATCGGGACCCTCCGAGCTTTCGCCAGCCGGTAGAGCGGCCGGATCAGGTCCTCCCGGATCCGTGGGCTGTACATGCTCTTCACCTCCTTTCAGGAGCCCAACAGACCCGACGGGATGCGTTTCGGTGGATGTCTCACCCGACGGATGGCGCAGGAGGCCGCGGCGCAGGCACAGGCGGGGGAAGGGAGGAAACCTTCCGGAAATCAGAAATCCCGGAAACTTCTCCTCCCGTGGGAGGGAGGTTCGACGGATGGGGAATGACTTCCGATGCGGAGCGCGCGGATAGGCTCCGTGGCAGATCGGGAGGACTTGGAGGCCGAGCCGTTCGGCCGCGATGAGACCGACGCTCGCGGGCCGGGCTCACCTCAGTGGCGGTGACGCTTCAGGTGGAGGCAGGCGTCGAGAGGGACGGTCCGAGATGCCCGTCGCGGGGCTAGCGGTGGCATGCGAGGAGGACGACGGGCTATCGGCCCCGCGTTTCCGATGGCACACCCGGGAGCTGTGCGCCATGCCAGACCGCCACAATCCAGACGACCCGCCCTTCCGCGCGATAGAAGAACCGGTACGGTGCCACGATCGCTTCCCGGTAGGGGAGCTCAGGGAACTCCGGTACGACGCGGCCGGACTCGGGGAATTTCTGCAATCGCCGGAGGACCGATTCTGCTTTCTTCCGAAAGCGAATCGCGGCCTGGGGATTGTCCTGGCGGATGTACGCCAACGCGGAGAGAAACTGCAGCCGGGCGGTCGGCGTGAACTGCACCGTCACTGATCGCCCTCGACGAGCAACGCATCCGCCTCGGCAAGGACGGCGTCGAGGTCGTGCCCCTTCCCGGCGGCGATCTCCTTCTCGCCACGGGCGAGCAGCCGCAGGAGTTCGCGGTCACGCTCGGAGCGTGCGTAGGCCTCGGCGCTCATGAGGACCGCCGCGGCCCGGCCCCGCTGGGTGATGACGACCGGCTCGTGCGAATTGCGGACCCGGCGCAGCACCGTGGCCGCGTCCTGGCGCAGATCGGTGATCGGAATAATCGTAGGAACCTTGGCCATACTATCACCTCCTACAGTATCTCCGACCGTACCACCAGATGACCTTCCAGTCAATCTCCAGAGCGTGGCCGTCCCGCAGGCGGGGCCGCCGCGGGCCTACAGGCTCAGCAGGTGGGCACAATCGGCAAGGTGGACGATCTTCGTGCCTTCAGGATGGCCCGCGAAAGAACGAGCCGAACCCTTCGCGCCATGGCCAGGGCCACGAGTACCGCGGGAAGGCTGCCGGACTTGAGGGCCGCCGACACGACCACGTTCGTATCATAGACGACCGTCACCATGCTGGCTCAGGTCTTCGTCTGGCGCACTGTCGCGATCTCCGCCTCGATCTCCTCCAGCGTCAGCTTTGCCGTGCCGCGGGTTCTGGCCTGCCGCTGCAGCGCGGCCAAGGATTTCGGGGTCTTGACCACGGCCTGCAGGAAGTCCTCGATCCCAAGGATCACCGCCTTGACCTCACCGTTCCTGGTCACCAGAAAGCGGTCACGGTTCCGCGAGGCGCGCTCCAGGATCTGCCCGAACTGAGTCCGGGCGATGAACGCCGGCACACTCTTCGTCACAGATGCAGCTTCCCCTTTGGGCATCGTCGGTTCTCCCGAGGTGAAAACATTAATCAATCAATGAGTTGACGCATGATACCAGGCTCGAGAGAGCCGTCAAGGACAAGACAGTGCGCCCCGATGCTGCCATCGAGGCTGAGGGGATGTGGGCGCCCGGCACCATCTCGGCGCGGAGCGCCCAGCGCATGCGCGTGCCGGCCTACGCGCCCCGGCCCTCCGGCGCCTGTGCGCTGCGGCGGCCACGATAGGCACTCCAGATCGCGCGCCACTCATGCGGGGCAAGCCGAAGGGCATTGCTGCGCTGCGCCCGATAGAGCCAGCTCCCGAGGCGGCCGAGATCCCGGCCATTGCCATTCGCAGCCTTGATCCTGGCCAGGACGCCACGAGCGTTGCGCCCGAGGGGCAAGCGGGATGCGACGCGCTCCCGCCGGATGCGCCAGGCGGTCCAGGCAACTCCCGCCTGATCCCGGGTGAGTGTGGTCGACTGGATCTCCTCGGCCAGGGCGGAGAGCGTGTCCTGCGTGGCGGCTTGCATGATCCGCTTCAGTAGGGCCTGATACCACTCGGGCTCTCCTGCCTCCCAGGGCTCCTGGTCCTCCTCCACCTCGAAGATACTGCCCAGGACGTGGTAGCCAACGGTGGAGACGACGGGCGCATCGGCCTCGGCTTCCACGTCCTCCGCCTCATCGGAGCCTTCGTCGGCCAGCACGTCCTCCCCCTCCTCCGCCGGGTCCTCGCCGCCCTCAACCAAATCCAGCTCCACCACCAGGTCCCGCAGCTCCCGGCAGACGGCCTCGATCCCCTCCCGGTCCACGCGGACGGCGTAGGCGGCGATCACGTCTGCGTCGGCGTCGAGGGCCAGGAGGAGCTCGCCGTATTCGAAGGCCACCCGGCTGTCGCAGCCAAACCGACGTCGCAGGGCCGGGATGGTGAGCGCAGCCGGCTTCCCGTCCGTGCTGTTCTCGTGCGGAGCCAGGACTGTGCCGCCCGCGACCTCGCAGCGCTCGAACCACAGCCGGTCCCTTTGCGCAAGGGCGGCGATGTGGTTCATCGTGTCGTGGACGGGAGAGCCATTATCCGGGACGAGGAAGATCGCCCGCAGTGAGCGAAGGTCCGAGAGCCGCTCTTCGTCGAACCGAGCCATCATGCACCTCCGTGATCGAGAACGAGGCCAAGCCAGCCCCCGGGTACCCACCCCCGGGTGGGTGCCGCCGGCCACACCGACCAGCGAATGATGAAAAGAGACCGCCCCAGGGCGAGGGCCGCCCCCAGGGACGCCGGCCCCGGCCGCGGGGCCATCCCTCTGGGCGGGTGGGTGGGACAGCGAAGCGGAGGGGGGTGGCCTGAGCCGGTTTCGCCGGAGTCACCCCGCTCCGCCACGGTGCGTGGGGGAGCGGGGCCGGAGTGGAGCGGAGGACCCCGGAGGTCAGCCGGGGACGGATAAATGGAGGGGACCCTTCAGGGGTGGAGGCCGTTTATGGTCACCGGCGTGGGCCGGAGGGGTTGATGCAGGCGAAAGGGGCGGTACACTGGGAAGAACAGCGTGCGGGCTATCAGACGATGGAAGATCAGGTATACATGGGCCACCCGCCAAGGATTCGCGGCATCCGCCGGTCCGCAGCGCCCCGGAGGCCTGCGGACAAGCGGGCCGCGCTCCAGCCACTCGCGGCGGCGACCCAGGGCAAGGGGAACGCGCCCGGGGTGTCTCGACGCCGCGGACCGCATGCTCTCCGACGCGATGTCAGAACGGAGCGGCAGCTGACGGCGGCATTCTTCATCACCTTAGATTGCCTGAAGAGTCGGCGAAGAGACGAATTGCCCGCAGAGGGTAGTACCATGTCGACAGAGGAACCAGTCCCGCCAAAATGGGAGCGGCCCGCATAACACGAGGTTCCGGCGGCGGACACGGCGGGGTAGAGACCGGTCTCCCGCACCTGCCACTCCTCCCAGTGGATGGTGGCGATGACGGTGCCCCACATCAAAGGATCAACGGCGAACACGCACGTGCCCCCCCGCGCTCCGCGCGGTGAACCAGGCAGCAGTGACCGCGTCCATGCCCAGGCCCATCCGATCGTAGCTCTCCTGGGGAAAGCGTGCGAATGTCTCCCCTCCACAAAAGCGGTTTGGCCGGCTAGGGCTGAGGCGTGTAGCGGCGGAGTTGCGTCGCGAGTCTGGTGACCAGGTCTGCGAGAACCTCGACCCGGTCACCACGGATTACCAACCGCTGGCCCGCTGAGTAGCTGAGATTACCTGACCGGTCCAGATACAGTTGGTCGACGATTCCGTCGTTGTGGACCAAGAGGTGGCGCTGCTGAAAGAAGCGCTCCAATGCGGATAGCTCTGAGGCTGAGAGCATATCGTCATAGCCGTGGCCGATCGCGCAGCGCCACAATTCACTCGACTCGCTGAGATTCTGAAAGACGTTGCGCCGGGCCTTTGGTTTCGCCTGACTGGGCAGCGCTTCGTAGAGCGCTTCCGCAAAATGCTGAAACGCACTCACAAGTTTCACGAGACAGTTCTCACAGATCTGTCGTACTGAGTCCTCGGCACCGTCCTTGCCGAGCTTTTCGGTGACGGCTCGCCGGATCTCGGGGATGGCGGTGAGCGTCTTACACACCGTCTCAACGTTGGCATGAAAAGCCGACGCCGCACTATTGTGCCCACATGCCGGACAGAAGAATGCCGCCCCAATGGATGAGTATTGGCTGCCGCATGCCTCGCACGTTGACCGCTGGGTCATTACTTCGGAGGCTTCCGCCGTCACGACAAGAGGGAGGCGCCCGGGTCGGTATGACAAGGACATCCTGATCAGACCGCCCCGTGGTTGCGACCGGTTGAAAGCCCGCGCCCCACGCGTTAACGCTTCGTCCAGTCGGTTGTGGAGATACCGCAGCGCCGCATTCTTAATCTGCTCTTGCTGCTCGGGCGTGTTCCATTCCGACGCCTGGGCCATGAAGCCGCAGATTGGGCAATACGCTCTGTTGTCTGGAACCTTGTCACGCCAGTCGTCGAACAGGACCTTGAACGCTGCTCCACATTCGGGATTCGGGCAGGCGCGGTCGAGATAACGCTCGTCGTCTAGGGAGAGTTCGATCGGCACCCGAACTCTGCGCTCCAGGTTACGCAGCTCGCGACTCAGGTGTTCACACATGGCGCGCTTCAAAACACATCTCTTCTTCTCCGCTAGACGATCGGCATCGTGCCGCGACACCGCGGAAACTGGGAGCAACCCCAGAACTGCTGGCCGGCTTGCGGACCGCGTTGGGCGGTACGCAGCACCATCGGGTGTCCGCACTGGGGGCAGCAGTGCTTCTGGCCGGATGCAGGGCCTGAATGACCGTTCGGGGCGGGCGGTTGAGCGGCCACCGGCGTAGGCGTCGATGGACGAGAGGTAGGAGATGCTGCCTTTGCTTGGGCACTGCGGATCAGTACGGCCAGTTGTTCGCCCTCGATCAAGTCGATTGGCTTTCCTTCGGCGAACGAACGGGCCTCCTGCGTGAACATTCCGGACGTCACCACGATCACACCGTCGGCCTTCCTGTCGGTCAGCACGCCGTACATCTCGCGGATCACCTTCACCCCGACTCTCCAACTCTTCCACTGCTTGCACTGGACCAGCAGAATGTTCCCATCCTTTCGCAGGACGAGATCGACCCCGCCGTCCGCGCCACCGCCGGATGGTCGAGAGACCGAGTACCCCTGTCTTCGATAGGCCTCGCCGATCAGTGTCTCGAAGCGGGACCATGATAGCGCGCGAATGCTGGCAAGCCCGTCCTGTTTGTCGAGGAGGCGGCGTTCCCGCCACTGCCGGAAGGCGGCGATCGGCGCCGGGATCAAGAGGAAGAGCGCGATGAATGGCGCCGCGGCGCTGAGTCCGCCCAAATGGCCTCTGGCAGCGTAGTTCGATGAGGTCGCCGGCCCCGATGGGATGAAATGCGGGAGAATGAATCGGAGCCCGATGAAAGCAGCTGCCGAAGCCACCACGCTCACCCACCACGGGCATTTCGCAAGGTCATCAAGAATAGAGGCATCGCGTCGGGCCATGGAAGTCCTCCGGAAGAGCATCCGTCGCCACCCACACTCTGGCGCCGATGTTTGCGATCGCCCGCGTTGCGCGGGAACGCGCGCACTCAACAAAGAGCAACGTCGAGTCCCCCGTAAAACCTCTTGAGCTTGGGCCCGAGCTGGCTATCTCCCCACCGGTAAAGACTGAGCCCCGCGTAGCCGCCACTGAGAGCCGATACCCCGGCGACCCCTACGAGCCGCCCTTCTTGAAGGGCAATGCGCAGAGGCGATTGCGCAATCTGCAGCCCGAACTGTGTCCCGCACGACACCCAGACGTATTGCGGACTCTCCCACACAACATGGGCGAGGTCGGAGCGCGGTAAGACCGGGACGCGGTCGAGCACATCGAGGTGGCTCGTCACCTCGGCGGCGGCCTCGGTCATGATTCGGTCCAGGATCAAAGCCTTGACCGACACGTCGCACACGGGCGTGAGCTGCTGCATCCTCAGATACGCCTCACATGCTGCGAGATCAGCGAGGAACCATGTCTTTCCATAGAGGCCGGCCACACGATCCTCCTATTTCCTCACATCCGTTCGCGTCACAGTCAACTGACCACCGGCAGAGCAGGGGATTACCCATTGAACTCACTTGACGCCCCACGCTTTCATCACATTCGGCATGACTTTCGGCTCCCGCTCCTTCCGGTTCAATTCCCGCAGTTGGGGTGCGATGACGCGGCCGTATTCCTCGATGGTCCATTCGCGAAGGTATTTGACCGGCGGCCGGTTGTCGGGTGCATTCGAGGGGAATTTTCGCTCGACGTCGAGCACCTTGTGGGGCTGGGCCGACACGGCCAGCCTCGCCAGCGACCCAGCCACGGCCCCGTATTCGTCCTCGGGTGCTCGCTTGAGCCACGTCAGATAGAAGTCAACGGTGCTAGCGTATGCAAAGCCCGACCAGGCACGGGACAATTCCATTCGCCCTTCGGACCCGAGATGCTTCATGCACTCGTCCAGCACAGGGAGGATCCGTCGATCCCCGAGCAGGAGGATGCCGCCAACGATGCGGCCGCGCATCTTGTCATCGGCCGCATCCTGCCGCGCCAGTTCGCACATCTCCTTCGGGCCCGTGAGGGGATCGCCGTTCCGAAGAGCGCTGATGAGCGCCATCTTCATGCTCGCACCGGTGACGATCCCGGCGGCCGGATCCTCGTAAATGAACGGCAGGAGAGCGTTCAGGAAGCCGACCCCTCGCTCAAGAGCCTCGAATACCTCTTCCAGCACTTCGGAGCGATCTTCAAACGAAACCTTCTCTACGAACACAGCATATAAGCGTTGGAGCTCTTGGATCATGCGTTCATCGCTCGCAGCGCCGTACTGAAGAATCTGAAAGAACACGAAGTGCTTGAGTTTCTCAGGAGGAATTGAATCCCACTTCTCGGGATGCTTCGCAAGCGAGTCGAACTCCTTCACCAGCGACTGACGAGGATCTGTCTCCTTACGCTGCGCCATGAGCGTTCCTCCATTCAAGGTCTGCCTCTCGGGATCCGCAGCAACGACCATTCGCTCAATGACTGTGAGCGTGGAGGGAGCACGGGCGATTCCTTCCGAGACGCCGATACGCGTGCTTGATACGAGCCCGCGATGCGCCGGAATCTCGCTCCAGACTCGGGTCGTCAGAATTACGTTAACAGCGAGAATCGTCATCAGGGCCAAGCCTTTCCCCACTATCGCCTCCACGACAGCAATCTCGTAAGACGACCGTTATGCCTCTCTCTCGGGCAGACGGCAGGTCAGCGCAAGACGAAGGAGCTGCTTGGCGAACTTGTCGGTGGAAAGCGCCTCCTTGGCCAAGAATGCCGCGCCCTGAGATTCCTGAAGCTTTATGGATCCTTGCCACGCATACATGAAGGCGTCGAGCTCGGCGCGGAGGTTTTTCGGTTCAAGCAAATGGGACGCTAACTCGCGCGCTTCCTCCGCTGTCAACCTTCGTTCCGTTGTTCCCTGCCCTTCCGCCTTGCCTTCTTTCAGACCCGAAGCCATGATTCTTGCCGAGGCGCGCATGTCTTCCTTGACGCGATGCCAGGGGTCGCCGGGGAATCTGCGAACCCGCTCCAGGACGCTCGACCCATCGTCAAAGCGCGAGAGCAGCTGCGCATAGAACTCGACGTCCTCCCCGGCTTCTCGATACTTGCTCGGCAAGAGCAGCGTCGGACAAGCCCCCAGCCGGACATCGAAGAGCGGGTAGAGATCGGCTACCGTATCCCAACCCTCCCCAATAGTGGCTTCGCCAACGATCTGCACCTCTTGCTGGAACGGATTCAGCATGAGGTAGACGATAGGAAGCGTCCGCCCTTGCTTGTAGAGGATCCCATCCGTTGTGACCACCGTCAGTGTCGGACCGTACGGGTTGACAATCCCCCAGCCAAACAGCGTCTTCAGACCCTCTTCGTTTCCGATCTTATCGAGGGAGGTCGTCGTGGAATGCGACCACAATTGGAAGGTGGACCCGCCAGTTTGCCTTCCGACGCCTGTTCCCAGACACTCTTCGGGTGCGGAGACCTCAGGGGAGGCTGTCCGCCCCTGGCTTCCGCCCGCCTGAGCGTTCTCCTGCTCGATCAACCGGCCCACATCCACTCCAGCAGGAAGCGGCGCCCAAGCCGATTCTGGGATCCGCTTCCCAGCACGGATGGCACTTGCAATGGCTTTTCGCTGCCGTCCATTTGGAATCGCCTGCAACCTGGCGGCCTGCTCTACCGTGAGCGACTGGCGTGAAAAGAAGTCCAAGACCCCCATGGCAACAACCTCCTGATCCCTAGTCTGATACGCTCCGTGACCCGCGCAGTGCGACCACACCTCATGCTTCCCAGGGGAGACCGGGCCTGCCGAAGTGGCCGTAGTTGGTGGTTGTCCGGTAGATCGGACGGAGGAGGTCGAGGCGCTCGATAATGGCCGCGGGGCGGAAGTCGAAGGTCTCAACGAACCGCGCAGCCTTTGCCTCGTCGCCGGTGCCAAACGTGTCCACCTTCACCGACAACGGCCGGGCGCGGCCGATCGCGTAGGCAACCTGGACCTCGGCGCGGATGGCCAGCCCTTCTTTGATGACCTGTCGCGCCACGAAGCGGCAGAAGTACGCGCCGCTCCGGTCCACCTTCGACGGGTCCTTCCCGCTGAAGGCACCCCCGCCGTGGCGGCCGGCCCCGCCGTAGGTATCCACGATGATCTTCCGGCCGGTCACCCCGCAGTCGACGGACGGCCCACCCTCCGTGAAGCTGCCGGTCGGATTCACGAGGATCGTGATCCCGGTGCGCCACCAACCACCAAGCACACGTGGCGCCAACTGCGTGGCAACGTACTCGTGGATGGCCGTCTGTTCGATCCCCGGAGCGTGGTGCGCTGCCACGAGGATCGTGTGCACTTCCTTGGCCTCGTTCCCGTCGTACTGGACAGACACCTGTGTCTTCCCGTCGGGGCGGAGCCACGGAACTCGTCCGCTCTTCCGGTCCTCGGCCAGGCCCTGGGCGAGGCGATGGGCGAGAAGGATCGGCAGCGGCATGAGTTCCGGCGTCTCGGTCGTGGCGTACCCGAACATTATCCCCTGATCGCCAGCGCCCTGCTCCTTCTGCACGTTCTGCGTCGCATCTACACCCTGGGCAATTTCCCGCGCCTGGGCCGTGAGGAGTTCGGTGATCCGGAGCGTGTCCGCACAGAAGGGTTTCGCTGGATCCGTATACCCAATGGCCCGCACCGCGTTTCGGACCACGCTCTCGTGCTCGACCTGTCCCGCGGAGGTCACCTCGCCGGCGAGGATCACGCGGTCACTCTTGCAGAGAACCTCGCAGGCCACCCGGCTGTGCGGGTCCTTAGCCAGATAGGCGTCCAGGATCGAGTCGGCGATGGAGTCGCAGACTTTGTCCGGATGGCCTTCGGTCACGGATTCGGAACTGAAGACGTACATCTCGTGCGTGTTCATTTCTCCTCCTTCGCGCTGTGGCAATGAACAAATTCTCAAGCGATGTCGAGGCGATCCTTACAACATGGAGCCGCAGCATCGGGATAAACAGCGAGCACCTCGTCGCGGCGCATGTGAAATTCCTCCAAAGTTAGTGGGACGAGCCGTCCAATGCGGCTACAGAGACCGCACTCTACGTAGTCCGCAACGGTATCAGCGTCGCGGAGCCCGCGCCCGCTGCACAGTGGACAGGCAACCGTGGCGCCATCGAAAAGTTGGTCGGCCATCTTTCGATGGAAACCAATCGGTTTTAGGCCGTAGAGGCGCTGATACCGCCCCATTGCCTCGTACATACCGTAGTGCCAGCCGTCGTACTGTCCGACCTTGCCACAGTCCGGACAGATCTCGGACGATTGCCAGACCATGCCCCTCCACTTCCGGCAGGAATGTTTCCACATTCGTCCAGGCATTTCGATCCTCCTCACGTTCGTAGACGCGCGGGTCCCGAAGACATCGACTGAACGTATCATCCGTTCCAATCCTCATCGTCTGCAGCAGGGACCGTCGAAACACGCTGATGCCCCATGGGTGCCTTTGTGCCATCGCATCGAGGGTGGTCGTCACTCGCGGCAGCTATGCCACATCACTTTGTAGCCGGGCGCGTAATTGATCCCGCGGGCGATTGTGTCGTAGTAGTTGGCGTTGAGCCGGTAGTCGTGCAGGAACTCACCACAGCGGGCGCAGCGGTTCCAGTTCTCACACTGGCAGTAGACCTGCATGAGCTGTAATGCATCGGTGGGATCCAAACAGATCCCACGCCAGTCTCGACAGAACACGCATTGTGTGAGTCCCTTTGGCGACCCATCGGGATTCTTTCCGGCGAACTGGCGTAGCTCCCGTTCCGTGGCCTGCCATCCGCCGAGCTCCAAGCTCGGTCCGACACGCTGGTCGGGCTGTTCGTTGCGGAACGCTTCGAGCGCCTCCGCACGGCGAGCGAGGTCGAGTGTTGCGTCGAAGGATTGCGGCAGACGGAGGCTGTCCAACATAACCATCGCCTGCCCCGCCATCGGGGCCGATAGGAGCTCGCCTCCTGCCGGCGTCAGGTACAGGCAGAAGTCGGCATCCAGCACCAGGGCAGTGGGCAACCGATTGGCGCGGACCTGTTGGCGGGCGAGCTCGCGCAGCCTATTGGCAGACCAGTGCGCGGGCAGGACCGTGAAGTGGCATAACACGGGCACGAGGCGGGTCACCAGATACGGAAAGCCCGCGAAGAGCGGGAAGCCAAACGCGGGTGGCGCGCTCGCGCGCACGGCGAGGTCTGCCGGGATGCGTTGGGGAATATGGACGACCATGGTTCCCTCCTGTGTGTTGGGGAGGGTCCTGGCCGTGGGAGCCCGGCGGATTGTCGAGGGGGAAATCAAAAACCCCTCGGGGTGAGGGGTCTCACGCCGTTGGTTGCTCGGCTGAGCCGTATCGTCCCCGCTGCCGGGCTGGCTTTGGCACCTTGGGGGCGTCCCCAGGTTGCCGGGCGCATCGTCGGGCCAGAACCCTCCGCGCCGCTCTCGATAATCTTGGAAGGCAATCTACTCGTTCCTCATTGCCGCGTCAACATCAAAGTGAGCATCAGTGTGAACGGCGCCATGTCGTCTGTGGCAGGGTTGGCACTCAAACAGGGAGGCGAGTGGCTGATCGCTCCTCTTGCCAACGTCTCCCCCCACTGGTCGCGACCACAGACTTCGACCATCCGGTCAGAAAGGCACCCCACAGATTAAGTCGCGTCGGAGCTTCAAGTGCGAGAGGTCAACCTTCTCGCCGACGGTCGTGAGAAAACAATGGTACATCTCGTTCAACAGCGAGGCGCCAAGGGCACAGTTGAGTAGATTCTCCAATACGGTCGCGCTCGTAGTGAGAATAGAATTGAGCACGGCATCGAACTCGTGCGCGCCCTCGATGTCTTGGCCCTCCAGCATCGCTTCCGCTTCTT
>Ga0116185_1002883_pt1 | contig 15455 bp, 8 predicted proteins | sample AD_JPNNA7_MetaG_FD_89754 | JGI IMG/M metagenome (GOLD analysis project Ga0116185, IMG submission 89754) | Active sludge microbial communities of municipal wastewater-treating anaerobic digesters from Japan - AD_JPNNA7_MetaG | ecosystem: Engineered > Bioreactor > Anaerobic > Digestate | place... | reverse complement strand
GGACTGCTGCTCATGGCCATGGCGGGCTACGCGTTCGCCAAGTTCGACTTCCGCGGCCGCCGGTGGATGTTCTTCCTCGTGCTGGCCACCATGATGATCCCGGTGCAGGTGACGATGATCCCCACCTATCTGATCCTCAACGGCATGAAGCTCACGAACACGCTCGTGGGAATCGCGCTTCCCACGCTCGTCAGCGGCTTCAGCATCTTCCTCTTCCGGCAGTTCATGTCGACGATCCCCACGGAGATGCTCGAGGCGGCCCGGCTGGATGGCGCGGGCGAGTTCCGCACCTTCTGGCAGATCGTGCTGCCGATGTCGGGCCCGATCCTCGCGGTGCAGGTCGTGCTCACCTTCATCTCCGGCTGGAACAGCTTCCTTTGGCCGCTCATCATCGCCAGCGACCAGAAGCTCTACACGCTCTCGGTGGGGCTCGCGCTGCTCAACCAGCAGCTGGCCGTCAACCCGTCGCTGCAGATGGCTGCGGCATCGGTGATGGTGGTTCCGATCCTCGTGATCTTCATCATCTTCCAGCGCTATGTGATGCAGGGATTCGCCCTGTCCGGACTCAAATGACTGTGGAGCTCAACCGCGTGACCGACCTCGATACCCCAACCGCCGCACCGTTCGGTCACCGTCCGGCGAACTTCTCCGGCTTCGTGCGCGCCAAGGATGCCCGGCTAGTCGACGGCGACGGCACCGAGGTGCTGCTGCGCGGTGTGGGCCTCGGCAACTGGATGCTGCCCGAGGGCTACATGTGGGGCTTCGGGCCCGGAGCCGAGTCACCGCGCGAGATCGAGGCACTGTTCGCGCGTCATGCGCCTGAGGCAGCGGCATCCTTCTGGGAGGAGTTCCGCGACGCGTTCATCGACGAGGCCGACATCGCGCTCATCGCCGCGAGCGGGTTCGATCACGTGCGTCTGCCGATCAACTCCCGAGTGATCCAGGATGACGCCGGCAACCCCATCGAGGCGGGCTACGCCCTCATCGACCGGCTCATCGAGTGGTGCCGCACCCACCGGCTGTGGGTGCTCCTCGATCTGCACGGTGCGCCCGGCGGGCAGACCGGAACCAACATCGACGACTCTCCGCGCAACCTGCCGGAGCTGTTCATGGTGGAGGAGTACCGCGAGCGCACGGTGCGGCTGTGGCGTGACCTAGCCACCCGCTACGCCGGGGAGACCGTGGTGCTCGGCTACGACCTGCTCAACGAGCCGCTGCCCAACGAGTGGCAGCACACCTACGCCGCCGAGCTCGCCGACCTCTACCGCGAACTCACCCGCGAGATCCGCGCCATCGACCCCGACCATCTGATCGTCTACGAGGGTTCGCACTGGGCCACCAACTGGGACATCTTCACCGAGGTGTGGGACGACAACTCGATGCTGCAGTTCCACAAGTACTGGTCGTCGCCCGACACCGACAGTATCGAGCGCTTCCTGGAGGCGCGCGATCGGCTCGGTCTGCCCATCTACATGGGTGAGGGCGGCGAGAACACCATCGAGTGGCTGTACACGGCCTTCCGGCTGTACGAGACCCACGACATCGGGTGGAACTTCTGGCCGTGGAAGAAGATCGCCACGCGCACCTCGCCGCTGTCGGTCATCCCACCCGAGGGCTGGCGCTCGGTCGTCGCGGGTGTCTCCGACCCCGCCGCCCTGGAGGGGGTGGATGTCGCGCGCATCCTCACCGATCTGCTGCAGGCGGTGCGCGTGCACAACTGCCGGTGGCAGCCCGAGATCGTGGCGGCGCTGCTGTCGCATGAGCCCCGCGTCATCCCGGCCTGGGGGTTCGGGTTCCGGGGCGAGGGCGAGTCGTACTCGGTGCGGTCCGGTACGGCGCTTCCCGGCATCAGGGAGACGGATGCCGCGGGCATCACCTGGGCGCGCCCCGGCGACAACCCGGCGAACCCCTTCGAGCAGAACGACGGGCGCGAATACCGCCCCGAGGAGCAGTTGGTCGTGCGACTGGAGCCGGGGGACTGGCTGGAGTTCGAGGTCGAGGCTGCGGGACCGATGGCCGCGCTGGATGGTGCGGGCGCCGAGGCGCCGGTGCGGGTCGAGCGTTCGGCACGCGGCATCCGGGTGACGGCTCAGGAGGCGACCGATCTGGCGCGTCTGGTTCCCCGCAGCGGGGGCGGGACTTGGTAGGTTCGGCATCATGACGCCACGCATCGCAGCGGCCCGCCCGGCGGCGGCCCCCGCGACAGTGGGCGAGGTGCGCCAGCGCAACCGGTCGCAGGCGTTGCGCAGCGTCATCCTGAGCGGGCAGACCTCGCGGGCGGAACTCGCCCGCGACTGCGGCCTGTCGGTTGCGTCGGTGACCAACCTCGTGTCGGAGCTCATCTCCGAGGGGCTTGTGATGGAGGCCGGTTCCGTGGCCTCGAGCGGTGGACGCCCGGTCACGTTGCTCGCGCCGAACCCGTCGGGCGCGTACTTCCTGGGGGCCGACGTCGGGGAGCGGGGCGTCGCCGTCGAACTGTTCGACCTGACCATGACCCGCATCGACCGCGAGTTCCGGGGCGGCGCCGAAGGCGAGCAACTGGATGCGATCGGTCGCGACCTCGACGCCGCCCTCGACGCCCTGCGCGACCGCAACCCCGACGCCTGGCCCCGCGTGGTCGGCCTAGGCCTGGGCCTGCCGGGAATCGTCGAGCAGGGTGCCGACGGCGAGCAGACCCTCTACGCGCAGAGCCTCGGCTGGCCGGCCGTGCCGGTGCGCCAACTCGTCACCCACGACATCGCCGTGTTCGCCGAGAACGGCGCGAAGACCGAAGCCATGGCCGAGGTGTGGGATGGCGCGGCCCGCGGAGTCGACGAAGCCCTCGTAGTGCTGCTCGGGCGCGGCGTGGGACTCGCGATCGTCAGCGACGGCGAGCTCGCCCACGGCCTGACCAGCAGTGCGGGGGAGTGGGGCCACGTCAAGATCGTGCGAGGCGGACGGGTGTGCCGCTGCGGCGGTCGCGGCTGCGTCGAGGCCTACCTCGGTGCTGACGCGATACTCGCGTCGTGGCGCGAGGCCGGCGGCCAGTTCGACGGCTCCGGATGGGGCGCCCTCGGCGGCCTGCTCGACGCCGAACAGGCGGGCGACACGGTAGCGGCAGCGGTCGTCGAGGAGATCGTGTCGACCCTGGGCTCGGCTCTCGGCGGGCTCGTGAACCTGACCAACCCCGAGCGCGTCGTGATCGGCGGCTGGGTGGGACTGCGGCTCATGGAGTCCCTCGCAACACGGATCGAAGAGGCGACCCGTCGCGAGGCGCTGGTGCGCCCGGGCGGGCAGTTCACCCTCGCGGCCTGCCGGTTCGGCGGCGACACTGTCGCGCTCGGCGCCGCGATGATGCCCCTCGAGTCGTTGCTCGGGATGCCGCGGGGTGCGCGCAGCGGGTTCTCTCAGCCCGCCACCTGAGGCCCTTCGCCTACCGACACGATTCCCTATCCAGCTGTGTGACAAGTTCTCAGAAGTCCGCATAATGGAGGACTATCGCGAGCCTTCGTCACTTCGCTACCGTGAGCAGACCTACCTGTCTGTGCCTCACCGTTGATGATGGGACCACCCCGTGCTCGGTCGCCCGCTTGTCCGAGCGCTTGTCGCTCTGCTGCTGTCCTTTCTCCTCACCGTGACGCTCGTCACGCCGGTGCAGGCGGAGGAAGTACCTGTCGACACGGTCCCGTCGGATCAGGTGGACGTCGCCGACTTGGTGCCGCCTCTTCAGTCCGAAGCGTTGGATGTGCCCGACAGCTCACTTCCGGTGGGTGATTTCTCGCAGATCATCGACGATCCGATCACCACGCCCGTGGAGCGGGGTGTGGGTGGCCATCGTGCAGCGCCCGAGGTTCTTGACGGCATATCTGGGTTTGATCCCGAAGTCTCCGAGGTGGTCGCGCGTGATGAGTACACGACCACCTATCTGAACGACGATGGTACGCACACGACCGCGATCGGCTACCAGCCGCAGAACGTGCTCGTCGACGGACAGTGGGAGGAATCGTCGGACCGCGTTGCCCGGGTCGATGGTGAGTGGACTGCCGACCAGCATCCGCTGTCCCCCGTGTTCGGCGATCACGCCGATGACGACGGAGTTCTCGCGGTCTCGCATGATGGGTATCAGGTCAGCTTCACCCTTATGGGCTCGGATGACGCGTCAGCATCCCAACAACTGCGGCCGCGTTCCTCGGAGGGCTCGGATCAACTGAACTACCCTGACGTGTTCGACGGCGCGGACCTAAAGTATGACGTCAATCCAGGTGAGGTGAAGGAGACCCTCGTTCTGGATTCCGTACCCGAGTTGGGCCACACGATGTGGCGCTGGAGCATTGATGCGCCTGGGCTGACTCTCGCCAAGAACGAGTGGGGTGACATTGAGTTCTTCGACGAGTCCGGGGTTCGTCGGCTGCTGATTCCGGCCCCGCGGATGTGGGATTCGTCGGGTGTCGAGGGCGTCCAGGAGCCGGTGGAGTCTCCCGTCGGGACGATCCTGTCCCAGACCGCGACCGGATGGATGCTGACCCTCAATGCGGACCGGGCGTGGTTAGCGGACGAGGATCGGGTGTATCCGGTATTCGTCGATCCCAGTGTGCAGACTTCTGGTGAGAGCGACCCGCGTTCGTACAAGTCCGACGGCTACTCCCTGACCGGTTACGTGAACATCGGCAACTCGCGAGACGGTGGCAATGACCGGTACTGGCGAGCGGCCGTGAAGTACGGCTACGAGAATCTGTTCGGCAAGCAGATTACCGGTGCGTATCTCTATGGCTACTACGACGACGCCGGGACGACGAACTGCTATACGGGTTCAGTCCATCATGCGACATCCTTGTCTTACGACGGTGTGGGTGTTGCACTGTCAAACTGGGGCGTTTGCTCCGACGGCTACGCAAGCGATTCGGGGCTCGCGTCCAAGTATGCCGAGTGGGTTCGCAACCGGAGTTCGGGTAACTACCTCATGCTCCGCGGGGCCGAAGTTTCGGCGTACACCTACAAGAATGTGCTCACCACGCTCGTTTTGGGTTGGAAGGATCTCCCGACAGCTACGTCCCTGAGTCCGGCCGCAAACGCTGCAACCACTACGACACCGGTCTTCTCAGCGACGGGCACCGATCCAGAGGCATCTGGGCTGTGGTACCAGTACCAGATATGGATCAAGAGGAGTGGGCCCGCGGGCTGCAATGTGAGCGGCGTTAACGTTGAGACATCGGTCTGGACGTCCTCGAATACATATCAGCCGAGCGCAAGCTTGAGTCCTAATGTCGCTTACTGCTGGTCAGTCCGAGTCCGAGATGGCTACAACGATGTTCTAGGCACGTCCACGGTATCCGCGTATAGCTCTGGCCGTGCTTTCACAACCAGTCTGGCCGGGGTGTCTCCGGACGTCGTGTCATCACTTCCAGTTCCCGACTCCGTTCAAACGACCACAACCCCGGTGTTCTCGGTGACCCCCCCGTCCGCGGCGGTGGCGGCAGGGTGGAAGTACCGCTTCCGGGTCACAACAGGCGCGGATGGCAAGTCGGGAGTGATCGCGACATCCGGATGGTTGACGGTGCCAGGTTCGGGGACACTGACGTGGAGCCCCGATCCGGGCACGTTGATCAACGGCGGTTCGTATACGTGGGGTGTGATGGCCTCGAACGGGGTCGATCCTAATCGGGAACCTGACTGGTATAGCAAGTTCAAGGTGGACTTGAGGCTGGGTTCGTCTGGCCCCTCTCCCTTCGATAGCGCGGGCCCGGTCACGGTGAATCTTGCCAATGGCAACGTGTCGCTGGGGTTCTCGTCGCCGACGGTGTCGACTGTTGGCGGGCCGATCGGGATGTCGTTTAGCTACAACTCGCAGCAGGATCCTGCGCTGCAGCGCGGGCTGAAGGCGCAGTACTTCAATGCTCTGAATCCGGGACAGACGTCCACGACAACCTTCGACTTCACGGGGCGTCAACCGGTGTTGAGGCGCACTGATCCTGCAGTGGCGTTCGATTGGGTGCAGGGTTCCCCGGCGCCAGCCGTCCCGAAGGACTACTTCCTCGCGCAGTGGACTGGCTACCTTGCCTCGGCGTCAGCGTCGGGTACCTACAAGTTCGGGGTGAAGGCAGATGACGGTGTGCGGGCGTGGGTGAATGGCACCCAGGTGGTGAACCAGTGGACGTCGGGTGCGCATCCCACCATTACATGGGGCTCTCCGGTGACGTTGACGGCCGGGCAGGCCGTTCCTTTCCAACTCGACTTCTACGAATCGGGTGGCCTTGCCAACGTCGAGCTGTGGGTGCAAGCACCCGACGGCCCAGATGCTGGCACATTGCCGGATGAGTTCCCGGTGCCCGCGAGTTGGTTCTCTCGTGCCCCGCAGACCTTGCCCAATGGCTGGGCGGCGTCGACGCCGATCGCGGGTGCTGCCGTCCTCTACTCATCGGCTCAGGTCACCGAGGGCGCGGTGGCGCTGACGGACTCAACGGGCATCATCCACACCTATGCGAAGAAGAGCGAGGGTGGGTACGCGCCGCCGATCGGGGAGTACGGAGTCCTGTCCCTGTCTGCGGATGGACGCGTGGTGCTCACCGCCGAGGACGGCACCGTCTACCAGTTCGCGGCGTCGGGCAGGGTGGAGTCGGTGACGTCGGCGGCGGATGCGATGAAGCGTGCCGCTCCGGTGATCACCTACCGCACGAGCGGCCTGGTGGACAAGATCACCGACCCGCTGTCGCTGGTGTCGGGTGGCACGGAACGGTCGGTGAAGTTCTACTACAACGGTGACGGCGCAACGAACTGTCCGGCCGTGAGTGGGTTCTCCACGTCGTCGCCGGATCTGCTGTGCCGCATCACCTATCCGGGGCAGACCGAGGTGACGAGACTGCTGTACAACGCGTCGAATCAGTTGGTGCGCATTATCGACCCCGGCAATGTTGTCACCGACTTCTCATACGACACCAACGGGATGATCAACGCGATCCGCGATGCTGGTGCCAACGACTGGTTGGGCGCCAACCCGTCCGTGACGCCCAGCGCGCTCCAGCAGACCACGATCACCTACGCGGCCGACAAAGCGACTTCCGTCACCCTGCCGGCCCCGGATGGTCTGACCTCGAGCTTGCGCCCGTCGAAGACCTATGCCTACGACACCACACCCGGTAACTCCGGGTACACCTTCGTCGATGTCTCAGGTCTCAACCTCGCGGCCGCCTCCCTCGGGCACGCAGGTCGGGTGGACTTCGACGCCAGTTGGCGTACCACGTCGTCGACGACGGCCATGGGCCTGCAGTCGTCCCAGGTGTGGGCGGTCAAGGACCAACTGCTGTCCTCCACGGACGCATGGGGGGGAATGTCGACAACGATCTACAACCAGCAGGATCGACGCACCGACACCTACGGTCCCGCCCCTTCGACCTGCTTTGGCGCGGATCGGATCCCGGCAGGGGCATGTGCCGTCACCCCCGCTCATTCCTCAACGAACTACGACGCCGGCCTGGTCGGACTGCACGCCGCGTTCTATCCGAACAAGGGTCTCGCTGGCGTTCCGACCCAGTTCAATCTGGGCATCCCCGGTGTGAGCTCCGGTTCGGTCGACAAGGACTGGACCACCGCCTCACCCGGCACTGGAATTCCGACCGACGGCTGGTCCTTGCGGTTGACGGGACTGATCACGTTCCCCGCCGCCGGCGACTACATATTCAAGACATACGCCGACGACGGAACCCGCGTGTGGGTCGGTGAACAGCTGGTTGTCGACAACTGGAAGTCCCAACCAGCGACCCAGTCGACTGAAGCGGTTATTGTCAGAGTCACTGCCGGAGAACAGAGGCGCATCCGTGTCGAGTACTTCGACGACACCTCCACCGCCAGCTTGCAGCTGAAGTGGATCGTCCCCGGTACCCAGACGGCCGTCGTCGTGCCCGGAGTCCAACTCGCTCCCGACTACGGGCTGGCCAACCTCACCACCACTGAGGACGCGGCGCCGGCAGGTTCGGGACTGTCGGACAGTCAAGTTCCGGACATGGTCACTCAGGTTGCATACACATATCCGTGGTTGAAGACGGCAACGTCCTCGACGATCGATCCGGCCGGGTTGAACCTGAAGACGAGCACCGCGTACGAGGCTCCGTCCACGACCACCGGGTGGTTGCGGCGCACTACTCGCACCCTGCCCGCGGCCACTGTCGGCAGCCCGCCCTCCTCAGCCTCCACGACCTACCAGTACTACGGCGATGTCGAAGCCGCCCCCGCCGGCGCGTGTGGAGTCGCTGCGCAACAGTACGGTGCACTGAAGTCCGTCACGCAACCGACCCCTGCCACTGGCGGTGCGGTCGTCACCCAATACGTCTACGACACCCTCGGTCGAACCATTGGCACGAAACGTACCGGGGACTCCGGGTGGACCTGTCTCACCTATGACACCCGGGGTCGGGTCACGAGCACCGCGTACTCGGCATACGGATCCTCCGCGGCACGTACGGTGACGAACAACTATGCGGTCGGCGGCAACCCCCTGGTGGCCTCCGTCACCGACCCCACCGGCACGCTGAGCACCACTAGTGATCTGCTCGGGCGCACTGTGTCGTCTACGGATGTGTGGAGCACCGTCACGACGCCAACGTATGAGGCCAAGACTGGCCGGGTGTTGTCCATCTCGACCACGCCACCTAGCGGTATTGCATCGGTGCAGGCGTTCACCTATGACGTCGATGGCAAGGTCGAGACCGTTGCCCTCGACGGCACGGTAATCGCCGATCCGAGCTACGTGAGCAACCAGCTGATGCAATCGGTGAGCTACTTGAATGGCACGAGCCTGTCGTCGATCACCCGCAACGCGACAGGTGCCACCACAGGTATCAGCTGGGCATTCCCCAACGCCACCACCGCAGCGGTTCCGACGAACTACCCAGCTGTGACAGTCCACGCCACCGGGTTCGAGTCCGGTGCAGACGGGTGGGCGACCAGCTCCGGCACCGCGACCAGCAGCACAGCCCACGGCGGAGCCCTGTCCGCGGTGCTCGAGCAGACCAGCTCCACCCCTGCCGCACTGACCCAGACGTTCACCGGTCTGACCGTGGGTCGCGCCTACACGTTCGAGGCGTGGCTGGCGACTACCGATGACAACACGGTCACGGTCACCACCAGCGCCGGCGTTGACGGCATCGGTGACACCACCGGTGCACCTGCGGCCCCGGCGGTGAGTGGTGTGGTGACGTGGGCGAAGACCACGTACCAGTTCACCGCAACCGCAACCAGTCACACGGTTCACATCCAGGCGTCCTCGCCGACCGAGGATGCGAGCGTTCTGGTCGATGATGTGACCCTGACGCAGGATGCGTGGACGGACCCCGGCACCCCGACCTCGACTCCGCAACCGTCGGTGACCGACTCGGTGGTCAGGTCTCAGACGGGTCGGATCATGCAGAACACCCTCACCGACGGGGCGACGACGGAGACGTCGACGTACACGTTCGATGCTGCTGGTCGTTTGACGCAGGCGGTGATCCCGCAGCATGTGCTCACCTACGAGTTCGCCTCCACCGGCGGCTGCGGTGTCAACACGGCGGCGGGTCGCTCCGGAAACCGCACCGGGTTCACCGACACGAAGAACGGTACGGTGGTTACGGATGTGGATTACTGCTACGACTGGGCTGATCGTCTGACGTCCACGAACGCAACCACGACGGGTGGTAACCCGGTGTTGAACACGGACCTGTCCACCGTCGGTGCCCCCGCGACTTTGGCGTATGACACGCACGGCAACACGACGAAGCTCGCCGATCAAACCCTCGCCTATGACGTCGCTGACCGGCACATGTCGACGGTGTTGGCTGACGGTACGACGATCACCTATGCCCGGGATGCCACGGGCCGGGTCGTGTCTCGCATCACAGACGCCCCAGGCACCACGAATGATTCGACGATCCGGTACTCGTTCGCCGGTGGCTCCTTGTTTGCGGTGTTGGACGGGTCGAACCAGGTGCTCCAACGCGAGCTATCCCTACCCGGCGGGGTCTCACTGTCGATCCCGGCTGCGGGTGGGCAGGTGTGGGCGTACCCGAACCTGCACGGCGATGTGATCCTGACCACGGATGCCACGGGCATCCGCCAAGGCACCCGCACCAGTTATGACCCGTTCGGGCAGCCCCTCGCCGCTAATGGTGACATCGGTTCGACGGTCGCGGATGACAGCATCCCGGACACCAGCCCGGGGGATGCCGACTACGGGTATGTCGGGCAGCACGACAAACTCTACGAACACCAAGGGTCGCTCGCGACAATCGAGATGGGGGTGCGGCAGTACGTCCCCGCGTTGGGGCGGTTCCTGTCCTGCGATCCCGTCGAAGGGGGAGTCACGAATGCTTATGACTATCCGTCTGACTCGATCAACTCTTTCGATCTCTCGGGCCGAGCTCAAATGGGGCACACAATGCTCGACTCGAGCGGGTCTCGGGGTTCTCCGCCGAGACCCGAACCGGAGGGTCACGGTCGTTCGGGCCCCACACCCCTGCAACGGGCTTCGGACGCAAATCAATCGACTACACAAGCCGCCATCCAGCTCGCACTGGCCACCGGAGGAACATGCTCGTACGTCCCAAATCAGCCGATGGTGTTCTGCACCGGAATCACAGGGATACAGCTCGGTGCTTACACCACAATTGGGAACGCGGTGCTCACGAACGGAACCCATGGTCCCTCTTGCGACGTGTTGACCCACGAGCAGTATCACATGTACCAATGGGCGGAGATGGGTGCCTACCGGTTCACGGCGGCGTGGATCGGTGGGGAGTTATATTCGCAGCGCGCCCAAGAACAAGGCTGGCTCCCGGACAACTGCCGCTCTGAGCGAGGGTGCCTAAATCCGATCGAGATTGCGGCGGGGCCGTACATTGGGAACTACTGGGCGCGCCCCGACGCGTGGCCGCAGGGAGCGAGGTAATCAATGGTCAGGAGAGTTGCAACCGCAATGGTGGCGTTGCTGGCAATCGCCTTGTCGGGCTGCACAAGTGCTCCAAGCCTGGTGTCGGCGAAACTCGATGGCGATTTAGTCGTATTTGCCGTATGTGAACAGATCGCTTATGACCAACTGACCGTGCTATCCGATGAGAAGGGGTCGATTCCATCCAGTTTCGGGGAGACTTGGGTTGCAAAGGGTTTGGGAGCAACAGGCGGTTTCGTGGAGATTCGCTACGGAGTTCCACCGCGCGGGTTAGAGACAAGGGTCGGCCCGGACGCGCTCCCTACCAGCGGCCATTACGTCCACTTTGAACTGATCGGCCACGACGATGAGGGTGCGATTGCGGGCGATCTCTTCGCGCAGTTCGACGGAGACAAGCTTGTGCCAGAGAGGTGGCTTAACTCTTCCGGCGAGTTACGCGAGAGTCCGTGTCGCTAGGCCTTTGTTGACCGTGAGGTAGATTCCGTCGGCGGAAGGCGGGACTTGAACCCGCCCCACCGGCACGGCCGTCACACGGCTTCGCCGTGCGCCGGAACCGGCGCGGCGGGGGCCCCGGTGCGTTTCGCGCCCGCCGTCCGGACTGATGGCCCGACGCCGATGGCGCCAGTCCATCAGTGCGGAAGGCGGGACTTGAACCCGCACGCTCGAAAGCACAGGAACCTAAATCCTGCGTGTCTGCCAATTTCACCACTCCCGCTGGCAGGTCGATTGTAGCCGCCCGGCGTACGCTGGCGTGATGACCCCCGACGACGCTGCCGCCGAACTCGGCGTGCCGGTCGGGGCGTCTCGGCAGCAGATCGAGCGGGCGTACCGGCGACTCGCGCGCGAGTCGCACCCCGATCGGCTGTCCGGGGAGGCGATGCGAGCAGGCGCTGGCTCAGGCGCGATTCGTGCGGGCGACCGAGGCGCGGAACGTGCTGCTTGCCACCTTGCTGACGACGGATGCCGCGGCATCCGCAACCCGTCTGCCCCCGAAACACAACTGGCTGTTGCTCGGCACCTGGGTCGCGCTCGTGCTGCTAGCGATAGCCGTGTCGGTCGTGGGATCCCCGCTACCGCTGACCATCTGGGAGCCCACCCTGCGGTTCTCCCTGATGGTCGTCTCGGCGGTCGGGTTCGCCCTCACCGGCGCACGCGTGTGGCTCGTGCTGCTCGGTGTGGCGATCGCCGTGACTGCCCTCACGACGATCGTCTTCACCACCTTCGGGGCCCTGCTCGGGATGCTGCTGCTCGCCGCTCCGCTCTACGGGCTGTTCGTGGCGGGCCGCGCCCGCGCCGGATTCTCCCGCGACAGGCGACCCTCGCCGCGCTAGCCTGTAGGCATGGCATCGGTTCGCGCGGCATACGAGTCCACGGTCCAGCGGCACTACACGATCGCGGCGATCCTCATCGCGGCGGCGATAGCCCTGATCGCGGGTGTCGTCGTCGGCATGCTGATCGGTGGCGCTGGCCTGGGCATTCCCGGCTCGAGCGCGTTCTCGAGCATCACCGGCGGCTCCGTCGGTGGGGGCACCGAGCCGCGTCAGGGCGGCCGCTAACCCCAAGCCGCTAACCCTGGCTGCGAACGCCGGCCGCCGGGGGACTTCCGGCCCTGTGGCGTGCGCGGCAGCATCCCTAGCCTCGGTTTCATGAGCATCTACGCCGTCACCGGATCCGCCTCGGGAATGGGCAAAGCCACCGCCGATCGGCTTCGCGAGCACGGCCACACCGTGATCGGTGTCGACCTGCGTGACGCCGACATCATCGCCGACCTCTCGAAGCCGGAGGGGCGCGCGTTTGCCGCATCGGAGGTGCCGCACCAGTCGGGCGGCAAGCTACGCGGTGCCGTGCTCGCGGCCGGGATCGGGCCTGGCCCGGGTCGCACGCGAGCGTTGGCCGAGATCAACTACCTCGGTGCAGTTGAGCTGCTGCAGGCGTGGCGTCCCGCGCTCGCCGCGACGGCCTCGGCGAAGGTTGTCGTGTTCTCGTCGAACTCGACGACGACCACGCCGCTGATCCCCGGCTCCGCGATCCGCGCCCTGCTCGACGGCAACGCGGCGAAGGCCGAGCGCATCATGGGCCGCTTCGGCAAGAACGCGCCGTCGCTCATGTACGGAACGTCCAAGATCGCGCTGAGCCGCTGGCTGCGCCGCGCGGCGGTCACTCCGGAGTGGGCTGGGGCGGGCATCCGTCTCAATGCGATCGCGCCGGGGGCGATTCTCACCCCGCTGCTGCAGGCCCAGCTCGACAACCCGGAACAACGCGGCGCGATCGAGGCGTTCCCGATCCCGACCGGCACCTACGGCACCGCCGACCACATCGCCGACTGGGTGATCTTCATGCTGAGCCCCGCGGCCGACTTCATGGCCGGCTCGGTCGTCTTCGTTGACGGGGGTACGGATGCTTACTTCCGCAGCGACGACTGGCCCCGCGGCGTTCCGCTGCGCGGGTTGCAGCGTTACCTGCGTCTGACGAAGCAGTTCGCTGCGCGGAAGGCCGCGGCGACCAAGTAACGGTGTGGACAACTCGGCCCCCTGACCGGGCGGTCGCCCCGAGAATGGCGGCATGTCCACCGCCCTCGCCTCCATCGCTGATCGCGTGCGCGAACGGGTGCGCCGGGAGGGTGTCGACCTGTCACCCGAGCTCGCCGACCGCTACGTGCGCGAGGAGGTGCGCAGCTACAGCGAGCGCGCTCTCGGCGGGTCGCTTCCGATGCTCGACGACGAGACGGATGCCACCCGCCAGGTCATCGCCACGCTGACCGGTTTCGGCGCGCTCCAACCCCTGCTCGACGATCCCGACATCGAGGAACTCTGGATCAACGCACCCGACGCCGTGTTCGTTGCGCGCGGCGGGGTGAGTGAGGCCACGGGCATCCGGCTGACAGACGGGCAGGTGCGCGATCTGGTCGAGCGGATGCTTCAGAGCTCGGGCCGTCGCGTCGACCTGAGTTCCCCGTTCGTCGACGCCTCGCTGCCGGACGGTTCGCGCCTGCACGTCGCGATCCCGGACGTGACTCGCCGCCACTGGGCGGTCAACGTGCGCAAGTTCAGCACGCGCATCCGCGACCTGTCGGCGCTCGTGGGCCTCGGCAGCCTCACGCAGCAGGCGGCCGAGTTTCTGCGGATGTGCGTGCTCGCCAACCAGAACATCCTCGTGTCGGGCGCGACGCAGAGCGGCAAGACCACGATGCTCTCGGCGCTGCTGGCGTCGGGTCGGCCGACCGAGCGCATCATCACCGTGGAGGAGACGTTCGAACTGGTCGTGCTCGGCCGCGACTCGGTCGCGCTGCAGTGCCGGCAGCCCAGCCTCGAGGGCACCGGCGAGATCACCTTGCGCCGCCTCGTGAAAGAGGCCCTGCGGATGCGCCCCGACCGACTCGTGGTGGGTGAGGTGCGCGAGGCCGAGTCCCTCGACCTGCTCATCGCGCTCAACAGTGGGCTGCCCGGTATGTCGAGCATCCACGCCAACAATGCACGGGATGCCCTCACGAAGCTCTGCACGCTGCCCCTGCTGGCGGGTCGCAACATCGATTCGGCGTTCGTGGTGCCGACCGTCGCCTCATCCATCGACGTGGTCGTGCACTGCGAGTTGGTACGCGGAGGAAGGCGGCGGGTGGTGGAGATCCTGGCGCCGACCGGGCAGGTCACGTCGGGTGTGATCGAGGCGAGCCCGATCTTCACGCTCGAGCACGGGTCGCTCGAGCACACCGGGGGATACCCGTCGCGCACGACGAAGTTCGCGGCGGCGGGGCTCGACCCGGCGCTGGTGCTCGGGAGTAGGCGGTGACCGCGCTGGTGGGGCTGATGCTCGGCGGCGGGCTGATGCTGGTGCTATCACCCGGGCTCTGGCCGCGGGGGGAGGGACGCGGCATCCGGCCGCCGCAACTCGCCAGCGTGCGGGAGCGGCTGGTGCAGGCGGGGCTGCACCGGGTCAGTCCCGCCGTGGTCGTGGTGGTGTCGGCCCTGCTCGGGGTGGTCGGGTTCGCGGTGGTGCTCGCGCTCACCGGGGTGGTCGTCGTGGCGACGGCCGCGGGCATCCTCGCGGCGACGGGACCGGCGCTCGCGATCGGGTGGCGCGCGCGGACGCGGCGGCAGGCGACGCGGGTGGTTTGGCCCGACCTCGTCGACCAGCTGGTGTCGTCGGTGCGGGCGGGTTCTTCGCTGCCGGACGCGATGGTCGGGCTGGCGGGAGTCGGCCCGGATCTGACGCGCTCGGCGTTCGCAGAACTCGCGTTCACCTACCGAACCACGGGCAACTTCGCGCTCGCCCTCGACGAGCTCAAGGCCAGGCTTGCCGACCCGGTCGCCGACCGCATCGTCGAGACCGTGCGGATGTCCCGTGAGGTCGGCGGCACCGAGCTGACCACGGTGCTGCGCAACCTCAGCGGCTACCTCCGCCAGGAGGCGGCGATCCGCTCGGAGGTGCTCGCTCGCCAGTCCTGGGTCGTCAATGCCGCGCGCCTCGGGGTGGCCGCGCCGTGGGTGGTGCTCCTTCTGCTGGCGACCCGCCCCGAGGCGGCCGCGGCCTACAACTCGCCCGCCGGGGTCGTGTTGATCGTGTC
>Ga0116185_1002872_pt1 | contig 15494 bp, 16 predicted proteins | sample AD_JPNNA7_MetaG_FD_89754 | JGI IMG/M metagenome (GOLD analysis project Ga0116185, IMG submission 89754) | Active sludge microbial communities of municipal wastewater-treating anaerobic digesters from Japan - AD_JPNNA7_MetaG | ecosystem: Engineered > Bioreactor > Anaerobic > Digestate | place... | reverse complement strand
GGTATGCTATTCCTATAATGCTATGAGACCTACGTTCATTGCCCGTCTCGTGAACGGGCCCCTGTTCGATCCTATCCTGTACGTCCGGATGCTCAACGAGAGGAGGGCCCTGCTCTTCGACTGCGGCCGCTTCCGGGGCCTGGCGGACAGAGAGCTGCTCGCGGTCGAGACGATCTGCATCAGCCACGCTCATATGAACCATTTCATGGGGTTCGACGAGGTCTTGCGGACAGTGCTCCATCGCGAAGACCCTCTCTTGCTCATAGGCCCCGAAGGCATTGCCGAGAAATGCCTCTCGAAGCTGCGCGCCTACACGTGGAACCTCTCCGGCACCTACGACCTCGAGATCAGGATCCTTGAAGTGGGCCGCGAGTATCTGAGAACGGTCTCGACAAGGGCGGATACCGGCTTTGGCCTCTTCTCCGAGGATGTGTCGCCCAGGATCGGAAACAGGGTAGCCGAAACGCCGAGGTACTATGTCGAGGCTGCCGTCATGGACCACGGCGGCATACCCTGCCTGGGATACGCGCTTAAGGAGACGTTCCATGTCAATATCCGCAAAGGCGCGCTTGAAGGCAAGGGCTACCTTCCGGGGCCCTGGATCGGGGAGCTCAAGGAGAGCATCCTCACGGGCCGTCTCGAAGAGAACATTCCCGTGACGACCAATTCGGGCATCGCAGGGATGAGGGCAGGGGATCTCAAGGAGGAGATCGTGATCCTCTCCCCCGGCCAGGCGGTCGCCTTTGTCACGGATATCGCGTTCACGGAAGATAACCTCGAATCCCTCGAAGCCGTTGCGAAGGGTGCGGACACCCTCTTCATCGAGGCGTTCTACCTGGGCGAGCTCGAGCGCGATGCCTGCGAAAAGGGCCATCTCACGGCCGTGCAGGCAGGGATGATCGCCAGGAGGCTCCATGCCGGTCAGGCGTTTCCCATGCACGTCTCTCCCCGGTACCACCACCGGATCGACGACATCTATGGAGAGATGGGCATAGCGAAGAGCGGACATCCGGTCCATGAATTCTCCGATTCCGCAAGAAAACTGGTCACTTGACAGAGGGGGGAATAAATATTTAACTTGCATCATGATTCTTGAGGACAGTGTGGATGCTATCAAGGAGGGCACGCCGTCTCCTCATGCAGAGAGGAATAATCGCCTGGCCTGGCTCTCGAATGCCGCCTTCATCGTACTGGGCGCAGCCTTCTCTTATTTCCTGGCATTCGTCTACGAGCGGGCATACTGCAAATACTTCAATGTCCCGGATTCCCTCATACGGCCCGACCTGGGAACCATCCTCGCCTTTGCCGTCGCGCTGTACACGTTTTCATTCTCGGTATTCTGGCTCGTGAGCGTGCTCTACGTATTCTTCCATCCCGGGGAGAAGAGGAAGGTTTCGGCCATCAGCCGATTCATCCGGTCGCGGGGGATACTCCTCCTGCTGGCGATCATCATTGCCGCCGCCTATCAGTGGAACAAGTACGGGTGGATCACGATCGGCATCATCCTCTCGACGCTGTTCGTTCTGGATTTCGTTCCGGCGATCTTTACGAAAAAGAAGCACAAGACGTTCAACATGGCGCTCCATGCATCCATGGACGGCACGGACAGGATGAACAGCGTGTGGGTCCCCATCAAGCGGCGGCTCGGCGAGCAGGTCTTCACACTCTATTTATTGTGCTGGTGCGCCGTCAGCGTGGCAGGTGCCCTGGGTCAGTCGGCCGCAGAGAGGCAGACGAGGTTTCTCGTTCCCGATCTGAAGCCGGACTCGATCGTCGTGAAGATGTACGGGAACTATGCGATCTGCATCTCGATCGACAGGGCCGGCAAGAAGACGGGAAAGGAGCTGACGATCCTGAACCTCCAGGAGTCGTCGCCGACACGCCTGCACTGGGAAAAGCTCGGCCCGTTCAAGGAAAACAGGGACGGCAAAGGGCGGTTGCCGGTGACAAAGGTTGATAATATGCCCGTGATACGATAAGAAACGTGTAAATTTATGGAATGCGTGAGGGGCGTATGAAAATCACGGAGACCGAATTGGCCGGGGCGTACCTGATCGAGCCGGTCGTATTCGAAGACAGCAGGGGATTCTTCCTCGAGACCTACAACCGAAAGGTCTTTGAAGAAAAGGGCATCACTGCCCGTTTCGTCCAGGACAACTACTCCTTCTCGCGCAGCAGGGGGGTCTTGAGGGGGCTGCATTTCCAGTATCCCCCCCACGCACAGTCGAAGCTGGTATGGGTGATCTGCGGCAGCGTCTTCGACGTCATCGTGGACCTGAGGAAAGATTCCGCCACGTACGGCAGGTGGATCGGCATCGAGCTCTCGGGTTCCCCCTTCAGGATGATCTATGTGCCCAAGGGTTTTGCCCACGGGTTCTGCACCCTCGAGGACAACACCCGCGTGCAGTACAAGGTGGATGCCCTCTACCATCCCGCATCGGACGGCGGCGTCAGATGGAACGACCCCGACCTGCGCATACCGTGGCCTCTCACCGATCCTATCCTGTCGAAAAAGGACGGCGAGCTTCCCTATCTCAGCGAGATATCTCTTTAATTCGGGGCCTTCTGCAACCGATCTTTCCACCGGAACGATCTTATTTTTTACAATCGGCCTGACGATAGAGACTAAAGTCCACCCGGGAGGCCCCTCGGGCGATGATTGCCGCCATGAGAGAGCGGGGCCGTATCCCGGGTTCCAGCGATGGTTTGCGGACTTACCGCAGAGAAAAGCAACCTCGAAATGAAAGGATGGGTACTGGATGACGAGATCTGGTTCATCCCGCAGCTCGGGCGGTCATGGAGAGTACAGGGAGCTCCCCCTGTACATCATGAGGATCAATGAACGGTACGACTTCGATATTTATCTCCGGATAAAGGCGGATTACCGGCTCTTCGCCGCCGGAGGAGCGCTCTTTACCGAACAGCATAACCTGCTTCTGAAAAGCGGAAATACGAAGCTCTATGTGAGAAAGGATGACTGGGATAAGGTCGAAGAGTGCAAAACCAGGTATTCGAGCAGCATCCTCACTGACCCCGCCGTGAGCACGCATGACAAGGCAGACATCGCCTTTGTCGCCTCCATGAAGTCCATCCGGGATGTCTTCAAATCGACTGAGCCGAGGACCATAAAGAATGTCGAGGAGAATGCCCAGGAGATGGTGAAGCTCCTCCTCGCCGAAGAGCAGGTCGTGAGCAATCTCATATGGATCGAAAGTCATGACCATTACACCTATCAGCACTCCGTCAGGGTCGGGATCTATTCGACGGCGCTCATGCTGAAGCTCATGGGCTCCAGGCTGACGAAGGAGGAGATGGCACTCATGAGCATGGGATTTTTCCTCCATGATATCGGTATGGCCCAGATTCCCATGGAGATCCTCGACAAGAAGACCCCGCTCACGATCGAGGAATGGAAGCTCATCAAGATGCATCCCCAGCTGGGTTACGACCGGCTGCTCGATGCCGGCTATCTCAAGCCCGAAGCTGCAGCCATCGCGCTTTTGCACCATGAAAGACACGATGGAACCGGATATCCTCTCCAGCGGGTGGGAGAGGGCATCTCTATCTATGCAAAGATCTGCGCCCTGGTGGATACCTTCGAATCGCTCACGGCAGCACGGCCCTACAGGCGACGGAAGGACCCCTTCACGGCGCTGAAGATCATGCAAAACGAGATGATCCGGGAGTTCGGCCCCGAGCTCTTCAAGGAGTTCATCATGCTGCTCGGCCCCAAGGGCTAGGGACGCTCACGGGCGCGGCAGCCGCTCGAAGGAGATGTCGAGCATTTCCCGGCGGATGGCGGAGCGGGAAGCTCTCGCTTGACTTCACGGTTCATTCGTTGTTTATTCCCCCTATGTTTCTGATCGTTTCCGGTGGAGACGCGCCTGACAGCGTCTTCCTTAAGGCAAGGGCCGCGAAGGCCAGGATGGTCATAGCAGCGGACAAAGGTGCGGAATACTGCCTGAGAGCGGGCGTCAGGCCCGATCTCGTGGTAGGCGACATGGACTCTCTGCCGCTCGACATCCTCGAGGAAGTCAAGAAAGCCGGAATCCCTTTCCAGAGATACGATACCTGCAAGGATGAGACGGATACCCGGCTCGCCCTCCTTGCAGCCCTGGAAGGGGGGGCCAGGAGCATAGAGATGATCGCTGCCACAGGCGACAGGATCGACCATACCCTGGCGAATATCCACCTGCTCTATGCAGCCCTTCTCCGGGGGGTCGATGCCTGCATCCTCACCCCTGACAGCAGGATCTTCCTCGTCGATGCATGCAGCACGATCTCCGGAAGCAAGGGCGCTCTCGTCTCGCTGCTGCCTCTTACCGCGGTGGTCAGGGGCATTTCCCTCTCAGGGTTCCGGTGGGACATCGAAGAGGCGTCCATGGAGATAGGGAATCCCTACGGAATCAGCAACAAGGTATGCTCGGATGAAGCCAGGATACAGGTCCGTGAGGGGACGCTGGTCGCCGTGATCTATTCCCCGGCATTCCAGGATTGAGGGATAAAGGATGGTGACAGCCGGTCTTCGATGGTGGTATCCTTGGTGCGGGAAAATATGTGAAAGCTCTTGATGTAAAGGAGGATGCGTTGAAAAAGCTATTGCCTGTACTCCTGATTCTTGCCTGTGCCGGATTTGCCGGATGCTCGAAGTTCGGCGGAGGAGAGAAGGGCAAGACTGCCCTCGGATCGGATGTGGTGGCGCAGGTAGGTGACGAGAAGATCACGGCAAAAGACATCGATGAAATCCTCTCGCGCATACCCACGCAATACCGGCAGAGACACTCGACGGCCCAGGGACGCAGAGAGATCATCGACGGGATGGTAAACATCAAGATGCTCGCGTGGGAGGCCAGGAACCGGGGGTTGGACAAGCGGGAAAGCGTGAAGATGAAGATCGCCTTCCTCACTGATCAAACCCTGGCAAAGGAGCTCGAGAGCGAGCTCAAAAAATCCTTCAAGGTGAGCGAAGCCGATATCATGAAATATTACCAGGAGCACCAGGACAAGTATGTGACGCCCGAGCGCATCAAGGCAATCCACATCCTCGTCGACAGCGAAGCCCAGGCAAAGAGCATACTCAAGCAGGTCAAAAAAGGCGGCGACTTCGGACAGCTCGCACGGCAGCACTCGAAATGCCAGTCTGCGCAGCGGGGAGGTGACCTGGGATGGTTCGGCAAGGGGAAGATGGACCCTGCCTTCGAGAAGGCCGCCTTTGCCCTGAAGAAAGGCGAGGTGAGCGAGGTGGTCAAGTCCCCCTCGGGATACCATATCATCAGGCTCGATGACCGGAGGGAGACCAGGACGAGAACCCTCGATCAGGTGAGCAGGTCCATCGAGAGGATCATCCAGCGTGAGAGGATGGAAAAAGAGCTCGGGAGCCTCAAGGACGGCATAAGGAAAAAGGCATCCGTTGCGGTGAACGATGAGTACTTCAAGAAGTTCCCCAATGAGCCTCAGCCTCCGGCAGGGGGTCCGGGTCTGCCCGGACCCATGCCCAGACCGGCCTCGGCAGGAGCTCCGGCAGCAGGTCCGACAGCTCCTCCGGCAGCAGGCAAGATGCAGGCTCCCGGGGCGGCGGCACCCGCACCTCCGGCTGTGGTAAGATAGAGGGAGACATCGATTGGCGCTGTATACCTGGAGCGGTTATACGGAAAAGGGCAAGGCTACCCAGGGGCTGATGGATGCCACATCGCTGAGGGAGGCCAAGCTCAAGCTCCGCACTCAGGGCGTGTTCGTCAGCTCTATTGTCGAGGAGAACGCTGCCGAGGCTCCCCATACAAGGGACATCTCGCTCAAGAGCCTCTTCGGCAGGGTCAGGCTCGAGGACCTGACCGTCATGACCCGCCAGCTCTCCACGCTCGTGGGCGCATCGATCCCCCTGGTGGAATCCCTGAACGCGCTCTATGAGCAGACCGAATCGCCTTCCATGAAAAGGACCGTGGCCCAGGTGAGGGACGCGGTCAACGAGGGGCTGTCCTTTGCCGATGCGCTGAGCCAGCACAAGAGGGTGTTTTCGGATCTCTACGTGAACATGGTCCGGTCGGGCGAGGCGAGCGGTGCGCTTGACGTGGTGCTCCTGCGGCTCGCGGAGTTCCTCGAAGGACAGCACCGGCTTCGCTCGAAGGTCGGGACGGCCCTCGTCTATCCGTTCGTCCTGCTCTGCGTCTCTACCGTCGTACTCTTCTACCTTCTGACAGCGGTAGTCCCGAAGGTGGTGAGCATGTTCGAGAACATGGGGCAGAAGCTGCCGCTCCCCACCCGGATTCTCATCGGCGTGAGCGACTTTCTCGCCGTGGCGTGGTGGATAATCGCCATCCTCGCGGCGTTTGCGGTCTTTGCCTTCCTGAAATGGAAGAAGACCGAGCAGGGCGCTTACCGTTTCGACCGGTTCAGGATGGGGGTTCCCGTGTACGGAAAGATCTATCGGAAGATCTCCGTGGCGCGTTTTGCCAGGACGCTCGGAACCCTGCTCTCATCGGGCGTGCCCATCGTCGAATCCTTGAGAATCGTCAAGACCATCGTTCAGAACAAGGTCATGGAGGCATCCATAGACGAGTCCACGGCAGAGGTGATCGAAGGATCGAGCATCGCCGCCCCCTTGAAGAAGTCGGGCATATTCCCGCCGCTCATCGTCCACATGATCAGCACCGGGGAAAAGAGCGGCACTTTGGAAGAGATGCTCATCAAGGCGGCGGACGCCTATGAGGAGGACGTCGAGACCGCCGTTGCAGGCCTTACATCGGTTCTCGAGCCGCTCATGATCGTGGTCATGGGGGTCATCGTGGGCTCCATCGTGCTCGCGATCCTCATGCCCATGCTGGAAATGAGCACCATAGTTCGCTAGAATGGAGGAATAGAGTATGAAAGACAGAGGGTTTACCCTTCTCGAATTGCTGGTGGTTATCGTCATCCTCGGAATCCTGGCCACCTTCGTGGGTACCCGGATCATGGGTAAGCCTGAAGAGGCGAGACAGACTCAGGCAAAGATACAGATTCAGTCCCTCGAGAATGCCCTCAATATGTACCGGCTCGACTGCGGCGAGTACCCGTCCACCGAGCAGGGACTGAAGGCCCTGGTGGAAAAGCCCACTGTGGGAAACATCCCCAAGAGGTGGAGAGAAGGGGGATATCTCGATAAGCCGAGGGTTCCGAAAGATCCCTGGGGCAACGAATTCGTCTACCTTTCTCCCGGAATGAAAAACACCAACGGATGTGATCTCATGTCCTACGGCGCTGACGGCCAGCCCGGCGGAGAAGGTAAGGATGCGGATATCGGAAACTGGGAAACCGAAGCCGAGACCCAGCAGCAACAGCAGCAATAGGGCCTTTACCCTCATCGAGCTGCTCGTCGTCATCGTGATCCTGGGGATCACCCTGGGATACGTCGGCCCCAGGCTCTTCACCGGCTTTACCACCTCGGCCATGGATGAGGCGACCCGGGACATACAGACCCTCGCCCAGTATGCGCGGTCGAGCGCCGTAACCCAGCACAAGCCTTATTATATCCGTTTCGACATCGAGCACTCGCTCATCGGCCTCTACCCCAAGCCTGAAAGCTCGGGGGAGGTGGAGCTGCTCAAACAGAAGGATCTCCCCCAGGGAGTGAAGCTCAAGAGCGTCAAGACCCCTTATCAGAGCGAGAAGGTCGAAGGCCAGGCGGACATCCTCGTGACGCCGGAGGGTGTGGTGGAGCAGGGGGCGATCTACCTCGAAGGAGGGCTCGGGAGCACGTACACCCTGGTCATAAAGCCTTTCTCCGGAATGCTCAAGGTCTATGACCGCTACGTCGAGGTCTGGCATGAATAGGAGAGGGTTCACGCTCATCGAGGTGCTCATCGCCATGGTGATCTTAAGCATCGCCTTCGTCTGGCTCATCAAGTCGGTGAACCAGTCGGTCGACATGGCCGCCCGGTCGAGGTTCATCACGACCTCCACCCTGCTTGCCCAGAAGCGCATCGCCGACGTCATATCGAGCACCGAGGCAAGGACGACGGGCACGACCAAGGGTGATTTCGGTGAAGACTACCGGGGATATACGTATACCGAAAAGATCGAAACCACACCGATCGAGGGATACTACAAGTACACGCTCACGCTTACATGGGGGGAGAAGAGCGCCTTTGAGACAGAGTTCATGGAATTCCTTTCCACCAGGCAGTAGAGGCTTCACCCTTATCGAGGTGCTCATGGCCGTCTTCATCGCGGCCATCGCGCTCGTGATCGTGAACCTTTCCTTCTTCCAGACCCACCGGTCCGTCGAGGCCGTGAGCTCCCAGAGGCAGGCCTATCAGATGGTCAGGGTCGTCATGGACCGCATGATAAAGGACCTCACGTGCTCCTATGTCCCTGACCCGGGAGAGCCCCCGAGGCAGATGACCGAGGATATGATCTCCCTGTACCGGTTCGTGGGAAAGGATGAGAAGGACCAGAAAGCTGACAAGGACAGCATCAATTTCACGACGACCGCGACGCTGGGCCTCCCCGGCAGCGTGGGCGGATTCTGCGAGGTGGGCTACTATCTCAAGGAGATGGAAGACGTGAAGGACCGCTATGTCCTCATCCGTTCCGAGGACTGCCTCCCCCACTTCGGGCTGAGCACGGCGCCCAGGGAGATGGAGGTTGCCGAGAACATCGTGGCCTTGAACATCATATACGTGGACAAGGATCTCAAAGAGCACGACACCTGGGACTTGAGCGAGGAGCTCTCGCTTCCCACACAGGTGAAGATTGCCGTCACCTTCGACATGGAAGGAGAGCAGGCGAGCTTTTCCGGGACGGCCTTCCTGCCCCTGTCGGGCCTGAGGATCCAGAAGGCCCAGGAGGCGAGGCCGTGATGAGAGAACTCCTCAAGGACAATCGCGGGGTCATTCTCCTCCTCGTGCTCTCGATCATAGCGCTCTTTACCGTCATGGCGGTCAACTTCGGCGCGGACGAAGGGCTCGATATCGAGCTCGCGTACAATTTCCGGGATTCCTTCCAGGCCCAGGACATAGCCCGTTCGGGAGTGGAGGCTGCCGTGACGATACTGAAGAAGGACGACCCCACCTACGATTCCGAGGATGAAGACTGGGGAGGGTTCCCGGAGTATGCCCTGGCGGCGTCGCAGTATCTCAAAGGGCCGGCCTTCACCGGCACCATCACGGACGAGAGCGGAAAGTTCGACCTGAACAGCCTGGCCCTCGGCGACGACAAGGACAAGGCGTTCAGGACGGCCCAGTTCAAGAGGCTCTTCTCCGCGCTTGACATAGACATCTCGCAGGGTGAGCTGGACGACCTGGCGGAGGCCGTCAAAGACTGGGTGGACGAGGACGACGAGACCGTCTCCGACGCGGAGAACGACTACTACCAGACCCTGGACGACCCGTATGAATGCAAGAACGGCCCCATGGACAGCCCGGAAGAAATCCTGCTTGTGAAAGGAATGAAACCGGAATACTATTACGGAAAGGAAAACACCAAGGGGATCAGGGACTACGTGACCGTGGGGACAGGCGGAAAGATCAACGTCAACACTGCGTCCGATGTCGTGCTCATGAGCTTGTCGGACTCCGTCGACGAGGCTCTGGCGGAGACGATCAAGGCAAAGAGGCCTTTCAAGCAGCCGAGCAGCAATTGGGCGCAGACCCTCGGCATAAGCGCGACAACCGAAGAGGCTGCAGCGCTTCAGAATAAGATAATCGACATCAAGAGCAACGTCTTCAGTGCGAATATGAGGGGGACCATGCCTTCAGGCGCCCAGATCAATATCAAGGCCGTGCTCAATCGGGTTAACAACGACGTCAAGATCGTGTATTACAGGATATACTGATCATGACATTTAGGATGGAAAATGAGACGATATTCAGTAGGTATTTACTGGGATAACGTTTCCCTGCATGCATGCCTCATCAAGGTGGGCGAACCCGAGCTCACCATAGAAAGATTCATCAGCATGCCCAGGGAATACGACGAGAAGTTTACTCCCACAAAAAGCATATCCGAAGAAATACCCGAACTCCTCAGGGAGGCGAGGATCGAGCCTTTCGACACCTGTGTCGTGGGCGTTCCCGAGAGCGAGACCATGCACCGCTCGCTTCTCCGGCCGTTCGGTGACCGGAAAAAGATCGCCCAGACCATCGGTCCCGAGGTGGAGACGCTCCTTCCCATTCTCGACGGGGGGATCATCGTGGATTACGTGCTCCTGGGGAAGGATGAAGCAGGGCTTCATCGCGTGGAGACCATCTCCGTGAGGCGCAGCTCGATCGAGAATCTCGTATCCGAGATGAAGTCCTCCGGCATCGATCCCGAGATCATCGATTCTCCCTGTGCATCGATCCTTGCAGGGGCCAGACAGGTCTTCAGGCTGCATGGCCATGCCACGTACCTCTTCCTCCACATGGGGTGGCGGGACACATCCCTGACAGCCCTTCAAGGGACCGAGGTCAGGTATGTCGGGGTGTTTCCCTACGGATTCGAGAAGATCGCCACCTGCGCCCTGGGGGAGGCGGCCAAAGACCCTCAAACAATGGAGAAGAAGCTCCGGGAAGGCATCGAGGCGGGCAGGCTGCTCGATGCCGCCATCAGGGAGGTGCTCATCGCCCTCTCCCGCATAGATTCGACGAGCCACGACTACGTTCTCGTCCCTGCCGGTTATGCCTGTTCCATCAAGGATCTGTCCGACCGGTTCACTGCCGCCTCGGATATCTCCACGGATCTGCCGGAGCGCAATCCCGTGCGTACGGACGCCGATCTCGACACCATGCTGCGGAACTTCATGCCGCTGTCCCTTGCCTGCAGGGGAATCGACAGCACCGACGCGGTCAACTTCCGCAAGGGAGATCTCGGCTTTACGAAGAAGATCGAATGGCTCAAAGGCTACGCCGGTGCATGGACCAAGGTGGCGGCGGTCTTCGTCATCCTGTGGCTCTTCGGGCTGGGCCTGAACATCTCGCTCAATGCCAAGACCAGCCATCAGCTCACGAAGCTCATAGCCAAGGAGTTCAGCACCGTGATGCCCGGGGGCACCCCCATGGTGGATCCGGTAAAGCAGATGGAGCAGCACCTTGCCAGGCTGTCAGCCCGTGACGGCGGGGCGTCGGGCGGGGCCGCCACCCCCCTCGAGATCATGAGGGACCTGAGCGCGGGAATCCCGAGGAACATCGACGTGCTCCTGGATAATATCTTCATAGACGAGAACTCGATCACGATCACCGGCTCCGCGGCTACGTATGACAACGTCGAGCGGATGAAGGAGAGTCTGTCCGCCCTTTCATACATCGAAGGGGTGAAGATAGTTTCGGCGAACGTGGACAAGAACGATCAAAGGGTACGGTTGAAACTGGTATGCGACAAAAAATCGAACAATACATAAAGAACCTTACGAAGCGCGAGAAGCTCGTGCTCTTCTCGGCCGGAGCCGCACTCGGTGCGTTCATCCTCATTTTCGGCGTGCTGTCCCCCATCATGGGATACAGGGCCAAGCTCGCCGATTCGGTAAGGGTGCAGGACGGCAAGCTGAAGAGGGTCTATGAGCTCTCGGCCCAGATCAAGTCCTTGGAGGGATCATCGAAGAACGGCAGCACGGCCGGGTCTCCCAACTTCACCCTCTTCGGGTTTCTCGAAGAGCTCGCTGCCAAGGTGAAGGTGAACGACAGGATCGAGTACATGAAGCCTATCAGCGATCCGGCCAATTCGGCCCGGGAGGCCGTCGAGCTCAAGATCAGGTCCGTCTACCAGGAGGACCTCATCAGCCTCCTCTACGACATTGAGCACTGCCCGTATTCTCTGGTAATCAAACGGCTGAGCATACGGCGCGTGGAAAGGGACAACAACCTCGACGTTACGCTTCAGGTGATCCGCTATGGCTGATGTCAGAAGGGGCGTTCCTCTCCTGGAGAAGGTCGGCATCGCCGCATTTTGTATCGTATGCCTGATTCTCTTCATCTCCATCAGGTTTCCCTACGATACCTTCAGGGGGACGCTCGAAGGGTCACTGAGCAAGGCGCTCGATCAGCCGGTGACCCTGGGACACATTCATGCCCGGTTTCCCTTCGGCTGCACGGTCGACGGGATGAGCGTGGGCAGGAATCCTTATGCAAAGGAGCTCATCATTTATCCCCATCTGCTCTCCCTTCTGACCGGGAGCTTCGGTTTGGACATTCAGGCGGTCTTTCCGAGCGGAAGCATCGTGTGCTCGTTCGACAAGCCGTTCGGGATAGCGAAGAAGTCCGTGAAGACATCGTTCAAGATGGAGAATTTCGATACGTCGCTCATCCATACCCTTTTTTCGACGAGCATACAGCCCGAGGGATTCATCACCGGTACTGTCGAGATGACGGGAACGAGCTCTTCCATACGGAATATGGGCGGCAAGGCAAGCATCGTGTGGAAGGACGGCTTCATTCCGCTCACCGACTCCCAGATGCCCATCGACGGGATCAGGTTCAAGGTCATGCAGATGAACTCCCGTATCGACAACGGGATACTCACCCTCGAGAAGCTGGATTTGAAAGGGGACGTGTCAGGGTCTGCAAAAGGGGCCGTGAGATTGATGGATCCGCTCAGGCGCTCGAGGTTGAGCCTGTCCGGAGAGATCACCCTTCCGCAGAGCATAGCGGCTTCCCTGGGCGCCGGACAGGGATTGTCCCCGCAAGGGATGGTGAGGTTCAGCCTCAGGGGTACGCTTGACAAACCCAGGTTCCGCACCCTGGGATCTTCGAAGTGAAAGGCGGATAAAGCGAGATTAAAGAGTTAAATCCCGATTTCCGAATAAAAACGAAATGGTAAGGTGACCATATGACGGATAGAAACATCTTGAAAAAGACATTTCCCGAAGCGATACGGCTCTCCTGGGAGGACGTCGAAAATCTTCTCTGGGAGACGTTCGTCTCTTTACGATCATCCGGGTTTGATCCCGACGTCATCATCGGTGTCGCCCGCGGAGGCCTCGTTCCCGCACGCATCCTCACCGACTATCTGCAGAAAAAGTACATATGCACCTTCCAGATGGGACACTGGGCCGAAGGCAAGACATTGAGCGAGAAGCCCACCATCGTATTCCCCCTTCCCGAAGTCGATCTCTCGGACAAGAGGGTCCTCGTAGTGGACGACGTCAGCGACGTGGGCGGGACCATGGAGGGGGTGGTTCAATACCTTTCGAGCAGGGTCGGCGATATCAAGACCGCGGTTTTGGTGAACAAGGCGGACTCGAGATTCAAGACCGATTACTGCCCCAGGATCATGAAACAGTGGCGATGGGTGCTGTTCCCATGGTCAAAGCACGAGGATCTTGTGGCCTTTACCGAAAAGGTCCTCCAGCTCACCGGCGGCCTCCCCATCGAGGACATCGTCAGGATCCTTGAGGAAGCCCTGTCGGTCGATGTCATGACGCAGGAAATCGAGAAGGTTCTCCTGGACATGAAGCTGGCAGGAGAGGTAGCCGAAGGCAAGAACAGGATATGGACCTTGATATAGAACGTCTTGAAGATATTCTCTCGCCATATTTTTTTCTCAAAAAACGAAAGGACGTCGTTTATGTGAGCAATGCCCTGGCCTTGAAGACAGGGTTTCTGAAAGAAGACATCCAGAATTTCCTCGATACGAATACCTCGATCTTCTGCTCCCAGGGAGGAGGGGGGCAGGTCGTAACGCTGCCGACAAAGGGCAAGGAAGCCTTCGACTGCACCTTTACGAACACGAGGCTCGGCGATAACGAAATTTTCTCCTTCTCGGAGAAGGGAAAGTCTGACGCGAATCGATACGATCAGATCATCCCCGAGATCCTCCTCCTCATCATGTCCTCCTACTCGACCGGATCGTGCCTGATCGCCGAAAAGGGGCACATCATTCACGCAAACAACACCTTCCTGAGCCTTCTCGGGTTCCCGATATCCGAGATCATCGGCATGCAGGTCATCGAGATCGTCTCGGGGCAGAGCAGGGAAAGCTTCATCAAGGGATGCGAGGATGCCCTGAAAGCACCCGGCAGGATGATGCCCCCGATGGAGCTCATGCTGACCTCGAGCTCGGGCAGGCAGATTTTCGTCTCCGTGATCGGCGGGTGGGTGACCTGCGAGGACAGGGACTACCTCTGGCTGATGATGAACGATATGACCGAGACGATCAACCTCATGAGAAGGCTCAGTGAAGAGCATCGAAGATTCTCGGAGCTCTACAACCTCTCTCCCATCGGGATGCTCTATGTGAATCCCAGAGGGAAGATTCTCGATTGCAACGATTTCGTCTCCAAGCTCACGGGGTACAGCAAGGATGAAATCTTCGGATCGTCCTTTACAAAATTCGTGGACCCCCACGAAGAGGAGCGCCTGAGGGAAGACTTCTGGAGGCTCTTCACTCAAAGCGGCAGCATTCACAGGCATGAATGCATGCTGAGGACCAAAAGCGGCGAGAGCATCACCATTGAATACGACGTCCAGGTCATCACCCGTAAAAATCGCAACATCCAGGCGCTGATGGTCTTCTCCGACGTCACGGACAAAAGAGAGCTCGAGATCGAGCTCCTCGAGAAGAATGCCGAGATGGAGAAGACCCTGTGGGAGATGGCCGAGGTCAAGGACGCCCTCGAGGCCCGGGCAGGAGAGCTCAACAGGGCAACGGAAGAGCTCAAGGTCCTCAACGAGAAGCTGAGCCAGCTCTCCATCACCGATGGGCTGACCGAAATCTACAATCACCGCCATTTCCAGGACCGGCTCTCCGAAGAGGTAGAGCGCTTCCACAGGGCAAAAGACGGGGTCCTGTCCCTGCTCGTCATCGACATCGACGACTTCAAGCACTTCAACGACACCTACGGACACCAGTGCGGCGATATCGTCCTGAAGCAGCTTGCAGGGATATTGAGGAGCAATGTCCGCAGCATGGATATCCTCGCCCGTTACGGCGGAGAAGAATTCGCCGTGATCCTGCCCAATGCGAAGGCGGAGGAGGCAGCCAAGGTCGGCGAGAGGATATGCGAATCAGTCCGGTCAACCCCTTTTTCCTTTGGCGACGGCACGTCGGTAAAGGTCACGGTCAGCATCGGTGTGGGTACCCTCACCCACGGTCAGGGAGAAAAATCCGACCTCATCAAAAAGGCTGACAGTGCCCTCTATGCCGCAAAGGCCAAATGGAAGGACAGGGTTGAGATATGGGAAGAAGACTGAGCATCTCCTTCGACCTCGACGGAACACTCACCACCAACCGGTTCGTGGACAGCGTCTGGCTCGAGGGGGTCCCAGGCCTTCTGGCGCGGAAGCGGGGGATCGATCCGGACCGTGCCCGGAGGCTGTGCATGGAAGAGTATGCCAAGGTCGGCGAGGATTCCATCCTCTGGTATCGGCTCCCTTACTGGCTCGAGTATTTCGATCTGAAGGACGCCACTCCCGAAGAACTCGTATCTCAATATACATCGACGATCGAGCTCTTCGACGACGTCGTGCCGGTCCTCGAAACCCTCAAAGCTGAAGGCTTCACCCTCATCCTGTTCTCGAATGCGGCAAGGGTCTTTCTCGATGCGGAGG
>Ga0116185_1002866_pt1 | contig 15531 bp, 12 predicted proteins | sample AD_JPNNA7_MetaG_FD_89754 | JGI IMG/M metagenome (GOLD analysis project Ga0116185, IMG submission 89754) | Active sludge microbial communities of municipal wastewater-treating anaerobic digesters from Japan - AD_JPNNA7_MetaG | ecosystem: Engineered > Bioreactor > Anaerobic > Digestate | place... | reverse complement strand
CGTATGTATGCCTCGATAAGAGGACCTGCCTCGATGAATTGCAGAATCCGGGCGCGCATGTCTGCATGCACGACGCCAAACAGTCCCTCGTGGCGGCCATCCAGGAAGGCATCGACGTCAGGGCAGGCATCGATGACGTCATGCTCGGCGCATACTGCATCGATGCTGCAAACGGAACCGTAAGCCTCGAAGACCTTGCGAAGATCCATCTGGGCAGGGAGATCTCCCGTGAGAGGGACCTCCTCGGTTCGGGGAGAAACTCCCGGAGCGCCTCCGAGATCGATGAAAAGAGCCTCGCCGGATTCCTCGCAAGCCATGCGAGCGTCCTCAAGCCCTTGAAGGACAGGCTCCATGAAGAGATGGGCAAGGTGGGAGTGGCCTCCCTCTATGCCGATATCGAGATTCCGCTCACCCGGGTGCTCGCTGCCATGGAGGCCCGCGGCGTCCTCATCGATGTCCCCGGCCTGCAGAAGATCTCGGCGGAGATAAGCGGGTTTCTCGAGTCCATGGAGAAGAGGATCTACGAGATGGCAGGGCAGGAGTTCAACATCAACTCCCCCAAGCAGCTGGGCGAGATCCTGTTCGAAAAACTGAAGCTCCCTGCCGGCAAGAAGACCAAGACAGGGTATTCCACAGACAGCAAGGTCCTCGAGTCGCTCGCCTTGAAGCACGACCTGCCCGCCCTCATCCTCGAGTACCGGATGTATGCGAAGCTCAAGAACACCTACGTGGACGCCCTGCCCGCCATGATAGATTCCCGTTCCGGAAGGATCCATACGAGGTTCAACCAGGCCGTCACGGCAACGGGCCGCATTTCCTCGTCGGAGCCCAATCTCCAGAACATCCCGGTCCGATCCGAGATGGGCCGCAGGATCCGGCAGGCGTTCATAGCGCCGGAAGGGCACGTGATCTTAAGCGCCGACTATTCCCAGATCGAGCTGCGCATCCTCGCGCACATCACCGGGGATCAGGCCCTCTGCCAGGCGTTCCTCCATGGATTGGACATTCACGCGAAGACGGCATCGGAAATCTTCAACATCCCATTGAACGAAGTGACGGAAAATCACCGCCGGGTTGCCAAGACCATCAACTTCGGGATCATGTACGGGATGGGGCCCCACAAGCTCTCTCAGGAGCTCAAGATCAAGCGGGATGTAGCGAAGACTTACATTGATAATTACCTCTCCACGTATGCCAACGTTCATGCGTACATGGACTCGGTCTCATTCAAGGCAGAGCAGGAGGGCTATGTAACCACCCTGCTCGGCAGGCGCAGGTCGATCCCGGAGATCAGGTCGTCGAATTTCAACGAGCGCGAGGCGGGCAGGAGGATAGCGATCAATACCCCGATCCAGGGGACTGCGGCCGACATCATCAAGATGGCCATGGTGAAGATCCATGAGCGCCTCCGGAACATGAAGAGCAGGATGATCCTCCAGGTTCACGACGAGCTCGTGTTCGAGGCGGCACACGACGAAGTCGAAGCCCTCACCGGGATCGTCAGGTATGAGATGGAAAACGCCTACAGGCTCGATGTTCCGGTAAGGGTAGATATCGGGATCGGGAAGAACTGGGCCGAAGCCCACTAGAATCTTTCAAAGAGCGGGGCAGGGTGATGCCTGCCCCGCTCTTTGTCCGGAAATACCTCTTATCTCATGCCGAGGACGGCCCGGGAAACCACGACCCTCATGATCTCGTTGGTGCCTTCGTAGATCTGGGTGATCTTGGCGTCTCTCATGAGCCGCTCGACCGGATATTCGGAGCTGTAGCCGTAGCCGCCGAGGATCTGCACGGCCTCGATGCTGGCGTCCATGGCCGTATCGGAGGCGAACATCTTCGCCATGGCCGCTTCCTTCTCGAAGGGCAGGTGGTTGCTCTCGAGCCAGGCAGCCTTGAGGATGAGGAGCTCGGACGCATCGATGCGCGTCGCCATGTCGGCCAGCTTGAACTGGGTGGCCTGGAAGCTCGATATGGGCTTGCCGAACTGGACCCTCTCCTTCGAGTAGTTCACCGACTCTTCGAGGGCCGCCTTGGCGATTCCGAGCGCCTGCGATGCGATGCCGATCCGGCCGGAGTCGAGCGTGGTGAGCATCTGCTTGAAGCCCGATCCCGGGTCGCCCAGGATCGAATCTTTGGGTATCCTCGCGTCCTGGAACACGAGCTCGGACGTGCCCGATCCCCTGATTCCGAGCTTCTCTTCGATCTTGCCCACGGAGAACCCTTCGGTCGCCTCGAGGTCGATGACGAACTGGGTGATTCCCTTGTAGCCTTTGGTTTTGTCGGTCACTGCGGCGACAACGGCGTATTTTGCGATGTTGCCGTTGGTGATGAACTTCTTCTCGCCGTTTAAGATCCAGGAGTCCCCGTCGAGGACCGCGGTCGACTTCATGCCGGCAGGGTCGGAGCCTGCATTGGCCTCGGTGAGGCCGTAACAGCCGCATGCCTCGCCGCTTGCCACGGGGGTGCTGAACTTTTTGCGCTGCTCTTCGGTGCCGAAGGTGTACACCGGGAATCCGTACAGGGAGTTGTTCACGGACATGATGACGCCGTGGCTTGCACAGCCCCTCGAGATCTCCGTGAGGATGAGGGCGTAGGCAACGTAATCCATGCCCGCCCCGCCGTACTCGGAAGGAATGGCCACACCCATGAAGCCGTTTTCAGCCATCTTCTTCAGGACATCGTCACTGTGGCGGTGGTTCTTGTCGACGTCTGCCGCTATGGGCTTCAGCTCCTGATCGGCAAATTTCTTTGCCATCTCCTTTACCATCTTGTGCTCGTCGCTTAATGCAAAATCCATACATTCCCTCCTCGTTCGTTCTGAAGCATGCCATGCTCCGGATTTTTCATCTGCTTTGCATAAACCGTTAGAGAAAAAAGTTTCTGCCTGAATGATCATTCATTTATCCTCTTTCCGGCACCGGTGTCAATATCATCCGTATCATGAGGTCATACGCGGGTATGGAGGCACATCTTCTCAGATTTACCTTTGCCATGATTGAGCGTTTGGTATATAAAAAACCTTAATCTTTACCGAGGAGGAAAAAAGTTTATGAGAGACGTTTTCAATTTCAACCCAGGGCCAGCGATATTGCCCGAGCCGGTTCTCGAAAGCACAAGCAAAGCCATCCTTAACTTCGCCAATACCGGCATGTCCATCATGGAGGTCAGTCACAGGTCAAAGGATTTCGACGCGCTGCTCATCGAGACAGAGTCACTCCTGACCGAAATCTTGAATATCCCGGAGAATTACAAGGTCCTCTTTCTCCAGGGCGGAGCGAGTCTCCAGTTCGCTCAGATCCCCATCAACCTGCTTCCCTCCGGCAAGACGGCCGACTACATAGACACCGGCAATTTCTCGAAGAACGCCATCAAGGAGGCCCAGAAGCTCGGCAACGTGAACATCGCCGCCTCCACCAAGGACGACAAGTACACCCGCATCCCTGAGCAGAGCGAGCTGAAGCTCACGCCCGATGCTGCCTACGTCCACATCACCTCGAACAACACCATCGAGGGCTCCCAGTGGAAGACGTTCCCTGACACCGGGAATGTCCCGCTCATCGCCGACATGTCCTCGGACATCCTCTCGAAGCCCCTCGACGTGAGCAAGTTCGGCATCATCTACGCCGGCGCACAGAAGAACATGGGCCCTGCGGGCGTCACCATCGTGATCATCCGCAAGGACCTCGCAGATTTGTGCCCCGAGAACGTGCCCAACATCCTCCAGTACGCCGTCCAGATCAAGAACAACTCCTGCTACAACACCTGCCCCGTGACCTCCATCTTCGTGGTGCACGAGGTGATGAAGTGGCTCAAGGACTTAGGCGGACTCAAGGAGATGGAGAAGATCAACGAGAAGAAGGCCGCCATCGTCTACGACGCGCTCGACAGCTCGAACGGCTTCTACAAGGGCGCGGTGCAGAAGCCTTACCGCTCCCTTATGAACGTCACCTTCAGGCACCCCTCCGAAGAGCTCGAGGCGGAGTTCGTCTCCCAGGCAGGCAAGAAGAACCTGAAGGGCCTCAAAGGGCACCGGTCGGTGGGCGGCATCCGCGCATCGATCTACAACGCATTCCCGATCGAGGGAGCGCAGGCCCTTGCCGACTTCATGGCAGAGTTCGAGAAATCCCACAAGTAGCTCAAGTAGCTGACAAACGGGCAGGGAAGGTGTTCCCTGCCCGTGCCTTCCCCAGGGTCATCCCCGGGGTCAGATCCTGCTTTTTGCTCCGTATGCCAAAACAGGCAAGAAGAGAGCAGCACAAGCCCTCGATGTTTTCCACAGCAGCAACAAGCAAGACCTGATCCCACGGCAACCCGGCAATATGGCCCCTCGGCAATATATGCAGGACCCACGACAATACAATTTGACATCCAGGATAACTGTTGTTATATAACACAACGTGATTTTTTGAGGTTTCCTATGCCGGTAAAGAGTAAGTTCAGCGCAGAAGACATTATCGAGGCAGCGTTTTCGATTGCCCGGACCCACGGTTCGGAGAAGTTCTCCGCTCGTTCCATTGCCGGCGAGCTGAAGTCCTCCACCATGCCGATCTACTCGTGCCTGAGCTCCATGAAGGAGCTCGAAGAGGCGGTGCTCAAAAAGGCGCTGGACCTCCTGATAACCTATGAGACGAAGAGCAGGACGGGAGACATCTTCCTCGACATGGGCATCGGGTACATCATGTTCGCCATGGAGGAGAGGCATCTCTTCAGGATGCTCTTCCTCTCTGAAAAGAGAGAGGGCTTCGAGGAAACGAAGAAGCGTTTCAGGAAGTATGTCATCGATATCCTGCTCGACAAGCTCGATCACTTCGAGCCCATGAGGGGTTACACCCGGGAGCAGAAGAGGGTTCTCATCGACAAGATGTGGATATTCACCCACGGACTGGCCGTGCTCCTCAATCACTCCATCATAGAAGACTTAAGCGAGAAGCGTATCGCGGACCTTCTCACGGACACCGGCATCTTCGTCGTCGTGGGCGAGAGGATGAGGGACGAGATCTACAGCAACGAGGATGTGAAGGGCTTCCTCGAGAGAACCGGATTCAAGCATCTGAACAAACTTACGGCAAAAGATTTCGAGCTGTTTTAGCTCTTTGCTTGCATACGTGCCCTGATACATTAATATGTATTGAGGTTGAAGTCTGACGGGAAACGCTTGAGGATACGCACGATACCGGTTTCCGACAGTGTCCCGCCATGCTCTGGCGAGCTTGTTGGTCTGGGTGGAGACAGGGTTGAGTCACTTGAATCAGGGGAGGGGGGTATGACAGTAAGGTCTCGGGCACTACTGATCGTTGTCATTGTCCTGTGCTGGTCTCTGGCAGGATGTTCGATGAAGCAGTACATGGTCAAATCCATGGATCCCATCATGGAGGACATGAATCTCTCCGTGAACAGGAACCCCGATGTGGACATGGTCCGCGATGCGCTCCCGGCAAGCCTGGTCCAGCTCGACGGCTTCATCACCTCCGCGCCGAACGACAAGCTCCTCATCCGGGCGGCTGAGGCCAACTTCGGCTATTCCTATTCCTTCGTGGAGGACGAGAACAAGGAGAGGGCGAGCTTCCTCTACCTCAAGGCGCGGGACTATGCCTTGAGGCCCCTCATGAAGAACGGGGCCTTCCGTGAAAGCTTCAAGGAAACCCCGGACAGGTTCAAAGAGTCCCTTGCCGGTTTCGGGAAGGGTGATGTGCCCGCGCTGTACTGGACGGCGAACAGCTGGATGGCGTGGGCAGGGCTCAATGTCAACAACCCCGAGGTGCTCGTGGACATCCCCAAGATCGAGGCTATGCTGCTCAAAGTCGTCGAGCTCGATGAAACCTACTACTATGGAGGCGCTCACGCGGCGCTCGGCGCCTACTATGCATCCCGGGCCAAGGCCATCGGGGGCGATCCGGACAAGGCGAAGGCCCATTTCGAGCGGGCATTCGCGCTGTCGGATTCGAAGATGCTTTTCTTCCAGGTTCTCTATGCGCGGTACTATGCCTACCAGATCCAGGACAGGGACCTGTTCGAAAAAACCCTCCAGGATGTGGTCTCGAAGCCCGTGGATTATTTCCCGGACAAGAATTTCGCCAATGAAGCGGCAAAGCGGAAGGCCCGGGTGCTGCTGGAAAATATCGATACGTACTTTTAGCTCATGCACCTGTCGGTGAAGGAAGAGGAGGTTGAATTGATATGAGTAAGAGCGGATATGCGATTCTTGCGGCTGTCGCAATCTTGATGTTCATGTGCCCGGAGGTATCCGAGGCCGGCCAGGGCAAGGTGGTCGTGAAGATGGCGACCATCGCCCCCAAGGGCTCGAACTTCATGAACGCCTACGAGGACCTCATGCGGCAGATAAAGATGAAAACCAACGGGGAAGTCGAGTTCAAGGTCTACTGGGGAGGCGTCCAGGGAGACGAAAAGGACGTCCTGAGAAAGATCAAGCTCGGCCAGCTCCACGGCGGCGGCTTCATGGGCCCGGGCCTGGGCGAGATCGTGCCCGAGGTTCGAGTCACCGAGATCCCGTACTTTTTCCGGAATTACGAAGAGGTGGCCTATGTCCGCGCCGGGCTCAAGGACACCATGAACAGGCTCTTCGAGGAGAAGGGGTTCATCGTGATCGGGTGGATGGACCTCGGCTTCTGCTACTGCTTTTCGAAGGTCCCCCTCACCTCCCTCGAAATCGCACAGAAGCAGAAGTGGTGGACCCTCGAGGGCGAGCCCATCGGCCGCGAGATGTTCCGGCAGATCGGCGTCTCCCCCATCTCGCTTTCGATCACCGATGTGGCCACGTCCCTTTCCACCAACATGATCGATGCCGCGAACACGACGCCCTACGGAGCCGTGGCCTTCCAGTGGTATTCGAGGTTCAAGTACATCGGCGAATTCCCGACGTCGAACATCGTGGGCGCCACGATCGTGACCAAGAAGATCTGGGACAGGATCTCCCCGCAGAACCAGCAGATCATCATGCAGGTCTCCCGGAGTAGCCATGCGAGGCTCGTGGAGCTGACAAGGAAAGAGGATGCCCAGTGCATGCAGATCCTGCTCAAGTCCGGGATCAAGGTCGTCCGCAATGCCAAAAACCTGGAAAAGGACATGAAATACATCGTCGACGCATCGAAGAGGACCAGGGAAAACCTCGTGGGGAAGCTCTACTCGAAGGAGCTCCTCGACAGGACTCTTGCATTGAGGGATGAATTCAGGAGAACTCATCCGGACGCAGGCGTGATCCACATCCAGTAGGACCGGAATCGATGCGCTGCTCCTTCTGCGGATGCGACGTTCCGGGCGGTATGCTCGAGGCATGCCCCAAGTGCGGTGAGCCTATCAGCATGCCCGGACCTTTCCTCAAGGTCATCGGCTTCGTCGAAGATACCGTCATCACCCTCATGCTGCTGAGCATGGTGATGCTCGTCCTCGTCCAGATCGTCCTGCGGAACTTCTACGCGACAGGGATAACCGGCGGGGCAGAGATGGTGCGCCACCTCGTGCTCTGGGTGGCCTTCATCGGCGCGGGCATCGCCGCACGCGAAAGGAAGCACATCAAGATCGACGTTGCCCAGAGAATGCTTCCCTTGCGCTTAAGGCGGCTTTCCGAAGTGGCCGCAGACCTCTTCACCGTCGCCGTCGGAGGGATCCTCCTCTATGCATCCATTCAGTTCGTCTGGTCCGATTACGGATCGGGCACGATCATCCCGTTCTTCGACCTGAGCATTCCCATCTGGATTCTCGAGCTCGTCATCCCCATAGGATACTCCGCGGTCACGCTCCGGTATGCTCTGTACTGCGTGCAGTCTTGCCGAAAGTTCCTCAAGGGGGCCTGAGGCATGGTCACCGCGCTCATCATCGTCTTCCTCGCCCTGGCCTTTCTCGGCACACCGATGTTCGCCATCCTGGCGGCATTCGCGCTCCTGGGGTTCTATCTCTCCGACATCCAGTCTGCAGCCCTGATCGTCGATATCTACAGCCAGTTCTCGAACAACCCGGTGCTCTACACCGTACCCATCTTCACCTTCGCCGGATTCATCCTCGCCGAGAGCAGGGCATCCATCAGGGTGGTGAACTTCTCGCAGGCCATCCTCGGCTGGCTTCCCGGAGGCCTCGCCATCGTATCGCTCGTGGCGTGCGCGTTCTTCACCACCTTCACCGGCGCCTCGGGCGTCACGATCATTGCACTCGGCGGCCTGCTCTACCCGGCCCTCATGAAGGGAAGGTACTCGGAGCGCTTCAGCCTTGGGCTCATGACAACGTCGGGCAGCCTGGGCCTGCTCTTCTTCCCGAGCCTGCCCATCATCATCTACGGGGTCGTGGCCCAGACGAGCATCACCCAGCTCTTTGCCGCAGGCATCATTCCCGGGATCTTCCTCATGATCGTGCTCTCCCTCTACAGCTCCTTCGTGGCCCAGAGGGTCAAGGCGGAGAGGACGAAGGCGTCGATGAAGCAGATCCTCGCCGCCACCTGGGACGCCAAGTGGGAGCTCGTCATCCCCGTCATCCTCGTGGTCGGGATCTTCGGCGGGTATGTGACGCTTGGCGAGATCGCTTCGATCATGGTGGCGTACGCGTTCTTCGTGGAGGTGGTCATCCACAGGGACGTCCGCATCAGGCAGTTCCCCCTGATCATCAGGGAGAGCATGGTGCTCGTGGGGGCGATCTTCATCATCTTCAGCTCCGCGCTCGCGCTCACCACCTACATGATCGATGCCGAGATCCCCATGAAGGCCCTTTCAATCATCCAGGCACACATCTCCTCGAAGGTTGTCTTCCTCATCGCGCTCAACGTCTTCCTGCTCTTTGCAGGCAGCCTCATGGAGATCTACGGCGCGCTCGTGGTGATCGTGCCGCTCATCGTGCCCATTGCCCAGGAGTACGGCATCAATCCCGTGCACCTGGGGATCATCTTCCTGACCAACCTGGAGATCGGGTATTCGATGCCGCCCGTTGGCCTGAACCTGATCATCTCGTGCATCAGGTTCGAGAAGCCGGTGACGAGCCTCTACCGGGCGTGCCTTCCCTTTATCATCATCATGATCATCGCGCTTCTCGTGATCACCTATGTCCCGTGGATGAGCCTCGCCCTCATCGAGCGCTTCGGCATCAGGTAGGACAGGCTTATTTCAAAAGGATATGCAGGTGTTCTATCCGGTCAGGAAAGTCGATTAATGGATATCGACAAGCTCGATATCGAAGATGAGCTTTTTCCCTGCGAGAGGGTGGTTGGCATCGAGACGCACGGATTCGTCGTGGATTTCGCTGACGACCACGGGCAGCTCTTCGCCGTTGTTATCCACGATGATGAGCCTCATTCCGACTTCCGGGCTGATCTCTTCGGGAAAATATTCCCTGGGCATATCGACGACGAGGTTCTCGTTGTAATCTCCGTATGCGTCCTTGGGCTCGATCGAGACCGTCTTCGTATCGCCCACGGACATGCCGAGCGCGGCATGCTCGAAACCCTGGATCACCTCGTGTTTGCCGAGGGTGAACTCGAGAGGGTTCCCCCCCATCGAGGAATCGAAAACCATGCCGTCTTCGAACCGGCCTGTGTAATGCACTTTTATGGTATTTCCGTTTTGGACTGATGAACTCATTTCTTCCTCCAGAAGACGATGTATTTTTCAAGGCTAACAGATAAGGATGGAAAAAGCAAAATAATACGGTGGCAGGTCTGTTTACCGTCAGCCGGGTTTCATAGATCGTTCGGGTAAAGAATTTGTAATAGGTATTTCTTTGAGAATGTCCATAGCTCGGGTATAATGTTTTTCCAGTAAAATGAATTTCTCTTGAGGAAGGAGACTCATGGGATGGGAAAATTCGAGTATCGGCTGGACGGCAGCATCGCAGTGCTTACCATGAACAGCGGAGAGAACCGTTTCAACATGGAGTTCATCGGGGAATTCCTCGCTGCTCTCGATACGATCGAGCATGAGACCGATGCCGATGTGCTTGTCGTGAAATCCGGCGATGCAAAGATCTTCTGCAACGGGATCGACCTCGACTGGCTCATGCCGATCGCACAGGCGAACGATACCAAGGCGATCGTCGCTTTCTGCTACAAGCTCAACAGCCTCCTGAAGAGGCTCCTCCTCTATCCCATGGCCACGATCGCTGCCATCAACGGGCATGCATTCGCCGGAGGCGCGATCATGTGCTGCTGCTTCGACTTCCGCTTCATGCGCTCGGACAGGGGGTTTTTCTGCTTTCCCGAGGTGGACCTCGGCATCCCCTTCTGGCCGGGAATGGTGGCTATGGTGAGGAAGGCCATGCCGCAGTATATTCTCGACGAGCTGTACTATCTCGGGAGGCGGCTCACCGGCAAAGAGTGCGAGGAGAACCACATCGTCATGAAGGCCTTCCCCAACGACGTGCTCATGGACGAGGTGCTCGCCTTCGCCAGGGCGGCCGGGAAGAAAAGGCCCTACTACCAGGCCCAGAAGCAGAGGATGAACGCAGACATCATCCGCATCATGGAAGAGCAGGACCCGGACGTGATCGAAACAGGCAAGATTTCGCTCTAGGGTCTGCCTCCCCTGCCGTTCGACCTTCTTTCCTTTGAAGGGCGTTTAAAACGTGATATGATACCCGCATCTTTAAATTCCTGTTCGAGGAGGTTGTATGGCGGATAAGAACTATATCCTGGCTATAGACTCCGGTACCCAGAGCATCCGGGCAGTGCTCTTCGATATTCAGGGAAACGAGCTCGCAATGGAGCAGGCTCACTACGAGCCGTACTTCTCCCTGCAGCCCGGCTGGGCAGAGCAGAAGACCGATGAATACTGGGCGAATCTCTGCCGCGTCACCAAGGGCCTCATGGCCAAGATCACCATCGATCCGTCCGCCATTGCGGGCGTGGGCATAACGACCCAGCGCGGCACCGTGATCCCCATGGACAAGGACGGCAATGCCCTTCGTAATGCCATCATCTGGCTCGACAGGCGGACCGTGGCCGACCCACCGCCGATTTCGCTCGGAGGCAAGCTGCTCTTCGGTGCGGCAGGCGTGCTCGACTCCATCCGCTATGCGCAGAAGCACTCGTTCTTCCTCTGGATCAAGCAGAACGAGCCCGAGGTATACAAGAAGACCCACAAGTTCGTCCAGGCATCGGGGTTCTTTGCCCGCAAGCTCACCGGCGAGTTCCACGACTCGGTCGGCATGGTCACCGGCATCTGGCCCTTCGATTACAAGAATTTGAAGTGGTATCCCATCAATCTCGCCTACAGCCCCCTGGGGATAGAAAAGGACCAGTGCGTCACCCTGTTCCAGCCAAACGAGATCCTCGGGCACGTGACGAAGCAGGCGGCGCAGGAAACCGGCCTGCCCGAAGGCCTTCCCGTCCTGGTGGGCGCGGGAGACAAGCAGAGCGAGCTCCTGGGAGCCGGCGCCCTCGACCCGCGGATCGCCGAGATCAGCTTCGGCACCGCCACTGCCATGCACGTGATGACGGAGAAATACATCGCGGACAAGGAAATGAGGTTCTTTACCTGGCCTGCAGCCAGGCCCAAGACCTGGGACATCGAGATGTTCATCTTCCGCGGGTTCTGGATGGTGACGTGGTTCAAGCAGGAGTTCGGATACCGTGAGGCCCTCGAGGCCCAGAAGCGGGGCTGCGCACCGGAGCTCGTCCTCGACGAGGTGATCCGCGACATCCCGCCCGGATGCATGGGCCTCATGCTCCAGCCGTACTGGTCGCCCATGGTGTACAACAAGTTCGCCAAGGGATCGATCATCGGGTTTGCCGACGTCCACACCCGCGCCCACATCTACCGGGCCATCCTCGAGGGGATCGGCTTCGAGCTCAAGCGGCTCTCGCAGATCGTGCAGAAGAGGATCGGCGTGAGGTTCGAGGAGATCCGGGTCGGTGGAGGCGGGTCGAAGAGCGATGTGGCGGTCCAGATCGCTGCGGACATGTTCAACCTCCCTGTCTCGCGCATGGAAACCTCGGAGATCTGCGCCCTGGGTGCAGCCATCGACGTGGCCGTGGCCACCGGCATGCACAAGAATTTCGACGACGCCGTCAAGGCCATGGTGAGGAAGGGCAGGACCTTCGAGCCGAACCCGGCGAACCACAGGATCTATACCGATCTGTTCAACGACGTGTACATGAAGACCTACGAGGTCACCGAGCCGCTCAACCGGAGGATCGCTCAGATCACGGGATATCCTGCCGAGGAATAGAGCCCGTTGCTTGCACCTCTTAGGGCCGCATGCTTCCGACATTTCCGTGGGAGCAGGGACAGGCTTCACGGGGATGACACGGTGGAGAGGAATGCACTCCATGCGTCCTGCTTATGATCGACAGTATCCGGCAGGTTCACAGCTTCATACCGAAGGGCTTTCCTTGCGCTTTTGCCCGTTCGTTTCATGATCCGTTTTCTCTCTGCCGATCTTGTGCTTTCTTGCTTGACATTATGAGAAAGATAACGCAGATAGCAGACAATATAATAGGAGCGATCCTGAGTTTGAAATGAGAAGTTCTACCGGGGCAAGACTTATCATACTGGTGCTCTATCTTCTCTGTATACCGGGGATACTTTGCGCTGCGAAAGTCCAGATTTCCTGGAACCCGAATACGGAAAGCGATCTGGCCGGCTACAGGGTCTACTACGGCACCACATCGGGAAATTACAACTACGTCCTGAGGCTCGGCAAGGTCAACTCGGTCCAGATTGACGGATTTTTCGAGGGATACACCTATTACATATGCATAACGGCCTATGATACCTCGGGCAATGAAAGCGGATTCTCCCGGGAGGTCTATGTCGACATCCCCGAAGCCCAAGTCGGCATCCTCGACCGGATAATGCAATGGATCGACACGCTGTTCGGCGGTTCGCAGTCCGGCAGTTCACAGCTTGCCCAGTACAGCACCTCGGACTTTTCCGCCATGAACCGGCAGGAGATAGCCGCCGCCCTGAAAGTGGTCCAGGGCAGCCCGGAGTCGTCGTACGAGCCCGTGTATGCCGCCGAGACCATGCCCGACTATGAAATCCGCGACGTCATAGCGCAGGTGAGCGAGCCCGTCGATCTCTCGATCCTCTATCCCGAAGGGTCCTATTTCCTCTTTGCCCTCACGGATGACTCGTCCGTGGTCTATGACAACAATTTCTATTCGTGGACCCCGGGCGCGTATCTCTTCATGGTGTACGATGCCTCGGGCGAGCTTGTCCATGTCCTGCGCATATCCGTGCTCGATGTCCTGACGAGCTCGGGCGAGTACATCGGCGGGACAGAGATGTACATCGAAGACCTCGAGCTCGACGTCTCGCTTTCATTGTCTTGCGGGGCATTCGATGAAGATTTCCCCATCGGCATCGGGCTGGGGCTGTCCGACCAGTCGGGCTCGGGCTCTCAGATGCTGGTCAACACTGAGGTCTTCGAGTTTGCCGTCGCCCCCTACGGCTTTATCCTTTCCGAACCTGCCGAGATCAGGGTGGCCTTCAACGGATCGACAGCCTCGGTCGAATACTACGATGAGGGCGACCAGATGTGGAAGAGCATCCCCGATGCCAGGGTGGAAGACGGAATGGTGGTTTTCCCCACCCAGGTCCTTGGCCGCTTCAAGGTGTACGGGTCGCAGGAAATCGCTCCTGAAGGCAATGATGGCGGAGACGACTCCGGCGGCTCGGAGGGTGGGTGCTTCGTCTCCTCGTGCACTGACTGAAGCCCTGACAGTTCAGGTACGGCTCCTAGAAGAGGTAGATCGGATAGGAGTCCGGGTTCTTGCCGAAGCAGGTGAGGTCGTCGATCTTGTTGATCTTTGCCCCGCGCAGGATGGCATACAGGGTCCTCTCGACGCCGATGCCTCCGCCGAACGTCTCGGGAAAGTGGGGATTGCCGTCCTTGTCCTTCATGGCCACGGCCGTGAGGAAGGGCCCGTACCCCTCGAGCGCCTGGATATTGATGAGGCGGCCGCCCTCAAACACCGGCCTCTCCCTGATGATGCGGTTGTCGATGAGGCGCTCGATGATCGGCTCGTAGAGCCATTCCCGGATCGCCCCGGACAGGATCTCGAGGGCGGGCATGCAGGTGTTCGTATCCCGCAGCAGCGATTTTGCGCAGATATCGTAGTTGTAAATCATATCCGAAGAAAAAGAGTGCAGGGGGATCTTGCTCCCGTCCGGCAGGATGTAGGGATAGATCAGGTCGTAGTTTTCCCGCAGGAGCCCATACACCCAGAAGAACGGCGTTGAGACCGTCTCGCCCGCCTTGGCCTCGGCCTCGCGCTTGCCGAATTTCTTCACGATCTCGTCGAACCTGAGCCTGGGGAAGGGCTGCTTCGGGACCTCGAGGGCCACTCCCAGGGCCTTCAGGTCGTCCTCGTTCTTCTCGACGATGCGCGTCACCGCAGCGATGATCATCCTCTCGAAGAAATCGAAGGCCTTCTCGAAATCCTCTGCCAGGATCTTCCGGACCTTTTCCGACTCGTGCTTGTAGGTTTCGAAGTCGATATTCCTGTTGCGCCTGATTTCGACATCGATCTGCGAGAAATCGATGAGGTATTTGCCCCGCTGCTGCCTCAGCGGGCTTTCGATCTCGAGCCTGATGTTGGGGGAATCCACGAAGATGCCCTTGATCCTCGGGTTGAAGCAGGCGAGGAACTTGCTGTAGATCATGGAGTGCGTCGTGACATAGGGCATGCCCTTGTAGTTGACGGTGGGCGTGTGCTCCACGTCGTGGGCGAGGGGGTCGGTGACCGGGCTCATCTGCACCCTTTCGAGATTGAACAGGCCCTCGTCGGCAAGGAAATTATGGATGGCGGCGACCATCGTGGTCCGGACGGCCATGGCCGAATACAGAGTGTCGCTTATCCATTTGCTGACATAATGATCCCTGATGAATTCCTGGAGGCTCCCGCCCGCCTGCTCGAGTGATGCCTGGAAGTGGAACAGATCCTCGCTGATGTAGCCCATACTGATAACAACCTCCTTGCCTGATGCTTTTGATCCTCAAAGAACAGGATCGGTACTCCCGTCTTTGTTCCTTAAGGCGGTTTGCCTATAATAGCGAATCGCTATCCAAATGAAAACAGGATAATGACCTCAAGAGAGAACGGTTCCCCCTGAAAGCACGCGGTCGCATGAAGAATTCCCGATGCACCTCACCGGGAAACTCACGCAAAACTTGCAAACCGTGAAAACCTTTGTTAACATCCCCGACCGATGCCGGAGTGGTGGAACTGGTAGACGCGTCGGACTCAAAATCCGATGAACGCAAGTTCGTGGGGGTTCGATTCCCTTCTCCGGCACTTCTTTTACAGATATTCCGAATATAAAATACATCCAAATTTATAACGATTTTATAACGATTGCCGGAAAACTTACTAAAAAAACATTGCCGAATATCTGGAACTTGGAGTAAGCATAATACCATTCAATTTTTTGAATGGGTTTTTTACAATCACGACAGGGGGCTTACATGGCAAAAGTCAAGAAACCCAGGGCCGCTAATGGGAACGCAACATCTGCCAACCTTGGCTTCGAAGCACAGCTCTGGCAGGCAGCAGATGCACTCCGAGGCAGCATGGATGCAGCCGAATACAAGCAT
>Ga0116185_1002863_pt1 | contig 15540 bp, 14 predicted proteins | sample AD_JPNNA7_MetaG_FD_89754 | JGI IMG/M metagenome (GOLD analysis project Ga0116185, IMG submission 89754) | Active sludge microbial communities of municipal wastewater-treating anaerobic digesters from Japan - AD_JPNNA7_MetaG | ecosystem: Engineered > Bioreactor > Anaerobic > Digestate | place... | reverse complement strand
TAATAGACCTCTCTGGAGGTGGTTCTGGAGGAAGCATAGCAGGTCTCATCGTGAAATCCATTGTAACTGCGATCAATACGGCAACCGCAGACTATGTGCCTTATGCGCGGGTTGCCAATTATCGTGCTATAAGTTCAGTGCCGTACGGTAAGTATCACAAGGGATATCTGCAAGATAAGGAGCAAAAAATAGTTGAGCAGAGACAATAGGTTCAGTATGTAATATATTTGTACTCAATCCTTTCCATGGGTCGATTAGTTTAATCGATTGCTTTGAGACATCGCAGAGAAAGAAATAAAATTCAATCGTTCATTAATTCTTAACGTTATGCATATACTAATATATTTGGTCAAAGATTATGCAACGATTAGAAAATATTTTTAAGGGGGAGGAAAAAATGCGAAGATTACTATCTGCTCTCGGTTTTATTGCCGCATTATTAATATTCGCAACTTCGGCAAGTGCTGCCAGCACTGGAATGTATGTCGGTATCGGCGGTACTTACGCCATGCAGGACTTCGATACTGGGGACTTGGATTCTTTACGCCAATATGGATTTGATCCAAAATATGACGATACTTGGGGCATTAACGGAAAAATCGGTTACAAGGTAAATCCTTATTTTTCTGTGGAGCTAGCCTTAGAATATTTATCGGGTTTTAATTACAACCAGACAGTTCGTGTTGGCGCAACTCCAGTAACGCTTGATTCTGATATCGATATATTCACAGCTATAATTGCAGCTAAAATCTATCCAATTCAGGGGATGATAAAACCATACTTTACTCTGGGCTTGGGTGTCATGAGAGCCTCAATTGACGCTACAGCAAGCGCACCAGGTTATTTGACATCGACAGGTTCTGACGATGAAACTGATCCTTGCGCTAAAATGGGCATAGGCGTCGATTATTTTATAAGTCAGAATGTTTCGCTGAATCTAGAAGGCGCCTACACTGCTGGCTTCAATGATTTAGACGATGTTCGTTATTTTACTGTGAGTGCGGGCGTAGCTTTTCACTTTTGAATAATTTTCATTAATATTTCACTATGCAGTAAAAAGAAGATATACCCACCGTTGTGCTTCGGCATCTGGTTGACTAACTTGACTTAACCCTCTAGGGGATGCCATGAAGGACGAATGATTAACCCCCGACTCGTTAGAGTAAGGGGGTTTTTTAATTTATCCTAAAGGAGGATGTGGATATGGGGGGAGCAATCCGATTAGTTAAAATCTCTATTCTTCTTTTTGCCATTCTTTTAACCCTTGCCTGCGGTGGTGGTGGTGACGATCCTGCACCCGCTCCGCCTACGCCTCCCGCATTTACTATGGCTGACTTGTCCGGAACATATCGTGTTCTCGGAGTGAGCACTGGTGGCATCAATGAAGGATTCATGGCTGGTGACGTCATCGTGAATTCATCGGGAAGCATAACGTATGGTTCATATGTTCACAGTATCGGGACAACCGTAAATATTACCAGTGGTTCATTATCGCTTGATTCAGAGGGCATTTTAAGCGGAGCTTTCAATACAGATGTAGGCGTCACAACGGCAATTCAATATGGAAAAATGAATGCGAGTAAAAACTTTTTGTCCTTCGTGTCTTCCACACAATCCGCTTTAGCAGAATACGATCAGGTAGCTGTATTTAGGGCCGGTAGTTCATTCAGTCAAACTGATTTGGGTGGTGCATGGTATGTTTGCGAAATCTACGTCGGGGTAAATGAAGAAGTAGCCTGCGGAATTGTGAACATCAGTAGCACCGGAACAGTCACCACTGGGGAAACTACGGGTTCTCTTACTCTAAGTAGTGGTGGAATTATAAGCGGTTCGACTACATCAACGACTGGAACAACGTCCACATTCGCGGGGGTTCTGGATATTTCAAAGGAGTTTGCAGGATTTGTAAGTAGGTCGAGCCTCGGGGAAACCTCTTTCTCTATGGGGATCAAAGAAGGAGGATCATTTTCACTATCTGATTTGAATGGAACATGGGATTTTACATTGGCAAGCACCGGCGCTGCTGATGGCACATCATACGGCAGTGTTCAACTAGACGCAGGACAGGTGCGTGGGGGATACTACAGAGCAACAGCGGGTAATGTCACTCTAATTAGCGGCTCTCTTTCAATGGCCACAAATGGTACCTTCTCTGGAAGCATTACTGCCGCTGATGGAACGACGTTCTCTGTTATTAATGGAAAAATGAATAACTCAAAAAATATGATATTTGTTGGTGGGATTTCAAGTAGTACCGGAGGACAGATATTACTAATTGCAAATAAGGAAAGCTGAATGTTTGTGATGTAGATTTGTCTGACCTCTCCATTGAGAAGGGCAGGGCTCTTGGGTTCTGCCTTTTTTTATTTGGAGACATGAGATCTAAACAAATATTTGCATATTGATGCACCAATTGCTCTTTTACCCACGCATGTAAATTGTGTGCGGAATACAGACCAGCATTATATCGGGAGAGACCATATCGTTATCCCCCGGTTTGTATCCCGACTAGAGACACCCTTCGAGCAACCAACCGACCTATGCGGAGAATGAATCCCTGCTCAGGGTCTGCGCAATACCCTTCTAAGCACCTTCTTCAGCGCCTCCCACATAACCTTTAGCACAAGCTGCTTTTCACCTTTAACCACCATTGCCGGGTCTCCTTTCGTCTAATAAAAAAACAGAGAGGTGCATGCAGCAAAGGGATGTCCCCTTAGAACCCCTTGTGCGGATCCGCATGCACACCCTCTGGTTGGTCATCCCCATGATTTCTAGCAGTAAATCCACCCGTGCTCAGGACTATAAAATTTGCGTTGTTTCATCATAGGCATCAGGAAATCCTGAACCACTTCGTTGTACCTCATCTGTCGCTCCCACGTCTTGAGAAAGGCGAGCATTGCGTTGTGTGCGGTCCACCAAAATCCGTACTTGTCGTTGTACTTCTCGGTGGCACCTTCCTTGATCTTTCCTGACTGTTGGAACATAAGGGTTACAGCTTCCTGAATGAGATCCTCCTTGATGCTTTGAGCAATGGGGTTCCACCGGAAGTTCTTGAAATAAACCTGTTTTGCTATGCTGTAACAAATCTCAGGTCTGAAATTCTCTCGGTCGATGATCACTTGTTTTCTCATGTAGTTTTTCGTGAACCATCCTCGTTTGATTGCATTGCGGGCACAACCTGTCGAGATACCGTATTTCGAGATGAGCTCCTTGACGGTGAGATCGGGCGGCACCTGGACCCTTTCCCTCCGTATCTCAGGGGTAGTATCCATTTGGATCCTCCGATTGATAAGGGGACGTGGACTGGGGGATTGGATGGTGTGCTGCAGGGGTGGGGATGAGAAACGTCAGGAATGACTAGATTGTCAGGATCCTGTGAACGCGGTCAGTCCTATCGCTTCAAGAATTGATATATATGACTGCGGCGGATATAATGGATTTGCGGGTAGGTTGGCGTTAGGTTGGAGGATGGGTTAGGTCGTTGTGTGACTGGTGCTTGGTATTTGCTTTCAAAAATGAAAAAATGGGTCCCACGCTGTACAGGGTATCCAGCACACATCTTTTTGCGTTTTAGATTTTGAAAATCGCATCCCAGAATTTATTCCAATCGAGATAGCCCATGGTAACTAAAGCTGATCGTGAGGAGCTGAATATATTTTTCTGGATATTAAATGCGGTCGGAGCGGTCAGGTTTAAGGAGTGCTAATGCGCACAAAATAATTAAATCTTTCCCATTGCTTATTCTGTTCAAAGATGTTAGTAAATTTCACAATTAATCTAAAATTAACGCCTTCTGCATTCCTCATCGGGGGGTAAGGAATGTCCGGGTTAGGCACAGATCGAAAGGCTGCATACCATTCATGGTAGCGGCCTTTTTTTATTTTCGACGGAGGAGGAGGGAAACATGGGAGGAGTAATCCGTTCGGCTAAGTATTCTGCGCTTTTATTTATCATTCTCTTAACCCTTGCTTGTGGTAGTAGCGGCGGTGATGATCCGCCACCTGTAATCGCACTAAAAACGAGCACAGTCCGACAGACTGTTTCTGGAGATTCTTGGAATTATACTGTCACTGCAAGATTATATGACGCGAGTACAACTTATAACCTCACCGGATCAGCAACTGAACAGATATTGTCATCCACCGTCTTTGACCCGGTTACCTCGACTAATTGTCTTGATCAATTCGGAACTTTGACCTTGAGTGGTTCGGGCCAAACACTAAATGATTCATACCACGACTATGGTTTGCAAGACTCAAACGGGACTATCCAGATATACGGAGAAGATGAGGATAGTGGGAATATTTGGATAAATACAGCTCCGGGGTATTATGTCCAAATAGTCAGTCCCGTGACGTTAGGACAAAGTGGCGGGAAGACATTTACTTATACAGATGGGTCATCGCAGACTTACGCCTATGTAATTGAAGGCTCAACAGTAAACGCTAGTACACCGCTCGGAATATTTGAATCTTATAGGATTAATGTAGATAGGACTCGGAATTATGCAGATGGTAGAAGACTCATTTCTCATAGTCAAGCGGATTTCGTTCCGGGTCTGATGGCTGCTGTTAAAGAAACCTCTACGGCTTCTGTATACCAAGGAACCACATATTTGTATTCATTGGATGTGACTAGAACCCTTTCAAGCACAAATATATCTTATTAAGGATTAGAAATTTTTTCGGTGGAAGGAGGTGAATCTAGTAAAAGAGGAGAATATTATCATCATCAACACTGGGGAGGGAATATGAATAAGAAGAGTTTTGTGCCGAAATTATTCATCACATGTGTGGTCTCCATCATTTTAGCTACTCTATTCACTTCTGTCGTTTTCGCTCAGTCATACGAATCAATAAAAGGGATTGTTTTGAAGGATGGGTCAGTAATCCGGGGCCAAATTGTCGAAATGAATGCCTCGATAGTGAGGATTCGAACTGCAGACGGTAGTATTCAGGTCAGAAAATTTGATGATGTACAAAATTTCATAAAAGATGGCGATACTAGCAGTGCAACAGGTTATTCGGGATATCAATCCTCTGGATATCAAACGAATCTAACAGGGGCTTATTTGGGTATATGGGGTGGCTATACGGTCAGCCCCGATGCAACGTATGAGAGGGGACCCTATAGTTTTGATTTAGATGTTCAGCAAACGTGGGCCTTTGGAATCAAAGCTGGTTTTACACCGCCTCAGGCAAAGTACTTTTCATTTGAATTGGAATTTAGCTATTCCAATCCTGACATAGATAGATCGGTTTTTGCCCAAGCAGGAACTGATTTTATCTCGCTAGATGAGGCAAATGCTAAATTATACAATTACATGTTTAATATTATAGCTAAATATCCCGAGGGGAAATTTCATCCATACATTGGTGTTGGTCTCGGGATGTCATATGTGGAGGTTGAAGGGACTCTTAGAGCACGCATTGGTGGAACTAGCATTACAGAATATGACAGCGACAATAATACAGCTTTTGCGTGGCAAATCTTGGCAGGCGTGGATATCGAACTGACAAATAATTTAGTATTAGATTTAGGCTACCGCTATTTCTACACTAAGCCTGAATTCGAAGTTACGGATATTGAGTACAAGACAAGCATGGTAACTATGGGACTGAAATATTACTTCTAAACCATAGCGGGGGCGGAGCTAATTTGCTCTGTCCCCATTTTTTTTGGACTGTTCAATGCTAAAAGACAAACGACACATAATATTTTCTGTATTCGTAATTATCTTGACTCAGATCACAACCGCATATGCACAACCGGGACTGTATTACTGGAATGTCGAAAAACTGCTAAATGCCTCGGCAAAGGAGCTCCATCTGACTGACTCTGATGAAAAGACTTTGGGGACTATAAGCAAAGACCGACTGCATCAAATTCATATTGTAAAGCAAAAAATTGAAGATGCAGCACAATTGAAATCAGATTTCTACATTGTAACTGGTGACAAACCAAATGCTTTTGCTTCTAATATAATGACTGGCAGGAACTTGTTTGCTATTAATATTCCGATGATACAAGAATTAGGTGATGATGCAGATGCCTATGCTGCTCTGATAGGTCACGAACTGGCGCATATAAAATGCGCCCATATTCAGCAAAATATACAAAGAGTAGAAAATATAAACACCGGAATGCAAGTAGCTAACTTGTTATTGATCTTGGCAAGAGTTCCCATGTCCGGACTGATAGCGTCGGCAGCGGGAGATCTGACTTTTAAAACGTTTTCAAGGGATCAAGAACGAGAAGCGGATCTGGAAGGAACCGCATTAGTTAAAAAGGCGGGACTGAACCCCTATGGAGCTGTAAGATTGCATCAAATGATTTTAAACAAAAAAGGGGATACATGGTTTTATATTACTTCAACTCACCCGCCATCATCAGAAAGAATTGAGAATATTAAAAGCCAAATTGCGAATGAGTACAAATTTGGTCAGGAAAATGAAAGTCAAATAAGCAAATTACAGTTCGACTATGAAACTGCTCAATTAGCTGATAAAGCGAATATCATAGGTGATCGTGCAGCAACTGTTTTTGATAAAGAGGAACGTTCACCCACTTTACACAAAAAAATAAAATGCAGATTATCGGATATGAGTGAGATACATACAACTCCTGTGGATTGCGTTCAGAGAGAGGGTATACGAGTTAAATAAATTATAGGAGGGAAGTGATGCGCTATTTGAAACTTCTTCTGATTATCGCAATTGTATTTACTCTTTTCACTTCATGCACTAGGTATCGTTATGGCGATCAAACGTTCACCGATCGATCAAAAGCAGAAACTGCATACAAAGAAGATATAGCGAAAATGTCAGCAGCTATTCAGCCCCGAAAAACACCTCTGGCAAAATACGCCAAGGTAATTATACCAGACAAAAATATTTTGCTTGAGCGAGCTGTAATCGGAGGGACTAGTGAGTCGAGGGATTATCTTGCAACATATTTCCTTGATCAAACGCAGGCAATTGGCGAGATGATAAGGAAAAGAAACATTTTTGAAAAGGTGGATATTAATTATACTTCCGACCCAGGACATGTTACTCCAAAGTCAAATGAGGTATTAATATATTTCTATATACCTGATCGAAAGACCGGTGGTTGGTATTATATAAGCGATAAGACTAAAAGAACGCCTGTGCACTTCGACAGGGGCAACCCAGATCTTGTAGAGAAAAATAAATTCTTTATTGATAGCATTGAAGCACTGGCTGCGGGCGAATCAATGTAAAGAAAATAGTTGAGTCACTCAATCGTTTAGGAGCTAAAAACGCATTTCTAGAAAATCGACGATATTCAATGTATGCTCATTTCCCTTGTAATTATCCAGAAGGGTGATAAATGCATCAAAATATCGGAATGAATACAACCAGATGAAAGAGTAAAAAGGAGGGAATGGGAATCTGTTCATTAAGAAAAAAATAAGCATGAGTCATGGTCGACTACGAGGAGATTCTAGAAGAAGCAGCATGGTCTTTATTTTGAACCATTTTAATTTTTTACCTGATTACATATTCTCTACAAGTAAATATTTATTAAACTCCACTTGTCATCCATTTCATCATGTACTTGTAAGGATATAAATCTAAAACTTACTTAACCATTCATCCGGAGAATAATCCTACAAGAAAAAAAATAAAATGGTCCAAGCACGAAAACCCGACCCCGGCAGGGAAGGGTTTTAGGAATTAAGATATCTTTATATATCTTTATATATCTTCTGTTTTTTGATTCTGGTTTATTCATGTCAGGTTAGATACGATTTCGTTTTACAGACCCTCGATGAAAGTTTTACAGACCCTGCATCCTTTTTTTACAGACCCCCGATCCATCTTTTACAGACCCTACATCCTCGCCAGTACAACCATCACTTTGGGAAAGCTTCCCCTTCTTTTTTGAATTCCTCGTTCTCTTGATGATGTACTTCCTACCATAAAGACCATTCTCCTTTACTTCGTATGCATCAATCAGTTTCTGTTCCAGCAGGGGATTTAGAATATTCTTCTCAATCGTTCCTGTGAGGTTCGTGATGTTTTTATCCTGCAAGTTCAGGCGTTCCGTTATCGTCTCAATCTTCAATTGGATTGGAGAGCAGTCGTTGTGAACAAGAAATCGCCGATAGAACACCTGGGCGTTGAATGGAAGCTTATAGAACGAAATGTCCAACCAGTCGTAGCTATGGGAGAGGAGATTATGGGAGAAGAGCTCACCTAACAGAGTAGTGAAAGAGATGTAATACTCCCTGTTCTGCACAACCCCGTCACTTCGAACCTCCCTGTCGATATAGCCGAATTCAAATAATCGGCTGAAGCAGTTCATGTTGTAGATTTTCTCTTTCGCTTGTTTCCCATCCATCATGCGGACCGGAAAAACGAGCTTAAACTCCACCCGCGAGGTCTCCAATAAGAGGTCCCTGATTGAACCCGAGTCCATCTCGAGACCGCTGTGTTTCCTGAATTCCTTGTCATCGAATCTAATCCAATATCTCGTGTTTTTAATGCTGGTAATGGTTTGGTCATTCGTTTGAGTAACTGGAGCATCAGCATCTTGCAGGGAATGAGATTCTCTCAGGGAGATGCTGTTTAAGTCGGTGAAGATGGGTGCAGGATTTTCAGGCAACAAATCTTTACCTTCTTTCAAAAGGAGACAGTACCCGACGACGTCCATGACCATGTAGTTCCTCGCTCCCCAATATCCGTTATTGATGAAGCAAGTCTCCCCCGATTTGTCATCGACCCACTGAAAGGGAAATTCAACGGGTTGGTTCTTTCTCCGGATGACGGGGGGAATCGCTTTGTTGATTCCCCTCTCGGTCACATTCATCCACGTGCTCTGCTCTTTAGGTGTCATTTTACGAATAGTCTGGGATATAGCGTTGACGATGTTGCTGTATATGGGATTATCTTTCTCACGACCCTTCATCTCCATGAGAAGCTGATAGTCTCTCTGCAGGTTATTCAAATCTGCGTGCCTGTACTTGGGCTCTTTCAGTGATTTATAGTCGTTTACTATCCTGAATAGTTCTGATTGGGCTTCTTCTGCTGTCATGATGGATTCCTCATCGTTTAGTATTTCGTCTTCTTCTGCGTTTTGGTTGTTTGTTTTTTATCATCGACTCTATCCATGACTGTCATCTTCTCCTTGTCGAGCTTCAGATGGATATTACCGGTGAACCCCGTACCCCTCTTCGCCTTAAACACGATGATATCGATATTCCCGTCTTGTTCGATGAGTTTCTCCCAATTGTCTTTGATTTTGTATCCACCACTCTCGTCTTCCTCAACCGCCGCGAGTATCCCTAACCAGGAAGCTTCATATTCGATCATCCCTGTCTCCTTGAAAGAAGCGATACTCAAACGCTGACCGGATTTATAGGAATCCCTTGCTAACTCTGATATGGCCACAATAGGGCTGTTGTGTTTCTTAGCCAATTCTGTAAGCTTGAAAAGCATGTCATCGATTCGGAGGCGTTCATCATTGCCCTTCGAATCAGTTTTCAGTTTTCTAAGATAATCGATGATAATGACGGGGGGACGATCGTGCGTTTTCTTAAGCTCCTCAATCATCTCGTCCCATTTCTCGACATGAATCTGCTGTTTCACCACGTATTTCATCTCGATTATCTTTTTCACGTCGGCAGAATTGCAGATTTGTTTAACATCCGTCGCTGCTCTTATATTGAAAGCATTGATGTCATAGTTGGAAAACCGAGCGAACGTGCGAAACAATAGCTCCTCCGTTCCATCGTCATAGCTGTAGAATATTATCGGGTAACCGTTCTTGCAGATGTTGTCTGCCATATTGTTGAGAAGAACAGTCTTTCCCGCGGAAGGAATACCCCCGAAGATGTATAAACGCCCACCCGCTAGACCGCCATTCATCTGTATTTCGAGATTTCGAAGATTCTCACAACCAAAGGGAACACGCACATATTGTTCTTCATATTCAGCAACCACCTTGTTTACGTCGTAGAGAAAACTTTTCATATTAATCTTCCCTTTGACGTCCATTGACCTGACGGAATCAAATGTCTTCCTCAATTCCTGTTGGTCTAACGGGGGAGAGTTTTTCTGATTCCAGAGTTTGGTGATCTCCCACACTTCGTCTGGATCCTTGAGCAACTTTATATAATGGCCAATGAAGCTCGCTGCTGTCTGGTTTCGATCACCAGCAGAAGTTCCATTTCTCAATATGTCGACGAATTTATTTCCTTCAACCTTTTGACCGGGTGCATTGGTATTAGCTTGAACCGCAGCAACCTGTGGTGTCGCTTTCGACTGGTTCTTCGGAGGATTCTTGATGAAATCCAAGACCCAGTCGGGACACTCCGCGAGATCTACGTCGAGAATGTTGCAATCGTCCATCCACCTGTATTGTCTCCCTGAACCATGCATGGAGGGAGGTGCGACCACATAACCACCGTCTCCCCGCATGTCGATCTTCAGGTCTCTGTCTGCGCTGTTGCCGACAGTGAAATCCGGTCGTTTCAGATACACCTGCGACCCTCTTCCGGTCTCAACCATTGGAGTTGACGGAAACCAACCACGACTTAAAGCATAATTAGCGGCACCAGGAGAATCCAAATCCATGACGATGATTCCCGACACCGCACCGGTAATGATTGCTATATTGGCGTCAGGATATTCCGTGAACCACTTCATGACTTCCTCCCTTGTCGGGCGTCGCTTTTTGTATTCGTCCCAGCTAAAAAGGAGTGGCAGCTTGCACTGGTTTGTAAAATGTTTCTTCTCGACGAATTCATCCGGTTCCGGATTTTCGAGTCTATTGTTTTTCTCTAGTTTTTCTTTCAGATCCTCTTGATACTTTTTGGTCGGACGACGTTCGACCATTACTGGACTCCATATGGGAATCACGGAAAAACCTTTATCAAGATAGGAAAGGGCGATTTCTAGCATTGTCATCTTATTTGCCCTCCTTCTTCTCGTTAATGTTGCAGTGAGATAAAGCTTCTATGGCGACCTCCCTCATCCAATGCGCCATGGAAACCTTTTTCTCGTCGGTAATCTTTTTAACTTTCAGGTACACTTCTTCTGGTAGTGCGATGGTCAGTGATTTTTGAAATAAAGCTTCTCTCATAATTATCTCTCCTTCCTTGAAATTGGATTTAAAAGTGCTTCAGCGTTTATTTGTTCTGCGCTGAGAGGAAGGACAGTGGCGGATTTCAGACAGAATGTTTCTGGGCGGGGATGAGAAAAAAATGGGTCAAAAACCAGCTTTCGCCGATTATGACCCTCTGAAAAGCGAACCGCGGTTCGTTTTTTCTATCTCACCGGGAGACTATTGATATAGCTTTCCAACTGCGTGAAGAAATAGACGTTGACGAGCTGCATGGGGGTTTCGTTGCTCATAATGAGAGCGTAATCATATCCAAAGGTGCTCGCCAGAAAATTATCGAACTTGCCCTTCAACTTGGAATCCAAATCCCGGTAGTGCACCTGACCCGGTTGCTGCTCAGTATCCCTTTTCCCCAGGTAAATGGAATGCTCCTTCTTCTCATCTGAATCCCAGAAGTAGACCGACCCATAGCCGGCGTGGTGACCCCAGGTTGCGGAGTCCGCGGAAAAAGGTCTGCACTTGATCAGGATTTCACGGTCGAAGTTGCCGAAGAGGTGAAATTTGATGGTTGGGAACTTTTCCATGACCCTCGCTACGGTTTCCACGTCGAATTTCTTGTTCTTCCCAAGAGACCCCAGAGCGATATACTCGTGACCCAGATTGACGTAGATTTGAACCTCTCCTTCAGGATCATCTTCGCTGTGGACTACGGGAATGGGCCACCTTTCCCTTGCAACATCCTTCTGCAGATAATCCTGGTGCCTCTGGTTATGCTCAGGGTTGTCGAACTTGTCGTCGAGATTGAAAACGTGGTCGAAGAGGTGGCCATATCGCTTCAGGTAATGCTTGTATTCGGTGATGGAGATTTTGGATTTTCCCATGGCAACGGAATAAGCGCCGGAATCCAAGATGAGGGAATCAATCATGTGCCTGTATACATTGGTCAGCTTATGGGCGTTGCCCTTTATGTAGAAGTAGGAGATCAAGACGTTCAATTTTATCTTCCCCTTGGTGACATTGTGAAACTGTTTGACTGTTTCCGCATCCACGACTGCGCAATAGAGTTTCATGCGAATAATCCTTGTTAATGAACCTTTTTCGGTTTTGTTTTTGTCTTGGGTTTCATCATCCCTGACAGCGTCGTCATGTGCTTCAGCGCCCTATCGAAAAGCTCCTCGCTAATCCTGCTTATATAGACTTTCTGCTTGTCCTTGTCCGACAATTTTGCTCTTTCAACATGAGATATCAAATCCGCGAGGATCTTGTCGAAGCTCTCCTGACTGACGGTTATCTGTTGGTCTCCATCGCGAGGGAACGTCATCTTGTCCATGACCAGGATCTCGAAAGCACTCTTCTTCGCATCTCTGTCGGGGAAACGCTCTAAGAATTTCTGGATTTTCTCCACGGTTTTCACTTCCAGGGCATGACGGTTGTAGCAAGCAAGCAGCGCCGCCTGGTCGAATTCCGCAAAACCAATCTCAGCTTCCTGTAGCCGATAAAGGGTAACGACCGCATCGATGTGCTCCTTCCAGAGGACTTCCTTCATGTCTTCCGTAGTGTCGGGAAAGGGGTGCCTTGCTATGATCTCATTCAGAGAGGATGCATGTACCGCGTTCTTCATGCGGTCGAGCTCAAGCAACCTGTTCTTACCGATGCTCGCATAATCCACTGCGAAAGAACCCATGTTCGCTAATTGTCGTGCCTGCTGGAAATACCGGGTGTGACGGTCACCGAAGTTCTTGCTCTTCCAGTCGGAGTAGTCGGATTTGCTATCTAGAGTCTTATCCACATGGTTCAGGATCTGGCCAATGTCTATGAGAAAGTGCACGACGAACATCCCGGTGTGAGCGACCATGGATTCGATGGCATTGCACAAATCTGTGACCTGCTGTTTCGCCTCACCGAGATATGTTGACCGGTTTTTTCCCTTGAGATGGTCCAGCTTATTCAGGTCGAAATGCTTATGCGCCCTCCTGATGACCTGGGGAGCGTACTGAATATTCTGCATCAGACTAATCTCAGAGTGAGAAGTACTATCCATCCCCAAGGTCGGCGCAAAGACATGCTCCTGATCGTCGACGACTTCGGGAACCAGGAATTGAGGTTGCTGCTTTTCCTCGGCCGCTTTTTTCGCAGCTATCGCTTCCCGAAATTCCCGAGAGGAACGGGAGCTCTTCTTGTTCATTTTCTTTCTCTTCTCCATGGACCTATCTCCTGTAATAATCTCACCGTGAGATATTATTCCCCACGCCTTTTCTCCCGGTAACGTTTCTTCTCCCTCTCCCTGCACCCTTCAGGATCCTTTTCCCACATTTCCTTCTGCCTCGCCTTTGCCGCACACCCTTTGCAGTAAGATTTACCTTCCCGTGTGACGATAATCACCTTTTTGCAATGTTTGCACCGAGAGAACAGATCGATGGGCGCATTCCGCAAAGTGTCCAGAAACCCATTGACGATGTTCAGGTCCTTCCGCAAGAAGCTGACTTTCCCCGTATCGAAGGTGAGGGTGACGTTAAAGGCGGTTCCCCTGACTTTGAGCTCGTAGAATTTGTCGGCGGAGGAATAGGCGGTGCTCATGAGCTCCTGGTATTCGTGCATAGGGGATGATGGATCCTCGACCTCTTTTACCATGGTAACGTGGGATGCTCGATCAGGGAGAACCTTATCTTTGAAGTCGAATAGCGCCTTCCTGAACCTTCTCCATATGGGGAACAGAATCTGGTGCCACTCGATGAGGATCTTTCCTAAATCCGTGCCCGCTAGATCCTGGGCGTCGGGTTGACCCTCCTGTAGCGTGTTCTTCTGCAGAACCCCGTCGAGCTTCCAGTATAAATCCGCCGCTTCGTTCCTATTAAGCTGATATAATTCAGAATCCTTCTTTTCTAGGAAATCTTCCACCAATAGCTTGAGGTCTTGTCTGAATCCGGAAGGATAGTTCATTGCTCTCACCTTTATACCCTGCTATAAATTTCTAATTATTTGTATTAATTTAATAATCGTTTGTCAAACGAAATTTTACCATGAATGATATTATAATGATTATAATGCTTAAAATACATATAATAACTATCAATAACAATACTTTATTGACTTTTCAGATCATTATATATAATGTAAATGTAAACGATGAAGGAAGGAGGCGAGACTACAAGGTCGAAAAAACGAAGGAATAGGATGCAGTTAAAATTCAACGGGATCAGAAGCTTTTAATTCAATTACGTTATAGGCGCTTCAGGATGACCACCTGAGAGGCGGCCGCAATCATCCTTACCCCTGATCCTTCGGGGTACAAACATGGAGGTAGAAAATCGAGCTGTAGTTTATTTGACGCAGAAGGAGGTAGCTGATAGATTTCGAGTTACCCAGTCGACCGTGAAAAACTGGAGGGAGCGCGGATTGCTTGCGTATTTTCAGGCGCCGGGGTCCACAAGGGTCCTTTATCCGGTTTCAGAGGTCGAGGAGTTGGAGAAGCAGTCCATCAAGCAAAAAAGGGAGGTGGTCAAACAAGCTGAAATCATAAGGAAAAGACCGCGAGTACCTGCCAAACCGCAGAAGGAATGGAGGGTATGACATGGCGGTCAAGAACCTGAATCATCATCTTGTGTTGCGGGGTGTTACCTGGCACTTCGTGACGAAAATCAATGGCAAGAAGGTTAAAAAAGCTCTTTCTCAATCCCTCATAGAGGCTAGGCGTCTTCGGGACGAGCTCCTTAGGGAGGTAGCACTCCACGGGGATATCCCCACCAGAACGCCGCATGACGGTCCAGGACCTCTCTTCGGGGAGATGGCCATGGAGTGGGTCAAGATCATCAAGAAAGATATCAAGAAATCGACCCTGGAGGATTACCGCTACTCGATGAACCGGTACATCCTCCCCAGCTTCGGGAACGTGCTCATCGGGGAAATTGGCTATATGGAGATCCGGAAGTTCGTCAGTGAGCTCGAGTGCTCTCACAAGAGAAAGAATAATGTCCTAGTCCCTATGCGCTCGGTGTTCAAAATGGCGTTTCTCTCGGGGATCATCGAGAAGAACCCTATGGACAGGATCAAGAATGTCAAGGTGATAAAACCTGATATTTACCCCCTGTCCATGGAGGAGGTGAGGTTGGTCCTAGATTGTGTCAGCCCGAGATTCCGCAACTTCTTCATCGTAGCCTTCTTTACGGGGATGCGTTTCGGCGAGATGGCCGCGTTGAAGTGGAAGCACATCGACTTCAAGCTGGGGATCATCAAGGTTCGGGAAACCCTCGTTAAGGGAGAGACCGGGCGCCCCAAGACCAAGAAGTCGGTCAGGGATATCCGGATGCTCCCTCCCGTGGTCGAAGCGATAAGGGACCAGCGGAAGGTCACCATGGGAAAGTCCGAGTACATCTTCCTCAATCAGTACGGAAAGCCCTTGGAGCCCATGCCGACGAATTTCCACGTCTGGAAGCCGGCCCTCAAGAAAGCGGGACT
>Ga0116185_1002861_pt1 | contig 15545 bp, 14 predicted proteins | sample AD_JPNNA7_MetaG_FD_89754 | JGI IMG/M metagenome (GOLD analysis project Ga0116185, IMG submission 89754) | Active sludge microbial communities of municipal wastewater-treating anaerobic digesters from Japan - AD_JPNNA7_MetaG | ecosystem: Engineered > Bioreactor > Anaerobic > Digestate | place... | reverse complement strand
ATATTAATTGGGAAGCTTTTAAACAAAGAGCGACTGAATATAAAACGCGTATGGATACAGAAGCCGATTTGAATGCTAGTAATCCGCCTCCCGGCGGTGTTCCTGGTGGGCAAAATAAATGAAGGGAGGCTTATTATAACTATGTTTTTATGTGAAATATTAACAGAACAACAAAATCTCCCTCAGAAGACTTCGAAACAACAATATGTTCCTGCTGAGCAACAAGTCGTTAGATCTGATCCAAGTGTACAAGTAGTGCCAGATAAATCAGTTCAACAACAAGTTGTTCCAGTTCAGCAACAGAATATTCCACAAGATGATATGGAATATGATGAATATGATCCTGATTTAGATGCTGAAGACGAACAAGTTGTTCAAGAAGTACCACCATTTCAGGAGATCTTGCCGATAAAGAGGTATTATTTAATTCAAAGGTTAAATGATTTAAAAGCCCGTCTAGATCATTACGATATTCAGAATGATGATTTTGAGATTATCATAAAATTTATGAATAATCTTTCATACAATTCATTGTTATCTTTGTCTAGTGGGATTATTCCAGTTATTGAAGATCAGATAGCGAGGTTAACAACTAATGGTCAACCACAACAAGAGGTATAATTTTATTTTCGAAAGAACTTCTGTTGTCAGAAATCATGATATTGAAATTTTGGAGGAGACTGATATTGGTGGTGGGAAAGCTAAAATAGCGGCAAGAGCTGCTTTACAGGAATCTGAGGTAAGGAATCGTAATAATCGATATTACTCATCAGCTATTTGTGAATCCATTGTAAATCAACTTGCTCCGAAAGCTCAAGGTCGTTCTTTATTGATGGAAGTGGACCATCCACTTTTTGTATCACCTGATCCAGAAGTTCTTAAGAAAAGAGCATCAATAATCGAAATTAACAATTGTGGTGCATTAATACGTGAGATTGGATTTAAAAATAAACAAATTTATGGCATATTTGAAACTCTTAGTGGGTTTAAAGGACCAGATTTATATAATTTAATTACTAAGGATAAAGTCGACATTGGATTTTCATTGCGTGCTCTGGGAGCTGTAGAAACTCTTCAAGACGGAACTATAATGGTAAAGGATCCAATTCGGCCAATTACCTATGACATTGTATCAAATCCAAGCCACGCTAATGCAAAAGTTCTTGAGTTTTTGCCAGAATCCGCGAATGAATTTATTCCTGATAACAGTACGATGATTTGTGAAGGAGAAATGTTAGATATTCTTGGAAAAGATCGTATCGTTGTATCAGAAGGGGATTCTATGATCATAAGGTTTATTGATGATATAATTAATGAAAGATTTGAAACAGTTGTTTCTAAAGGAATTAAATTTAAAATTTATTGAATATTATAAAAATAATTTTTAAGGAGATTTTTACTATGGAACTGGCTTTGTTCGAAAATTATGAACATTTCATCACAGAGCACAGTGATGATCTTTCTAATCCTGCTGGTGCACTAAAAATGATTACGGACAATGGAATGTTTCGCGCTTACATGGATGCATTGACTGAGGGTCTTGATCCCAAAGTTCGTGGATCTGTTCTGAGTGTTGCGAATCGTCAGAGGGAAATGCTTCTGACTGAAGCTGCGAATGTTCCTGGTAGTACACTTTCATTTGGCTGGACTGTTTTAAGTTTCCCCATTCTTGTGGATATTTATGCAGAGTCAATTATTAGTGAACTTTGTAACATTTATCCGGTATCTTCTCCAGTTGCTTCTATTCCACGTATTAAGATCATGGCTTATATTCGTGGGTATTCGGGAGCGGTGACTCAGGTTCGGATTCCTACGATGACTCAATCTGTACGACCGGGTGCGCTTCTTTTGACTGCAACTCCAGCTGTTGCTAACAATATGTTTACGATTGCTTCTGCAGCTGTTGCTCCTGCAACTGTGTCTGCTGATCTTTATCGTATTAATCGAAGATATACTCTAATTACGGTTGTTAATAGTCGTGAGACAACTGGTGCTGATGCAGTTATTGATACTGCTAATGCAGTTGTTATCAAACCGGATAACAGAAATCAGTTTATTGGTACATTTACATGGAATGACGCTGCTGGTGCTGCTGTTGTAGGTTCGCTCACTGGTCATATTAATTATGATACAGGTGTATTTACATTTAATGTTGTTTACTCTGGTGGTACAGCAGGGTCTACTTATACGACCATTAGTGCTATTCTTAATATGCGGTTTATGCCTACTGATACGATGAATGGTCGTGTGAGTGTTAAGATTGAGACTGAGATGACCGACGTTAGATCAGATAGTAGCGTCGCCTGTTAGTAATAACTTGAAAAATAATCCGGTGAATTCAGGGGAACTCCTAATATTAAGTTAAGGACAATCCTGAGCCAAGCTTCTAATAAAGCTGCTAACTTTATTAGTTGAAGGTGCAACGACTATCCCGAAAGGGAGTACACTCAAGCGAGTGGAAGCGCCGGACTCCCAGATGAAAAGAAAAGGAAGAAAATATTAACTGTAGAATTCTATAATACATACAATAAATCGAATAAAAAATAGTCAGACACTCGCTAGTATTGCGAAATTGTATAATGTAAATGGATACATCATTTCTAATATTAAAAATGGAAAATCATATAATAATGTAGTTTAACATCTGGGATGAAGATATAGTCTAATCTGCATAGTAATATGCAGCTGCTTGAAAAAGCGGATAAGAGAGTAGCGCCTCTTATTGAATAAAAATTGTACTATTGATCCAAACGAAGATTTCTTAAGTTTAAATTGAGACTTTCTACAGTGATGTAGATCGAATAATCTCGTGAATTGCTGGAAACCCCTTAGAGCTAGTATACCAAAGCAGAGATCGAAAGATCATATGTAATGGTTTGAAAAGTTACTAGATTGGGCAATCAGCAGCCAAGCTCCTTCAGAGTCCGTTAAGCTCTATGGAGAAGGTCCAACGACTATCCCGAAAGGGAGTACACTCAAGTGAGTGGAAGTGCGAGATATCTTTTGGTGAAAACAAATTCAATGCCAAAAGATAGTGATATAGTCTAATCTCTGGTGAAAGCCAGAGCTGTCAGAAATGACGAACTAGAAGTAACGACTCTAGTTGAATATAAATGAATCGAACTTCCTCCAGAAGATATTCAGGACTTCCAGGCGATCTTTAAGATTGATATTATTCGTACGTTGTCTGAGGCTATCAAACGTCAGATTATGTTGAATAAAGATACCGATCTTGCTTATTTCCTCCTGGCAGCTGAAGCTGATATGACTACAAATGGTACGAATCTGACGCTGAACCTGGCGAGTTATGATATCACTGGTGGTCGTTTCCAGCCAGAGAATATCATCGAAGTGTTCAAGGCAGTTATTCCTCGTATTGCTATCGTTGCTGGTACAATTCGTCGGAATTTCAATATGTATCCTTCTTATTTGGTCGCTGGTCTTAAGACCGCCGCTCTGCTTCGTTCGCTTCAGACTCTTGCTATGGCTATGCCTGGTATTGGTCAGGGTGAAGGTGGATTTGGGTGGACTGGTGATACGGCGCAGTTCCTGAAGATGAAGGTTCTTGAGAGCAATGCGATTAGTGAAGGAAAGATTTATCTGTCTACAAAGGCGCCCAATGATGCTCTGGAGAAGTCTACAATTATTGATCTAGTTTATCAGCCAATTTACATTGTAACTGAAGTACATAACGGTAACACCCGTAGTTTCGTGAAGGCTCGTACCCTTATTGAGATTGCAAGGACAGATGGTCTTGGAGTTATTAATATTTCTGGATTAGATACTCACCTTGCTTAGTATTTTAATTGAATGTCGGCAAGATCTTAACTCGATCTTGCCGACATTCAATATTTATGATCTTGAGGAAGAAATGGCATCTGTATTAACAATAATAGTTAAGGGAAATTCGAAATCGGAGCTTGATAAAAATTTTAGTATAGTTGATTCCTATATGAATCGTCAAAATTTCTTGATATTAGTATCAAGTATCAATCCCAATTTTAATCCCAGAATATATTATAGTAATGAAACATTAGAAACAAAAAAAATTCATGATATAATAACTGTGTTAAAAACAGATAAGACAATTAATCATGCTATTAGATTAATAGAATATGCTAGTCACTTAAATAAGGTTTAAAAAATAGAAAGTTGGAGGCGAAATGTTAAGTTCATTTTTATCGGCAGCAGAAGCAATCGCTGGTATTAAGAAGCAAGAAGTACCTTTGCCAATTGCACAAAAACAGGCTATTGTTACTCCTCTAAGAGTTGGAGATGATCTTACATTACGTTCATCTTTGACATCTCCGGTTAATTATGATAGAGAAATGACTCGGATGTTATATGATCATTCCGAAGTAGTATTGTCTGAGGGAGCAGTGCCAGTTAAAGAAAATTTTGAAAGATTTTGTGCTACTTTATCAAATATTGATAAAATTTGTTTAATTTGGGCACTATATAAAACTACATATGAAACTCTTGGAATGAGACAATTTAAATGTGATAAAGATAATTGCAAAACTGAATTTAAACAAGAAGTAACATTGGATTCATTAATTCAAGAAGATACATTTACAATTTGGGAAGAAGATAAAAATTTTTATGAGTTTGTATATCCTATTGAGGTAGAATATGAAGGGTTCATTTATGGATTTGAAAGTAGACTACCATCGATTAGAGATAATAATAAATTAATGAGCAATTTATCGATTGATGCTCTTCAGAATAATCTTAATCAGACGGGTGCATTATTTACTCGGCGAGAACAGATGACTCTCCTATCTAAAGCTGTTTCTATTAGGAAAAAAGGAATGCCAATTGATAGTGATATTCCTCGTACAGAAAATATGCAAGAAATGTTAATGGCTTTTACCAATTATGTACCACATATAGTTTCTGAGGATTTTTTTATCAAATATCGTGAGAAATTTGATAAATATTATCCAAAATTCTATACAAATATTTTGTGTCCAAGTTGTAATAACACAATCAGATTCCAAATTGACCTTGAAGTAGAGTTTTTTCGTAGAAGCTTATTTGGTCGAGGGGAGAGCGTCGAAGAGTTATAAATATTTTATTGATACGTTTTTACTATATCAGACTTTGTTTGAAAATAGTGGAGATCCAACATCAATATTAAATCTCCCATATCCATTGTATAATGATTTGATTTTAAAACGGATTGAGGAGAAAAAGCGAGAGAAAAAGATGTATGATCAAAAAATGTCTCAACTTCGATCCTCTCAAAAGAAATCATTAAAAAGAAGGTAATTTTATGGATGTAGATCTCTCGAAATTGCCAATATCTATACAACGTCAGATTCCATTATCTCTCAGATCATATAAAAATGTTCATGTACTTGAGGAACTGCCTGTAACAGTCCAATATATTATAAGAAAATATTTGGAGAAAACATTATCCGTTGTTTATGATGTTTCTTTTGATATTAGGCCAGATATTTCAAAATATAGTGATTTTGTATCTTATGATAATTTAACAGATTTATTGGTTGAGTATTTAAAAAATTATTTATTAATTCTTCCAGAATCATATCCGTGGGATCCTTATTTTGGTAGCAGATTGAAATATCAGGTACAGACGAGAGATTTAAATTTACGACAAACAATAATTACATCTGAGATCAATAATATTGTTAGAGTTATATCACTTGAAGTTGGAATAGATGTCACAGTCGAATCAGTAGAAATTGTTCCAACTTCTACCGGTTCATCCACAGAATATAACGCAACAATTCTCTTGAAAATTAATAATGATCAAAGGAAGAAAATTAATATGAGTTTTTCTTAATTGGGTTAAAAATATCGGCAAGATCAAGTTAAGATCTTGCCGATATTCCAAATTAACTAACATTAACATTTTGAGCAATTTTTGCAATTGTAATTTCTTCTGGTTTGTCAAGATTATAGCTTATATATAATAAAATTGGTGAAGTCTCATTACAATATCTATCTTGAATGAATTCTGGTTGTAATTTAATTTGAATAGATTTACCGATACTGATATTAAATATTGGCCATAAAGGTAACACGTATTGTATTACATTTATAATTTCATATTTTGAGCACTCACTAACTATCATTTCTTTTGGATTGAATATTGAAATAAATAGCTGACACATAGTTTTATTAACTGTTGAAAATATGAATCCAGGTTTTAATATAATAGGAAATGCTTTAAGAAAATCGCTTTTAAATTTAATTTTTTGATCAAATATAAATGTTTCTGGTTCACAATCAATTGTTTGAAAAACTAATTTCGGATCAACAAAAACTTCAGTTTTATCTTTTTTATGTTGTTTAACTGCTGAAAAATGAATAAAACCTTCTGTAGAATTGCCGAATATATCATTTGGTAAATTACTAACACAATCAAATCTTATAGAATTATCAATAACTGTATATTGTGAGATACTCGAAAGAGTATCATATAAAGTTTGAACTCTATGGAGTTGGCTAATCGGAAGGATAAATTTAGAAGCAAATCTATCTTTGATTTTTTTAAAAGGACTAACAATATCGGTAAAGTTACCGATACTTTTAGCAAGAATAAAACTTTGGTCTGTTGAGATTACGGCCTGAGTAGAATTGGTTTGTTGTTTTGGTCGGTTCAACATATAATATTATCCCTCCTATAAAATAGATTTTAAATTTTTACATATTAAGTAATATTTCTATATAAAAATAGAAGTATATGGAGTAGACGATGCAAAGTGCTTTGTATGACCCTCAGATCGTCCAATCGTATCATGATGAATATTTAAGATTAATCAATTATTATATGAATACAAAGCGACCGAGTGTATTTGTTAGATATTTTAACATAGATATAGATCAATCGATTTATGATGATAAACTTGAAGCAACTTATGATTTGTATCACGTTTCTCAAATTAAATTTAACATTTATGATTTTACACCTTCATATTATTTTGCACCAGTTGTTAATGCCGCAGCTAATGTTCCTGATTTACGTGGTCAAATGATGGATGCTACATCGTCAATTGTTGTATATTCGATTGCGTCGCCAAGGATTCATGATCTTCTAATGTTTTATGGACCAGTAACGTCGGGAGAAATATTTCGAGTTTCTGGTTTAAGAACTGCTGTTAATGCAGTTCATTCTAATCCTAATGTTAGATGGTTTGAGCTTGAGTTAGAATATGCGCCGATAACAACAACTCAAGAATTAAAAATATTAAATCACTATGTGTATGATTTAACTGAGGAAAGATATATATCGTACGATGATTATATTGCATTTACAAAAAAACTTAATGATTGTGAAGCAATTCTTGATCAATTAATGGTTTATTATGATTCATACAATGATCTATATCAATCCAATCAATTGGCACCAGTTGAAGTAAATGAAGCAATAATTTTCTTTAAGAAATTATATGCTAGTAAATATAAGCGAGTTTATGAGAAATATAATTTACCATATGGTTATCTTGATAAAGTAAACTTCACACAAATTTATTCTAGTATTATATCTTTGCCATTTGTTCTTGGGAACTATACGTATCATGTTTATAATTTGGCTACGAATGTTATAGATGAATACTCTTGGTCAATTACTCATAAAGATACTGAGAATGATCTTGACAAAATGTTTTTATTAACTTATCAATTATTGCGTACAGCATTTGATTGGAAGTTTTAATTTATAGTGGAAGAAGGAGATCACTCGTGTCGACCGATCCAAATGTATTATCAGAGAGTGGATATGTAGGTCTTTCTCCTCTGATATTAGATGATATTAAGAATTTCTTTAATACTTATATCAAGCCTTTTGCTCCGTATCGAGAAGAAAAAGTCTATGATACATTGATTAATAACCTTGTAGAGTATTACTATAATCAAGCATATTTTAATATTCCACAAGAATTGAAACAAATTTTTGAAGAGGTTGATTTTCATGGCCCAGGGATCTATGATAAATTATTGATTGCAATTGGTGTTCCGAGTGAAATTATAACTAATATTTCATTGTCTGATAAAATAATTTTTTTAAAGACATTATCTGATTTTGAAAGATATAAGGGAACAATATCATTTTTTCAAAAAGTCATAAGATCATTTAGTGATCGAATTAGTATTTATGAATTATTCATAGATCTCGAAGGTGAGAATTGGGTATTTAAGCCGGTAAAAATATATCTGCACGATGATATGGATTTAAATGTACAATCAATTCCATATGCGACTATTCGAAATGAGATTCCTTCTTTAATTCTTAATGAAGAACAATTGACTGCAATGTACGAGGAAGAAAAACTCATATTGCCGATAAAATCCAATTTAATATTATTGGATAATGATATGGTTTCGGACGCCTCTGTATTATATGATGTTATCATAGCAATTTTTCTTCACACATATAAGGATAGCTATGTCGATGTATATTTTAGTGATAATTCTAAAACAGTTCAATTAAAAACCATTTATTTTTTGTGGTATTATTTAATAACCGAATATTATCAAATACCTTGGACATCATTTTCTTTAACATCTTTATTGAGATTTATTTATAGTGATGTTAATTTTCCTCTTTTTATTGGATCGACACCTACGACTATTGACAATTTATATCAAATTATTGATAGATATGACAATATAAAAATTTTGAACTCAACTGAACGAGATTATGATAATTGTCGACGTTTGCGAGATGAGTTTTATTCAGATATTTCTTCTGCTTTTTATGAATATGCCGATTCGAGTGCAGTAACTTCAACTGATATGTACAATGAATTAATAGTTATGAATTATCCATTAATTACATATATAAATGATAGAATTGAGAGCACTGTCATCGGGAAAAAAGCGGAAATTAATACGATTTTGTCTGAAATTTATTCATCTTTGATATTGTATGCTTCAACGTATGCTGGAGATATATATTTTAGTCAATATGTTGATTATTTTTTGAGATATCTTCCCCAAATAATTATCAATCCAGAACAAACAACTTCATATACAATATTATATAATCTGAAGCCATATCATGTTGAATTATATAGTTCTTATAACACTGGTGTAAGAATACATGATAAATTTAATCAAATCTTCATTGATGATGAAAATGGTCTTAAATTTTTGCAAAGAATAACACTTGCAAATATTCTAACATTTTCTGATGATCATTTAATAGTTTCATCAGAAATTTCTAAAGAAACAGGAATATCAACTTTAAGTGTTTCTGATTTTAATATTGGTGTTACAAATGATGATCGTGAAGATGAAAATTTGATAGAAGAAAATTCTCAAACTTTTAGATTAGAGTTAGCAACTATATTATTATCTTCCATCGAAAGTTTAATGCAGTTTGATAAAGATTTAATATCTGATGTTATATGTGTTGATTCATTTAGTGTTGAAAAAGTACCAGAATAAAATAATTAAAGAGCAGTTCCCGGAAGATCTGTGCTTACTTTAAGCAATGTATTTAATACATTTTTCTTTAATTATTTTATTGTTGTTTTTACATAATATTGTGGAGGACAATTGTGTTAAATCAAGATATTATATTTAATGACGAGTATAGAATTTTTGATAAACTTATATCAAGAAAAAATAAGGGGGCAATAGGTCCTATTGGTTGGGCAAGAATTTTTTTGCAAACAAAAAACGGTCTTGTTTATGATGAAGAGTCGAATTTAGTTGTTGCACAAGGTCGAGAATATGTTGCTCAACGCGTATTTGATCGTTACGCCTATAGTGGCGGATCTAGAACGGATTGGACAGATTACATAATTTCTCATTTTGCAGTTGGAAGCGGTGGATCTACAGTTTCTGGTACACCACCAGTAGTTACATTAAATGGACCTTATATATGTGATAATAGATTATTATCCGCGACATCACTTGGTATTGTTGGATATCTGACTGAACCGATTAGTTTAGTGGATACTGCTTTAAAACCAATTACAGCTAGTTCAGGGTCTATTTATCTCGAATCTGCTAATTATAGTGGCGGAGGAACATCGTGTACCTATTATACTAAAATGAAGTGTACATGTATTATTCCAGATGGTGAACCGAGTTCACTTCCCGCTGGTGGAACAACAAAAATTGACGAGGCTGGATTATATTTTGTATCAGGTTCTTCGGCAAACTTATTCTCTCATATTTGTTTCGCGCCGAAATGGAAAGAAAAGGAATCAACATTAACAATTCAATGGTATATTCTGTTTTAGTTTCATAATTAATAAAATCTCAATAAATTAGATTGACAAGTTGAAAATTATAACGCATGTTATTTGTGTTTAAATGAATTTTAAATTTTTCAAATAACTCTTAATTTATCAAATTGTAACAATTCTAATGAGATTTATTATTAATTATAGAAACAATTCAATTTTCATTAAGGAGATAAAATTATGCCTGTTACTGATCGTCGTGAGCCAGCTGTTTATGTAAGTATCGAAGATGCTTCTTATGCAGCTCCATCTCTTGAAACTGGAAGAGTAGGTTATATTGTAACATTATGTGATCGTGGACCACATAATCGTGTGGTTACGATTACTTCTCGCGAACAGCTTTATAAATTATTTGGTCGGCCAAATTATCGAAGAACATCTCAAGCTCACTATCTTGCTGATAAATTCCTTCAGTATTCTAGTAAACTTCTACTTGTTCGAGCTATGCCAGATGATGCTGCTTGGGCAAATGTTGAAATTAAAGCTTCAACAGCTTCGCCTCAAAAAATTACTTATGGTTCTTCTCCTACAGATGCTAAATTTACTTTCACACCCAGTTCATTAACAGTTGTTGCTAGTAATTCCTCATCATATAATGCTGTGAGTATTGGTGACTGGATTTACGCAAATGGCGACTCAACAACTAATGTTGCTCAAGTTGTATCTAAAACTCTTTCTGGACTTATTCTTACTCTTGATAGAAACTATGATGGAAATATTGATGTAGAAGCATCGGCTTATCGCTACACACCATATCAAATAGTTTCTATTCAAGATGTGGTATCTGAAGCTCAAATGCCAGCATCTGATTCTCATGTTGTTTGGTATTTTTATGGAAAGGGTGCGGGAACCTATTATAATAATATTAAGATCATGGGTGTTAGAAATGTTGAACTTGAGAAAATGTATACGGATACTGATGGGGTAGTGTTATATAAATACTTATTTATGGATATTGGTATCTATTATCTAAATGATGATGGTACTACTACTCTTCTTGAAGGTCCGTGGACAGTTTCGCTTACCAGATCAACTGCTCTTGGTTCTACTATTCGAGATCTTACTTCTGGAGCGTCTCTTTATATTGAAGATGTTATTAATGACAATAGCAATTTTATTGGATGTATTTCTGCTCAGGCAGTTGATGGTTTAGTTGCGGTGTCGATAGATGAGGCTACAGCAACTAAGCATCGACTTCAGGTATCCTTACTTTTGACGGTGGCTGGTGCAACTGTTGATTCTGCGACTGGTAGTATTGCTGCTGGTGGAATTCGGTTTGAGAATGGGACAGACGGAACCGTTAATACTGGGCGTACACTTCCAATGTATAATTCTTCCGGTAATTTAGAGAGCGATCGAGATTATCTTAATGGTCAGATTCTTTTAGCTTATCAAGGTGCATTAACAAGTGTAGATGGATCAATTGAACAGATGCCTGAATGTGTTTATCCTTGGTATCAACCAGACTACATTATTACTGGTGGTTATCCTGCTGCAGTACAAGTTGGTGGTCAGTATTTAGCGGATTATCGTCAGGATTGTATTCATTTAGCTGATACAGGTGCATATGTGACATCGTATTCTGCTGATATTTTAGCTCGTCAGAATGATGTACCTTGGAACTGTTGGACATCTGCTCTCTATACTCAGTATCGTAAGATTTTCGATCCTTTCACTGGTGAGAAGATCTGGATGAATCCAGTATATCATGCACTTGAAAGACATCTCTATTGTGATGGTGCTTATTTCTTGGCAGAACCCGTTGCCGGTATTGAAAAAGGTGCAATTAATGATCCTATTGAACTTGCATATAAGTCAAATCACACCGAACGAGGAGATTTGATGGATGTTGAGCTCAATTGTGTTATTGTTGAACCTCAGGGTAAATACATTTTGACTCAGTTCACAACTTGGAAAAGATTATCAGTTTTAAAGCGTCTCCATGTTGCTAAATTTGTTGCATACATTCGAAAAGTTATTCCAACTCTTCTGAAGGACATTTTACAGAGAAGAGCAACACAATACTGGATTGGTCAAGCACAGTTTAGGGTATCTAATTTCTTGAGTAAATTTCTCGAGTCGAATATTGAAAGATACTCTGTGTTAAAGAATTTCACAGTAGCTGTGACATTTGATGATGTCCGTTCAGAGCTTAATGTTGTAATTGATATTACGCCAATTCGTGCAATCGAGCGGATTAATGTATTTATTATTGTTCATTAATAACATGTTGTGATATTGGTAAGATTTTACCAATGTCCAGAAAATTTGAATAAGGAGATAATTTTTATGGCTGATGCAACAACTATTATTAGTAGACTCTCAACTCGGTTTACTAATGCTATTAAAGATAGAGAAAAACCAGACTTTCTTACTAGAGACATTGGTGGGCATTGGAGGTCAAATCAACCCTATATTTCTGGTTATTTTCAGGTAGTTTATGGACTACCATCTGAATTATTTGCTGGGGCTGACAATGTTCAGACTGCTTCTAAATGGCTTCATAGTACAGTAGAGGGATTCACACCACATACACAGGCTCTCACTAAAGTTGACATTATGGGTCAGGGACAAATTGGTTCTTCGTATGTAGCAAATGTTACTACTACGAGAGAGTTTACATTAACATTTAGAGAATATCAAAATCAACCAATTCTAAATATTATTCGTCGTTGGGCGTCGGTTTTTGATCCATTTACAGGTGTAAGTCCATTAGAAGGTAACAAATTTATTCCTCAGAATTATAAGGGTTGGATCGCAGTTGCTCAGACAAAGCCTGTCCGTTCAGATGGTGCTGATTTAACGATTGCTGATCTTGAGGAATGTTATGTTTATCAGGGGGTATTCCCGACAACAATTCCTATTGATACTGCTGGTGCCGCTGATATTACGGCAAACGATACAGTTCAGCTTTCTGTTACTTTTAGTTTTGATGGCGCTCCTCTTACATCATCCGAACCGAAGGTTTCGGAGACAGTTATCAATCTTCTAAAGAGCTTGAAGTACATGGGTGATCCAGATTCAACTTATGCAAGATTCCACGATCATGGAACTAATATTTCTGCATGGGGTTCTCATAGTGGATCTGTTTCTTCAGAGATTAAACCTTAATTGATTTTTTCTTCTCGCCTGTCGATGTGATGGGCTCTAAGAGAGCACTAAAGATTTGGTGTCCGCCTCCCGACAAATCTTTTGTCGTCGCTCTCATCCAGACCCTCCCTAATTAATTAGGGAGGGTCTTTTTACCGCAAATTATAAAATCATTTCATATACAAAATTTCCGCAGTCCCAGATACGATCGTATCCATTTATCTGCATGTTCTCCCACTCAGTAAGAGTGGGATCGAAATCTTTCAACTTATCTTTTAACATATGTTTCTGAAATTGATTTCTAGATAATCTACTATTATAATGCTTCATATAATAGTAACCAGGACTTGTTGTTCCCACAAATTTGAATCCACATCTAGCGTATCCGAGTCCAAGACCATATCTAGCATCAGCATAAGTTACCACTGATTTTGTATTGGTAACAGAAATCATAGCTTTCACTAGCTTTGATAATCCTCCTACGACAGAGGTGTTGATTCTGTTACAGAATCTGTATATTTCTGTTTCATGAGTGGAATCAAATCTTGGTACTCCAAATGTTATCATGGAGACGATTTTTCCATCGTAAAACAATCCCAGATGAGTACCATTAACAAAACCCTGTATGTGATTGTCGAAGTAGAATTGTCTAGCATCTTCTGGATACACAGAAAATATCTGACATTTCCTTGCAAATATTCTGTCCTGATTCTTGCCGAATTTATTAAGAATAATGCTTTCGACAATATCTTGTTTATCTCTATATTCATCTTCAAATATTTGAATTAATTGAATATTATTTTGTAATGCTAACAATAATTTATTTTGATGATATTCTGGGTTCTTATTTCCAGATAATTCCGAATGCCAATATAATCCATTGAATTCTATTCCTAATCTAATTTCCGGTATAAATACATCGATCTCATAAGGTGATATTAATCCTCTTGAATTTTCATAAATTTTATCATAATATTGTTTGCAAAACTTTACTAATGGAATTTCACCATTTTTTGATAAATATTGAATTGGATAACATGTTGGGCATCTCGGAATTTGGCCATTAATAATTTTGTATGGAAAAATTGTGTTACATTTGAGACATTTCCATTCATAGTATTCATATGTACCATTATATTCTGTTATGTTAAAATTTGGGACATAATGATTTTTTAATCTTGTGCTATTTAATAAGGTACTAAAGAATTCTTTCTTTCTTTTTTCTAGAAAATCTTTAGATTGAAATATGTGTTCTTCTCCATATCTTTCTAAATTTGTTTTCTTTCTTTTATTCATAATTTCTGGCATATTATTAATAATTGATTCAATTGTTTTTTCCCGGCAAGAGTCAGTGTTGAGATATGTTGTTACTCCATATCTTTCTAAATTTGTTTGTTTTATTTTATTTTTTATTTCTTGATTTTTACTCGGAGATGTCACACCAAACTTTTCCAATAATGTCTCTTGCCGCATATCAACAATTTCTTGAATTTCTTTTTCTGATTTTCGCTTCCAAGCATCTCTCTTAAATTGATTTACTTCTGGAATATTTGATACATTTTTGACACCGTATTTTTTAAGATTTGTTTTAGTTCGTTTTTCTAATAACTCTTGACTATGATCTTTTGAATATTGTCCCAACTTTTTACCAATAATTGGATTTGAGCATTTATGTGAACAAAATTGCCGATAACCAAGAGTAGTATCTATAAATTTAGGAAAATTAATTCTACAAGCACTACACTTTGGGCGTTCAAATAAATCATTCAAAATGTGATAAATTCTTTCTTTCAATAAAACATCTTGTGGAAGATAATTTGTTGTTTTAATAATGATTTCTATAATTGGAATTCTTGATTTATTTAAAGGATTATTTAATGATTGGATAACAGATTCCGCAGTTTGTTTTTTAGTTTTTAATATGAGTGTTTTAATAAGTTCTTTAACTTTAGCTCTATATTGCATAATTATCTCCTTTGAGCTGAATTTATAAATGATATATTTCTATATAATAATTGAACAAAAAAATAAAAAATTGGAGCTGAGAGATTTCTCTCCCAGCTCTTTTTTATCTGGCCACGCATTTATCCATGGTCAGTTTTAGATCTTTCAATTTCTTAATGTCCTCAGAGTTCTTGATTGTATACTTGATCTTTAGTGGAAAACCTTCTGCTGGAATGATCTTGGATTTCTTGATGGCTGCATTTTCCCACTTATTGTCGATATTGACTT
>Ga0116185_1002859_pt1 | contig 15555 bp, 14 predicted proteins | sample AD_JPNNA7_MetaG_FD_89754 | JGI IMG/M metagenome (GOLD analysis project Ga0116185, IMG submission 89754) | Active sludge microbial communities of municipal wastewater-treating anaerobic digesters from Japan - AD_JPNNA7_MetaG | ecosystem: Engineered > Bioreactor > Anaerobic > Digestate | place... | reverse complement strand
TCAAAATCTTATATAAACAATCCCATTTAGCTCAATAAAGACAGTCATAAGGAAGAATTTTTAAGAAATAATTATTTGTCCGTTAAATTATCTTTGTTTTTGTCTCCTATATCGGATTTGAGAGAAACTATCTTAATTTCTCAATTACTGTCAATTTGAATATATTTCTTGAAACAATTTAGGAAAACATGTCTTCAATTAACATACTTTTTGTCGGTGATATTATCGGTCAACCCGGAATGGATATTGTCCAAACCTGGCTTCCAAGTTTAATTCAAAAATACAAAGCTGATTTTGTAATTGTAAATGGAGAGAATGCTTCTGATGGAAAAGGCTGCACAGAAAAAGAAGGTCTGAAGCTTTTTAACATCGGTGTAAATGTAATAACAGGCGGGAATCATACCTGGGATAAACATCAATCTCAGGACTATTTAAAAACTGAACCACGTTCTATTCGTCCACTAAATTATCCGAAAGGCACACACGGAAACGGATATTATATCGGTGAAGTAAGAGGAATTAAAATAGCCGTGATAAATCTGCAAGGCAGAACTTTTATGACTCCAATTGATTGTCCTTTCAGAGCTATGGATTGGATTTTAGCAAAGCTAAAACAGGAGACAAAAATATTTATTGTAGATTTCCATGCTGAAGCAACAGCAGAAAAAATGGCAATGGCTCAGTATCTTGATGGGAAAGTAAGTGTTTTAGTCGGCACACATACTCACATTCAAACATCTGACGAAAGAATTTTACCAAACGGAACCGGCTATATAACAGATGTTGGAATGACCGGACCTTACGATTCAGTAATTGGAATGAAATCAACCGCAGCGGTTAACAGGTTTTTATTTGCTACTCCGCAGAAGTATGAAACAGCAAAAGATAATATTCACTTAACAGGAATGTTTTTTAAGATTGATACTGAAACTGGAAAAACTTTGGAGCTTGAAAGAATATTTTTCCCTGAGTTTGATAAACTAACTGTAATAAAAGATGCTGAATCATCCGCTGCCCAGAATTGATAAAGATGAAAAGTTAAGAAAATTACTTCTTCATTATTGCAGATTTAAAGAGGGAACAATCTGGAGTGATAATCTTAACAAACATAAAATTGCTTGTATTGATGTTACTGATAAAGATTCAGTAAAAAAAGTTTTTAGAAGAGCCAAAACAAAATTATCTGTTCAGGATCCGCCGTATAATTTTATCGCTTTTTCAGAAAAACGGAACGATGATTTTATCAGTTGGTGCAAAAAATGGGTCGAAACAAATATTGAAATATCTGATGATAATTCTTCTTTTTATTTTTGGCTTGGTGCAGATCAGATAAATCATTTTGAACCTTTTGCTGAATTTATTTTATTATTGAAAGATACAGGATTGACTTCTCGTAGTTTTATTACAATGAGAAATCAAAGAGGATATGGAACTCAAAAGAACTGGATGGCAATAAGACAGGAATTACTTTTTTATATAAAAGGAAAACCAAAGTTTAATATAAAAGCTGAATACACTGATATACCAAAAGTTCTTAAAGGTTATTACAAAGAAGTTGGCGGAACAGTTACAGAAAATACAGAAAGAAGTAAATCAGAATTTATTCGTGCAGGAAATGTTTGGATTGATATTCAGCAGGTTTTCTATCGTATGGAAGAAAATGTAAACGGATGTTATGCACAGAAACCATTAAAAGCTATTATGCGGATTATTCAGGCTTCATCATCAAAGAAGAATTTAGTTACAGATTTTTTTGCACATTCAGGAACGACATTAATTGCAAGCGAGATTCTCGGAAGAAGATGTTTTACTTTTGATAATGATCCTGTCTTTTGTGAAATAACTTTAAGAAGATTGGAGAATTTCAGAAAAAATAAAAAGACCGGCTGGCAGAATTCAAATCCGTTTTATGATGAAATAATAAATGATAAAAAGATATTGAATCACTTAAAGAAAAATTATAATATAACATATTCAAGGGAGAAGAAATGAATTTAATAGATGGTAAAAAAGTAGCTGCTGATATTCGCAATGAATTGAAAGAAAAAATTTCTAAGTTAAAAGCAGAAGAGAAAAATGTTCCCGGATTAGTTGCGATAATTGTAGGTGATGATCCTGCTTCTCATATTTATGTTTCAAGTAAAGGAAAAGCCTGCGAAGAAATTGGAATGCGGACTAAAACTGAAAAACTTCCTGCTGATATTACAGAAGATAAATTACTTGAGTTGATCAAATCATATAATGAAAATAAAGATTTTCACGGAATATTGGTTCAGCTTCCATTACCAAAACATATAAATGAAGACAAAGTAATTGAAACTATTTCATCTAAAAAAGATGTTGATGGATTTCATCCTATTTCTGTTGGCAATCTTGTTATCGGAAAAGATACTTTTGCTTCCTGCACTCCGGCCGGAATTCAAGAATTATTAATCCGTTATAAAATTGAAACAAAAGGAAAACATGTTGTAGTTGTCGGAAGAAGCAATATTGTTGGTAAACCAATTACAAACATAATGCTTCAAAAAGCTGAAGGTGCAAATTCAATTGTTACAATAGTTCATTCAGCAGCAAAAGATATTTCATATTATACAAAGCAAGCTGATATTCTGATTGCAGCAATTGGAAAGCCTGAAATGATAAAAGCTGATATGGTAAAGGATGGTGTTGTTGTAGTTGATGTTGGAATAAACAGAATTGATGATCCTTCAAAGCCCAAAGGTTACAGAATTGTTGGTGATGTTGATTTTGAAAATGTTTCTAAAAAAGCATCTTATATTACTCCTGTTCCAGGCGGAGTCGGACCGATGACAATTGCAATGTTATTAAGTAATACTTTTAAAGCATATAATCTTTATGGTGAAAAATGAATTTAAATGAGTTGCTCTCCGAAAATAATATTAAGAAGATCCTGAATGATTTTAATGAATTTGAAAAATCGTTGAAGAAAGAAAAAACTGATTTCGATACAAAACAATTAGCAGGAATGATTGATCACACATTGCTGAAACCGGAAGCAACTCTATCTGAAATAAAACAACTATGCGAAGAAGCTAAACAACATAATTTCGCTTCAGTTTGTGTAAATCCATCATATGTCTCAACTTGTTTTGATCTGTTGAAATCTTCAAATGTAAAAGTGTGCACAGTAATTGGATTTCCGTTAGGAGCTACGACAACTCAATCTAAGTTTCTTGAAGCAGAAGAAGCAATTAAAAACGGTGCGGAAGAGCTTGATATGGTAATAAATATAGGAAGATTAAAAGATAAGGATTACGATTATGTATTTAATGATTTAAAAACAATTGCTGATCTTTCTAAAAAACATCTTTGCACTTCAAAAGTTATTCTGGAAACCTGTTTGCTGACCGATGAAGAAAAAGTTGCTGCTTGCTTACTTGCTAAAGAAGCAGGATTGGATTTTGTTAAAACTTCAACAGGATTTTCAAAAGCAGGAGCAACAATAAAAGATGTAGCATTAATGAAATTTGTTGTTGGTGATAAACATAAGGTTAAAGCTGCAGGTGGAATCCGCTCTTATGATGATGCCGTTGCAATGATAAATGCAGGTGCAAACAGATTAGGTGCAAGTGCTGGTGTTAAAATAATTTCAGGACAAAAATCTGATGGAAATTATTAGTGGTTATTGATTTAGTAATAACTAAAACAAATGATGGTTATACTGCTGAAGTTCCTTCAATTAAAGGTTGTGAAAGCTGGGCTCACGATGAAGATACAGTTATTGATAAGATAACTGAGCTGAGTTCCTTTTATTTACAGATTCCTGCCAAACAAATTAAAATTGATCGAGCAAGGAGAGAAGAAAACAGGATTATTTATAAACTTATTTTTGATAAATAAATTTTGTGCGAAGTAAAAAAACTGAAAAACGAATTGAAAAAATCACGCGGGTGGTTAAATCCCGCCAGCATTCTTTAACTGTTGTATTTGAAAATATTCACGACCCTCACAACGTATCAGCAATTTTCAGAACCTGCGATGCAGTAGGAATTCCTAAAGTAAATCTGATTTATAACTTTGAAACATTCCCAAGAATCGGAAAGAAATCATCTGCCTCTGCATTTAAATGGGTTGAGAAAACAAAATACAAAACTGTTGATGAGTGCTATTCTGAATTACGAAATAATGGTTTTAAGATATACGCTTCTTCTTTAAATGAAAATTCAAAAAATCTTTATGATTTGGACTTAACTCAAAAAGTTGCAATCGTTGTAGGCAATGAACATCGAGGTGTTTCAGAAGAAGCAGCAAAACTTGCCGATGAGGTTTTTTTAATTCCGCAATTTGGAATGGTGCAAAGTCTTAATGTTTCTGTTGCAACTGCTGTTGTTCTTTATGAAGCAATGAGGCAGAGAATAAAAAAAGGAATGTATAAAAAAAGTGAGTTAAATGATTCCGCTTTGGAAAAAATGATTGATGAATGGTGTGAGAAATAAGTGAAAAAAAGTTTTTCAAAAGTAAATTCTGTAAATGGTGAATTAAATCTGACTGGTGATAAATCAATATCACACAGAGCAATTATTTTCTCTGCAATGGCATCCGGTAAATCATCAATTGCAAATCTTTCACAAGGACACGATATTATTTCTACACTTGTTATGATGCACAATCTTGGAGCCGGAGTAATTACAAAGAACAGAAGCGTTATCATTTCCGGTCTTGGTTATAAAGGATTTGAAGCTCCGTCTTCTGAATTATTCTGCGGAAATTCCGGAACTACTGCAAGATTGGTTTCTGGTCTTTTAGCTGCACAAAATTTTTCTTCTCAATTAACCGGAGATGAATCACTTTCAAAAAGACCAATGAAAAGAGTTATAGAACCATTGATGAAAATGGGTGCTCAGTTTACAACTATTGAAAATTATACTTTACCTTTTTCGATTAATCCTGCCAAAAAATTAGTTAACATAACTTACGAAATGTCTGTTGCAAGTGCTCAAGTAAAAAGCGCAATTTTAATTGCAGGTTTACACTTAGAGGATGAAGCGATTGTAATTGAAAAAGATAAAACGAGAGATCATACAGAACTGATGCTTGGATTACCTGTAAAAGCTGAAGATGAAAAAATTATTTCATCATCTTCATTAAAATATTATCCGGCTGCAAAGGAATATTTTATCCCCGGAGATATTTCAACATCAGCATTTCATATTGTTTTAACACTGCTTACAAACAACTCTGAAATTAAGATCAATAATGTTTCATTGAATCCGACAAGAACGGGATTTATTGAACTCTTAAAACAAATGGGTGCGGATATCAGATATGAAGATGTAAAATATTCAAGTAATGAGCCGTATGGAAATGTTTTTGTTAAATCATCAAATCTTAGAAATGTAAAAATCGATTCAGAAATTATTACAAACATAATTGATGAAATTCCAATTCTTGCTATAGCTGGAATATTTGCTGAAGGAAATTTTGAAATCAGAAATGCAAAAGAGCTTCGTGTAAAAGAATCAGACAGAATTAAATCGTTATGTTATAATCTTAATCTGCTTGGATTAGAGGTAGAAGAGTATGAAGATGGATTTTTAATTTCCGGTGAAATTAAAAATTTAAAAATTACCTTTGAGAGTTTTGGTGATCATAGAATTGCAATGGCTTTTTCAATATTGAGTATGCTTTTAAAAAATGGGGGAGAAGTAAATGATTTTGAATGTGTTAATATTTCAAATCCAAAATTTGAAGAGCAAATTAATTCGATAATTAATTAATCGCTTTGAAATCATAAAAAAATAAGAAAATCTTTTTCTCAGATAATAATTATCTGATGTTCAAACTCATTTACTGACATTTCTTCGAATATTTTTTGAATCAACTCCATTCCATATTTATTATAGAAATATGAAAAGTTGATTTCTCTTTCCTGAAGATTTTCATTCGGATATAAAAGATGAGAAATTCTTGTAAGCTGTCTAACTGTTGTTTCGTGTTTGTTCTCTTGAGCTTTAATAGCTTTTGCTTTTAACTCGTTAAGCACAGATGAAACTTTTTCCTTGTATTTTTCACTTGCATCAACAAGAGTTTTATCAATTGCAAAAAGATTTTCTTTTATTCTGTCAAAAATCAATTCGATTTCTGTTTCTGCATTTACAAAAGAAGTATCAATATTGTTTTCTGAAAGACCTGCAATAACTTTATGTTTCAATTCGTTCAGGTTTGAAAAAATATCTTTTAATGTTAAATCAAATTTATCAAGTGCAGCGTTAACATTTTTTTCAATAAGAGTAACAGAAGTTCTCGGATAAATTATCGGAGTTGAGATTTTATAAAAATCATATAAAGGAGTTATTTGTGCAAAGTATGAAATCTCACTTGGTCCGGCAATGTAAAATCCTGTCGGAAGCAGATAATCCTGACAAATTGGTCTTAACAGAACATTAGGACTAAATCTTTCGGGATGTTCTTCAATCTCATTTAATATTTCTTCTTTAGTAAATTGTTTTCTTTTCCGTCTAAGTTTGAAAATCTCATCAACTGGTTCAACTGAATATCTTCCATCATCAGTATGATAAAACAAGTTTACAGGTTTAACTTTTACTTGTGCGTGATATAATTCTTCAAGATCAGCGCTTCTTTGTATTAGCTTTTCTGTATGCGCTTGAAAGTTATTAATCTCTTTTGCGAAAATTGGTTTTAATAATTGCTTAACAGAAATATCCTGCGGATCGAAAATAACTAATCCATATTCATCGAATAGCCAGAAAATTAGTTCTTTAAAACTCTGCTTAAATGTTTTTCCTTGAACATAAAAGTTCCTTAGTTTATTCAATAAGCCTTCTTTAAAATCAGATTGTCTTAATGAGTTTTCGAGTGAGTTTAGGAAATCATTAATTGACTCATCAAAATTTATATTGCCAACGCTAAGCTTTGCATCATCATCTTCAATTTCCGATTTATATCCTATATTCAAAACCTGATTTTCTGTATCAAAGATATTCACTGACCTTACTTCGTTAAAATCATGATCATCGCCTTCGAGCCAAAAAACGGGAACAAATTTATAATCTTCAAATCTTTCATTAAATTGATTAGCAAGTTTTATGGCAGTAAGAATTTTATATATTGTGTAAAGAGGACCGCCAAGTATTCCAACTTGTTGTCCAGTAACGATTGCAATTGTATTAAAATTATCTAAAGCATCAATATTATTTTTTGTTTTTTCGGATGCTGTCTGAAAATCTGAATATTGTGTTTTAATAATCGGCGAGATGTGAAATTGTTTATCTTTTTTGGATGAAGCTACACTTTTAAAAACATCATTATAGTTTTCTTTACTTCTGAAATTATGTTTATAAAATTCATTTACATTGTTAAAATTATATAAATAATCGAGAAATAGATTTTGATGTTTTGGTATCTCGCTAAAGTTTATGAACATTTTATCCTCAATGAATGAAATTTCTAAGACAAAAGTAATCAAAAGCTTTTAGCCTAACAATATCATAAAACACCGCAGATTGCTAATAAATACTTTTATCAATATCGAACTTTAATTATTTTCTTAACAAAAAAAACAATAATTATTTGGAAATAAATTTTCTTAAATATTTTACTCTTAAAAGATTTATAAATGCTCTCAGCATTATTTTATCATTTAATCTTTCAAAATTAATCTGTAAGCCAATTGTTTGGGGAATGCCTCTTTCTTATTCAATCGAGCCTACTAATCATTGTAATTTAAAATGTCCGGAATGTCCTTCAGGACTTGGTTCATTAACTCGTCCGCTTGGATTATTAAAACTTAACGATTTCAAAAACTGGATTGATCAGATAAAGGATAAAGGATTTTATGTTCAGTTATTTTTTCAGGGAGAACCTTACATTAACAAACAGCTTCCGGAAATGATTAAATATGCACAGGATAATAAGGTTTATATCGCTATCAGCACTAACGGACATTTTATAACAGAAAAAAATATTGATCATATTCTTGCAAATGCGCCTGATAAACTTATTTATTCAGTCGATGGTCTTGATGAAGAAAGCTATCAGAAATACAGAGTCGGCGGAACATTTAAACAGGCTGATGAAGGTTTAAGATTGCTGATAAGAAAACGAAATGAGCTTAAACAAAAAAGACCTTTTGTGGAATTTCAATTTATTGTAATGAAACAAAATGAACATCAGATTGAAGATGTAAAAAAATATTGTAAAGATGTTGGCGTTAACAAATTAGTTTTCAAAACAATGCAGATATCATCTTATAAAAATGCATTAAAGTTCCTGCCGTCAAATCCTAAATACAGAAGATACAAACTTGATAACCAATCATTTGAAATGAAGAACGGAATGAAGGATCATTGCTTTGCTTTGTGGAGAACATCAGTAATTACATGGGATGGCAGAGTTGTTCCTTGCTGCTTTGATAAAGATGCTAAACATACTCTTGGAATTCTAAAAGGAAAAAGTTTTTCCGATATTTGGACATCAAATCAATATCAGAATTTTAGACAATCAGTATTAACGAACAGAAGTCAGAATGATATTTGCAGAAACTGCACCGAAGGTTTAAAGGTAAATATTTTTGAAATAGAACAATAAGAATTGGTTGAAGCTGTAAAAAATATCGTCAATAAAAACAGTTTTATTCAGAGATATAAAACCGTAATTATACTTATTGCAAAAGTAGTAATTGCCTTTGGATTATTATTCTATTTAATAAACTCAGTTAATCTAAACGATATTATATCTGCGATTAAAAATGCTGATATAGCTTTTTTAACAATTGCTTTTGTATTAAGTATAGTAAATGTCTGGCTTCAGTTTTATAAATGGAAACTGACTTCTAACATTATACTGCAGGAAGAAAGAAGCTCCAAAATCTGGCTTTCATTATTTTATGGATTTTCTGCAGGAGTTTTTACTCCTGCCAGAACAGGCGAGTATTTCGGAAGAGCTTTAGCATTTAAAGATAAATCATTGTTAAATGTTACTTTGGCAACTCTTCTTGATAAATTATTCCTTTTAATTATCGTTGCATTTATTGGTTCTTTATCAAGCATTCTTTTCTTACATTATTATTATAACATAACCTACTTAATAACCATCAGTTTGTTTTTAACAGTGTTTATCCTTTTTTATGTATTAATCTTGATGATCTTTAACGCAGAGTTTTGGAATAATTTTCTGTTTAGAAAAATCAGTAATTCAAAAAGATTAAGCTGGTTATTTAAAAAGATAAATCACTTTCATTCACTTGATAAAAAATACGCTGCTAAAATGATATTTATATCATTCTTGCTTTATTGTTGTTTTATTATTCAGTTTGCTCTTCTTGCTGCAGCTTTTTCAAACCAAAATAATTTTGTTGATTATATCTGGGCGGGAAATCTTGTAATGTTTGCTAAAACAATTATTCCGCCTGTTTCATTTGGCGAATTAGGAATTCGCGAAGGTGCTTCGGTTTATTTTATAAAACAAGTTGGCGGAACTGCATCAACAGGATTTAATGCTTCGATTTTCCTATTCTTGATTAACTTATTGCTGCCTTCATTAGTTGGATTGATTTTACTATTAAAGAGAAACAATGATTGAGTTAATAGTAATTTCTCTGATTCTCATTTTACTTCTGCATTATATTTTTTTTCTTCTTAAAATATTCTTTGGATTAAATAAACTTGATAGTAATCCTGCTGTAGTAAAATTAAATGAGTTTGTTTCTATCATTGTTCCATTCAGGAATGAAGAAAAAAATATTGTCCAAACATACAATAACCTGATTAATCAAAATTATCCATCCGATAAATATGAAATACTATTTATCAATGATTTATCAGAAGATGATTCATTAAAAAAATTGGAATCGTTATCATTAAAGGAAAATGTTAAAGTGTTTACTGTTCCAAATGATTATTCAGTATCTGCACATAAAAAAAGAGCAATCAGATTTGGGATAGAACAATCAAAAGGGGAAATTATCATTACAACAGATGCTGATTGTATTCATAAAGAGAATTGGTTAGAAAATTTACTTAAATATTTTGATGAAGGTACTGCATTTGTTTCCGGACCGGTTGAGTTTTTATCAAATGGAACGCTTTTTAGTAATATGCAGAGGTTAGAATTTGCTGGACTTGTAATTGCAGGAGCAGGATTGATTGGTTCCGGCAGTCCAACTATTTGTAATGCGGCTAACATTGCATATAGAAGAAAAGTATTTACTGAAGTTGGCGGATTTATTTATCAGATGAGTTTATCTTCAGGTGATGATGAATTATTAATGCAGAAGATACATCAGGATACGAAATACAAAATAAAATTTGCTTATGATAAAAAAACTTTAGTTTCTACTGATACAAATCCAACTATTAGTGATTTTTATACTCAACGAAAAAGATGGGCAAGCAAAGGATTATTCTATAACAACAAAGCATTAATTGTAAAACTGATTCTTATTTTCCTTTTCTATTTTTCGTTGATCATTCAGCCTGTATTAGGAATTATTTTCTCAAAAGTATTTTTTATTTCTTTTGGAATATCTTTTCTGCTAAAAATATTTATTGAATATCTTATCATTTCAAGAGGATCAAAAAAGTTATTTGATTCTGATATCCTTAACCCATTTTTAATTACTGAAATATTGCAGGTGCCATACATCATTATTGCCGGTTTTATGGGAATGTTTGGTAACTTTCAATGGAAGAATCGCAATATCAGACGATAAATTACAATTAGCTTATACATCTCTGTATATTCAATTATACAATCCTTAATCCAATCCTGTTTTTCTGTCGTAAATTATAACAATTTTAATGGCACAAAGCTTGGCTGATAAATGTTGACAGAAAGGAGTTTGTCATGAAAAAGTTAATCATAATAGCAGCAGTAATAATCTTTAGCATTAGCAGTTTATCTAATGCAACAACTGATTATGCAAAAAGAGTTGATGGATATTTTTATACATCACTTAGAACACACGGAACCTGGATCGATATTGGATTTGGAACTCCGGTTTGGCGTCCAACAATTATCAGAAAAAACTGGTCGCCTTATTATTATGGACAATGGATTTATACAGATTATGGCTGGTATTGGGATTCCGCTGAACCATTTGGATATATTGTTTATCATTATGGCAGATGGTTTTATGATGATTATTATGGCTGGATCTGGATTCCTGATTATGAATGGGCACCTGCCTGGGTTGATTGGAGATATAATGACGATTACATAGGTTGGGCTCCTTTATCACCTTATGCAGCCTTTTACATAAATATCGGCATTCATTATACATACGATTATTATGTTCCTTATAATCATTGGAATTATGTAAAGTATAATAAGTTCTGTAAAGGTAATGTTTATAATTACTATGCAGCGCCTAAATATAAATACAGAATTTTCAGCAATACAAAAGTTAGAACAAACTATTCTTATTATGATGGCAGAGTAAGAAATAATGGAATTGAGTTTGATCGGATCAGACAAGGCGTTGGCAGAACAATCGAGAAAAGAAATATTGTTACTGTTAGTAATCCTAATGAATTAACAAAAGTAAGAGATAATAACAAAGAAATCAGAACTTATATTGCAAGCTCAAGAGATCTATCGAGAGATGGTTTAAGGGATGTTAAGGTTGAAAGAAGTGACAGAAAATCTTCTTTAGAAATGTCGAGAGTGGAATTAGGAAAAGAAAGAACGACAGACCGTGTAAATGATAGAAAAGTTGAAGAAAATCTTAGGGTTGAAAAAAAGCAAAAGATAGAAACAAAACGGGATAATACAAACAGAACTGAAACAGATGTAAATAAAAATCGTGTTGAAGAACAAAAAAGACTTCAGGAAAAACAGAATATTGAATTAAGAAAATCTGAGATTGAAAAGAGAAATAATGAAGTTAATAAAAGAAACGATGTGATTATTCGAAATGAACAGATGAAAAGAGATAAGGAAAATAATCGTAAGAATAATACAGTAAATAACAATCAAAGAGATGTTCGAAAAGAAAATAAAAATTCAGCTCCTGAGATTATAAAACAAAATACTGAGCGAAAAGTTGAACAAAAGGTTCAGACAAAAGTTAACGAAAATAAAAACCAGGTTAATCAGAATACAAGCAGAAATACTGAAGTAAGGAAAAATGATTCAGGCAGTCGTAATGAAACCAGAAATAATACAAGAGAAAATGTAAATAATAATCGAACAAGAAGCAGATAAACTGAATTTCAGCTCTCTCCATAAAAATAGCGGTTCCGGAATTTCTGGAGCCGCTTTTTTGTTTAATTAAGAAAATAACTTAATCAGAAGGAAAACATAAGCTCGAACAATTCTACTAAATAAATTATTTATCTTTTTTTAAAATTGATTAGTGCAAAGCTTCGAATTTTCACTAATTTTGTAGTAACAATTATTAGTAATCCTAATTTTTACTAATAAAAGTTTGATAGAAATAATCAGGTGAAATTTTGAAATCAATTATTCATCATTTCTTAAATGCTATTATAGTTTTATCTGAAAAGATAATATTAAATCATATCGAATTTTTACTAATCTTTATATTTAAAAAGTTTAACTATCAATTATCAATATATGTCAGGAGAGAGAAATGAAACTTACAAAAGAAGAATCCCTTCAATACCACAGTTCTGATCGGAAGGGTAAGATAGAGGTTATTCCGACCAAGCCTTGCTTAACAGCAAGAGATCTTTCAATGGCTTATACTCCCGGTGTTGCTGAGCCTTGCAGAGAAATTCACAAAAATGTAGAAGATGTGTATAAATATACAGCTAAGGGTAATCTTGTTGCTGTTCTTTCAAATGGTACTGCTGTTCTGGGTTTAGGTGATATTGGACCGGAAGCAGGTAAACCTGTTATGGAGGGTAAAGGAGTTTTATTTAAAAGATTTGCTGATATAGATGTGTTTGATATAGAAGTTAATTCACACGACCCAAAAGAAATTATACGTTTAACACAAATGTTAGAACCAACATTTGGTGGGATAAACCTGGAAGATATTAAAGCTCCTGAATGTTTCGAAATTGAAGAAACATTAAAAGCATCAATGAATATTCCTGTCTTTCACGATGATCAACATGGTACTGCAATTATTTCCTGTGCTGCGTTAATCAATGCTGTTGAAGTTGCCGGGAAAAAATTAGATAAGGTTAGAATCATTGTTAATGGGGCAGGAGCTTCAGCTATCTCTTGTTGTAAACATTATATTAGAGCTGGTGTAAAAAGAGAAAATATTTTTATGTTTGACTCAAAAGGATGTATTACAAAAGGAAGAAAAGATTTAAATAAATACAAAGAAGAATTTGCTCAGGAAAAAGGTTTCTCTTCTTTAGAAGAAGCATTCAAAGGTGCTGACATTTTTATTGGTCTCTCGGTTGGGAATGTTGTGAATAAAGAATGGGTTAAAACAATGGCTCCAAATCCGATAATTTTTGCTTTGGCTAATCCTGATCCTGAAATTACGTATGATGATGCTATGTCTGTCAGAAAGGATTTAATTATGGCCACAGGCAGAAGTGATTTTCCAAATCAGGTAAATAATGTGTTGGGATTTCCATTTATTTTTCGTGGCGCATTAGATGTAAGAGCAACTCAAATTAATGATGAAATGAAATTAGCAGCTACTTTAGCACTTTCAAAATTAGCTAAAGAAAAAGTTCCTGAGATGGTGATCAGAGCTTATGGCGGAGAAGAGTTTGAATTTGGTAAAGATTATGTAATTCCAAAACCTTTTGATCCAAGAGTGCTGTGGTATGTTGCGCCCGCAGTTGCAAAGGCAGCTATTGAGACAGGCGTTGCAAAAATTACAGAAGTAGATTGGGTTAAGTACGAGGAACAATTGAAAGAGAGACTTGGATTATCAAAAGAAATTGTGAGAGTGATGATTCATAAGGCTCAGAAATATCCTAAGAAAGTTGTTTATCCTGAAGGTGAAGAAGAAAATATTATCAGAGCTGCTCATACAGTTGCTCAGGATGGAATAGCAATGCCGGTATTACTTGGAAATGAAAAGTTTATTAAAAAGGAAATCGAAAGAATTGGCTATGAAGTAAACGAGTTTCAGATAATTGATCCAGAAACTTGTGACAAGTGTGATGTATACGCAGATGCATTCTTTAAAAAACGCCAGAGAAGAGGAGCAACACTTTGGGATGCTAAAAATCTGATTCGTAAGCCAAACTATTATGGTGCGATGATGGTAGAATTAAATGAAGCAGATGCAATGATAAGTGGTTATACAACAAGCTATCCGAATACTATTAAACCTGCATTGCAATGTATCGGAGTTAAAGAAGGGTTTAAGATAGTTTCCGGACTTTATATTGTTATTGCTAAAAAAGAAACTTATTTCTTTGCTGATTGTACAGTAAACGTTAATCCAAATTCAGACCAGCTTGCTGAAATTGCAATCTCTGCTGCTGAAACTGTTAAAGCTTTTGATGTTGAACCTAAGATTGCAATGTTATCATTCAGTAATTTCGGAAGCGCACCTTATCCGGAATCAATCAAAGTTAAAGAAGCTGTTAAGATTGTAAAATCAAAAATGCCGAATCTAATTATTGATGGAGAGATGCAAGCCGATACTGCTGTTGTTCCTGAGATTTTGGATAAAACTTTTCCATTTACAAATATTAAAGGCGGCGCAAATGTGCTGATCTTCCCTGATTTAAGTTCAGCAAATATTGCTTATAAACTTATGGCAAGAATCGGACAGGCAACTGTCATTGGTCCTATCTTAATGGGAATGAAAAAACCGGTTCACGTTTTACAGCGCGGAGCTTCAGTTGATGATATATACAATATGACTGCAATAGCAGTTGTTGAAGCATACCAAAACTCTTTGAAGAAATAAAATATTCTATTTATCTCGGGTAAACTAAATGTTTACCCGGGATAATGAGTAACATCTCTCTAAGTAAGAAATTATTCTCTCTTAATACTCATTTCAGCAGATTAGTTATCATAATAATTTTAATATTTATTGTGATAATTATCACCATTCCAGGTAAGCTAAAATTCTAACTTGCAGCGTAATTATAATAAGTTATTACTTAATAAAAGTACAGTGTTTATTAGATGCATACGGAAATCAGCATATTAAAATCAGTTGAAATTTATGTCAGAGAACTGTATAAAAACAGATCTGCAAATGGAGATCTCTATCATAATATTGTCCATACTATAGAAGTTGTAGAAGCAGTTAAAAAACTGTCAAAGTTGGAAGGTGTTAGTGAAAATGAAAAAGAAATTCTTCTTATCGCTGCCTGGTTTCATGATACAGGTTACTTTCATTGCTGTAATGGACACGAAGAACAAAGTTCAGAATATGCAAAAGAATTCTTAAATAAAAATTCTTATCCTGCTAATGCAACAGAGATGGTAATTAATTGCATTAAAGCTACCGAATGTCCGCAAAATCCAAAAAGTAAATTGGAAAAAATAATTTGCGATGCTCCTGACTTGTGATTTTTAGTGCGACACGAGCACAACAAAAAATACATTTTTGTTCTAAAAAATAAGTTTATCAACTACCATTTTCACTTCTGAGTTCATCTTTACTCTTAAGATTATTTC
>Ga0116185_1002847_pt1 | contig 15597 bp, 12 predicted proteins | sample AD_JPNNA7_MetaG_FD_89754 | JGI IMG/M metagenome (GOLD analysis project Ga0116185, IMG submission 89754) | Active sludge microbial communities of municipal wastewater-treating anaerobic digesters from Japan - AD_JPNNA7_MetaG | ecosystem: Engineered > Bioreactor > Anaerobic > Digestate | place... | reverse complement strand
GCTTTGTCCATCGTGGAGCAGAAGATCATCTTCGATTCGCTGTTGCCGACCATGTAGGAAAGCTCGTCGAGGGACAGGGTAGGGTAGAGGGGAACCTCGACGCCGCCCACGGCCTGTATGGCCTGGTCGGCGATGATCCAGCGGGGCCGGCTCTCGGAAAAGATCGCAACCTTGTCTCCCCGAGACAGGCCCAATGCCGTCAGGCCTGACGCGAGCTCGAGGGACTGCTGTCTCGTTTCCCTCCAGGTGAGGGTCTTAAAGTCGTTCGTCGGGTCGCCATTACTGTCGAACCTTCCCATGAGGAACGGCTGTGATCCGTCTATCTCCCTGGACCGCTTGTGGAAAAACCCGCACAGAGTATCGTCACGATATTCCATGAAACACCTCCTCGATCATATGTGTCCGGCGATTCTACGCACTACTATTAAAAATTCATTTCCCTGCAGATATCAATGATACACAATAATACCATCACCTTGCGGGCAATGAAACAAGAAATATAACATTAGTTTTTTAACAAGATCCTCTTTTAAGAAATTATATTTTACAAAAGAAATATTGCAGTATTTCTACATAACGTTTTGAATAAATTGAAATATTACATGTTTGACATATCCTCCCCCGGCAAGTATAGAGTATGTATTGAATTTTTGGCCTTATGAGGCCCGTACGAAAGAACTGAACAACTGTATTAGGGGCGGGGTGTTAGAATGAGGAGATACGTTCTGGGTCCAGTCGTCCTATGCCTTTTGGTCATAGGATTCATCGGGGCTGACTTCGGGCAGGCCGCACAGGCCCGGACAGCCAACAAAAAAGTGATCAAGTCGGCTGCATCGCATCAAGCAAAGTCCCACAAAAAAACGGCAGATACCTCACGAGAAGCCCTCGCAGTCAAGAAGACAGCCTCTGCCAAGAAGAAGACGAAGTCGCATCGGAACCTTCATGCAGCGAAAACGAAGACATCTGCCAAAGCGCACCTTCATGCCCATGCAAAGACGAGAGCCCATGCGCACCTTCGTGCCAGTGCCCGTTCTTTGAAGCCTCTGGCCCGCATCAATCACGTCGCGGATTATGATCTCCCCGCGCCCCAGCCTTCAGAGCTTCTCCTTGAAAAGAGCTGCCCGGGCTTCGACAGGAGAATGGCAAACGGGATCGAGCCCGACGGAATGACCATGAAGATCCTCGAATCTGCCTACAGTTGCCTCGGCACTCCCTACCGGGCGGGTGGAACCACTCCCGACGGCTTCGACTGTTCCGGATTCATCAGGTACGTATTCCGGGAGAACGGCATCGAGCTGGCGCGCTCATCCCGGGAGCAGGCCCTCGAGGGGAAGCCCGTCCAATTGAGCGAGCTCAAGCCCGGCGACCTCATCTTCTTCAAAATGCATCAGGGAAGAAGGGCGGGATCTCATATCGACCATGTGGGCCTCTATGTAGGCAAGGGGCAGTTCATCCATGCCTCCAACAACCCGCGTTCACGCGAGATCAGGGTGGATGACCTCGAAAAGAGGCATTACCTGCCCAAGATTGTGGAGGCCCGGAGAATTCTCGACGACGTTCAGTGATCTGCCTGTACCTGGGCGGGTACATTTGAGCCGACCTCGAACCGGCGTCATCATGCATGCGAAGACGGTCTGCCTCTTTTCACATCGGGTTTGAAGACATCTCCGATACTGCCTCGGTCTGTTCGCAACGGCGCCCTGACATTACCCAAAGGTAACCTTGAGGTCATGTACGGATAAGCTCTATGAGATGCTCACTGAAACCTCAGCAGTGATTGCACACATAATGGAAAAGGTTCCCTTTCATTCAGGGGATGGATCTGATAGTGAGCATACTCGACCTTATTTGAGGAAGAGGTGTCGGGGAGTGAACAGAAAAAGACGGGAGGGGTGCTCCTTAAAAGCTGCCGAAGGGAGGCCTCTCCCATGAGCGCATCGAGTGTGCGCGTACTCTTTCTTGCCCTGCTCATACAGTGCGTCGGCATCGCCGATCATTCCCTGTGGACGCCCGATGAGCCCCGGGAAGCGCAGATCGTTCGCGAGATGTCTCTCAAAGGAGACTATCTCATTCCCAGCCATGCCGGCCGACCGTTCCTGGAAAAGCCGCCCCTTTACTACATCGTCGCCACGGCTGCCTACAGATTGTTCGGGGGATATTACCAGGAGGCAGGCAGGTTTGCATCTTTGCTCTTCGCGTTTTCACTGCTCCTGGCGGTGTACGCTGCGACCAGGAGCCTCTATGGCGATGAGGCTTCCGTATTTGCACCCCTCATCCTTGCCACCTTTCCGCTGTTTTTCCTCGCCTCCCACAAGATGCTCGTCGACATGGGCCTCGTTTTCTTCATCACGGCAGCCATGTGCTCCTTCCTGCTTGCGTTTAAAGGATTGTTCCCCGCAGGATACAAGGTTTTCTGGCTCTGTCTGGTTCTTGCCTTTCTCACGAAGGGGATCGTCGGGCTTGCCATACCCGGGGCGGGGATTCTCGTCTTCATGCTCTGGCAGCGGGACATGCGCATCATTCGTGATGCCTGGATCATCCAGGGCGTCCTGCTCGTCTTTACCGTCATGCTTGCCTGGGGCCTGGTTCTCTACCTTAAGGGGGGCACTGAATTTCTCTACACCTTCTATATCTACAACCATCTCGGAAGGTTCATCCCTGCGGGTACGATCTACCAGGGCGGCCACGTGCGGGATTTCTCCTACTATCTCCTGAATGTGCCGCTGCAGACAGCTCCCTGGTCTCTGCTCCTCGTCCCTGCGGTCGTGAGTGCCGGGCATCGAAGGGATACGGAGAGGTTCCTCTACTCCTGGCTCCTGGGAGGGCTTCTCCTCCTGAGCATCTCCTCAACGAAGCGGGAGATCTACTTCCTCCCCATGTTCCCTGCGTTGGCCGTCATCATTGCGGGGTGGATGGCACGGTCGGCGTCGGGTGAAACAGAGAGATGGGAAGAGTATTTCTTGCTGGGCACCGCCGGGCTCATGCTCATCGCATGCATGATCCTTCCCATAGGATACGTGAAGATCGGGGGAGGCATCCTCCTCGCAGCGGGTCTGGCCATCTTCACCGCCTGCATGTTCGTCCTCCTGTGGAGGCATTACGGACGGAACCTGGCGTACTCTTCCGTCGTCGGCTGGCTCACGGTGTTCGTTCTCTGGACGCCGGCCATCTTTCCCCAGATCGACCGGATCAAGAGCTACAAGCAGATCTTCATCGATATCGGGAGACAGGTCTCCCATGAGGAAGTGATCGGCTACGAGCTGACCGAGACGATAGAGGCCCTCGGTCCTTTTTACGGGGGGTTCCCGGTGAGGAACATCGAGGACAGGGGGCAATTCATAAAAGCGCTTGACGACCAGGCGTCCGATTATATTATCGTGCTGCCGGAGAGGCTTGATCCGGGCCTTAGAGAAGAGCTTGCCTCGAGGGCGAGGCTCACGGGCAGGCACGGCGGTAAAACAAGGAGGGAGATCGAACTGTGGACGATGCATTCATCCCCATGAGCAAGCCGTATATCGGCCGGGAAGAGATCGAGGCGGTCACGAGGGTCCTCGAGTCCGGGTGGATCACGACAGGGCCTGTATGCCAGGAATTCGAAGGGCAGTTCGCGCGCCTGACGGGTGCCGGCTACGGTTTGAGCCTGACCTCGGGGACAGCTGGCATGCACCTCATCTTCAAGGCCTTGGGCATTTCGAAGGGCGACGAGGTGATCACCCCCTCGATGACCTTTGTCTCGACCGTCAACCAGATCGTGATGGCAGGCGCAAAGCCGGTCTTCGCGGACATCGACTACGGTACGCTCCTCATCGATCCGGCCGGGGTCGAGCGGCTCATCACGAAGCGCACGAAGGCGATCATCCCGGTCCATTTCGCAGGCGCCCCTGCCGACATGGATCCCATCGAGGAGGCCGCAGGGAAAATTCCCATCATCGAGGATGCAGCGCATGCCATCGGCACCTCCTACAAGGGCCGCCACATCGGCTGCAGAAATCTCGCGGTGTTTTCCTTTCATCCCATCAAGAACATCACGACAGGCGAGGGCGGCATGGTGACGGGCAACGACGGGGACCTCATGAAGCGCTTGCGGCTGCTCAAGTTCCACGGCATCGAGCGGGATGCCTGGAAGCGCTACGGCAAGGCATCCGATCCGAGCTACGACATCACCGAACCCGGGTTCAAGTACAACATGACCGATATCCAGGCGGCCCTCGGCGTGGTCCAGATGAAGAAGCTCGTCGAGATCAACGAAAAACGAGCGAGGATCGCAGGCAAATACATCGAAGCCCTGTCGCCGCTTTCAGGAATCGATCTTCCGGCGAGCCCGGCGTACGATCACGTGCACTCCTGGCACCTGTTCGTCGTGAAGCTCAGATCAGTCGACCGGAGGCGGTTCATGGAGGCGCTCGCCGAGCACAATATCGGCTACGGCCTCCACTTCCCCGCATGCCATACCTTGAGCTATGTAAAGAAGATCTGCGGGCAGGTGCACCTCCCGGCCACCGAAGAGGCGGCGGACAGGATCCTGAGCCTTCCGCTCTACCCCGGCATGGATGAAAGTCAGGTGCAGCGGGTGATCGATGTGGTGGGGAAGGTTGCGGGGTGATGAAAGGCTGCGCGGCTTCGGGTCAGAAGAAAAGAGGGAGTGTATGGAAACAGACAAGATTTCGGTCGTAATCCCGGTTTACAACGAGGAGGAGGGGCTCGAGATGCTCTTTACGAAGCTCGTCCCGGTCATGGAGGGCATGAAGCGCGATTACGAGATCGTGCTCGTGGACGACGGGAGCACGGACGGCTCCCTCGAGATCATGAGGAGACACGCGGGAGAAAAGATCATGGTGGTCGAGCTCACGCGGAACTACGGCCAGCATGCAGCGGTGTTCGCCGGCTTCGAGAGCAGCAAGGGCGAGATCATCATCACCATGGACGCCGACCTCCAGAACCCGCCCGAAGAGATCCCCCGCCTGATTCAGACCATGGAGGAGGGGGACTACGAGGTCGTGGGCACGATCCGGAGGGCCCGCAAGGATACCGCCTTCCGGAAGACGGCGAGCCGCATCGTCAATGCCATGACCCGGCGTATCACCGGCGTGAGCCTGCGCGACTGGGGCTGCATGCTCCGGGCATACAGGCGCAACGTCGTCGAGTACATGGTGAACAGCCGAGAGCACTCGACCTTCATCCCCGCGCTCGCCACGACCTTTGCCAAGCGCATCACCGAGATCGAGGTTTCGCACGCCGAGCGCTATGCCGGCGAGTCGAAGTACTCTTTCGTCAAGCTCGTGAGCCTGCACTTCGATCTCCTGACCTCCTTCTCCGAGTTCCCCCTGAAGGTCATGCTCTATCTGGGAATGTTCTTCGCGATCCTCGGGATCGGGTTCGGCGCGTTTTTGGCGATCGCGCGGCTCTATTTCGGCGCCCCGTGGGCCGCGCAAGGCGTGTTCACCCTGTTCGCGGTCCTGTTCTTCTTCGTGGGCGCCCAGTTTCTCGCGTTCGGGATCATGGGAGAGTACGTGGGCAGGATCTACCGGGAGGTGAAGCGCAGGCCCCCTTACACCATCAGGAGAATCTACTAGATGAGGGCGGTCTTCTTCGGCTACCACAACATGGGGGTGCTCGGCATAGCCAAGCTCCTCGAACACAGGTTCGAGATCCCGCTCGTATTCACGCACACGGACAGTGCGAGTGAGGAGAACATCTGGTTCGCTTCCGTGGCGGAGCTGTGCAGAAAGCTCTCGCTGAAATACGTGACCCCCGAGAACCCGAATACGCCCGAGTGGCTATCGCGTATCCGGGAATGCAGGCCGGACATCATCTTCAGCTTCTACTACCGCTTCATGATCTCGAAAGACATCCTCGAGATACCCCCGTACGGCGCATACAACCTCCACGGCTCGCTCCTGCCCGCCTATCGGGGAAGGGCGCCGGTGAACTGGGTGATCATCAGGGGCGAGGAGACCACCGGGGTCACCCTGCACGAGATGGTGGTGAAGCCCGATGCCGGTCCCATCGTGGCCCAGGCTCAAGTGAAGATCGCCCCGGACGACACCCCTGTCCGCCTCTTCGCCAAGCTCGAGGAGGCGGCGGCACGGATGCTCGACGAGGTCCTTCCCGGGATCAGGGAAGGCCGCATCCCCAAGAGAGAGCAGGACCTGAGCCGAGGCTCGTACTTCGGGGGCAGGAAGCCGGAAGACGGGCGCATCTCCTGGGGGGAAAGCGCCCGGAATATCTACAACCTCATCCGCGGCGTGACCCGTCCGTATCCGGGCGCCTTCGGGTTCCTGAAGGATGAGAAGGTCCTCTTCTGGTGGGCGGCCGTGAGGGAGGGCCCCGAGCTCGAGCCCGGCGAGATAGCCGTCCGGGGAGAAACGGTCCTCATCGGCACGGCCTGCGGCGTGCTCGTGCCGTCGGAGATCGAGGTTGAAGGCAAGGTCTATACCAATAATGAGATTGCGGAGTACTTCGAACCGCATAAGGGAGAGTGCATGACATGAAGGTTCTGATCTTAGGCGTCAACGGATTCATCGGCTCCCATTTAAGCCATCGGATTCTCAAAGATACGGACTGGGATGTGTACGGGATGGATCTCGCAAAGGACAAGCTCGGCTCGAACGTCACGAACCCGCGCTTTCATTTCGTGGAGGGCGATATCGCCATCAACAAGGAGTGGATCGAATACCATATCAAGAAGTGCGACGTCGTGCTTCCCCTCGTCGCCATCGCCACTCCCAAGACCTATATCGAAAATCCCTTAGGCGTGTTCGAGCTCGATTTCGAGGAAAACCTGCGGATCATCCGGCAGTGCGTCAAGTACAGAAAGCGGGTGATCTTCCCCTCGACCTCCGAAGTCTACGGCATGTGCCCCGACGCGGCCTTTAACGAGTACACCTCGAACTTCGTGCTCGGCCCCATCAGCAAGGACCGGTGGATCTACTCCTGCTCGAAGCAGCTCCTCGACAGGGTGATCTGGGCCTATGGCAAGCAGGGCGGGCTCACGTTCACCCTCATCAGGCCCTTCAACTGGATCGGTCCGCGCCTCGATTCGCTCGAGACCGCCAAGGAGGGGTCGTCCCGCGTGGTCACCCAGTTCATAGCGGCGCTCGTGAGCAACGAGCCCATCACGCTCGTGGACGGAGGAATGCAGAGCCGGTCCTTCACCTACATCGACGACGGCATCGACGCGATCATGAAGATCATCGAGAACAAAGACGGCAAGGCATCCGGCCAGATCTTCAATATCGGCAACCCTGACAACAACTGCACCATCAAGGACCTCGCCGACAAGCTCATCGCCCTCTTCAAGAAGCAGCCGTGCTACAGCGCAGGCACGTTCAAACCCCGGGTCGTGGTGAAGAAGGCGCAGAATTTCTACGGCGAGAGCTACCAGGACATCAGCACGAGGGTGCCCTCCATCGAGAATGCCGGGAAGCTGCTCGGCTGGAAGCCCAAGGTTGCCCTGGACGACGCCCTGCAGCTCACCCTCAAGAGCTTCCTCAAGGAGGCAGGCCTCTAAGGACCATGCCCCCCCTCGCGCTCAAGGTCGATATCGACACTCATCAGGGCATGCGGGACGGCGTCCCGCAGATCCTGCACATTCTGGAGAAGCGAGGCCTTAAGGCCAGCTTCTTCGTGAGCTTCGGTCCGGACCGCTCCGGTCTGGCGGTCCTCCAGCTCCTGAGGCCGAAGTTCGTCCGGAAGATGCTCAGGACCAACGCTGCAGGCACGTACGGTCTGAAGACCGCCCTCTATGGCACGCTCCTCACGGCGCCCATGATCGGGTGCGCGTTTCCCGAAAGCGTCCGCAGCATAGGCGAGGCCGGCCACGAGCTCGCCTGCCATGCCTGGGACCACCGGCTGTGGCAGGACTGGCTCTTCCTCATGGGGCAGGGCTCGATCCGGAAATGGCTCGAACGCATGGTGGAAGCCTTCATCGAGATCACGGACATGAAGCCGCTCGCCTTCGGGGCGCCCGGCTGGTGCATCGACGGGAGGGTACTCCGCATGATCGGGGACTATGGCTTTTCCTACCTGAGCTGTACCAGGGCAAGGGAGCCGTTCATCTTCGAAGAGAACGGCATGCCCGAGATCCCCTCGAACCTTCCCTGCATCGAGGAGGCGGGCACAGGGGGCGTTCTCGACGCGCTCGAAAGGAATGCCGGCAGCCCGGTGCCCCAGGTCCTCCCCGTCCATACCGAAGTGGAGGGCGGCAGGTACGGCCACGATTTCGAGACGATCCTCGACCGCGCCCGAGATCTCGGCTACAGCATCGAAAGGGTGTGCGACATCGCCGGGACTGTCGATATCGAAGCCCTCCCGCGCCGAGAGCTGAAGATAGGCTGGATCCCGAACCGGGCCTTCAAGTGTGCAGTGTGAGAGGCTTACACGGGCGTGGGTATGAGGTAGTAGTTGCAGCTCGAGCTCGACACCACGGTGCCGTTTACATCGGTCACGCTCATCTCGAGGATCCAGTCGCCCCTGCCCCGCTCCACGACAGGGGCCAGACGGGCTTCGGCCTCGTCCGGACCGAGGAAGAGCTCGCAGGCTATGTCGGTCAGGGCCGGTTTGAGGAAGCGGATGCTCATGCCTTTATTGACCGGCACGAAGCGCTCGATGCCGTAGGTGGCCATGAAGAGGGCAGCGCCTGCGACTTCCATGAGCATGAAGTGGGTGCCCGCATAGACGATTCCCACATGGTTGAGGTGCCTTGCTGCGGGCACCGAGAGCCTGACGTGCCCCTTCTCGAAGATCTCCACCGCAAGCCCGCTGTCCTTTACCCACGGGATGGTCTCGGTAATGGCACTGCGCAAAGAGTCCATGTCCATCGGCGTTCCCCCCGGCCCGGCTCGTACTGACCAGCCCTTTATTGATCCTGCTGCTGATATTCGAAGGCGCCCATGTCGGCCGCCCTGCCGACTATCCTGGGCATCCCGTCGAAATCCGTTTCAGGAAGCGAAGGCGCGCTGCTCGACCCTGCATCGATGCACGGAGATCCGTCCTGCAGATGGAGATCGCCGCTGCTTTGGTCGGCAAAGCGAGGATCCAGGCTGATATTGTGCCTGTCGGCATCGTTCTCGAAGCCGCTCTGGCCTATGTCGCTGTAGGTGAGGGTGCATTCGCTGCCGCAGTAAATCTCGCTGTAGTACGGGGCCGAGTCTCCCCAGAGGATGCAGTTCGTGATGGACGAGGTTGCCGACGAGTCGTTGTAGATTGCCCCTCCCTTTGCGTATCCGCTCGGAGAAGATGCCGTGTTCGAGGTGAAGGTGCAGTTCGTTATCACCGGGCTTCCGGACTGGTTGAATACGGCCCCGCCCTTGCCCCAGCTCGTGCCCGAGGCCGCATTGTTCGTGAATATGCAGTCGGTGATGACAGGCGAGCCCGCATCGTTGCAGATGGCCCCGCCCAATGCATAGTCCCCGCCGGCGCTGTTGCCGTCGAAGACGCACCTCTGGATGACGGGCCCGCTCTGGTAGCTGAATATCGCGCCGCCGGCTCCGGTCGAGCACCCGGCGTGGTTGGCCGTGAAGACGCAGTCCGTGATGACGGGATACGACTGACTGATGTACAGTGCCCCTCCGTAATTGTTTTCCGCTCCGGTCGAGAGGTTACCCGAAAATACGCAGTTCGTGATGCGGGGAGATCCCAGCCGTATGTACATCCCGCCTCCTGTGCTGCTTGCTGCGGCAAGGGTGGAATTGTTCTCGATCCGGCAGTTTCTGATGGACGGCGAGCAGGTGATGACGGCTATTCCTCCCCCGCCCGTATCGGCTGAAGAGGGAGTTCCGCCGCGCACCGTGATGCCGTCGATGGATGTGGTATCCGTGTCGACCGTGATGCACCTGCCCGCGTTTCCGCCGTCGATGATGGTCTGGTAGCTTTCCGTCGGCAGCAGACCTTCATGTGCGAAGTCCCATCGCCGGGTGAAATCCGATTTCCAGCCGCCTTCGATGAATTCCCAGGCATCGAGAGAGATGTTCTCGAGGTATGTTCCCCCTGCGATGTGGATGATCACAGGCCTTTCCTCCGTGCCCCGGGCAACGTCGATGGCATGGCCGATCGTTGCGAAGGGCGAGGAGGAGGACCCGTCGTTTTCATCGCTTCCGGCCGGGGCAGGGGCCACGAAGTACTGGTCAGCGATCGTGATGGTCACCACGGCGGTTGCCGTTCCGCCGTTGCCGTCGGAGATCGAGTAGGTGAAGCTGTCCGTCTCCGAAGCGCTCCTGCCGTCGTGGGTGTAGCGGAAGGTGCCGTCTTCGTTGAGCGTCAGCGTTCCGTATCTCGGAGCAATCACCGGGGTCGTGTCGGCGGTCAGGGTCTGGCCCTCGGGGTCGAAATCGTTCCAGAGCACGCTCGTATCGCCTGTGCTGAGGACGTCCACGCTCCTGCCCCAGCTCACGACAGCCTGGTCATCCGAGGCGACGGGGTTCTGGTTTTCTTCCGGCGGAATCGGTCCGTTCAGGGGAATCGTTCCGATGTCGTTCGTCCGGCCTCCATAGACCGTAACGCCGGACCTTTCGCCCCAGTACGTTATTGCGCCGTTCGCATTCCTGCACCAGAGGCGCACGGTCCGGTTGACGCCCCTGGGTACCGATTCGATCGTGCCTTCGCGGACATCACACGGCCAGGTCGGGCCGCTCATGATGAGAACGCCGTTCTCATCGAGCACCTCTGCCTGCACGGTCACGACCCCCGATGCTTCGCAGTCGATGGGAGGCCCGGCCGCCTCCGCTCTCACCAGCTCTCCCGAGGAGATCTCGAGGGAAAATGCAATGGAGCCGGTATCGGAAGCATTATCTGAAGCGCTGTCCGAGGAACCGCTGCACGAAGACAGGAATACCATGACCGAAAACAGCAAAGCATTGAAGGCTATATGATGCTTCATATCTCTATTCACCACCACTCCTCTGAAAAAACCGTCTCTTGGTCAGAGCCGAATACGTATCCCGAGGGAGATGTTGTAAATTAAAGCAAAAACCATGCAACGGTGTGTTTCTGAAATAAGTCATATTTATTCCAATGGGATACGACCATGTATCCCAGCTCGTGGATGAAATTTTCCGAGTCGGATTACGAAAAACATTCTCCTTGTGGGAAATAAATTTCCCACAGCGGGATGCCCATTCCCGTCTTTGCAGCCGAATCCCTGCGCACGTGAGGCCGTGCGCTTTACGGTCAGAATTTCTTGCTGACGAGGGCCGACAGGCTTATTCCGTAATACGTCACGTCCTCATCCGGATGGTACCAGTTCTCCTCGTCAGCCATCACGAATCCCTCTATGCCGAGCGAGCCCGTGAGGTTTTCGGCAAGGATCCTGTCGATCCCGCAGCCGAGCGTGGCCTTCTCCCGCTTCCCGGCGAAGTTGGGAGAGTCTTCTGGGTAGTCGTTCTCTCCGATGTAGAGGAGCACGAGGGAGGCTTTCAGGGCCGTCTTCGCATCCGTGCGATACCGGTAGGCAAGCCCTGCGTTGAACTCATTGCCGTGGCTCTTGCGGTCCTCGGTGACGATGGGAAGCGTCGGTCCGTCGCTCAGCCTGCTCTTGTCCCTGAAGATCCCGGTTACGGTGAATGCAAGGTCCCATGTGTCCCGGCTGTAGCTCAGGCCCGTGCCGATGAGCCTGACATCACCCTCCTGGTAGAAGTCTTCGCCGTGGACCGTGTCTTTTGAATAGTGGATATACTGGGCGAAGAGCCTTGCGAGCAGATTGGGCGACAGCTCGCGATCGATCTCGGCTGTCACCGTGACGAGGTCGCCCGGGTCGTAGTCTTTGATCTCGAAGTTGTAGTCGTACTCTCCCTTCCAGGTGTACCCCACGCCCACACCCGCTGTCCAACCGTCCCATTCCTTTGCGAGCACGATCGTGGGATTGATGTTGAAACCCTCTCCGAAGTACGGGATGGAGAAGAGGTCGGGCGGCACGAGGAGGGTCATCTGGCTCTGCGTGAGATCGGTATGGCCGGTGGGCAGGTTGAACCCGAGCCCGAACAGGACGTCGAGGGGCAGCTTGTCGTACAGCCGGTAGGAGAGATTGAGCTTGGTATCGGACATCTGGCTTAAACTGCGGCGTTTGCCGTCCTCGGGGTTTACCTGGGTGAACATGTAGGCGCCGAGGACGGAGACGGTGAAATCACTGCGTGATGCGGCGACCTTGACCGGGACATAGAACTGTGTGCCGGAAGCATCGTCGTTGCTGCCCCACCATTCGTAGTGCAGTCCGCTCCGGGCGCTCACCTGCGTCTTGTCTTCTGCCGGACAGCTCGTGCCCGCAAGGATTGCTGCAACCGCGATCAACACGGAAAGATGTTTCTTCATGGCCTTTATGCCCCTTTCACTTCAAGTCCCAGCCGGATCACCTTCCGGCATGGGGGAATATGCCGTACCATGGATTCATTGCATCCTCTTATGCTCACCACCGGACGCGGATATTGCCGATCGGACTCTCCGGAGGGATAGGGATATCCCCGGGATTCCCTCGTCTGAGCTCGGAAACGTCGGGGGTGAGGGTACTCGTATGCGACGTCTGCTCCTGAAGGCTTTCGGCCAGGGCCTTGCTCTTCTTTCCCTTGCCGGCAAGGTTGAGGCGGACGAGCTCTGCCAGTGCGTCGCTGGCGGGAGTGAGCCCGTGGTCCCTCGCGAGGGCTTTGCGGTAGAAACCTTCTGCACAGAGGTAATCACCCTTGTCCGAGCAGTCGAGGGCGGAGAACAGGAAGACGAGCGCCTGGGCGTCCCGGGAAAGGGGTTTCTGGAGCTCGGCCTTTTTCTCCGGTGTAAGCTTGACGTTGAGTATTTCGACGATCTGGAAGAGGAGCTTCTTCTCGAGCTCGAAGACCTGATCGAGCATGCCTTCTGCTGTGGGCCTTCCGAGCGTGCTCGAATCCGGCACGCTCACCACGCCCGAGTTTATCCTGATGTCGGCCTTTTCCGCCTTGTCGAGATCACCGCCCACGAGGTAGCGGGCCTGGAGCAGCCTGCCCACCCGGGGTGCGCTCTCGCGGGTGACGATGCCGGATTTCCCCAGCCCCAGCTCCTCCACCAGCGCCTGGAGCTTCACCCGCTCGACGAGCTGGATATTCCCGACCTTTGCGAGATCGGTCATGAGCATGAAGGAAAGGCCCTTCTGGAGCGGGTCGTTCCCGGGCGAGCCGGATACGTTCCGGAAGTAGAGAACTGCGAGGGTGTTCCCTGCAGGGGCCGCATCCAGGGATCGTTCCTGGCTCACGGCCTGCCTGGCCCATGCCCTGACATCCTCGGTCACCACCTGTCCGGCCCGGGAACTGCCTGTCAATGTAAACAGGATCAGCCATACGGAAAAAAGAGAAACAGCCATGATTTTTTTCATAGGATCAGCCCTTTTTAGTGAGATTATTGGCCTGAAGGGGAGAATGCAAAGGCCCTGCCCGCATACGTCCTTTCCCTATCGATCGGGCATGCTGCCCGGGATTTCCTGTGAGCCTGATTCAGGCGGGTATCCCGTGAGGAAGTGTCTTTGAGAACCTGCAATGAAAATATGCCCCCAGCCCCTCGTCGTCCTTCAAGACTATGCCACGTACCCAGACCATACTGCGAATACTATTAATATATGCTGGAGATTAATACAGATGCCCTGCATAAGTCAATATAAGACCGGGATATCCGGGGACCTCTGTCCGGTCAGACCGGGAGGGAGCTGCCGGGAATCTCGCCCGTGCCCAGGTTCTCTCCCGGTATCTCCTCGATGAGCCTTTCCTTCGACACGGTGCCCTTCGAATATCCGTATGCCGCCTCTATCATGCGGAGAGCCTTTTCCAGTGCGCGGGCAAAGAGCTCGGCCAGGGAGACGACGAGCTCGGGACCGGCCCCGGAGGCGCGGTACCTGATGGGGTCGTGGAGAGCAGGGCCTTCATCCAGGGCGTTCCCGTAGAACAGGGAGAGGAATTCCCTCTTCTTCGTGACGCCGAGCCTGTGGATGAGGCTCACGGCCTTGTACGCCGGTATGCTTGCGAACAGGCGATTCAGCAGGAGCTGCTTTGCGAGCGTGGAGCGGATCATGCCCACAGGCACGGAAAAGTTCCGGCTGACGATGTCTTCGAACACCAGGCCCTTGATGGTGTTCCGGCGAACGAGGGCATAGATGCGCAGGGGGTCTTTGATCTCGATGTCGATGCAGGTCTCGATGTGGCGGTGGAGGTAAACGGCCTTTTCCCTCTCGACAGGGTCGTCATCGTAGTAGTTGCCGCTCAGTGCATTGATCACGGGGTGAAACACGATGTCCAGGGCGCAGTGAGAAATATATCCGAGTATGAAGGTGATGTCTCTTTGCGTCCTGGCCTCGTCGAGCACACTCAGGATCATCGTATTCGTGGGCGCGCCGTCTTTGCCGTGAATGACCTCGGAGATGTTTTCTATGGATGGATCCCGACCGTAGAAGAACGTGTCCGGAATGAACGATCCCAGATGGTATTCGTCGATGCCCTGGGAGATGTCCCCGCGCATCGATGCCTCGGGCAGATAATCGAGGAGATCGTGGGCAAACCAGAGGTGGGTGTTTTCCTTGGGCACATTCGCCTCCTTTGCTTAGTATGAATTTCATAATAAGGCCGAAGGGCCGGCATGTAAACAGGGCGTTCTTTTACATGCCGAAAAATATTTGACTTAAACCCGGAAAACATGGAATCAATGGAAGACCGAAGAAATCCTGACCTGTTTTTTTCCAGGGAGAAGGGAGATATCATGAAATCGGAAGCGCGAGAGTCTGACAGGAGAGATCCCTTTGATCGCATTTTCCATCCGGCCAATATCGCCATCATGGGTGTATCCGCCAAGGGCAACATGTTCGGCACGGGCATCCTCAACGCGCTCGAGGCCATCAAGTTTTCCGGCACGATCTATGCCGTGAATCCCAAGGGGGGAGAATTCAACGGCAGAAGGATCTACCGGAGCCTCGACGAGATACCCGTCGGAATCGACTTTGCCATCATAGCGGTCCCGGCGGAGAAAGTGCCCGCAGCCCTCGAGGAGTGCAGGAGAAAGGGCGTGGCGGGCGCCGAGATCCTCTCGGCGGGTTTCTCCGAGCTCGGAACCGAGGCCGGCAGGAGGCTCGAACAGGAGATCAGGGATATTTCCGCAAAGGGCATCCGGGTCGTGGGACCGAACTGCTTCGGCATCTACTGCCCCAGGAGCGGGCTCACCCTCCTGCCGGGCCCCGACCTCTCGAGGGAGACCGGTCCGGTGGGCTTCCTGTCCCAGAGCGGCGGCATGTCCATTGACTTTGCCCACATCGGCAAGTGGATGGGCATCGGCTTCTCGAAGGTGATCAGCTTCGGCAACGGCGCCGACCTGCGTGAGACGGAGCTCCTCGCCTATTTCGGTGACGATCCCGAAACCGAGGTCATCGCCATGTACATGGAAGGCGTCGACCAAGGAAGAGAGTTCTTTAAAGTCCTTAAAGATGTCGCCTCGCGCAAGCCCGTGATCATCAACAAGGGAGGACTTTCCGAGGCAGGAAGCAGGGCCGTGGCAAGCCATACCGCCTCGATGGGCGGAAGCGGCACGATCTGGAAATCGGTTCTCCGGCAGAGCGGGGCCGTCCAGGTGGGCGACCTGTGGGAGATGGCCGAGGCCTGCCTC
>Ga0116185_1002844_pt1 | contig 15600 bp, 8 predicted proteins | sample AD_JPNNA7_MetaG_FD_89754 | JGI IMG/M metagenome (GOLD analysis project Ga0116185, IMG submission 89754) | Active sludge microbial communities of municipal wastewater-treating anaerobic digesters from Japan - AD_JPNNA7_MetaG | ecosystem: Engineered > Bioreactor > Anaerobic > Digestate | place... | reverse complement strand
TATTGGAAGGTTGCCACGCCGCGTTCGAGGGATGTCATTAACGTTCCTACGCCGGTCATCGCGGGGGACCGGATGTTCCTGACATCGGTGTATGAGGGCTCGTACTTGTTCCGTCTCGGGCAGGACGCGCCAACGGTCGAGCTCCTCTGGCACAGGGCAGGCGAAAGCGAGATCAAGAGCGATGCCATCCACGCCATGATCAGCACGCCCCTGATGCTCGGAGAATACGTCTACGGGGTCGACTGTTACGGCCAGGTGCGGTGTCTCGAGCCGAAAAACGGCGACCGGGTGTGGGAAGATTTGACCCTTGTGCCGCAACGGCGCTGGGGCACGATTCACATGGTCCAGAACGGCGCTACCACCTGGATGTTCAACGAAACCGGCGAGCTGATCATCGCCACCCTTTCGCCTGAGGGCTGCCGGCAAATCAGCCGGGCGCAACTCATCGGACCCACCACCGGACAGCTTGGCCGGGGGGACGGCGTGTGCTGGTCGCACCCCGCGTATGCCAACCGTTGCGTCTTCGCGCGAAACGACCAGGAATTGGTCTGCGCCGACCTCGCCGCGGAGTGACCCGGCTTCTTGCGCGGCCCCCGCGCCGGCGTCCTTCCCTATTCGCCGTAGACCCGCATCTCAAACACGCGGGCCGAGGGGTCGCCGTTCGTGGCGTGGACCGTGAGGCGCAGGCGTTGCGCCGTAACCGGTTCGAACCGGTGGATGCGGCGGCGTTGGAAATTGCCCCGGACCGTCGCGAGCGTGCGCCATTCCCCGTCATCGTATGCGGCCAGTTCATAGTCGCGAACGCATTGAGGCACGAGCGGCACGGTATGGTACTTCTCGTTCAGGTCGGTATCGAAGGTCAGGTACACGGCCGTGAACCGTTTCGCATCGCCCAAGTCGAGTTCGAGCCATTGCGGCAGGGCCTGATAGGGGTCGGACGCCCATTGGTTGCGTGCGCCGCCGATGATGCGCGTCACGCCGTTGACAATATTGCCGGCATCGTACCGCGCGGGGACCGCGATGGGCGGTTCGGTGTGGAACGCGTACTGTTCGCCGGGAACGGCCGTCCAGCGTCCGTCGCCGCCGTAGGCGCGGCAGGTTCCGAGGGGCGCTTTCGACATGAGCCGCCAGGAGATGCCTTTAGCGGGAGCCAGCCACACCCACGCGAAGGGGAATTCCGCGGGGACATCCAGCGGGAACGCGACCCAGGTCTCCGCCTCGGGCAGCGCCGTGGCCGTGACCGCGGCAAGGTCCGAAGCAGACGAGAAATCGCCTGTCTCGTTCGCTCCACGCAGGTGGAGTTCGACATCGGCCGGTTCCGTGCGCTCGGACCGCAGCAAGGCGTAAAACACGCCGATGGTCCTTTGGGTTCCGGTGGGGAATTGGACCGCCCGGGGCATGTTGAGCGGATGCATTTCTCCCGGCTGGACCTCCATCTTGCTGAATTCGTCGAAGGTGCGCGTGCTCGACGCAGTGACGGTGGCGGTCCGGGCCACGTCTTCGGGATCCTCGTTCTGAAGTCCGGGGATGTACTGGTCGTCCTTGAGCAACCGCTGCTGAAAGGCGTCCATCTGGCCGCGATAGATGTCACGCGGGGTCATGTGGTGCAAGGCGCATTCGGCGGCGGCGGTTCCCGCAGCCTGGCCGAGGGCCGCCAGCGTGCCCTGCACGCGCACCGTGCCCAGAGCCATGTGCGTAACGCTCATATCGCGTCCCGCCAATAGCAGGTTGTCGATGTTGCGCGAGTAAAGGCACCGGAACGGGATGGTGTAGATGGGCAGCGGATCGTTGCTGTGAAACGGCCCCTCTTTGCCCGACAGGATCCCCTCGGGATGATGCACGTCGAGGGGCCAGCCGCCGTACGAGATGCGGTCTTCGAAAACGCGCCCGGCTTGCACGTCGTTCTGCGTCAGCACGTAATCGCCGAGCAAACGGCGCGACTCCCGTTTGGCGTCTATGATCGGCACTTCGAGCAATGCGAAATTCGCCGCGCGTTCCCGCTCGGGCCAGGCGTTCTTGATGAAATCCCAATAACCGTAAGTGATGCGGATGAGTGTGTCGCGGGCCCATTCCGCGTTCCAGACATCATCAATGTCGTTGGAGTGTTCGAGCCACCATTCGCCCGTGACGATATTGCGCGGCGCTCGGCCGAATTCCCCCGCCGGAGGCATCGGGATGGCCCATTCCGGCGCCTGGTAGGCCACGGGACGGCCCAGGTCCGCGGCACGGTACGATACTGAGTCTCCCCCCATGAGACACCCGCTCATGGTCAGCGAATCCGCGGTTTCCGGGGCATGGCTTTCGTTGTACTCGTTGCGGGCTTCGCGGCCGGTGCGGCAATCGGCGCCCGCGTAATAGCCCACCCAGCCGTCGCCCGTGCCGTCGACAAACACGAGGCCCCCGTAGGTGGTCATTGCGCCGGTCAGAGTATCCACGGCCGTTACGGAACGAATGCGCGCGTCGCCGTCCTTGTCTACCGCCACGACGTGCTGATTGAGGAAGACGGAGAGGTTCCGTTCGTCCCCGGCCGCGAGGCGGAAAGGTTCGCTCATCTTCGAGAAGCCATAGCGGGCCTTGATCCGGCCGACCTCCTCGATGATGCCTGTCTCGCGGGCATTGGGATGAGCGCTCGCAGCCCCATTGATGGACACGCCCAACTCGTCGCTCGCATTGCCGCCGAGGACAGGCCGGTTCTGGATTAGCGCCGTGCGCGCGCCGGACCGTGCCGAGGCCAGTGCCGCGACCGACCCCGCCGCGCCGGCCCCGACCACGACCACGTCGAAATCGCCCGCCTGGCGTGGTTCGAGGGACAGGCCGGTCAGCCTCGCGCGTTCGAGGCGCACCGCGTCAAGCGCGTTCGGCGGGGTGTAATCGAGGTCGGTGGTCAGCAGAAGCGCGTCGCATCGGCCGTAATAGCCCGTCAGATCGCGCAGCGCCATGCGTATCTCGCCGGCTGGAAGCTCGAATTCCCCGCCCTGTTCCCAGGCCCAGTCCTGCACGTCTGCCGCACCGAAAATCCGGCCAACGGGCGCATCGTTGATCACTACGGTGAACGTTCCGGGGGAATAGGGCAGGAACCAGTTGCGCGCGCGCACCCACAACCGGTACCGGCCGGCTTTCGGCACCTCGAACGTGGTCCAGGCGTCGGCGAGGGGTTTGCCTGCGCCCGCCGCAATGAGATACGCGGAACCCATGAGGTGTATGAACTGGGTATCGCAGGTCCACTCGCCGTAGTCAATGAAGTCTTCTGCATCGATCCAGAGATACCCGTCTTCCACCATAACGATATCCCGTGCGGGTTTCTTGATGGGTTTGCGGGAAAAGTCTACGGCCGTTTCCGCGATATTCTCCGGCGGCGCTTTGGACAATGCCGCGCGCCCCTGGCGATGGAGTTCGGCGACGGCTGCCGCGGATAATGCGGCATTGTACAGGCGGACCTCGTCGAGAACCCCCTGCAACGGGTACAGGCCGCCGCACGCGCCAAGCCAGCATGGGTCAGGCGAAAAATCGAAACCGCCGTGCGCGAGTTCCCCCAACTCCCCTTCCAGAGCGCCGTCAACATAGATCCGCGCGCGCGCACCGTCGTACGTCGCGGCGACGTGATACCACGTGCCGGTTTGCCAGTCCGTCTTCTTGGCGGTGACGCCGAGGGGTTTCGTGTCAAACCACAGAACGAAACCCACCCGGTCTTCCGCAAAACGCAGGGCAAACGCGCCTTCCTGCCGGACAATGGCCGGAAAGAGGCGGAAGTCCAGGGAATCCAGCTTCACCCATGCGGTGATTGTGAGAGCGGTCCGCTCGCCGAGGCCCGAGACGGGCGCACATCGCAGAGATGAGCCGCGCCCCTCGAACCCAAGCCCAGTCCCCTCCACCCCCGGGACAATTGCAGCATTTGACGCGTAACCGAGGTTGCCATAGCCGGACTGGTCCCACACCAGACCGTCATCGCAGCCGTCAAAAGTGAGGTGAAGACAAGGGAAAGGCGCCGGGTTTTCCGTACCCGCGCCAGGGACGCTTGCGCATGGCAGGAGCATGAGCACCACGGCGGTTGAGAGGACTGGTTGCGCATTTCGCCAACGCATGATTCGAATCCCTTTTCTTTTCCCCGCAGTATTTCAGGTTCAGGGTCCCCGAGACAAGGTGAGACACACGAGGGACTGGCGCTGGCGTTGGTCCCTTCGCTGGTGCGTGTTTGCGCCGCCTCCGACCCAGCGCATACAATCACGTTAACGAGCAGTGCCACCAGCAAAGGCCCCGGGAGAGTCATGGACCATTCCGCAGACGACGCGCCCCGCGAAGTATACGTTATAGAACCGTCGCGCGGTTGGATGCACATCCGCTGGCGTGAACTGTGGCAGAACCGCGAACTGTTCGGGTATCTGGTCTGGCGCGACATCAAGATCAAGTACAAGCAGACGCTTCTTGGGGCCGCGTGGGCTGTACTCGTGCCGCTGTGCCAGATGGCCGTATTCACCATCCTCTTTCAGCGGGTGGCCAACTTCTCGTCTGATGGGCTACCCGGACCGTTGTTTTATTTCGCGGGACTGTTGCCATGGAACTATTTCGCTTCGTCGATCACCCAGGCGAGCAACAGCATGGTGCAGAATGCGCCAATGCTCACGAAGATCTATTTTCCCCGCTTACTGGTGCCCGCGACGCCGTGTGCGGCCGCGTTCGTGGATTTCGCCATCGCGCTGGCCATGTTTCTTGTGTTGACCTTTTTCTACGGGATTATTCCCAGCGCGGCATGGTTCCTCCTGCCGGTGTTCATGGTGCTGGCCTGTGCGTCGGCCTTCGGGGCGGGGTCTTTCCTTGCGGCGTTGAACGTGAAATACCGCGACGTGCGCCACATCATCCCTTTCCTCGTCCAGATCTGGATGTTTCTCACGGTCATCACGCCGTACAGCGCCGTGAAAGACGCCCTTGGCCCCTGGCGCTACGTTTATGGCCTGAACCCCATGGCGGCGGTAGTCGAAGGCTCGCGGTGGGCGCTGTTCCGCCATCTGAATGGTGCCGAATTGGTGGAAGGCCAGCCCGTCACCATTGCGGCTGGGCCGCCGTGGGACCTCTTCGTGTTGGGAACGGCGGTCACCATCGTGATGCTGGCCGTTGGTATATACTATTTCAAACGCATGGAACGCACCTTCGCGGACATTGTCTGAACGAGCCGGGACGGGCCAGATGTCCGCGGTCGTTTCAATGCGGCGAGTGCAGCAGTCGGGACGGATGAACGCCAACAACATTGCCATTCAGGTTCGCGGGTTGGGCAAACGGTACCGCTTGGGCGAGACCCACGAGGTATACCGCACTTTCCGCGACACGCTCGTGACCTTGCCCGCGTGGCTGCGCCACAAGGCGCGCGAACGCAGCGCGGCAAACAGCGGCGCTTATGACCCCGAGACGCCCCCGGGCACTTTCTGGGCGCTGCGGGACATCGATCTCGACATCCACGACGGCGATGTGCTCGGCATTGTAGGGCGCAACGGCGCGGGGAAGTCCACGCTCCTCAAGATCCTCGCGCGCATCACCGAACCCACCAAGGGGAGGGCCGAGATTCACGGGCGCGTGGGGTCGCTGCTCGAGGTCGGCACCGGCTTCCATCTCGAATTGAGCGGCCGTGAGAACATCTATCTCAGCGGGGCGATTCTGGGCATGCGGAAAGCCGAGATCCGCCAGAAGTTTGACGCCATCGTCGACTTCGCGGGAGTTGACGAGTTTCTCGACACTCCCGTGAAACGCTACTCCAACGGCATGCGGGTGCGCCTGGCGTTTGCGGTCGCCGCACACCTCGAACCGGAAATCCTCATCGTGGACGAGGTCCTCTCCGTGGGCGACGCCGAGTTCCAGAAGAAATGCATCGGCAAGATGAAAGACGTGGCCGGAGGCGGGCGCACGGTCCTGTTTGTCTCGCACAACATGCAAGCGGTCAAAGCGCTGTGTGACTCGGGCATTCTGCTCGAGCACGGGCGTATCGCACAGCGGGGTCCCATCGCGGACGTGGTCGAGGCGTATCTTGCACGCGCAACGGCCGTCGAACCCGGCACGGAAATTCCGCCCAACTGCCACCGGCGCTACCCGTGCGACCTCGAGGTGTTCCGCGTGGATGTCTTGAACCGTCACGGCAATCCCGCGGGGTTTGTCTTGATGGAGGAGCCTTTTGGCCTCCAACTGCATTGCCGCGCGCACAAAGCCCGGCCGGATTACGCCGTCAGCATCCAGTTTCGCCGCGATGACGGACTTGTCCTCGGCACGGTCGGCACAACCTATGTCCTCGACCGTCTGGACATGCAGGAAGGCGGCGTATACGCCCTTACCGCGCGCCTGAAAAACGTGTTCAGCCCCGGACAGTACCGCCTGGACATCCGGGTCGATGCGGGCCCCGAAAACGTCGATTTCATCGAGGGCATCCCCCTGACCGTGGCTCCAGTAACAGCCGGCGACGAGTTGCCTCATCGCGAAGGAGTGGTCCAGTTGCGTTCGGAGTGGCGTCTGGAAGCAGAAGACGCAGATGCCGCGTTACGGGGAGAAGGGTGATGTCGGAGCTGGCGCGCTTGAGTTTTTCGATCGAGAAACCGCTGCTGGACCGTCTCGAACGCATGATAGCCGAGGGCAATTACGGCAACCGCTCGGAGTTCATTCGCGACATGATCCGCGACCGGCTCGTCGCCGAGGAATGGGAAAAGAATGAGGAGGCCCTCGGCACCGTCACGATCCTGTTCGAGCACCATTCGCGGAATCTCACCGACAAGCTGCTGGAGTTGCAGCACGATTTCGAAGGAACCATCATGGCCAGCACACACGTGCATCTCACGCACCACCTCTGCGCGGAGATGATCATGGTGCGGGGACGGGCCAAGCAGATTCGCGCGCTGGCCGACGCCCTCCACCAGCTCAAAGGCGTGTTGCACGCCACGTTGTCGATGAGCAGCACCGGGAGAGCGCTGGCATAGCCCCGGCAGCGCCGTGCTTTCCCCCGACATCGGGCCGTGGGGCCCGCCCGAAGGAGTCCGATCGCTATGCAGTCAGCGTCTCTTCGCCGCATCCAGTTGCCGTGCCGCGCAGCCCTGTGTGCGGCGATTCTCTGGTTTGCCGCGTCCCCCCCTGCGCTGGCGGCGACATACTACGTGGCGAACGGGGGGGCCGACGCGAATTCGGGCCTGTCCGCCGAGGAGCCGTGGGCCACGCTGACCCGGGTCAACGCGCACCAACTGGCGCCGGGCGATTCGGTCCTGTTCAGGCGTGGCGACAGCTGGCGCGGGCAACTCGTGTCCCAGAGCGGCAGTGAAGAAGGCGGATTCATCACGTACGGCGCGTACGGCGAAGGGCCCAAACCCCTGCTGCTGGGCTCGCTCGCGAAGGACGCCCCGGAGGATTGGAAAGACGAGGGCGGGAACATCTGGTCAACGGGCGGTATCGAGCTTTCCGGCACCAACAGCGTCCAGAACCTGCTTGCGAACTCGGACTTCGACTCGGATGCCAACGGCTGGGCGCTCCACACCGAACAGGGCGCACAAGCGGCGCAGGGGATCGATACGGAGCAATTCGAGACGGGGCCGGGTGCATTACGAATTGCCTGCACGTCATCGGGCGCCGAGCCGTACCACATCCAGTTCTACACCGGCGGATTCGCCGTCGCGCGCGGCGCCATTTACCGCCTTACGCTCGCGGCGCGGGCTTCCGCACCGTTCGAGATGTACCAGCCCACGATCATGAAACAGGGGCCCCCGTGGTCGCGTTACGCCCAGCCGCGCGATCCTCGGAACATCTCCGTAACCGCCGAATGGGCGGTCCACACGTTCCTCTACGGCGCCACGGAAACCGCCGAAGACGCACGGCTCAACATCATCCTCGGCGGCGCGTTGCCGGCGGGCGTCACGCTCTATCTTGACAGCATCCGCCTGGAACGCCTTGGCTCGGGCCTGATCCCGCACGATGTCGGCAACATCATCTTCAACCATGGCCCCGTATGCGGAGTCAAGGTGTGGAACCGCGAAGACCTCGACCAGCAGGACGAGTATTGGTACGACGAAGCGGGATTCGCCCTCTACGTCTTTTCAGATGCCAACCCGGCAGACCGCTACGAATCCATCGAATGCGCCATCCGCGACCACATCATCAACCAGCAGAACCAGCACTATGTGATTTACGAGAACCTCGCGTGCCTGTACGGCGCGGCCCATGGCGTAGGCGGCGGCAGCACCCACCACATCATTGTGCGCGACTGCGATTTCGGGTACATCGGCGGCGGCGATCAAATGGGAGGCGAGCGTACGGTACGCTTCGGCAACGGCGTCGAGTTCTGGGGACCAGCCCACGACTGCCTCGTCGAACGGTGCCGGTTCTGGGAAGTCTACGACGCCGCCATGACCCACCAGAGCAGCGGAGGCGACGTCCAGGAGTACAATATCGTGTACCAGAACAACCTGGTGTGGAACTGCGAATACTCGTTCGAATACTGGAACCGCCCCGAGACCTCGACCACCCGCGACATCTGGTTCATCAACAACACCTGCATCAACGCCGGGCACGGCTGGGGCCATGCGCAACGGCCCGACCCGAGCGGGCGCCACCTCTGCTTCTACACCAGCCCGGCCCGGCAATCCGGTATCTGCATCATGAACAACATCTTCTACGAAGCCAAGACGAATGCGTTCTATGCCCCGGCGTGGCCTTTGGAGCAAGTGAAGAGCATGATCATGGACAACAACTGCTGGTACCAGGCCGAGGGAACCATGGTCGCGCTGAAGGACCATCCGTTCTCAATGGCCGAGTTCGCGGCATACCAGGCGCTGACTGGCCTCGAACCGCATTCCATTGTCGCGATACCCGGCCTCGTAGGCATGCAAGACCCGGATCTCCACCTCACGCCCGAATCGCCGTGCATCGATGCAGCTCAAGCGGTGCAGGCGCTTTTCCCGCGCACGGCGGATTTCGAAGGAACGCCCGTTCCACAGGGCAGCGCCCCCGACATTGGCGCGTACGAGTATACGGGCACGAAAAACTGAACTGGCCCCTTATAATCTTGTCGGAAAGCGGATTCTCTGCCGGGCAGAAGGCGGAAATACCGCTCGCGGGAATTGCGGGGCCTTTCAGAAGCATTGTATCATTGAAGCCTTCACACGAGCGGTTGTGCTCGCGTTTGCTGCAATTGCCGGGTGTGCATACGCAGGTAAGAAGTAAGCACCCGGCTCCCAGACAGACCAGAATCACAGGGAAAGGGAATCTCATGCTGTTCGATCTCGACATGATTAAGGACGTGTACGCGCGAATGCCGAAGAGGGTGCAGGTCGCCCGAAAACTCCTCGGGCGGGCTTTGACGCTCAGCGAAAAGGTGCTCTACAGCCATCTCTTCGGCCCGCTTCCGGAGAAGCCGTTCGTGCGCGGCAAGTCGTACGCCGATTTCCGTCCCGACCGCGTGGCCATGCAGGACGCCACCGCCCAGATGGCCCTGCTGCAGTTCATGCAGGCGGGCAAGAAACGCACGGCCGTGCCTTCGACGGTCCACTGCGACCACCTGATCCTGGCGAAATCCGGCGCAAAAGCCGATCTGGCGGCGTCGCTGGAGATGAACAAGGAGGTCTTCGAGTTTCTGGCGTCGGTCTCCAACAAGTACGGCATAGGCTTCTGGAAACCGGGCGCGGGAATCATCCACCAGGTTGTGCTCGAGAACTACGCATTTCCCGGCGGCATGATGATCGGCACCGATTCGCACACCCCCAATGCTGGCGGCCTGGGCATGGTAGCTATCGGGGTCGGCGGCGCGGACGCCGTCGACGTGATGGCAGGCATGGCCTGGGAATTGAAGTTTCCGAAACTCATCGGCGTGAGACTGACCGGCGAAATGAGCGGATGGACCGCTCCCAAGGACGTGATCCTCAAGGTGGCGGGAATCTTGACCGTCAAGGGCGGTACGGGCAGCATCGTCGAATATTTCGGACCAGGGGCCGAGGGCATCTCGTGCACCGGTAAAGGCACCATCTGCAACATGGGCGCGGAAATCGGAGCAACCGCGTCGACGTTCGCGTTTGACGACTCGATGGTGCGGTTTCTGAAGGCGACCGGCCGTGAGGAGGTCGCAGATGCCGCCGCGGCCGTGCGCGACCACCTTCGCCCCGATCCCGAGGTGTACGAGCATCCCGAGAAGTTCTACGACGAGGTGCTCGAACTCGATCTTTCGACCCTTGAGCCGCATTTGAACGGCCCGTTCACCCCGGATCTGGCCACGCCGGTCTCGAAGATGCGCGAGACGGCCCGGATGAACGGCTGGCCCGCAAAAGTCGAGGTGGGCCTCATCGGGTCGTGCACCAATGCGTCCTACGAAGACATGACTCGGGCGGCTTCGATAGCCCGCCAGGCCCGCGAGAAAAAGCTTGCGGCAAAGTCCGAGTTCATCATCACGCCGGGTTCCGAGACCGTGCGGTACACGATCGAACGCGACGGCCTGCTCAAGGATTTCGAGGCCATTGGCGGCGTCGTGCTGGCCAACGCGTGCGGTCCCTGCATTGGACAATGGGCGCGGCACCGGACGGGACCCCAGGACGAACCGAACACGATTGTCACGTCGTTCAACCGCAATTTCGCCAAACGCAACGACGGCAACCCGAAGACCCACGCGTTTGTGGCATCGCCAGACATGGTGACGGCGCTGGCGCTGGCCGGAGAACTCGGGTTCAACCCGGCGGCCGACACGCTGGTAAACGAAGACGGCGAAGCAGTCAAGCTCGACCCGCCCGTGGGCCGGGAATTGCCGCCGGGCGGGTTCGCCGTCGAGGACCCGGGCTACCAGGCCCCGGCAGCGGACGGCAGCGTCGTCGAGGTGGTTATCCGTGCGGATTCGGAGCGTTTGCAGCGGCTCGAACCTTTTGCGCCGTGGGAAGGGAACGATTTCACGGGGCTGCGGCTGCTTCTCAAGGCGAGAGGCAAGTGCACGACCGACCACATCTCGATGGCGGGGCCTTGGCTGCGGTACCGCGGGCATCTCGACAACATCTCGAACAACTGCTTCATCGGCGCGATCAACGCGTTCAACGGCGAGGCGAACAAAGTCAAGAACCAGCTCACTGGCGAATACGGTGAAGTGCCCAAGGTGCAGCGCCATTACAAGGCCGAAGGCATCGGCACGGTCGTCGTAGGCGACGAGAACTACGGCGAGGGGTCATCGCGCGAGCACGCGGCCATGGAACCGCGCCATCTCGGGGTCCGGGCAATCCTGGTCAAATCGTTCGCGCGCATCCACGAGACCAACCTCAAGAAACAGGGCATGTTGGCCCTCACCTTCGCGAATCCCGCCGATTACGACGCAGTGCAGGAGGACGACGTGCTCGACATCGTGGGCTTGACCGAATTCGCGCCCTCGAAACCGTTGACCGTAGTGCTCCATCACGCCGATGGCTCGGCCCACGAGTTCCCCGTCAAGCACAGTTACAATGAGGCCCAGATCGAGTGGTTCAGGGCGGGGTCGGCATTGAACCTGATCAAAGCCCAGACGGGGGGATGATTGCCTTGCGGCAGCTCCCCTGCTCGCTCTTCGCGGGAGCCGTGAAAACAGAGACATGTGGTAAGATGGCTCTTGACGCAGCGCTATAGAATAGCCGCGGAGATACAAAAGGGGGATATCTATCATGACGCAACCGGTTCAGGGGCCGCCGCCCTCATTAATCGGCGACAAGTTCCTGGTTCGCAAAAAGGTGTTCAAACTGTTTGGCGGCGCATTCCACATCTACGACGCCTCGGGCCAGCTCATCCTGTATTCCCGGTTGAAGGCGTTCAAGCTCAAGGAAGACATCAGACTCTACACGGGCGAGGACATGCAGACCGAGCTCCTGACTATTCATGCCCGCAAGATTCTGGACATCTCCTCCACGTACGACGTCATCGATGCCCAGACCGGCCAGCGGGTGGGCGCGTTGCGCCGCAAAGGCTTGAAATCCCTCATACGCGACGAATGGGTCATTCTGGGGCCCGCCGAGGAAGAAATCGGCAAGATCGTTGAGGACAGCACCGCGCTCGCGCTCATACGCCGGTTCCTCACCGCCCTGGTGCCGCAAAAGTTCCACGCCGAGGTGAATGGACGCGAGGTGTTCACGTTGGCGCAGCATTTCAACCCGTTTGTGCTGAAGCTCGACCTCGATTTCTCCATGGACCGGGACCGCATTTTAGACCGGCGGCTCGCGTTCGCCGCGGCGGTTCTGATGTGCGCCATCGAGGGGAGACAGGATTAACGGGGTTTCCCGCGGAGATATACACAACGGCCGGGAGCCAGGCCCCCGGCCGTTTCACTGTTCGCTCTTCCGAATGTGCGGGATCAGGCGGCTTTGCGCATGCGCCGAATCGCGAACCCGGCGATGCCCAGACCCACCAAGGTCATGGTAGCTGGCTCGGGAATGATCAACGTCCCCGCGCCCATCAGGTTGTCGTTGCCGCACTCGTAGGTGAAGTGACTGATGAAGTCCCTGACGCCCAAGTCCGCCAGGAATCCCAGGTCGACCTGCGCTGCGTAGTGAGAGCCGCCCTGCAGGTTGGCCACCTCGGCATCGGCCAGGCCCGAAAAGTACCTGAAACTGCCCGAGTAGACCAGGTCGCCGCCCGCGTTGTAGCGCCACGGGTTCGACTCGTCGTTCTGGTTGTAATATACGCGAAGGGTGGTGTCACCGGTATTCAGCGCATATGCGTTGAAAAGCGGATCTCCCGTTACGGGATCGGACGCCCCTGCGTATGTCAGAACGTAATCGTAGCCAAACGTGTTGGCGACAATGAGAGGATAACTCTGGTCCCCGCCGCTCCCGGAAGCGGCCGGACCGTACACCGCATTGCCATCCACGTCGATGAACAGGTCCCCGTACTCGAACAACATGCCGTTGCCCGTTTCGCCGTTCTCGAGGTCGTAGCCGCTGACCAGACTCAGCATGTTGGCGTCGAGGAAAAAGCCCTCGAGATCCCAGATCTGGGCAGCCACACAGTTGGGTTCGACCTCCTGGTCTTCGCGATTAATGGAATACCACCCCGTGCCCGTGCCCACTCCGTCACTGATAGTAATGTTGTTGCCCAGGTCTAGAGCCGAAGCAACTCCGCCCGCCAAGACCAAAGCCAAAAGTGTTGCACATAGTCTTTTTGCCATAGTGACTCCTTGCTGAGGTTCCACTCCCCTCATTGACGGTAAGTGATGCACCCCTTGCGCCCTAATGATGTTTACCAGCCGACGTGAAGAGAGCAAGAACCGGGCCAATTCTGAGAGGCCACTGTAATACGGCCCATAGCACAGTCTTACGAAGTCCGTGCCCCTTGGAAGGAGGAGTTTGGCAGCGGGTATCTTCTCGTGGTTATTCACCGGTGACAAACTACTGACCAATCAAAAGTGGTCACGCCTGACAAACTTGGGTCATGCCGGGAGTCACGAAGACAGATACATTCGGCGGCTGCAGGGCGCTGGCGATGCTTTGCTGGTTTCGATCGCCAAGGGCCCCGGTCCCACGACGAGGGACAAGGGTTCCGGTCCGCCCGCACAAGCTCATCCCGTCTCCAGTTGCCCAGGTACCCCTCCTTGGCGCGTTTGAAACTGGAAAGAGGCGTTTCAAATCAGAACAGTTCTTCAGTCCATCCCGGTTCGGCGCCCCTTGCCTGATGCGCTCACAGCTCCCTAACTCATTGCGTTGAAAGAGATTATGCGCAGATGCCCGACGGCGAGCCGCGTCAGCTGTCTTGGCATGAAAGGTGCTTTTTCAAAGGCGAATGAGAGTAGGTAGAGATGGGAAATCCTGCCGGGCGGGGTTGCCGAGTATTTCATTCGCCCGGCGTACTGTATTGGAGGCTTTGGACATGGCGAAGAAGATGATAGGAATAGACCTGGGAACGACGAACTCGTGCGTCGCGGTGATGGAAGGCGGCGAACCGTCCGTCATTACAAATCCGGAAGGTAGCCGGACCACTCCGTCGGTTGTGGCGTTTACGAAAGACGGCGAGCGGTTGGTGGGTGCCGCGGCTAGACGCCAGGCGGTGACTAATCCGGCGAATACGATTTTCTCGATCAAGCGTTTTATGGGCCGGCGGCACGAGGAAGTCGGCGAAGAAATCAGGTTGGTGCCGTACAAAGTTGCCCGGACTTCGTCGGGCGACTGCCGGGTGGAGGCGCAGGGCAAGAGTTTCCGGCCGCCCGAGATTTCGGCCATGATTCTACAGAAGTTGAAGGAAGCGGCCGAGCAGTACCTGGGCGAGAAGGTCGAGAAGGCGGTCATTACCGTCCCCGCGTACTTCAACGACGCGCAGCGCCAGGCGACGAAGGATGCCGGCAGGATCGCGGGCCTGGACGTGGCGCGCATCATCAACGAGCCAACCGCGGCCGCATTGGCCTACGGGCTCGATAAGAAGAAGAACGAGAAGGTCGCGGTGTATGACCTTGGCGGCGGCACGTTCGACATCTCGATCCTGTCGATTCAAGAGGACAGTTTCGAGGTGCTGAGCACGAACGGCGACACCCATCTTGGCGGCGACGACTTCGACCAGCGGGTAATCGACTGGCTCGCGGACGAATTCAGGAAAGAGCAGGGCATGGACCTGCGGAAAGACCCTATGGCTCTCCAGCGGCTGAAAGAAGCCGCCGAGAAAGCCAAGTGCGAACTTTCGACGGCCCTCCAGACCGACGTGAACCTGCCGTTCATCACGGCGGACGCCTCCGGGCCGAAGCACTTGAACATGCGTCTGACGCGCGCGAAGCTCGAACAGCTCTGCGGCGATCTGCTGGACCGCACCAAGGAGCCCTGCCGGAAAGCGCTCGCCGATGCCGGGTTGAAACCCAATGACATCGACGAGGTGATCCTGGTGGGCGGGATGACCCGTATGCCGGCCGTGGGCACGGTGGTGCAGGAAATCTTCGGGAAAGACCCGCATCGCGGCGTGAATCCCGACGAGGTCGTAGCCGTTGGCGCGGCCATTCAGGCGGGGGTGTTGAGCGGCGACGTGAAAGACGTGCTGTTGCTCGACGTCACCCCGTTGTCGCTGGGCATCGAGACCCTTGGCGGAGTGTTTACCAAGCTGATCGAGCGCAATACCACGATCCCGGTGTCGAAGAAGCAGGTCTTCTCCACGGCCGAGGACAGCCAGACCGCGGTGACCGTGCACGTACTTCAGGGCGAGCGCGAAATGGCATCCGACAACCGGACCCTCGGGCGCTTCAACCTCGAGGGGCTTCCTCCCGCGCCGCGCGGGTTGCCCCAGATCGAAGTGGCGTTTGACATCGATGCCGACGGCATCCTGCACGTCTCCGCCCGCGACCTCGCGACCGGCAAGGAACAGAAGATTCGTATCGAAGCTTCTTCCGGGCTGAACGAGGCGGAAATCAACCGTATGGTCAAGGACGCCGAATCGCACGCCCAGGAAGACAAGGAGCGCCGCCGCAAGATCGAGGTGCGCAACATGGGCGACCAGCTGCTCTATACCACCGAGAAGACGCTCAAGGAGAATGCCGGCAAGATCGATGCGGCGTCCAGAAGCGCCGTCGAATCGGCATTGGACGAGCTCCGCGACGCCCTCAAGCGCGAGGACACGGCCGCCATCGAGGCCGCCACAAAGAAGGTGGCCGAGACGTCGCACAGGATGGCTGAGGCG
>Ga0116185_1002838_pt1 | contig 15619 bp, 14 predicted proteins | sample AD_JPNNA7_MetaG_FD_89754 | JGI IMG/M metagenome (GOLD analysis project Ga0116185, IMG submission 89754) | Active sludge microbial communities of municipal wastewater-treating anaerobic digesters from Japan - AD_JPNNA7_MetaG | ecosystem: Engineered > Bioreactor > Anaerobic > Digestate | place... | reverse complement strand
TCAGGCGCGTCCCCCCGCCGATACGAATGGGCGCCACATATACCGCGGCTTTTTCTGCATAGGGACGCACGTCATCCACAGTCCCCGTGACTACGATGTTCGCCGAGGCCAGACGCTTTACCTCCGGCGCGGGCTTCTGGCCAACGAGATAGAGCATACTGTCTGAGTAACGTGCCTGGATCAACGGGAAAACGTCTTCTGCCAGGTAAACGGCCGCATCGATATTCTGGGTTGCGTTCATGGACGCGCTGAATACGATAGTATGCGGCTCCGGTTCGGTCTGAAATGGCTGGAAATATGCGCAATCCACGCCGTTAGGCGATACGAAGTACGGGCCGCCTGGCAAGTGTTCGGCGGCATAGTCCCGCTCGTCTTCCGAGCAAAAGGTCACCACGTCGAATTTCTTCCAGATGGCCGGTTCGAAGCGTTCCAGAAGGCGGGCTTGGCGGCGCGCAAAAACACCGCGGAGTGCGCCGGTCGATGGGGACTCGGCGTAACGCGCCCACAGGTGCCGGTTGATATTCTGGCAGTCGAAATAGCGAACCATGTCCCCGAAAGCCTCGTGGTACTGGGCTATGTGAAGATAGTGGGCATGGACAAGGTCGTAACGCTCTTCCGCGAGCATTTCCCGAATCTTTTCCTCGAAAGCGGGAACCCGGAAATTCGCAATGGTATACGGGGTCGCGGTAAACAGCGACGCTGAAGCATTCCAGATTCGCGCCGCCAAGCTTTTCGGCAACGGAACCAGTTCCACACGCCGAGCCAGTTTGAGTACCTCGGCAACGGCATCCCGCGACGGTTCGGTGTCCGGCGGCACCATGGCAAGCAATGTTACCGAATGCCGGTGTGCGACCTGCGCAAGAATGTTCCACACCCGCAGAGCGCCCCCGTGGGTCGGGGGATAGGGAAACGACGTGGACATCATCAGGATTCTCACGGCATGCGCTCCACCCGCCCAACGCCGCCAGCAGCTTGGACGGCAGGTTTTTTGAGCTTCAATAATAAATCAGTGAAAATACCGCGTCACGTGCAGGGTGTAGGTCAAGTCCCGGGGCCGAACGCCGATTTTTCGGGCGGGGTTTCCTGCCACAACGGTATAGGGGTCCACGTCCCGCGTGACCACGGTTCCCGCCGCCACAACAGCACCTTCGCCGATGCGCACGCCGGGGAGTATAGTCGCCCGGGAGAATACGGTGACACGGTCTTCGATTACGACGGGCGCACCCTTCACTTCATAATCAGCAGAACGAATATCGTGCGCGAGGGTAAAAATCGCGACTTGCATGGCAATATCGACATTATTGCCGATGGTCAAGCGGCTTCGTCCGTCCAGGATACAGTTGGGGTTGATAAGGGTGTGCTCACCAATGGAAATCCAACGGGGCTTCTCGACAAAAAGGCCCATGTGGATGACGGAGCCGCGGCCCATTCTGATGCCGTAAAGGCGGCGGTAGAGGAAGTTCCGCACGCCGTTCAAGGGAATCCTATTCACCAAGTGATTGGCAATCGCCAAATAGAGCATGAGCAACATAGTCTTGCTTTTGCGTTTCAGGCTTGGCATCGTCAACTTCCCACAGGAAATTGGACATCCAGGGAGCAACCACGCCCTGCATCCCGAAATCCCTGATATCTCCCCAAGTATAGACGGTAGACCAACAATCGGCGTCCTCAAAAAGAACGCACGCACCCTGCCATACCCCATCCGAACGGCAAACGGAATCTTAGCAGACCGAATGCATTCGTGTCAGCATTGAAATCCCGGCGTTCTTTACCGCATCCTCTCGTGAGACTCAAAAGGGGGTTTGCGGTGACGCGACGAATAGTTGTATGTGAGCCGCAGTGCACCGGATTTGTGCATGTGCCGTTCAATTCCGCGCTATTGGCCACGGTCTTGCAAGCGTATCCGGGATGGCCGGTTTCGTTCCTGGGCGAGGAGAAGCATCTTCGCCTGGTCCAAGAACATCTCAAGAAGCACAAGGTCGCGTTCGAAGGCGCTGTTTCATGGATACCGATTGAGGTTCCCGTCAGGGGAGCAAACGGCTTCAAGATCCTGAGGAAAGAATGGGCGTGGTGCCGGCAGGTCCTTCGGAAAGCGAAGCACGTAGACGTGGATTCCGTTGTTTTGTGCTCGGTAACAAACACTGGCCTGCTGTTTCTGAAACCGTTGATGTGGCTCTCGCGTTTTCCGAAGCCGGTGGTGGCTTTCCTGCACGGAATACTCGGCTCGCTGGAGCGTCCCGCTCCCTGGAAGCCGTGGCACTGGGCGCTACACCTCAAACGCGTGATGCGTCTTCCGCATCCGCGCAGGCTGGGTTATGTCGCCCTGGGAGAACCTATCATGCGCCACCTCAGACTGGAGCATCCGGGGCTGGCGCGAACTTTCGTGGGACTCGACCATCCCTATCTATGGCCGGCTGCCGCGCCTGTGTCGAATGCAGGCGACGGGGCGGTTCGGTTCGGCTTCCTGGGCACGACCAGCACTATCAAGCGCTTTGACTGGTTTTGCAGGCTCGCGTTCGAGGTTTCGCGGGAAACCTCAAACGCCGAGTTCGTGCTGGCGGGGTTCGCTACGCAGGGAGGCGAAAAGACGGAGCACTGCGGCGCCGTTCAGGGGGTGGGAACGAAGCCCCTGGACGCTGACGAGTTCGCAAACCGGGCATCCGCGCTGACGTATTCGGTGTGGACAGGCGAGCCGGAACACTACCGGCTGGTGGCAAGCGCGTCGTTCCTCGACTCGTTGTATTACGCCAAACCAGGAATCTATGTTCGGAATGCGTATGTGGAACATTATTTCGAGCGGATGGGCGATATCGGCTACATGGTTGATTCGTTTGAAGAAATGCGCGGCCTGCTAATCCGCCTGTGCCGGGGCTTTCCCAAGGAACGCTACCAACAACAGTGCGCGAACATCCTTCGGGTGCGCGAAGAACTGTCGCCGAGTTCGCTCAGCGGGAGCTTCAGGCGCATTATCGACGCGTTGCGAGAATAGGCCTCTGCGCAAACCGGTCATTTGCGAGTGTTCCCTGGAAATCGCTAGTATGGCTTCTCGTCCGTTCTGTGGTGAGAACGAAATTATGCACAGTCAATGGGTCATGTGGAGGCGCTGCTGGGGAATGAGCGTCTCGCCGTGTCCGCGGCCGGCTCTCCCCTGCTGCAGACGAGGCGAGTTCACCTGACGAGAATGGAGTGTTATGAGCGAGTTTTATGTGCATCCCACCTCGATCGTTGATGAGGACTGTAAAATCGGGCCCGGCACCAAGATCTGGCATTTCAGCCACGTGCTCAAGAAGAGCCATATCGGGGAACGGTGCAACATCGGTCAGAACGTGATGATTGGACCCGGCGTGACTATCGGGAACAACTGCAAGATCCAGAATAACGTGAGTGTGTATGAGGGTGTGCGCCTGGAGGATGACGTCTTTTGCGGCCCCTCGATGGTGTTCACGAACGTCGTCAATCCGCGAAGTCATGTGAGCCGTCGCGACGAATTCAAGGAAACGGTGGTCGAGCGCGGAGCGTCAATCGGCGCCAACGCGACCATTGTTTGCGGAGTCCGCATCGGGAGATACGCATTTGTGGGAGCCGGGTCGGTCGTCACGAGAGATGTCCCCCCATTCGCACTGGTATTCGGCAACCCGGCGCGTCTCAAAGGCTGGGTCTGCTGGTGCGGCGAACGATTGAGGTTTGGGGGCGGCAACGAGACGTGTTGCGCCGCCTGCGGCAGGGAGTACAGGAGCGAAGGCGCCGAAGTGGTGGTTATGACTGCTGAACCAGCCTGAGCCGCAGTGGCGTTCGGCGGAGCATAGGAGCATCGATGTACAGGGAAAAGACCGTCGCCGTGGTTGTGCCTGCGTACAATGAAGAAGTCCTGATCAGGAAGGTTATCGAGACGATGCCATCCTTTGTGGACAAGATACTTGTCGTGAATGACAAGAGCACGGACAACACGGCCGTGGTGGTGCAGGAATATGTCCGTCGCGACCCGGACCGCGTCGCGTTGCTCGACCTGAAAGTGAACCAGGGGGTCGGCGGGGCCATCGCGGAAGGGTATAAATGGGCGCGCGACAGCGAGATAGACTGTACGGCCGTGATGGCGGGTGATGCGCAGATGGACCCCGACGACCTGCCCAAACTCCTCGACCCCGTTGTCGAGGGGCGTGCGGACTATACGAAAGGCAACCGGCTCTTCTACGGAGACGCGTGGCACATGATTCCCAGGCTTCGGTATCTGGGCAACTCGGGACTCTCCCTGCTGACCAAGATCGCCTCGGGCTATTGGCATGTGGCCGATTCACAGACGGGCTACACGGTGGCGTCGCTCCAAGTGCTCAAGACCCTTGACCTGGACAGAATATACAAACGCTATGGCATGCCCAACGACATGCTGGTGAAGCTGAACGTCTACGACTTTCGCGTGAAAGACGTTCATGTGAAACCCGTCTACAATATCGGGGAGACATCGGGGATCAAGATCCGCAAGGTCTTCTTCACGATCCCCTTGCTTCTTTTCCGGCTTTTCATGTACCGCATGGTGCAGAAGTACATTATCCGCAATACCCATCCCCTCGTGTTTTTTTACCTTCTGGGAGGGTTCATGCTGCTGTTGGACGTTCCGTTGGCGGTGCGCCTCATCTTCAGATGGACTCAGGGAGCGTCGGTGACCGTTGAGAACGCATTTGCCGTGCTCTTCTGCGCTTTTATGGGATTCCAGTCCATTTTATTCGCGATGCTTTTCGACATGGAGGCCAATAAAGACCTCCAGGGGAAGTGAGCGGTGGCGTTTCCTCTGTCGGATTATATGGACATGCTCCGCGCCCTCCGTGGACTGGGTTATGATGCGGGGCCCGTAAAGCAGTACTGGGGAGAGTATCCTGAGCCGTTCATTTTCTTGCGGCATGATGTGGACAGACTTTCGGGGCGGGCCGTCAGAATGGCGCAGGCTGAGTCCGAGGCGGGGTTCCTGTCGACATATTATTTCAGGTGCCGTCCCGGGGGTGTTTTCCCGGAAAAGGCCGTACGCGAAATTGCCGTGATGGGGCATGAAATCGGATATCATTACGATGTCATGACGCAGGCAAAAGGCAACACCGAACATGCCCGGATACTCTTCAGAGAGGAGCTTGCACGGTTGCGGGAACTCGCCGAGGTAGCAACCGTGGCCGCGCACGGCAGCCCGCTCTCGCGATTCTCAAACATGCGGTTTTCAGAGGGGCTGGATCTTGAGTCTCTCGGTTTGCTTGGGGAACCGCAGGTACACATGGATTTCTCCAGAGTCTTCTACGTGACTGACACAGGCGGGATATTTGGCAGTCCCCATAACCGCAGGGATTGGTCGAATGGCAAGAATCTGCGTAATCCCACCTCTCCCAATGACTTGCCGGGTGTGCTCCAGCCGCGGACGGAGCCCTTGGTGCTGATAACCACGCACCCTGAACGCTGGCCTGAAGGAAACGCGGCGGTGGCGCTTCATTCCATATTCGACTGGCTTGTCAACGGCCTGAAGACATGGCTGGGAGCCGGGGCCCCGTGAAAGAAGCGATACTCAGACGCCTCTGTAAGCTGGAACGCTCGCAAACTCCACTGGACGAGTGCAACGCTGACCTTCCTGAGCGTGTCGTATTCATACTCTCGACCGCGCGCACGGGAACGAAGGCTTTTGCGGAAGGCCTGGCCGGAGAAGTTCTGGAATGCCATCACCAGCCTCCGGGCTCGAGGCTGTTGACGTCCGCGTCAAATCTCTGGCTTGACGGGCTCCTGCCCACCCGAGCCCTGCAGGCGCTTGTTCGGCGTATCCGAATCCCCCAGATCAGAAAGGCCAAGTGCAGGCACTATGTGCAAAGTTTCGCCTTTGACCATCTGGCGGCAAAGATCTTACATGATGCCTTTGATAATGTCCGGATTGTGCATGTCGTTCGCGATCCTCGCACCTTTGTTCCCTCGTATCTCAATTGGACGCATACGCGTCTCAAGAGCTATATCGCCAACAAGGGGGCGCCAGGCTGGCACCCCAACGGATGGCTGGCAGGAGAGTTCTCGTTTCGTGAGTGGCGGGCGCTGGACGAATTTCAGCGTGTGTGCTGGCATTGGCGGTTCAAAAACGAGCTGCTGGAGATACTGTTTTCGGACAGCCCGCGCTACATGCGACTGCGTTTCGAGGACGTTATGTTCGGAGAGCGGCGTGAAGAGGTGCTCGCCTCTTTCCTTTCTTTTTTAGACATCCCGCACGAATCCAGGTTTGAATCCGTCTTCAGAAAGCAAACAAATGTAAGCAAAAAGACGTATTTTCCGAGTTACAGTGACTGGACATCTGAAAGGAAGAAGCAACTCGCCGAACTATGCGGCTTTCTGATGGTACGATACGGTTACGCGGCCGAAGAGCAAGACAGGAGGTTTTGAGTACTCGTGGAGGCCTATGACCGAGAAGAAGCCAAAGACCTCTACGAAAACTTCTATGCCCGGAAGGACTTCAAGCATTTTCCCTGGGCGGACCCCATCGAGATTCGTACGCTTGTGAACGCCCTGGGGCTGCGAGGGAAGCTGTTGGCGGATATCGGTTGCGGTACCGGCTGGTATACGGAATTGTTCCGGCGCAATGGGGTACATGCGTATGGAATGGACCTTGCAGAGGCGGGGATCTGTAAGGCGGCAAGGGGGTTCGGCGGGGGCATGTATCTCACAGGGGATGCTTTGGCGTTGCCCGTCCGAAAAGGCAGCCTGGACGCCGTCTTCCTGAGCGGATTTCCCACCTATAATACGCAAGAGCTGCGGACTCAGGAGGGGTTCATGAGGACCTTGCTGGGATTGCTCAAGACCGGCGGCGTTCTGATTTTCCGCAAGACGACGGATCTCAGCGGGCGCAAGACTACCCGCATGAATCATACGCTTTCGCAATACGTGGAGCACTTCGCGGTTTTCGAAGGGTTTCGAATCGAGAGGCGCTTCGCCGCAAATCCATTGACTTGGTTGATTTTCCGGCGGCACGCCATGGACCCGCCCGGCAGCGCCGCAGCCACCGCGTTTACGAAACTCAGCGGCCTGCCTCTCCGGGCCACAGTTGTGGTTCGCAAGCTGGAGGGGGCGTAGGACACACCTGATGCGAATCCTCATAGATGTGAATCATCCAGCTCACGTTCATCTGTTCCGGTGTGCGGCGAGGGAATGGGAGAAGCGCGGGCATGCGGTGTTCTGGACGGCGCGGGACAAAGACATCGTGATCCGGCTTCTGGACCAGTACGGTTTCGAGTACACGGTGTTGTCATCCCACCGCAAGGGGCTTCTCGGGATGGCCTGTGAGATGGTTCAGCGGGACTGGAAAATGCTTCGGTACGCCATGAAGGTGAAGCCCGATGTCATGCTGGGCACTTCCGTCACAATCACGCATATCTCGCGGCTGTACCCGGCCAAGTCCATCCTGTTTATGGAGAGCGACCCGAGCCTGGTGAGGTTCATTGTCTGGCTGTCCTTTCCATTTGCGCATGCCATTGTGTTGCCCAATTGTCTGTCATATACGTGGGGGAAGAAGGTCTACACGCACAACAGTTCCCATAAACTCGCGGATACGCATCCCAAATGGTTCACGCCAGACCCGTCCGTGCTGGATGAACTTGGCGTGAAACCCGGCGAGACGTATTTTGTAGTGCGTTTCATCGCTTGGGGTGCGAGCCATGATATTGGAGAAGGCGGGCTCAGCATCGATGCCAAGAAACGGCTGGTCGCGTTTCTTGCCGCTCGTGGCCGGGTATTCATCACGTCGGAGACGGAGTTGGACCCCGATTTTGAACCGCACCGGCTTCGCATCGAACCGAACCGCATCCATGACGCGCTGCATTATGCCGCGCTCTTTGTGGGCGACAGCCAGAGCATGAGCGTCGAGGCGCCGATACTTGGGACGCCCGCGCTCCGCTGCAACTCGTTTGTAGGGAGAACCACGGTAATTGACGAACTTGAGTCAAAGTACGATTTGGCCTATGGCTTTAGGCCGAGCGAATTTGAGAAAATGCTATCGAAGATCGAAGAACTCCTTGCACGGAGAAACCTCAAGGAAGAGTGGATGAAGAAGCGCGAACGCTACCTCGCGGAACATGGCGACATGACCTCCTGGATGGTCCAATTCGTCGAGGAGTACATGACCGGGAAGCGGGGGCCCTGTACATGAAGATTCTTGCCGTGGTGGGGACCCGCCCCAATTTTGTAAAGATGGCTCCGCTCATGCGGGAGTTCTCAAGAAGCACAAGAATCAGCGCGAAACTGGTACATACGGGACAGCACTATGACCGCGCCATGTCGGAGTTGTTCTTCGAACAGTTGAACCTCCCTGAACCGGACTGCTACCTGGGCGTGCAGCCGGGAAGTCACGCCAGGCAAACGGCTGACATAATGACGCAATTTGAAGAACTGTGTGTCTGTGATTCTCCTGATCTCGTTCTGGTGGTGGGCGACGTCAATTCTACTCTGGCCACGGCGCTGACTGCCGGGAAACTCTGCATCCCGATTGCGCATGTCGAGGCAGGATTACGAAGCTTCGATATGTCGATGCCCGAAGAGATAAACCGTTTGCTGGTTGATCGCCTCGCGCGGTTTCTATTTGTCAGTGAACCGGCGGGGATGGCGAACTTGGAGCGCGAGGGACTCCGAAGGGAACAGAAGGCGTTTCTGGTCGGCAACGTAATGATTGATTCGCTGGTGGCATGTTTACCTGCTATCAAAGCAGCTGAGGCTTCCCGGAAGCTCGGGCTCCAAGATAAGGGATACGCAGTAATGACCGTTCATCGGCCCTCGAACGTGGATTCGGAAGAGGGCCTGCTGCGCATCTTGGAAATTCTGGAACAAGTGTGCAAGACCTTTCCTGTCGTGTTTCCTGTTCATCCGCGAACTGGCGCCAATCTGCGGCGATTGGGCCTGCTGGAGCGGTTTGGAGCGCTGCAACGCGTTATGATGACCGAGCCTCTGGGATATCTGGAGTTTTTAAGTATCGTTTCCAACGCCGCTTGTGTATTGACCGATTCTGGAGGGCTTCAACAAGAAACCACATGGCTGGGGATTCCCTGCATCACGTTACGTGAGAACACGGAACTTCCCGTCACAACGACTCAGGGCACAAATGTCCTCACGGGACTATCATTGGAAGAGGTTCGGGCGGCACTCCGCGGGACGCTGTCTTTTGACTCGGCGGCGTACAAGCCTCCGGAACTGTGGGACGGTCACGCCTCCGAGCGAATTACAGAGATTCTGCTGAACAGTTGTGATGCATGATAGGCGGCGATATCCGCTAAAACGCGGAGAACCCGTGTGCAATCCTCGGGCTCCGGCATGTGCGTTTAATGATTGAGGGTGGTAATTAGGGTCCTTTGTTGCTAACTCGGATCTGCTGAAGAATGCACGTTCAAGACTATCGCATGAGAAAGATGGCGTATCTCTGCAAGGACAGAGCACGCGTATTGGATTTGGGATGGGCACAGTACCCGAGCGTCTACTTGCGCAACGCTGAAGTGATCGGCTTGGACCTCATCCTCGCCCCCGCCCCGCCCAACTATACCAAGACCTTGACGGGCGACGTGATGGACCTTCCCCAACCGTTTGGTGCGGAATCCTTTGATGCGATTCATGCCGGGGAGCTGCTCGAACACCTCGAACATCCCATGGGCTTCCTCCACAATTGTCTCGCGACGTTGCGGCCGGGCGGAATCCTGGTCCTGTCTACACCCAATCCAAATTCCCCGTGGGAGCGTCTCTTGACGCTGACGTTGTCCCGCAAGTATTTCTATGCACAGGATCATCTCTGTCTGTACCCGCAACGATGGCTGATCCGCATGATGGAACGCGCTGGTTTCGTGAATATCAAGCTCTATTCAGGCGGAATCCAGTCCCCATTCGGACTGGTTCCGTTTCCTCGCCCGTGGTGCTACCAGACGATCGCCGCGGCGTTCAAGAAGGAGCAGTAGGTGTTTCGGAGACTGTGGGAGTCCAAATGGCTGTGGCGGGCCGTTCTGGCGGCCGTCCTCGTCATTGTCGGGTATGCGATGGGCAGCAGCCTGCTGCGACTCAGCGCCGAGGACTTCACGCTAGAGCCCAAGGACTTCGTGCTCGCCTTTATCTGCGCTCTCCTGGGACATTTGACGCAGTTCGCGAACTGGATGTTTATCGCGGCTTCATTTGGCGTTCGGATGCCGTGGCTCGAGTCTGGAAACGCGTATTTCTATTCGCGGCTCGGGCGCTATGTGCCGGGCAAGGTGGCGTTAGTACTGATGCGTTTCAAGGCCTACAGCAGTCACTCGAAGCGGGCAGTATCCATGGCTATGGGGGTGGACTACGTATCTTCGTGTGCCGGTGCCTGCCTGGTCGTACTGGCTGGCGTCGTTGGAGCGAGGGGGCTTGTACCTCCGTTTGTCCGGTATACTGCCCTGGCCTTTACTCCCTTGTTCTTGCTCACCCTTTACCCTCCCATTCTCGAACCGGCTGTCAACTTCCTGTTTCGTAAAGCGGGCCGCCCTCCCCTCGAGCAGTTCCCTTCTTTTCCCATCATGATGTGTTTCGTTGCCGCAAAGTGCCTGGGATGCCTCATTCACGGACTAGCCTTTTTCCTGCTCTTGAGGGCACTGGCCCCGATCGATTTCTCATACTATTTTGTGACAACGGGTACGTTTTTCGCAGCCGGGCTTATCGGCATGGCGGCCTTTTTCGCACCGCGAGGCATCGGGGTCACCGAAGGAGTCCTGTACCTGGTGCTGCCGGCGTTTCTTCCCAGGCCCGCGGTAGTCGTGGGCGCCGTTTTGATTCGTGTGATTGTGAGCGTGACGGAACTGCTCCTCGCGGGGGTGTTTGCGCTCCTCGGCAGACAGGCGAACGTGGATCATAGTGACGTCTCCAATTCCCGTCTGTAGACGTCGATATGAAGGAGGGCGAAACGATGACTCTTGCTGCGGGGCAATCAGAGGATTGGGTCTGCTGTGCCGGAAAGCTCTATTCGTTTTCCAGCGAGGGAAGCCTCTAAGAGACATGCGCACAAGTTTTAAAGCCGGCCCGCTCCGTGATGCTATCTGGAAGACTCTGAGAACGTCCGTGGACAATCCATTCGCTATTGTCTCCGGTTTCTCGGTGTTTTTCGGTGTGGTTCAAGCCCTGACGCTCGGCACCGGTGTAGTTCGTGTGCCGTTCACTCAGTCGTTTGCTTGGGCTGTCTTGGTCATTGCGGCGGCTGTCGGGGCCCTTGCAGTTCGAATCGGGCACGCCGCGGGCCAAGTGCGGCCCCAACGGGATACTACGGAGACGCAGTGCGTTCGAATTCTTGCTGCGCTCTTCTTGGGAAGCTCGATAGCCCTGTACTTCTTCTTGTGCATCCAGGCCTATCTGAAACCGGACATGTCATGGGATGGTCCCGCTTACCACATCCCTCCCATTCATTTCTGGAGCCTGGACGGGCGGGTACACGCCATTTCCACGGGACTCGCCTTGGGCACAGAAGGTATTGATATGTGGCTGAATGGGATCACGAACATAATGAATGCTTTTCCCATGGGGACCGAGGCATTCAGCTTTGTAATCGTACAGGCCACGAGAAACACGAACATGGTGAACACGGTCAACCTGTTCTATGTCCCAATGGCCGTATTCAGCCTGATATACCTGGCGCGGGCGCTGGATTGCGGCACGGCCCTCTCCTGCATGTCTGGGGCCGCCTTTGTCCTGCTTCCCGTGACGATACAACAGTCAGCAACAACAAAAGTCGATTGCGCATTCGCTGCTTGCGTCCTGGCTGTATTTGCTGGATGTGTGCACTTTCTTCGCCGTATTGCCTCACGCCAGCTCGCTGTCAGCGACGCATTCCCCCTGGGAGCGGCCATGGGGCTTATGCTTGGAGCAAAACCCTCGGGTATCGTCCTGTACGTGTTGACATGGGCCGCCTTGTTCTTATTGTCAATAGCTCTGGTCATTCGGCTCGTCCGGCTACAAGCGGGAGGGGCTTCTGCTGAGGGCAACACACATCAAGAACAGCGTCCTTCGTTCAAACTCTTCTTGAGGTGTGCCGGGGTTCTGGCTCTCGTGCTGATGACTTCCTATTGCGTAGGAGGTTACTGGCACACAAGAAACTTCGTCTTAACCGGAAATCCGGTCTGGCCACTCAAGGTCACGTTCAACGGCAAGGAACTCTTTCCAAGCGCCAAAGTTGTCGATAGCGAGGAGTCCGACCGGGCGTTCTCTCCTCAGAAACTCTGGCTTCAGGGCGGAATCGGCGAGAAGATCACGGAATGGCCGAAGAGCATCCGCGACCACAGCAACTGGTACGGCGGGATTGGTTACTTATGGCTTTTCGGATGCCTTCCGGCTATTGGCATTGCGCTGGCTGCATCGGCCGTGAGTTTAGTTCGTTATTGGCGCAGCAAGGGTGTCCGTTCCTGGTTTGGAGCCCATCTTTGGCCCTTGCTGGCGATTTGCGTTGCTGGGTTCATTATTCTTCCGGGGGCCGGCCGGGCACGGTATAGTTATTGGGTCTACGGACTGGGATTGCCCTGCTTTTTTTGGCTGACCGCGTGGATTGTCCGAATGCGGCCGCGGATTGTTCGACCGTGGACGTATCTCCCGCGGGTCTGGGTGGTGCTATGCCTTGGCATTGCTCTGTTTGAAGGGTTCTATTGCGCGGCGTGGTGGGGTACCAAATCCTATGCATGGGCGACGGGCCACAACTGGCCGGCATTTGCAGATGCCCCCATACGATCGCTCCGAACTCTCTGGTGGCACGATCCGGTCGGCTACATTATGCCACCACTGTCGTGCACCGTATTCGACGAGATCTTGCGCGGGAATGATGCCGTTGCGCTGCATCGCATGCACAATCCCCCATTGAGCCGCCTCCTGATAGGGCAACTATCAAGTCCCATCGGTGCGCGCACTATCTATTTTATTGGACACGAAGTGCTCAGCGACGAGGCAGCATTGACGGAACAGATCGAGAGGCACCACATTCGCTTCATAATCGTCGAGTATGACTACAAGGTCCCTGAGGCAGCTCTAAAGCTCGCCGCGCGTGTGCACGAAATTCCTTTTCATTTCTGGGTGTTGGAATATCTCCAATAAAACAGCCGACATAAGCAGGTTACACAGCCCCATCACTTGACGTACAAGCGCACGTCATCAAAATAAACCGGCTTGAGCGGCGCTCCGCCGGTGGTCAGTGTCAAAGTGATTTCCGAATTGGTCCACCACTCGGGGACGAGACACGAAACCTTCATTTTGTGCCAATTGCCATCGCTGGGATGACGGGGAGAAATGTATTGATACACGTCTCCCAACGCCAGATTCACCGTGACGTTGGGGGAGCTTTCCGCTTTAACCATGACTGTCGCAGTGAGAACTCTTCCGGCAACCACCGCGGGATCCACTCTCACGGATTGCTTGACAAAATACCATTCAGGACCGGGAGCGATACTCAGGGCGAACTTCCCTGAATATACTTCGCTGGCTGTAACCGATACCTGCTGTTCGTGGCCCGTGCGCGGCGCCCAGTGCGCTGAAGTGCCCCCTCGTTCTGTTTCAAAGTCAGCATCATGAAACAGCGAGAGCTCCTCACACGGGATGGATGGATCCATGTAACGCGTAGGCGTGCCCAAGGTCTCTTGGTCAACGCCGCATCCGGAGGCGACGACGGCTAGGGCCAGCACAAGTGGCGTGTATATGTCAGGTTTGAGCATGAGGCCGTTCTTCTGATTCGGTGTTGGGAGAGTTCGCGTGGGCATTTTGAATGAGAAGCCCCGTACCGCCCACGACAATTCCGAGGAGCATATTGGATTTTGAATTCCACGACATGTAGACCATGCTCGGGAGAAAACAGAGCAGGCTTAACGCTATAAGCCTGAGACGTGGATGCCTCATATGGCGATAGGCGGCATACAGCGCGGCATAGATGAGCGCGAAACAGAGCACATACACAAGCAGGCCCAGGTATCCCACTTGCAGGATAAGTTGCGTCACCAGCGAATGGGAGTTGCGAAACTGCCGCGATTCCTGTTCCGCGACGGAGTAATCGTTTTCGCTCAGTCCGAACGGGTATGGGTGGTACTGATCGCTGAACGTGCTTCCGGGGCCATCGCCCAGGAGAAGGTTGTTGTGCTCGAGAAGCTGTGAATGGATGTTTCGGAACTCGTAAACGCGCGCCATGGTCGATGGAGACGCGGTCACGCTGTGCGCCTCCCAGATCTTCAGCGTGCCTGCCATTGACCCGATGGTTTCGAACATTGACTCGCCCCAAAGGGCTACCACATAGACGATCGCAGTTGCGCAGAGGGCGCCGAAGGCCAGCACGATTACCTTAGTTCGTAGACGGTCCAGAATCACCAGCATGAGGAATCCGAACGCTGTCAGAAGCCAAAGCATACGGCCCGCGGATATAAGCAGGAGAACTCCTGCCATCAGAATCAGTGCCGCGGCGATAACGCGGTCCGTGATCGCCGTGACGCCGCGCCCATGGGTAACAAGGACCACTCCGATCAGAAGCACGAACACAAAAAGGGTCCATACCGCTCCAAATCCGACGCGGAGGGTCGTTCCAAACATAGAGCCTTGGCCCATAAGAGCGAGACCCGTCCATCCGATAATCTTGGCGCTTGTGGCTAGTATCAGAACTCGCCAGAGCTGGAAGAGGTTGTCTTCTTCCCTGAAAAAAAACCGGACTACGAAGTACATCCCGGCGAGCATTATGGGCAGGTTGAGGTGGTTTGCGGCAAGCCGGGGATTCGCCAGAGCGTTCCTGATGCCATGGGCTGTGGCAAACGCAAACAGCCCGGCGATGGCAACAATGGCCCAATCAGAAAGATGGAGCGCAGGGGGATGGGGACGTTCCGCAAAACGCAGGGCCGCAGCAACGAGCGCGACCGCAATAATGGTAAGGGCAGCCAGGTTTGCTACTGCCACCCCGCCCAGCGAGACCGTGAGGATGCTGGTCACGCCCGAATCTCCGGTATATTCCCACAGATTTCGCGAAATCTCGTCGGCGAATACCAGGCATACCAGGAAGGCGTAAAGACCCCAGCGCACATTGAGAATTGCCAGGAAGACAATGAGGGCGCACAGCGAATATGCAAAAGCCGCGGCTTGTGACGGCGGGAAGTAGTAAGAGATATGGTCGTAAAGGGCATATACCGCCACCAGCGTTCCCAGTAGAACTGGCGGAAACAACCGCGACGTGCCGGTTTTGCGGGCGGATTCCTCCCCTCCCATGATCGCCGCGCCTGCTTCTTGGAGGGTGCTCGCGCCGCTCATTTTGGTTTCGCCACGCATGCAAATTGCGGATACCGCGTATCCGCGAGCCACCCAAATGTCAGGGCGTTCAGAAGCCCGAATTTCCAAGTCGTGATACCGTTGATCCCGGCAAGTGATACGATATCGTATCCCACGCCGCCAAACATCGCACGGATGCTCTTTGCGGTGAAGCAGTGGAGGTGGGTTCGGTCGCAGACCCCGACGTCCTCATAATGCCACTCTCCCCGAAGAACATAGTCGCGGAATAGTCTAAAGAAACGGATGTTGGGCATAGAACAGACCAGGACTCCGTTCTGAGAGAGCTTTTGTCTGGCCGTTGCAAGCACGGCCCACGGGTCCACAAGATGTTCGAGGACATCATTGAATA
>Ga0116185_1002835_pt1 | contig 15624 bp, 5 predicted proteins | sample AD_JPNNA7_MetaG_FD_89754 | JGI IMG/M metagenome (GOLD analysis project Ga0116185, IMG submission 89754) | Active sludge microbial communities of municipal wastewater-treating anaerobic digesters from Japan - AD_JPNNA7_MetaG | ecosystem: Engineered > Bioreactor > Anaerobic > Digestate | place... | reverse complement strand
GATCTCCTTGCGATTCTGACCGACCTCCTCGCGCATCATGGCGGCGCTCTTTTCGCGGTCGCCGCGGTACTCCGAATCGCTGCGTTCCATCACCATATCCGGAACGCTGATCGAAATGACCTGTTTTGGGAAACGCAGCTGCTGATACTGCTCCATCTCCTCCAGATTAAGCTTGTACATGACCCCATCAAAGAGGATGAGGCTCAGCTGGCCATTGCGGCGGTTGAGGTAGATCTTGCCGCGATCGGCGGTGATGAAGGTGCTCGAGTTGGGATTAGAGTTGTCATCGATATAGACTGAATCCACATAGGCGGTATCCGGGGTCTCGACGATGTTCTGCACGAGCAGGGTATAGTTCGGCAGGTCGCGGTAGAGCACCCCGGCTTCAAGGGAAAGGGTTGGGCGTTTGCGCGCGATGTCGGAGGCGAGCAGGCGGGCGCGGTGGTTAAAGTCGGGCAGGACGGAATTGTTGAACCAGACCAGGAAAAGAGCGAGGCCCGCCGCGCAGAGCAGCACCGGGAAAATCATGCGCAGCACACTGACGCCGTTGGCTTTCATGGCGACGATTTCGTTGTCACCGGAGAGACGGCCGAAGGCCATCAGGGCGGCAACCAGCACGGCCATAGGCACCGCGAGGGCGACGATCCAGGCCATGTTAAGCATAAAGAACTCGAGGATCAAGCTGAATTCCAGGCCGCGGCTGAGAATGCGCGGCAGCTCGCGGAAGACCAGGTTCAGAATGAAGACCAGCGTGATCACGCAGATGGCGAAGACGAAAGGTCCGATGTGTTCCTTGATGATGTAGCGCCAGAGCACGAACATGATGCAATCTCAGCGAGCCTCGGAAGATCCATGGTACATATTTTGCAAGAATAACAGTTCCATTGCAAGGATGGATTTAGATAAAGTATTAAAAAAAAACGAGACATGCCAGAAAATTCAGGAACTTTTTACCCGGGGCCGGGTATTTTTTATTGATATTGAACGAGAATAGTTGTACATTTCTAGTTGATAAATCACCGCAGGCATATCCCGTTTATACGGGAACAACTTGTTAACAAAAAAGTTAGGAGGGTTGTGTTATCGAGCGTTCGCTACCGACGTAACACCTAAAAAGAGCCGGATTCGGCCGATTTTCTCTCTTATTCTACGAGCGCATGGCCAAACGTCGATTCCATGCATCGAACGTCACGCTGCTGCCTGCGGTGGTGCTTTCGATGGTCATTATCGTCAGTCTGATGGGACAGGTATGGGCAGTTGAACCGCAGCCCAAACCCTACATCGGACTGCGCCCTCCTGCGCCCGTTTCCCCGCTGGTTTCCATCACCGAGGAACAGCCTTTCCGCGGTTTGAGCCTGCAAGGATTCACCTCGCCGCCCTTGAAACGGTCCGTGCCCGGCATCCGCCGCGAAATCAAGGTGGATAGCACCGGCCATAATATCAATTTTTATGAAAATTACGACAAGATCCCCGTCGCGTTGCCGCAGTATTTGCCCCTGAACCGGTATGCCGCGATGCGCCAGGAATACAGTCTGGCGCGCATGTGGCAGCGCAATACACTTGCCCGGTTGGGCGAAAGTGCGGCCGGCGGGGGCAGCGGCGCCCTGCGCATCGACATCCCGGTCGAGATCAAGAGCAAGGCTTTCCAAAAGATCTTCGGCGGCGGCACGGTGGGCCTCGATGTGACTGGCGATATCAGCATCAAGGGCGGCCTGCGCCATGAGAAACGCAGCGAGGTCAAGACCACGCTGAACCAGGCCAATGATACCAATTTCAAGATGGAGCAGACCCAGCGCTTCAAGGTGCAGGGACATATCGGCGACAAGGTGACCATCGGCGTCGACCAGGATTCCGACCGCACCTTCGACTTCGAGAATAGCCTCCAGCTCAAATACACCGGTTACGAGGATGAGATCATCCAGAGCATCGAAGCCGGCAATATCGCCCTCTCTTTGCCGGGGACGCGCTATGTCACCTTCGGCGGCCAGAGCGCCGGTCTTTTTGGCGTCAAGACCGCCATGCGCTTGGGAAATCTCTCCCTGACCGCCATTGCCAGCCAGGAAAAGGGCGAGAAGAAGCAGCTCTCGCTCAAGGGTGGCGCCTCCGAAGGGGTCAAGGAGATTCAGGATTACGACTATCTTGAAGGCTATTACTACTTCATCGATGAGTACTACCGCAAGCAGTTCCCGGTACGCGGCTCCAACGGCGAGTTTCTCGTCGATCCCGCCCGCCGTATCACCCGCATCGAAGTCTACAAATCCCGTTACGATTATAACCGCACCAGCGGCGAATCGGTCATCAACGGCTGGGCCTGGGTGCCTGCCCCGGGCGATTCCAGCAAGCTGGTCATTACCCAGGGCGACACCAGCTACCAGAGCTCGGAGAATTACCGCGGTCCCTTTATCCGGCAGGAAAAGACCGAGTACTATTTCGATCCGGAGCTGGGGTATCTGCGTATGAACCAGCCGCTCGACGATTCCGAGGTGCTGGCTGTGGCCTTTCGCGACACCTCCGGCTACACCCGCGGCAGCATCGATTTCAATCCGGACAAGGACAAGGTGGTGCAGCTGCGGCTGCTCAAGCCGATGAGTCCGCGGCCGAGCAACAAGACCTGGAACCTGGCCTGGCGTAATGTCTATATGATCGGCCCAAGGAACATGTCAGAGGATGGTTTCCAGCTGCGCATTCTCTTCAAACCGGCCTCAGGCGACCCGCAGGAGACCATCACAGTCAACGGCAAGACGATGACCTATCTGCAGGTTTTCGGTCTCGACCGGGTCAACAGCAACGGCGATCCCACTCCGGACAATATCATTGACCGCAACGACAACATCCTCCGGCTCGGTCAAGGAGAACTGTGGCTGCCCAGCCTGCGGCCTTTCGACCCGAAGGAGGCCGAATTTCAGGCGAAATTGCCGCCGGAAAAACGCTCGCCTGCGATCTATGATACCACGGTGCAGCAGGTGATCAACGGTCAGAGCAAATTTTACTTCGAGGTCAAGTCCAAGACCCGCAGCGCCGAGTATTCCCTGGGTATGAACGTCATCGAGAACTCGGAGGAAGTCATCCTCAACGGTCGCCGGCTAACGCGCGGCACCGACTATATCATCGAATACTTCACCGGCAGCCTCAAGATGCTCAACCAGGAGGCGCTGCAGCCCTCGGCCAACGTCGAGATCAGCTACGAGAGCAACCAGATCTTCCAGATCGACAAAAAGACGGTGATGGGGGCGCGGGCTTCCTATGACCTATGGGACGACAGTTTCATCGGCGCTACCATGCTCTATCTCAACGAGAGCACACTGGACCAGAAGGTGCGGGTGGGCAAGGGGCCGATGCGCAACCTGGTCTGGGATGTCAACACAGCGATGACCTTCAAACCCTATTTCATGACCCGTTTTGCCAATATCCTTCCCTTCGTCGATACCCGCGATGCCACCAATATCAAATTTGAGGGCGAGGTGGCGCAGGTTATTCCGAATCCGAATACGCGCAACAATGATAATACGGGGGATCACGACGGGGTGGCGTATATCGACGATTTCGAGGCGGCCAAGCGCAACACGGGTCTGGGGATCAGCCGCAAGAGCTGGCGGCCCGCCTCGCCGCCCGTGGGCAAGGTCGATCCGCGCCAGCTCTATCCCACCCTCGAGGCCCGCGGCGATCTGAAATGGTACGAGCCTTATGGACAGGTCTCGATCAAGGAGATTTGGCCGAACCGCGACATCAATGCCAATGTCGCCCAGACCGTCAGTGTGCTGATCATGGAGTTCCACCCGGCCGACAGCCTGGCGGACACCCGTCAGTCCTGGGGCGGTTTGCAGAAGGGCCTTTCGAGCGGCTACTACGATCAGAGCGAATCCAAGTTCATCGAGGTCTGGGTCAAGGCGAACAGTGGCACAATGCATATCGATATGGGCCAGATTTCCGAGGATTACATTCCCAACGGCAAATACGATTCGGAAGACAAGATGCGCAACGGCTTCCGCAATAACCTCCTCGATGATGGCGAAGACATAGGCGTCGACGGCATGTCCAACTCTGATCCGCGCGCCATCGCCGCAGGCGGTGATTTTTGGGATGTGAATGGCAACGGGGTGCGCGATTTCGGCGAGCCCTACAGCAATGATGACTGGTCCTATTCCGCCGGCAGCAGCAATTATGACAAGATCAACGGCACCGAAGGAAACCGCAACGATTACGGCGGCGGCACCCCGGATTCGGAGGATATGAATTCCAATCTGGCGCTGGATGTCAATAATGAATATTTTTCCTACTCTTTCTCCCTCGAGCGCGACAGTCCCGACACGATGTGGATCGCCGGCGCCTCGATCAACAAGGAGACCGGCCAGGACAACGGCTGGCGCCTCTACCGCATTCCGCTGGATGCCCCCTCGCCGACCCTGACCAAGGTGGGCAATCCCGACATCACCCGCATCGAATTCATTCGCCTCTGGGTGGACGGATTCAAGCAAGCCACGCCGCATTACATCTGGATCGCCGAGCTTGACCTGGTCGGCAGCGAGTGGAAGGAGTTGGGTACCGCGTCGGCGCTTGATCCCGAGACCTATAATTCGGCCGCCGATACAGTGGTGACGATCTCCGTGGTCAATACCCACGACAACCCTGACTACATCGCACCTCCAGGCGTGACCGGGGAACAGGACCGGATTACCGGGGTCATCGCGCGCGAACAGTCGCTGGTCATGAATGTCAACAACCTCCAGCCTGGCGAAACCGGCGTCATCCAGAAGGTGCTCTACGAGAAACAGGATTACATCCACTACAATACGCTCAAGATGTTCACCTACGGCTATGATCCCGGCGGGATCCATATCCGTGAGGACTCTTCCAAGGTGGAATTCTTTCTGCGTTTCGGCGCAGACGCCAACAACTATTATGAGGTGCGCCAGCCGGTCTTTGACGGCTGGGATACGCGCAACAACGTCGAGGTCAACCTGGTCGATCTCTCCGCGATCAAACTGATCGCCGAGCACTATGATTCGACCGCCAACCGCAAGGGCTACTATCTGGACGTCGGTGGTGGCAAGAGCTGGTTTATCAAGGGTATACCGGCCCTGACCAATATCAAGGTCTTGACCGCCGGTGTGCGCAACCTCGATCCGGTTCACCCCTTCACCGGCCAGGTTTACATGAATGAGCTTCGTCTCTCCAACGTCAAAAAGGACAAGGGGATGGCCTACCGCGCCCGTCTCGAAATGAACTGGGCCGGGCTGGTCAATTTCAACGGGGAGCTGGAAAAACAGGACGCCGATTTCCATAACGTCGCCACACAGTACGGCGAGGGCAATAACAGCATCAGCGGCAGCTTCAGCACCAGCATGCAGGTGGATAAATTTCTCCCCGCCCGCCTTGGACTTTCGATTCCGGTCAGCTACAACTACAGCCGCAGCGAATCGACCCCCAAATACAAGCCGGGCACCGATGTCGAGGTGACCGACACTCTGCCCGACTCGATCCTGGAGGCCATCCGAACGGTGAGCCAGCGCCAGGGCTACAGCGTCAGCCTTGGCGTCAACTCGCGCTCCAAGAACTTTTTTGTTAAAAACCTCCTCAACCGCCTGCGCACCAGCTACAGCGAGTCCCGCGACCAGGGCAGCAACTCGACGATGGCATCGACCTCCAATCGCACGCAGAACGCCGACCTCAGCTGGGATGTCTCCTTCAGCCCCAATAATTATTTCCGGCCGTTCAAATGGCTCGGGGATGCTAAATGGCTGATCAAGCTGGCGGATATGAAGCTCTTTTTCACCCCGCAGAATTTCAACAGCCGCATCTCCGGCACCAAGACCAAAAGCCTCTCGCTCACCCGCACCGGCGTCGAAACCAATACCGGCTCCTATGCAGTGAACTCGTCGATCGGCGGATCGATGAAGATCTTCGAATCCCTCTCCTTCGATCTGAACCGGACCTACGCCAACGACCTCTATGGCATTTCGGCCGACTCACTGCGGATGATGTGGAAACGGGGCGAGCTCGGTTACCTGACCAGCATGAACCAGAATTTCAAGATCGGCTACAATCCCAAGCTCTTCAACTGGCTGACCAACAATTTTTCCTACAGCGCTGGATTCCGCTACGGCTTCAACCGCCAGCAAAAGTTGCAGGCGCGCAACGCCCAACTCTCGAAAACCCTGGGCTTGAACGGCTCGATCGATCTGGAAAACCTCTGGAATTCGATCTACAAGCCCAAGAACGGGGCCATGGCCGGCGGCCGCCGGCCGACAGCGCCGCAGACGCGGCGTCCGGTTCCGGGGAAGGATCAGAACGCCGGCCAGGGCGAGAAGAAGGATAAAGAAAAAGAAAAGAAACCCCCCAAGGAGGGCGGCTCCGGATTCTCGGTGATGGGCCTCTTCGGCCACTTTTTCGGCTTTTTTGAGCCCTTCAGCGTGACCCTCAACAAGCGCGAGAACCTGACCACCTATGGCATCACCCGCATGCCGGGGATGCGGTTCATGCTCGGCTTGCAGGACAGTCTGGGAGTGCCGATGGAAGCCTCCACCGGCACATCGAGCAGCAGCGTCAACCGCAACTCTTCGAGCACTAACGACAATATGCATATCTCCTCAGGATTCGGCATTTCGCGCAATATCAAGGTCACCCTGAACTACGACAATACCACCTCGCTCAATCGCAGCACCACCACCACCGGACAGCGCTCCCACAGCCGGCTGGTTTATGGCGACAAGCTCGACATGCCCTTCCCGCAGTGGTCCTTGCGGATCAGCGGACTCGAAAAACTGCCTTTGATTAAAAAGTACATTCAGACCGTCAGCCTCGATCACGGCTACTCCGGCCAGTTCGATCAGACCTATAATTTCGAGAATGGAAAGGAGGTCATCACCAAAGAAGACCGCAGCGCCAAATTCTCGCCGCTGGCAGGCATGAGTTTGAGCTTCAAGAACGGTATGACCATGTCCGTGCGCTATACCCAGTCGGAGAACACCTCGCTGTCGTCGGGCTATAGTGTCGGCGGGACCAGGACCAACCTGAAGGATCTTTCGGTCTCAGCGCAATACCGCAAGCAGAGTAACTTCCGCATCCCGATCCCGGTCTGGCCCTTCAAGAACATGCGGCTCAAGAACAGCGTCAACCTACAGGTCACGATCTCCTCGAGCAGCAATACCACGCGCAAGAGCCGCGCCCGTGGGGATTATGAAATCACCGCCGAAACCAGTAAGTGGCTCTTCAAGCCCGATCTGCAGTACAGTTTCTCCGAACGCGTCAATGGCGGGGCGTTTCTCGAACTGGGCAAGACCCACAACAAGCTGATCGGCGATACGTCCTATTATGAATTCGGCATCAATGTCAATATTTCCATCCGCGGCCGTTAGCGGGCGTGGAGAGAGGAGCGCAAATGCTTCGATACAGGCTTCCGGTGGTGATGGGCCTTCTCAGCCTCGGAGTGACCCTCTCCTGCAGCGCGCAGGAGCCGCCCCTCTTTGACAGCGCCCGCGCATTCGCCCAGCTCAAGCAACAATGCGAGTTCGGACCGCGGGTGCCGGGGAGCCTGGCTCATCAGCGCTGTCGCAACTGGCTGGTGACTACCCTGCGCGGCTATGCTGATCAGCTGGCAACCCAGGATTTCATTCATACCTTTGGCTCACCGCGCCAGTCCGCCCAGGCCAGCAACATCATCGCCAATTTTCAACCGCAGAAGGGCGAACGTATTCTTTTATGCGCGCACTGGGACAGCCGCCCCTGGGCCGATCAGGATCCGGATCCCAAGAACCACAACAAGCCCATCCTCGGCGCCAATGACGGCGCTTCGGGCGTCGCTGTGCTGCTTGAGATCGCCCGGCTGCTCAAACAAAAGCCGCCTCGCGTTGGGGTTGATATCGTCCTGTTCGACGCCGAGGACCAGGGGATGGCAGGCGATGAGCGCAGCTATGCGAAGGGGGCGCAGTATTTTGCACGCGCTGTGGTGCCTTCGTTTCACCCGCGTTTCGGCATCCTGCTGGACATGATTGGCGATGCCGATCTCACGATTTATCAGGAGCAGTATTCGCTTCATTATGCCCGCCCGGTCGTCGACAAGGTCTGGGAAGCCGCGGGGAGGAGCGGGGTGACCGAATTTGTCGCCCGGCCCGGCTATGCGGTTTACGATGATCATCTGCCGCTGCTCGAGCGTGGCATCCCTTGCATCGATCTCATCGACTTTGACTATCCCTATTGGCATACCCTGGCCGATACCCCCGATAAATGTAGTCCGGCCTCGCTCGAGAAGGTGGGATGGGTCCTGCTGCAGGTGCTTTATTCAGAATGAGTCAACCACCGGTGCGCCATCTCGGCCCCGGCCCGAAAGGAATCCTGCCATGCCCAACTGGGAGATCTATCTTGCCGTTACCGTGCCCTGCACGCCGGAGTGCAGCGAGGCTCTTGCCAGCTTTCTCTTTGATCTCGACGCCACAGGCGTGGTGGAGAACAACGGCAGTCTGACCGCTTCCTTTAAGGGGGTGCGGCATGAGGTGCTCTCCCCCATTCGCAATTTTGTGGCGGCACTGCAGTCCATGGGGCATCCCGTCCAACCCGAGGCGGTCTTCAGCGAGGAGATCGAGAATCGCGACTGGAATGCTGAATGGAAGAAGGGCTACACCGGTTTTAAGATCAGCGCCAGGATCTATATCAAGCCGACCTGGGAGGCACCGCCGGCGCGGCCCTATCCCTGCCTGATCGCGATCGATCCAGAGATGGCCTTTGGCACCGGCACCCATGCGACCACCCGGCTTTGCCTGCGAATGCTGGATCATCATCTGCAGCCGGGGGCGCGCGTACTCGATATCGGCACCGGTACTGGGATTCTGGCCATCGCCGCGGCTAGGCTGGGCGCCGGCGCCATCGTCGCCTTCGATGTCGATCCCGTGGCCGCCGAGACCGCCCGGCGCAACGCCGCCGCCAACGGCGTGCACACCGGCCTGGAGATTTTCGCCGGCGAACTCGCCGATCTGCCGCCGCTGCCCTTCGATCTCGTCCTCGCAACATCCAGCGCAACGTCATCGTCGGGATGCTGCCGGTACTGCGGCAGCGTTTCTCCTCCGGGACGGATTTCATCTTTTCCGGGATCCTGCGCGAGGAAGAAACGTTTTTCCGCGATGCCCTCACCACGCACCATTTTGCCTGCATCGAGATGCAATACGATGAAGAGTGGCTCGGGTGCCTGGCGCGCTGACCGGCCGCGGGTCCCTCATCTTTTTTTTCTTTCCCTTCAAAACGAAAAACGTGATCTGGCGCAACTTTTTTACGGGGTTGGTGGCGTTACATTAAGGCCATTCAACCGCGCAGATGCCGATTATCTCCCGCCCCTTTTCTATCTCCGGGAAATGGAAAGGCTTGTTTGTCGTGTTATAGCAGTACGTCCGGAACAGGACGATGGATGGGATCATTAATGAAGGAATGACAAGATGAAAACAAGGTTACGAATGATTTTCGCCGCAACTCTGCTGCTGGGCTGCGCCATCACGCTGATCCAGGCGGCGGAAAAACCGCAGGAAGCCGCTCTGGCTCTGAGAACGGCGCAGACGCTGCAGGAAGTTCAGGCCGCGGGAACGGCGATGGCCAGGGCCGAGGGCGCTTTCGCCCGGGTCATGGAACGCGGTCTGAAGGAAGCGGTTGTTCAGCATCAGATGATGACGCGTATGCAGGCGGTGAAGCAGCCGGAAATCCTGATTCCGAAATTCATGCAAGCCTGGCGAGCCTCCACCCGACCGAACCGCCGTCCGGCTGCATTGGCCAAAAGCTCGGACGTTGCCGCAACCACCGGGATTTCCGGCAAGGTGACCCTCGAGGGGGAGATCCCCGAATATCCCGTCAGTGTGGTCGCCTTTGATCTCTATGGCTATTATCGCGGCGATGCCAGCATTGATGGCAATGAAGGAACGTATACCATCCGCGACCTGCCCGCCGGCGACTATTATGTGCTGACGGCGAGCGACGCCTACGTCGACGAGATCTATAACGATCAGATCCTGCGCCTCGATGCGCGTGATACCTGGCGCCAGGCGGAGAAAGTCAAGGTGATCGATGGGCAGATCACAGCGGCGATCGATTTCGATCTGCGCAGCGGCGCCGAGATCACCGGTACCGTCTCCCGGGATGACGGTTCTCCGGTGCAGGGCCTGACCCTCTCCTTTATTTTCACGGCCAAGGGATCACCCACGCCCCTCTATTCGGTGGAAAAATCCACCGATGACGGCTGGTACAGCATTCATGTCCCCCTTGTGGGCGAATTCAAGCTCTCCGTGGAAGCAGCCGAGAGCGGCGACATGCAGACCTGGTACCCCAACCACGCCACCTGGGAGGTGGGTGAGACGGTCACCATCTCCGCGTATGATGCCCAGCTGAGCGAAGTGAACTTTTCTCTGGCCCCCTATCCGCCGGGGAGCAAACCCGGCACCATTTCCGGTACCTACCGCTGGAGTGACACCGCCCAACTGATCAGCATCGCCACCGCTTTTCTCTTCGATGCCCGCGACTCTTCGCTGGTCGATTTCACATTCGGCTTGCTCGGTTCCTATACCTTCTCGAGTGTGCCGGCCGGAGAGTATATCCTCTACCTTGATGACCAGCTTGGCAATATGATTGGCGGGGTTAATTACCTCGGGCAATACTACTCGGGCGCAAACACCCCGGGGGAGGCGAAAAAGATCGTCCTGCATGAGGGTGAGGATCTGGTTCTCGAGGATTTCGTCCTCGAACCGGGCGGTCAGCTTTCCGGCACTATCAAGTCATCGGAGGGCAAGAGCCTTAATGGCGTCTGGGTCCTGGCGATCGACGCCACCCTGATGGATCTGGAGCTCAAGCCCTGGTTGAGCAACCTGCATCTCTTCATCGGTCAGGCGGATGCCGCTGGTGCTTATCGGATCGCTGGCCTGCCAAGCGGCCGCTATGTCGTGCGCACCTTATCGGACACCCTGATCAATCAGAACCTCCTCGACCTGATCAAGATCACCTCAGGCGCCCACGCCGGCGAGGTGGTTGATGCTTGGTATGGCGGATCGGCCAATCTCTTCAGCCCGGGCACAGCGACACCGGTGGAGGTGGTCGCGCCGCGGGAGACCAAAAATATCAATTTTGTCCTCGAAAAGGGGAAATGGATCCGCGGCCGGGTGTCGGATTCGGGCACGGATGTCGGCAAGAGTTTTTATCGCCTTTTCGCCCTGCAGGACTCCTCTGCGCTGCCCTACCTCTCTCTTGGCATGTTGATTCACAATAATCAGATGGACAGCGCCGGACACTACCGGCTCGGCCCGCTGCCTTCCGGTCGGTATAAAATCTTGGCCCTGGCGCCCTTTTCCGGATTCAACAACTACCTCAGCGAGATGTACGGCGGGGCGCGCGATTTCAACAACGCGGCGGTGGTCACAGTCGGCAGCTCGGATGTGAACGGCATCGATTTCAAGGTGGAGCGCGGCGGGACGATTCAGGGGTATATCGATCTGCCGCAGGAGGGAGGCGGAACGATTCGTGCCGGAGCGGATATCCTGGACGGATTTCCGGTGATTGTCTATGAGGCGGCAAGCGGCCAACTGGCGAGCATGGATTTTGTCCAGTTCAATGGCGGCTATCGCGTTGACCATCTCCTGCCCGGCACCTACAAGATCCTGGCCCTGCCGGCCGTCGCCCCCTATGCCGCAACCTGGTATGGCGGAGGCGGCACCTTCGCCGCCGCGGGCGGCTCGGTGACCATCGGCTATGGCGAGACCGTGCAGTGCGATATCACGCTCGAAAAGGGAAGCGGCGCCATCGCCGGGAATCTGCGCGATTTCGACACCACGCTGCCGCTGTCGCGGGCCATGGTGATCGCCTATGATGCGACCGGCCACCCGGTAGGATTGAGCATGAGCGACATGGATCTCGCAACAGGAGCCATCATCAGCCAGACGGGCCAGTTCACCATCTCTGGCCTGCGGCCCGGTGCCTATTATTTGCGCACTTATGCGATCAGCTCCATCCTTGGATTGGCTGACCAGCTGCTCGGATTCTACAATACCCTGGCGCCCGGCGACGGTTCGGAGATCGATTACATGGGCCTGCTTTTCGGCAGCGGTCTGGGCGATCTGACCCGTCTTTTCGATTTGCGGATGGCGGTTTATGCGGATCAATGGTATACTGCGGCGCCGGCCAAGCTCGTGTTCGATGTCAACGCCTTTGCCTTACAGCTGCTCGCCTATGGCGTGCCTAGTGGCTATGACAATGCCCTGTTACCCATCTACCTGCCCATGCCGCTTGCGGAAACGATACCGGCCGCAGCGATGCCGGTCACAGTGGCCGATGGATCGACCAGTTCGGGCATCGAGTTCAAACTGATTGAGGGCTCTCTCGAGGACGTGATGGTCAATGTGGAGATCAAACCGGCCGCGCTGCCGGAGCGCTTCGCAGTCCATCCAAATTATCCCAATCCCTTCAATCCCTCGACGACCCTGACCTTCGACCTCCCAGTCTCGGGCAAGGTGGAGGTGGTCATCTACGACGGGATCGGGCGGCAGGTGCGGGTGCTGCAGGATGGAATTTTGCAGGCCGGCCAGCACGGGCTGCAGTGGGATGGCCGCAGCGATCGCGGCGAGATGGCCCCATCGGGCCTCTACTTCGCCCGTTTCAGAACCGGAGCGACCCATCGTACCATCAAGATGGTGATGCTCAAGTAGAAATTCCCCCAGCTCGCTCCCACCCGGTTACCGGGTGGGAGCGAGTGCGCGGGAGCTCGCCCCGCCCGGGATCTCGTAACCGCGCGGCATCTCGTCCCCACCCTGGATCTCGTCCCCATCCACGATCTCGTCCTCATCCGGAATCACGCACCTGGCCGGAATCTCCCACCAGCCCGTTGAGTGGGCGCGCTTCTCAGTCGACGCATTTTAGCCCCGCCAGCCGGTCCTGCAACCGGTCATCCTGTTTTCTCCTTGATTTTTACCCGGAGTTTGGCTAGAATATCCAAAGAAGGTGATCTCACTTTTTGTTGGGAGGCTTTATGATGGATAGGCTGCGCACACTCATCTGTGTTATTTGCGTGCTGTCAGTAGAGCTGCTGGTTGCTGCAGCTGCGCAAGGTTCAGGCGGGCAGCCGATTGCCACCTTCTCCATCGTCGCGCGGGATTCGCTCAGCGGCGAGTGCGGCGTGGCGGTCGCTTCACGCTTTTTCGCGGTCGGGAGTGTGGTGCCGTGGGCCCGCGCCGGCGCAGGAGCGGTGGCGACGCAGTCCTTTTGCAACACCACCTTCGGCTGGCGAGGGCTGGATCTGATGCAGCAGGGATTAACGCCGCAGGAAGCTCTTACGGTGTTACTGCGCGGGGATAGCGATCCCGAACACCGGCAAGTGGGCATGGTCGCAGCAGATGGTCAGTCGGTCACCTACACCGGCAAGGCGTGCATCCCCTGGGCAGGCGGACGCAGCGGCCGCAACTATGCCCTGCAAGGCAACATCCTCACCGGTGAGCAGGTGGTGATCGATATGGAGCGCGTTTTTCTGACAACATCAGGCACGCTGGCGGACCGTCTCTATGCGGCGCTGAAGGCGGGAGATGCTGCGGGCGGAGATTCGCGTGGCCGGCAGTCGGCAGCGCTGCTGGTCGTCAAGGAGGGCGCCGGCTATGGCGGCTTCACCGATCGCGCCATCGACATTCGCGTCGATGACCATCCCGAGCCTTTCCTCGAACTGAAACGGCTGCTCGATTATGCCCAGATGAACTATGCCTGGAACGAGGGCTGGACGCTCTTTACCAAAAAACAGTTCGCAGCCGCCCTGCCCAAGATCGAACACGCGGCACTCCTGGCGCCACAGAATCCCGAGCTGCTCTATGACCTGGCGGTGATCCGCCTCGCCGGCGGGCGGCGAGAAGAATCCCTTGCGGCGCTGCGTCAAGCCGTTACTCTTAACGAAAAGCTTAAGAAACAGGCGTCGCAGGACGCCGATCTGACCTTATTGCGGACGGATCCCCGTTTCCAGCAACTGGTCAAGTAGCCTGAGTGGGCGCGAGCGTTGCACGGTGCGAGAGTTCACTGGCGCGAGAGCAGTGGTGGGCGCCGGTGCTAAAGTACCGGCGCACTCTCCCCGGTCATCTCCACCCGTGCCTGCAGCACCACCGTGCCGGGATTGTCGGCATGGCCCGAAAATCCCGGCTGCTTGCCGCCGATGCTCAGCGTAAACCAGCCTGGTTCAACCACCCGCTTGCCCTTGCTGTCGATCAGGCTGAAGGGGCGTGGGGTCAGCAAAAACGAGATGACCCGGCTCTCACCCGGCTGCAAGTGCACCCGCCGGAAGCCCGCCAATGTGCGAATCGCCACCGGGACCGAAGCCTGCTCGTCGCGCACATAGAGCTGCACCACTTCATCCCCCTCTCGCGCGCCGGTGTTTTTGACCGTCACTTGCACGCTCATGCCCTCCCCCGCACGCGCCTTCTTCGGCACCCTGAAATCACTATAGTCGAAGGTGGTATAGGATAGTCCGTGGCCGAAGGGGTAGAGCGGCTCGCCGGCGAAATAGCGGTAGGTACGCCCGGCCATGGTATATTCGGTAAACGGCGGCAGCTGGTCGGCGGAGCGGTAGACCGTGACCGGCAGACGGCCGCCGGGATTGTAATCCCCGAAAAGCGCATCCGCGATGGCGGTGCCAGCGCGCTGCCCGGGATACCAGGCTTCGAGAATGGCCGGAATGTTCTGGTCGGCCCAGTTTACGGCCAGGGCGCTGCCGTTGAGCAGCAGCACCACCACCGGCTTGCCAAGAGCGGCGATCTCCTCCATCAGTTCCTGCTGGGGTTTGGGCAGATCCAAGCTGGTGCGGTCGCCACCGTAGAATCCCGGCACCTGTATGCTCATCTCTTCCCCCTCCAGCCGCGGTGAGATTCCGAGACATAGGAGCACGGCGTCAGCCTTGCGGGCGGTCTCCAGGGCTTCCTTACGCTGATCGGTCCCGGGAAGCTGCCAGACGAGCCGAGCGATGGCACTCCAGCGGTTCTGGAAATATTCCACCCTCAGGCGGTAGTCGCGGCCGGCCTTGAGATCGATGGGCGCCGTCCGGGTGCTGAGGCTGTGGCGCGTCCAGTCTTCCACAACCAGCTTGCCATCGATGTAGAGTCGGAAGCCGTCGTCGCTGCTCACGCCGAGCTGATAGGTCCCGGTACGAGGCGGCCGCAGCAAGCCGCTCCAGCGCACCGAAAACTCGTCCTTGGGCATTCCCGGACCCGGCGCCTTCTGCTCCCACGAAAAGTCGAGAGCCGGATCGTCGCGGATCAGGGCCGGCTGGCCCTGGAGGTTCATGTTGGCGAAATAGGCCCCCTGAAGGCCGTTGCGGCGGCCCTTCCCGGGCAGGAACAGCGCTGCGGCCGGGACGGTTTCAACCGCGGTCATGCCTTCGGCCAGGACGCACCCCGGGGCATAGAGGACCTCTGTCTGCGCCCCGAGCTTGTCGCGGATCCCCTGAAGCGGTGTGACCGGATGCGAGGGCGTGCCGTTATAGTTGCCGAGGAGGAGTTCGACATTGTCGGCGTTGGGGCCGATGACAGCGATCTTGTTCAGGGTTTTCGGCCACGGCAGGGCGTTGTGGTCGTTTTTGAGCAGCACCAGCGAGGCGCGGGCGGCCTCGAGCGCCAGCTGATCGTGCTCCGGCCGGTC
>Ga0116185_1002829_pt1 | contig 15660 bp, 15 predicted proteins | sample AD_JPNNA7_MetaG_FD_89754 | JGI IMG/M metagenome (GOLD analysis project Ga0116185, IMG submission 89754) | Active sludge microbial communities of municipal wastewater-treating anaerobic digesters from Japan - AD_JPNNA7_MetaG | ecosystem: Engineered > Bioreactor > Anaerobic > Digestate | place... | reverse complement strand
TTTTTCATTTTCAGGTCCTCCAGGGTTATGTCGGTTCAGGGGGTTTGATCTTCTTCTTGGTCTTTTCCTTTAGCCTTATGCCCTCTGCCTTGCGTCTTCCGTATATTGAAAAGAGCGTGCCAGCTTGAGGCACCCTGGAGGCGATAGGCTGTAACTTGCTGATCGAATAAGGAAAAACACCGATCGGTGTGGCGCCTTGCACAGTCGTGAAAGCCTGCGAAAACTCCTTTTTTTGAAAGAAACGTTCAAGCGGGGCTGAACGAAACGATCAAAGCAACTGGCGAAAGCAGAAGTCCTGCCCCGTGCCATCCCACCGCCGCATAGGAACATGTCCTATCCTTCCATCAGATACCCTCTTGCCTGCGCCGGTCCGTCATTCCTATCCGAGATTCAGACCCCCGCCGATTTTCAAATAACGGAAAACCTTTATATTGGGGTCAACGAAAGGGAACAGAGGCCATGATGATCAAGACCGAGAGGACAAGAAACGACAGGGTTTACACCGACCCCCGGATCAACATGCTGGGTGAGAGAGTCGAGCGGGTCTGGGAGGACCCCCTCCTGAACCCCCGGAAGACGTACCGGTGACAAGGGTCGAAAATACAGACGAGGAGATGCGACGATGAAAGAAAAAGCGAAAAACGTGAAGACCGGCAGGAAGTTTTGGACCGATCCGATGAGCTTCCCCGTGTACACCCCGAAGCGCGGCCGGTAGAGAAGGGACAGGGCGAGTTGAAACGGTCGGCCGGCATGAAGAAGATGGACAGAAGCGAAAAGGGAATCAAGGCATACAGGCGCGGCGGCATGTGGTATGACCCCATGTGCTTCCCGGAATTGGGGACGAAGGCCGACAGATAGAACCAATCACCAACCATTCAGGAGGGCAGCGAGATGAAGAAAACGACAAAAGAGATCAAGAAGGAAGAAGCTCTGGGGCGACCCGATGTGCGGTCCTATGGCAATCTGCAAGTGACGGAACGCAGCTCCCTGACGTTCGTCCATGGGCGGAGACGATGTCCCTGTCCGTGAACGAAAAAACCATTCTTCGGCAGATGACCTTCTCGTCCTTCGAATCCCTCGGGACAAGTCCGGTATTCGAGGGAGGGCAGGCTCACATAGAGATTCCCGGCTTGTTCTGAAACAGATAGCGGATCTTTTTCCCGTTCCAGCCTTCGGGTTGTCGCTCCCTGCGTGATGCCCCGATCTTGCCCATCGGCCTTTCCCAATAATACTGTTGCGGATTCCCGCACGTGGCCCCGCTCGCCTCCGCGCGGCCGGAGACAGGCCTGCGGAGGTTCTCGCCAGGGCACGCTCACCATAAACCAAGGGCCCGGCGCAAGGCCGAGCCCCTAGTTTATGGCTCCCCGTGTGTAACCCTTTTCATAACCGTTCTCTTTCTCCAGCAGTTAACCGAAAGCCTTCAATTTCAAGAGGTTATCAAAGATCAGGCCGTTCCGGCGTGCCGGAAGCGGCGTTGAATCATATTTCCCGTCTCTCTGGGGTTCCTTCACCCTATCAGCCGCGCCACAAAGAACTCATAGGCATAGTACCCTGAGTGCCGCCGGTGCATCTCGGGCTCCTGCCCGAGTTGATCCAACGCGGCCAGGGCTTCGTCGTCGGCTCTATATTTGCCGCGTAGCTCTTCGATGCGAGTCTCCATTGGAGTGTAGAAATCATCCGACCAGGCCTCGTCCGGCAGGGTGAAGTGGCCGATGAGCGAAAAGCCGCTGTTTTCGATTGCCGCCAGGACATCCGCAACCCGGCCCATAGTCGGATAGTCGGCCTCGAAGCTCGCTTTGACCTCGGGAGGCGGGTTCTCCTTGCGCCAGACCGCGTCGGTGAAGGCGAGGTAGCCTCCGGCGCGCAGCAGCCTGCGGCAGACACGCAGGGCTTTCTCGATGCCGATATTGTAGAGCGCCCCTTCGGACCAGACGAGGTCGAAGCTCGCAGGCGGCAGCCCGGGATCGGCCATGTCGCCGACTCTAGGCTGAATCCGCTCGGCCAGCCCTCGCAAAGCGACCGTTGCGCGCAGTCGCTCAATGTTCGGGGCATGGCTGTCCAGAGCCACGATGGAACCTGATGTGAGATCGGCGAGATGGAGAGTCTGCCCTCCGACGCCGCAGCCCAGATCGAGCATCGCTGGCGCGGGGGCAGATAGCGACAAAGAGCAAGTGCCCTCGCGGCGCACGCGCGGTTGCCCGGCCCCTGCCGGGGAAGCGACTCATAGAGCTCGAAAAAGATCGGCCAGAAACGCGGCGAGGGTTCGTTCATGTCATGCCTCTCCATCGGCGAGAGGCCGCAGCCCGAGGAACACCTCGTGTCCAGTGTCGCTGTACGAGCTGTGCTCGTAGGGGACTTTGAGGGGTTTGAATCCGACGGCCGAGATCAGCTCCAGCCACACGGTTCTCGGGAACAGACCCATGAAGTGACGGTCGTGGATGACCTTGGCGGCTCCGCTTTCGTCTCTCAAGAGGTACGCCATATCGGTCACATACATGTCGGTTTTTGAGTCGGGAACCCACCGCCATTCGAGGTAGCGCAACCCGCGCCCGTTCCCGTCGCTGCCGCCTGTCTCGGTGCCCGGCTCGAATGCATCCACAACGAAATCCGGCTGAAACATCGCGACCCCGCCGGGGCCGGTATGTGCGAAGGCCGTGGCAATGGCGCTGGCAAGATCGCTAAGCGATGTCATGTAGCTGATCTCGTCGTGCACGAGGACGCAATCAAAGACGCACCCTAGCCGGACCGAGTGCATGTCGCCCTGAACATGCTCGCACTCCGAATTTATCCAGCCTCACCAAGCTCCAGTCAGGGGTGACGGGATGCGTCGGATCGTTGCTAGCTTTCATATCGGCATTTAGCCAACTCCGCAAAGTATAAATCGACATCGGTCCGGCACAAAAGAACTTGACATATTTCTCTTATCGCATGATATGTCATATGACATAACAATACCTTTTAGATTTCATGGGGTGAAGCTTGAGTGCCAAGGCTGATATACCAAGGTTAGTCAGGGAGCTTCGTACGCGAACAGGTCTCTCCCAAGAAAAATTCGCCGCCAAGTTGGGGGTTACCTTTCCAACTATCAACAGGTGGGAAAATGGTCGCTCTAATCCATCTCCGCTGGCCATGCAGAGAATAGAGGACCTACTTCATCGGATGGGAAAAGATGGAAAGATCCTTCTAAAAGAATACTTCCCGGACCGGCTTAAAGAGCTTTACAGATGATGTTTCTTGTAATCCTGACGGGCTGACTTCGAAACGGAACCATTTACCTGTCAATGCTATTGAACACCTCCTCTATATCCAACAGAAAGGGGGTAAACCATGAAAGATGAACCATTATTATCGATACGCCTCGAAGGGCAAGCCATCGGTGAGGGACGAATTGGGGTTTCTCATCTACTTCGTTTGCTCACACAGTTGAACAAAATCCTTCTCCGAAGCGGTCAGGTTTTGCGAGGAGAAGCATTCAGCCTGCGGAAAGGCCCGAAAGAAAAGCAAATTAAAGATGTTATTGCCCTCGAATTGGTCAAACTCGCACACGGAAGTCCGGCAGTTGTGCTCAGTTTTGATCGTCAGCATGCAGACAAATACTTGCCCGGTCTGGATCCCGGCATTGAAGTGCTGGAAAAAGCCATTATCGGGCTGGAAGATGTTCAGAAACTCGATCAGGAATTACCTGCTGGTTATGATACTGGTGTTCTCATGGCTTGGCGTGACATGGGCATCCTCTTCGATAAAGGCGTCGACACAATTCTATTTAGTCTAAATCACCGTCCACAAACAAGAACCACCAGTTTTACACGCCCAGTTTATGAATCTATACAGCAGCGAATCCAAGGGCCGCATATTAATATTCGCACCATAGAGGGGCGTCTGCTTATGGCGGACTTCAAGGAACACGGCACTCGTTGTCGTGTACATCCGGCCATCGGCGAACCCATACTTTGTCTTTTCGATGAAGAGCAGAAGGATGAAGTTCTCGAGAATATCCTTCATTATGTCCGCATTATTGGTGAAGCAAGGGAAGACCCTCTTACAAACAAGATCAACAGCGTAAGAATACACGACATCCAGCGGCTCGAAGACCGCGAAGACGAGCGAACGGACCTTATTCCGCAAGGTGCACCTTTACCCATGGATTTCTGGCGCTCATTGTCTTTGGATGAACTGGCCGAATCCCAAGGCGTGAAACCCTTGAGCGAGATAAATGTGCTTTTTGGAACGTGGCCTGGAGATGATCAAGATGGATTTGAAGACGACATCCTGGCTTTACGTCAATCGAGCCTTGCCGGAGGGGATAATAGATGATGACCCCTACCAAACTGATTGTTGATACAAATGTCGTGTCCTATCTCATGAGGGGTGGGGCCTTGGCCAATCTTTATGCCCCTCATCTGCAAGGAAAACTGATTGCCGTCACGTTCATCACGGTGGGGGAAATGTATTACGGCGCCGAGAAGAAACACTGGGGAGAGCAAAAACGAAAACAACTTGAGACAACCCTTCGTAACTTCGTTGTTATTCCTTATGATCATGAGATTGCAAGATGTTATGGACGGCTTGTGGCCGAACGTGAACACCAAGGAAGACCAATTTCCTGTGCTGATGCCTGGATTGCGGCGTGTGCCGTTCGCCATGCAGCTCCTCTCGTGACACACAATGCGGATGATTTCGAGAAAATAACGGATTTACAGCTAGTTACTGAAAAGGCTGCGCCACAGCCGGGGGCATGATGCTGAAGAACAACATCGCCACCACGACCATCACGATGATGGCGATTATCATTATCTTGTGCAACGCATCGTTGCACTTTTTTCGGGTAACGCCATGAAAAATGAATCGGCGCCCCCGCCCTTCCAAGTGCCAGCGGACTACGTGGAACTGATCCGCACCCTGAAGGACAGAGTCCGGGAAGCACGCTCCCAGGCAGTGCTTTCAGTAAACCGTCAAATGGTTCTTCTTTACTGGACGATTGGCCAACACATCCTGGCATCACAGAAACACCATGGATGGGGAGCCGCGATCGTCGATTCGGTGGCCGCGGATCTCCAGCACGAATTTCCAGAGATAAAAGGGTTCGCCCGCCGGAACGTCATGTATATGAGAGCCCTTGCCGAGGCGTACCCTACCTACGATTTTGTGCAACGGGCCGTTGCACAAATCCCTTGGGGACAGAACTGCACGATCCTAGACAAAGTAAAGGATTCGAAACGCCGGCAATGGTATGTCCTGAAGACCATTGAGAATGGGTGGTCCCGCCCCGTGCTCGCGGCCCAGATCGATACGGATCTTCATGGGCGCCAGGCTGTTCCGGCAGGGAAAACCACGAATTTCTCCGTCGCCCTCTCTTCTCCCCAGTCCGAACTCGCCCTAGAGACGATCAAGGATCCCTATGTGCTCGATTTTCTGATGCTTAGAGAAGACGCAAAGGAAAGAGAGCTCGAAGATGCACTGATACAGAATATCACCAGATTTCTCTTAGAACTTGGCGTCGGATTCGCCTATATGGGACGGCAGTACAAGCTTGAAGTGGGCGGCCAGGATTATTTCCTCGACTTGCTCTTCTATCATCACCGGTTGCGCTGCCTCGTAGTCATCGAACTCAAGATGGACGAATTCAAACCGGAATACGCCGGAAAAATGAATTTCTATCTGAACGCGCTAGATGACCTTGTGAAACTGCCTGAAGACCGGCCAAGCATTGGCATCATCCTCTGCAAGGAACGGAACGGGGTTGTCGCCGAGTATGCCCTAAAAAGACTGGAGAAACCAATTGGGGTGGCTGAATACAGATTGACGAAAACGCTTCCGGCAGACCTCCGCAAGGACCTTCCTACTGCAAAAGCCCTCGAGGTAGCTGTCGTCGACAAGCTGAGCATTGAATCTTCGAATAGCAAATTACAAGTTTCAGGACCAGGCGAGGGAAAGACCAAAGTACTCGACGGAGATAAGGCCGGCAAACCCGGTAGAAAGAAAAATAAAAGATAAGCCGAGTACGGCAAATCCTGATATGGATTCGTAAATAACTGCAGAATGCCGATTCGGACGCATCAAAACAGGGGAGAGGGTATCATGCAGTCTTTACAGGATCTCTGCAAGCCGCGGGCATCCGTTTTCGACCGGGCCCGTCTGGACACCGTCTATAATCTCGACGACCTGCCGACAATCCAACCTGATGAATTCTTTTCAGAAAACTTCGTGACGGAGGGCATGAAGATCCTTCTTACGGAGGCCTTCAACCGCCTGGAAGGCAAAACTTCCGGTGCTTCCGGAACTTTTCTTTTGAGCCAGTCCATGGGCGGCGGGAAAACGCACAATCTCATTGCCTTGGGGCTGCTGGCCAAATACCCGAAGTACCGCAAAAAGGTCATGGCCGACTTCTACAAGCCGGGCGATATGGGTGCCCTGACGGTTGTTGCCTTCAGCGGCCGGAAGACCGGTACACCTTATGGAATATGGGGTGAGATTGCCCAGCAGCTCAATCGAAAGTCCGTCTTTAATTCATGCTACAGCCCCCTTCGCCCGCCGGAGCCCGACGAATGGATTGAGCTTCTGAGGGGTGAGCCGGTCCTCATCCTTCTTGACGAGCTGCCACCCTATTTCGAGGCGGCACGGGCCGTACCCATCGGGGACACCTATCTGGACCGCCTTACGGAAATCGCGCTCGCCAACCTGCTCGTAGCCATCAACGGCAACAAGCTCCCCCGGTCCTGTGTCGTGATTACGGACCTCAGCGGCACAGCATATGCCGCCGGCGGGGCTGCTATCACCCAGGCCCTGCAGTCCCTCAGCGACCTCGATCAGGAAGTGAACCGGAACGTCGTCCGGATTGACCCTGTCAAAATCAACACCAACGAGATTTATCACATCTTGAGCACACGACTTTTTGAAAAAGTTCCCCCTGCGGCCGAGATTGCGAAGGTAGCCGACGCCTACGGCGCCGTATTGGATGAGGCCAAGAAAATGGGCTTTTCCGAAGTATCCCCAGATCAACTCAAGGCGGATATCCGGAATGCCTATCCGTTTCACCCGGCGCTTCGCGATCTTTATGCCCGTTTCAAGGAAAATAGAGGCTTTCAGCAGACCCGCGCCTTGATCCGGATCATGCGGATCATTGTATCCCACCTGTGGAATTCGGGTGCGGCGGCAAAGAAGGGACTCGTAGGCCCTCAGGACTTTGATCTTCTGGATGCGTCCATGCTGGGAGAGATCCGGCAGATTAACCCCGGGCTGGAGGCTGCCATCGCCCACGACATCGCCGCGGAGGGTGGAAGTGCCCTTGCACAGCAACTGGACGGTGGCGACGGAACGGATTCGCAGGACACTGCCCGATTAATCTTTCTGTCATCTCTTTCTACTGCGACCAATCCCGTCTTGGGACTGAGCCGCTCGGAGATCCTCGGATACCTCGCCGAGCCGGGCAGGGATGTTGTGAAACTTCGAGGGGTCCTTGATCGTCTCCAGACCGACGCATGGTATCTTCATCTCTCGCGGGACGGCCGGCTCTTCTTCAAGAATGTCGAAAACCTCAAGGCAAAAGTGGCCACCTACGCCCGCAACAAGCTTCGCGAGCAAAGGGAGAAGGAACTTCGCGATCGGCTAAACGAAATGTTCAAGATTACAACCAGGGCAGCCTATCAGAAGATCTTGGCCCTCCCCACTCCAGATCAAATCCAGCTTCAACAGGACACGGTGGCGCTCGTCGTTTTCCGTCCTGCGGATGATTCCTTCCGGGCTATCGAAGAATACTACAAGCATCAACAGTACAAAAATCGCGTCTGCTTCCTCACAGGCGCTGCCAAACCCTACGAAACGGTTCTTGAGAGGGCCGCAGAGTTGAGTGCGATCCGTACCATCATCGGCGAAATGGACCGCGAGGGCATAAGGGAAAGCGATCCCCAGTATGTCGAAGCGACGGAGATCCGGACGAAACTCGAGGGGCGTTTTTACCAGGCCTGCCGCGAGACGTTTACCATACTCTACTATCCATCGAAGGGTGGGCTCGTGCAGGTGGACTTGGATCCCAAATACGTTGCCAACGAATACAAGGGCGAAGAACAGGTTCTGAGGGCCCTGATGGAGTGTTACAAATACACGGCGGATATCACCCCCGACGGAAACTTCCGGGGGCGAGTCGAAAGCAAGCTGTGGCCTGAAGAAGCAAAAGAAGTACCCTGGAACTCGATCCGACAACGGGCGGCAACCGATCCATCCTGGCTATGGCATCATCCGGATGCACTCGCGAATCTGAAAACCGAACTCGTCAAGCGGGACGTCTGGCGGGAGATGATGGGTTTCATCACGCGGGGCCCCTTCGAGAAACCGGCTACATCGGTCCGGGTGGATGTGCTGAGTCGCGACGACCAGACCGGACAGGCCACTCTGCGCATTCGTCCGCTCAACGGAGATACGGTATACATGGAGACGAAGGGAGTCGCAACCGTCTCTTCGAAAAAGATAGAGGAATACGACATCAAAACGACAGAGTTGAAGCTCTCCTTCCTCTGCGTCGATTCGAAGGGCGAGCACGCTACCGGTGAAGCGGTCATGTGGACCAATTCGCTCTCCTTAAAGCATCGCTTCTTCCAGAAGGGTGCAAAGAGGATGTGCGAGCTCAAAGCAGTACCGGCAGGCCGGATCCGTTATACAACTGACGGCTCCGGGGTGGAGACAAAAGGAATCGCCTATGAAAAGCCATTTGAGATTCCGGCCGATTGCCGGGTGATCCTTGTCGTGGCGGAGGAGACCGGCATCCCTCCGCAGAAAGCATCGATACCGGCCCCACAAGGCCAGGTTGATGTCGCCCCGACAATCGACCGCAGCAAGGCAGCCGTCTGGCGGTGCAACCTGAAGAAAGACTCGACGGGTGAGACCTACCGGCTCCTCGAGACGGCAAAAAAACACGGCGCCGAACTGGGTGGCGTCCGGCTGATTATCGCTAGAGAAGGCCGCTGGATAGAGCTCAACTCACCGGACGATGCTTACCACGCAGTTCAGCACTTTGAACACGGGGCAGATCTCCTCAAGGAATTCATCCCCGAAGGAGCAATCAGCATCGATGTGGGCACTCTGAAGTTCGACTCCGGCCAGCTGCTCCTCGAAATGGTTGCCGATCTTAAAACCGAGCTAAAGGAAGGGGACGTCCGACAGTGATGGTCCGCAGGAAGAAGCAATTCATCGGGTTCGGCTTCGACCCATCCGAATCCTATCACCATTTCGCCGTTACGATCCCCGAAAACGGCGGGGGACCCGTAATTATCGAAGAATGTTTCGATTGGAACCAGGGCGAGGCCGTTTCTTCGACGAAGCCTCCTGCAGTAAAAATCCGCCTTGACCGCTACCGCTGGGATAGAATCGCCGAGGTCGCGCGGGAACAATTCAATAAGCGGATTCGGGCTGCCGGGCACCGTTCAGTTTCCTGGAGTGAGGGCCAACCCAGCATCCTCACGCCTCACTTCGGTAAGGAATTGACCCTTCTGGCCTGGTCGACGGAGGACATGGATGATTCGCTTCTGCCCAATATCATCTCCAACTGGCTTGGCTTGGAGCCTGAAGAGCGTTGGTGGCTTTATACGACCGTCAATGCGACTTTCACGAAAGCGGAAATTGGAAAAGATCGTGGCTGGCGCAAGGCAATCCGTATAGCCTTCTCGGAAAATCCCGTACCGGAAATGCCGGCGGAGCGTTTTATCGAGGAGCCGGAGCCCATACGCCTGCCGCAAAAAGACGAAGAGCCTATCAAAACCGTCGCAGTTCCAACGGCACCAAGGAAGAAAAAGCGCCTAGCATCAAAAAAGAACTCCCAAATAAATCTCTTTGAGGAATAGCAGGGACCCGGCATGCAGGATTTGACCTTCATCGAGACCCAGTTTCCCGTCAGCAAGGTTTCAAAGGAAAGCTACAAAGAGAGGAAGGCAAACAACAGCCAGACGCTCACCGGCCTTGGAAAGTGGTGGGGTAGAAAGCCTCTTGTTCTCGTCCGCGCGGCCCTGCTCGGTCTCCTCCTGCCTGCAGGGGAAGATCCTAAGAAGGACAGGGAGATTTTCCTGAAGCTTATGACGATGGACGACGAGGGTCTCTGGCGCCGGCGACGGGGAAACATTCCCGCCGCCAAGGTCTATGAATATGCTACTGCCACAGAGCGAGAATTCTATTTCACGCTGAAAAATGGAAAATGGCAGTGGAAACGGACAGCTAGTGGCGAGGAGCGCGAGCACATGCAGAGGCGCGCCTTCAACCGAATGGGATACGACGACCGGCTCGCATACTGCCTCCGTCCAGAAGAGATCGAGGGCCCCTCAGAGGAAGCCTGGAAGGCGATCAATGCCCACCTGAATACATCGGCAGAGACTTTTCAAGAGCTGGTCCGTGAACTGGGGAAGCGCCGTTTCGGCCATCCGCCGCGGGTGGGTGATGCATTCTGCGGAGGGGGGAGCGTGCCATTCGAGGCAGCCGTCATGGGCTGCGATGTCTATGGTTCAGATCTCAATCCAGTCGGCACACTGCTTACCTGGTCTGCCATCCATCTCATCGGGGGTGGGAGTGGCACGGCCGAAGAAATCCTGAAAATTCAGAAAAAGGTTTACGAGGCTGTCGGACGACAGATCGAAAAGTGGGGCATCGAGCGGAATGACGAAGGCTGGCGCGACGAAACCTCCGGGAAGACCATCGGGAAAGGCTGGAATGCCGATTATTATCTTTACTGCGTCGAGGCTGTCGACCCGGCTACTGGCTGGCGGGTACCTCTCGCACCTTCATGGATCATCGGCCATAAGACCCGTACCGTTGCCCGCTTGATCCCCGATAAAAAGACAAAGTCCTTCCGGATTGATATCATCCAAAATGTGTCGCTGGAAGAGATGGAAGAAGCGAAACAAGCAACTGCATCAACGAATGGAATCTTTTGCCCAGTCGATCGAGACGGAAACCTGATCCCACCTCATCTTCGGACGGCAACACCAATTGGAGAAATCCGAGGTCGCGAAGGTTTACGCCTTTGGGATGACGGTGATGTTGTCCCAAGACAATCCGATGCTTTTCAAGAGCGTCTCTACTGTATTCGCTGGGTGGACCCGGAAACAGGCAATAAGTATTATCGCGCGCCGACCGAGGCAGATATTGAAAGAGAAGATAAGGTCAATCGCCTGCTCAAGAAGAGATTCCATGAATGGCAGGAAAAGGGTTACATTCCCCACCGAAGGATCGAGCCGGGAGACAAAACAGATGAGCCTATACGGACCCGTGGCTGGACCCACTGGCATCACCTCTACAATCCCCGGCAATTGCTGATGATCGGCCTGTTTCAGAAAATAAGCGATGAGATCGCGACATCTCCGCAGGACCGTGTGGTTCTACTTTTGGGGATCGGGCGCTTGGCGGACTGGTGCTCACGATTATCGAGATGGGACTCGAGTGCCGCAAACGAAAAAGGCGCACAAGCATACTTCAATCAGGCATTGAACCCTTTGGCTAATTACGCAACAAGGGGATTTGGTGCTTTGAAAACCTCTTGGCATTTCAGCGTGCCTGAGAGAAGTATCTCTAGCAATTCGGAAATACTTCCCTTAGATGCAAGGATAACGAATTATTCCGCTGACCTCTGGGTCACGGACCCGCCTTACGCCGATGCCGTCAACTACGAGGAACTCTCGGAGCTATTCCTCGCCTGGTACGAGAAGCGCCTGCCCGTCCTTTTCCCTGAATGGTACACCGACAGCAAGCGGGCGCTTGCCGTAAAGGGGGCCGACGAAAACTTCCGGGTGGCCATGGTGGAGTGTTACAAAAAGCTGGCGGAAAAAATGCCGGACAATGGCTTTCAACTGGTCATGTTCACCCACCAGGATGTGGATGTGTGGTCCGATCTGGCCCTTATTCTCTGGGCGGCGGGGCTTCGGGTTACGGCTGCATGGACCATCGCCACCGAAACAGATACCTCATTCCGAACGGGAAAGTACGTTCAGGGGACAGTTCTCCTCGTGCTCCGCAAACGCAGGGATTCCCTCCGAGGTGACCGGGCCGACATCTGGCCAGAAGTCCAAAACGAGGTCAGGCGCCAGCTTGCCGCCATGCTGGAGCTTGATGACAAAGAAGACCCGAATTTCGGCGATGCAGATTATCAGCTAGCCGCCTACGCTGCAGCCCTCCGGGTCGTGACGGCCTATGGTGCTATCGAAGATATCGACGTCGAAAGGGAACTGCGAAGGACTCGGAGGCCGGGTGAGACATCACCGTTGTCGGATATGATCCGAAGCGCGGTCCGGATCGCATCCGATTTTCTCGTACCCGATGGATTGGACAAGACTATTTGGAGACAGCTGGCGCCGGAAGAGCGCTTCTATATTAAAGGAGTTGAGATCGAGGCCCACGGTGAATACCGAGACGGCGTCTATCAAGAATTCGCCAGGGGATTCGGCATTCGGGATTATCGGTGGCTTCTGGGAAGCGATGCTGCCAATCAGACCCGCCTCAAGACAGCCAGTGAGTTGAAAGGTCGCGACCTATCCGGTGAAGGGTTTGCAGGATCACTTCTCCGTCAGGTCCTCTTCGCCGTTTACAAGACGGCTGAGGAGGACGACCCGCAGCCGGGCCTTGACTATCTGAAGCAGGAGCTTCCGGGCTATTGGGATCAGCGGCGCACAGTTATTGCCTTGCTCGACTACCTGTCGAATAAGCCTTCAGGGTCCATGACGCACTGGAAAAAAGACACGGAGGCAGCCCACCTGCTACTCGGTACCGTAGAAGGGGATAGCCTATGATCCGTCGCTATTCCTCCCGGCGCAGCCCGCTGAAGGATTTTTTGACTGATCACCTGAATGGTGCCAGGCAGTATGACCGGATCGCCGGATTCTTTAGCTCCTCTCTTCTGGAAGTTGCCGGTGAGGCTTTGGAGAAAATGGGCGATCCAGGTGACGGAACCAGCGTCCGCGTAGTCTGCAACTCGTCCTTGAGCCCGCTCGATGTCCAGACTGCCCGAACAGCAAAATGGGGCATGCACCGTGAGTGGTGTGCCTCGCTTCCTGCCGATATTCCCGAGACCATGAAGCTCCGGCTTCAACGGTTGCACGACTTCCTCGCGAGCGGCCGCCTGAAGGTGAAGGTCCTCCCCGACAATGCTTTCGGCTTGATCCATGGTAAGGCCGGCGTCATCACCAGGAAGGATGGCTCCAAGGCATGCTTTATTGGAAGCGTCAATGAATCACGGACCGCGTGGGTGAATAATTACGAGATGGTCTGGCTGGATGAGAGCGCGGACGGCGTTCGATGGGTTCAGGAAGAGTTTGACGCCCTTTGGGCTTCACCTTATGCAGTGGATTTGGCCGAGGCTGTGGTGCAAGACGTCGCCCGGTTGATCGACCGCGTCGTTATGCCTACCGTTGGCGTGTGGAAGAAGGACGAAGCTGAACCTGCAGCGCCGGTTGTAGAACTCCCCGTTTATCGCCGTGAAAACGGCCTTTGGGCACATCAAAAATTCTTCATCAAATTGGCGTTCGAAGCCCACAAAAACGGCGGTGCACGGTATTTGCTGGCGGATCAGGTTGGTTTAGGAAAAACGATCCAGCTGGCGCTTGCAGCCAAGCTCATGGCCCTGTACGGCGACAATCCCGTCCTCATCCTTGTTCCGCGGCCTTTAATGATTCAATGGCAGGACGAACTTTGGAACCTCCTTGAACTACCATCGGCGCGCTGGAACGGCCGGCAGTGGATCGATGAACAAGGTATCATCTATCCCGAATCCGGCACACAGGGAATTCGAAAATGTCCGAGGCGTCTTGGTCTCGTCTCGACCGGCCTCATTATCCGTCGTTCGGAAGCGGCAGACATCCTCCAGGAGATGAGCTACGATTGCGTCATCTTGGATGAGGCCCACCGGGCCCGGCGCTCGAACCTGGGCCCATCCCACAAGGGGGAAAAGCCGGAGCCGAATAATCTTTTACGCTTTTTGACGAGCATAGCCCCGAAAACCAGAAGTCTGCTGCTTGCTACGGCGACACCGGTCCAACTCGATCCCATAGAGGCATGGGACCTCCTCAACGCGCTGAATGAGGGGAACAACAGCGTTCTAGGATCGTCTTACAGCCGCTGGCGCATGCGGGCTCAGGAAGGCCTCGATATCGTACTAAGACAGGCATCGCCTCCAGCAGAGCCGACGGATGCCTGGGAGTGGATGAGGGACCCGCTACCGCCCGCTAAGGAAGGCGTGGACTTCGAACTTCTCAGAAGAAACCTGAAAGTCGGGGCATCAGACCACTGGGCGGCGCCGGAAGTTTATTACGCCGTATCGGGGCCCGACAGGCAAAGGATCAACAAACTTTCTCGGCGCTTCTTCCAGGATCACAACCCTTTTCTCAGGCATATCGTCCGTCGAACCAGAGATTATCTGGAGAATACGATAGATCCCTGGACCAACGAACCCTACCTGCAGCGTATAGGGTTACGACTTTTCGGCGAAAGCGACAGGGAGGCGATTATTCTGCCGCCTTTCTTAAGCGATGCCTACGCGGCAGCGGAGGAATTCTGTTCGATCCTCGGCCGCAGGCCCGGTCTGAATTCCGGATTCATGAAAACGATTCTCTTGAGACGGGCGGGCAGCACCATTGAGGCAGGACGGCTCACGGCCCAGCAGATGCTGGGATCGAGGGCTGATGAAGATGAAGACGTGGACGACGATACGCCGGAAGTGACCTCCTCTATCTACCCATTGACGAAAGAAGAGCGGGATGCCCTGAACCGATATCTGCTGATATTGGAAGAAAATAGAGATGAAGACCCTAAGCTGCAACGAGTGGAATCTATTCTTTCCACCGGAGTTCCCGGCACGGAAGGCTGGCTTGCGCTGGGCTGTATCATCTTCAGCCAGTTCTACGATTCTGTTCTATGGCTTGGGCAACGCCTGTCGCGCCGCATGCCCGACGAGCAGATCGCCATCTACGCCAATACGGCGAAATCGGGTATTCTAGAAAAGGGAATATTCCGTCGCGTAAATCGTGACGAGATCAAAAAGAAGATCACTGGCGGCGAGTTGCGCCTGGTGATCGGGACGGATGCTGCATCGGAGGGGCTTAATCTGCAGCGTCTTGGATCGCTGATCAACCTGGACCTTCCCTGGAATCCGACCAGGCTGGAACAGCGAAAAGGAAGGATCCAGCGGATAGGGCAACTGCGGCCGGAGGTTCTGATTTACAATATGCGCTACAAGGGCTCCGTGGAGGACCGGGTCCACGAGCTCCTGTCGGAGCGACTCGAGAACATCCGGAATATGTTCGGCCAGATCCCTGACACCCTTGAGGACGTCTGGATTGCCGCGGCCTTACAAGACGAAGAGGAAGCCCGGCGTATCATTGATGCCGTACCGAAACGCCATCCCTTCGAAATGCGCTACGACCGCATTGAAAATGTCGATTGGGAAACCTGCAGCAAGGTGCTGGATTCCACGAGCCAACTGGAAGCATTGCAAAAAGGTTGGTAGCCCGTCTTGGAGCAAATATAGACCCACCAGGGCGAATCAACATGCTCCATAAGAAAGTTCCATTGGTCGGGAATGTCGATGTTCTTGCCAGACCGAGAGTGCCATAAACAAGGGCTCGGCGCAAGGCCGAGCCCCTTGTTTATGGCTCCCCGGACATGACTCGAACATGTGACCCGCTGGTTAACAGC
>Ga0116185_1002827_pt1 | contig 15667 bp, 9 predicted proteins | sample AD_JPNNA7_MetaG_FD_89754 | JGI IMG/M metagenome (GOLD analysis project Ga0116185, IMG submission 89754) | Active sludge microbial communities of municipal wastewater-treating anaerobic digesters from Japan - AD_JPNNA7_MetaG | ecosystem: Engineered > Bioreactor > Anaerobic > Digestate | place... | reverse complement strand
TACTTAGAAATAAAAAATCGGAAAGGGCTCTTTTATAAAAAATACGAGGTTTTCCACAAAATATTGTTTAAAAGTTAATGGATTATCAATTACATTTGTAGAATTATAATATAAATTTGACATTCATTAGTTTTATATATTATTTTTGTTAGATTGCATTATAATATATTGTTTTTATTAAGTATAACTTTTTTCATTTTTATTCGTATTAATAAAGTTTAAAATTAATATTTTATTCTTTTTTATAAAATTTCACTTATGAAGAAAATAATATTCACTTTTTTGTTGTGTTACTTCAGCGCTTTTATTTATGCACAATCTTATACTGCTAGCATCGAAGTAAATGGTACCCCTTCCGATTCCGCACAGCTTTGCGGATTAGACGATTATGTCTCATTAAGTGTTAATGTAACGGGTGGAGTTGCTCCTTATCAGTATGCATGGACCGGCGATGCAGGTCAGTTATCTTCTAATAATACACAGGTAACCATATTTACTTCCACTACATTAGGATCATTTAATGTTAAATGTACTATAACAGATAATTTGGGAGCCATTATCGTTGATTCTATTTTGGTAAATATTAATTCACTTCCCAATATATTTGTTCCACTAGATCAAAAGCTATGTTTAGGTGATTGTGTCGATTTAACTTGTTCTTCTACCAATGCGGATGGATTTATTTGGTATGAAGGAAATGTTGGTGGTACTATTATAGCAGATGGTCCGGGAACAACCCCTTTAACTGTAAGCGTTTGTCCTACGAATAATACAGATTATTGGGCATTATCATATAATGCTTTAACAGGATGTACCCGAACCAAAAAAGTAACAGTACGTATAGTTGATTTATCAGCAGTTGCAACTGCCAATCCAAACCCTACATGTAATGGGGAAACCACTCAGTTAACGGTAACTCCAACCGGGGGTGATGCACCTTATACTTATTCATGGAGTCCAAATACAGAAATAAGTAGTACTACCATAGCAAACCCTACCGCATGGCCTTCAAGTACAACTACCTATTGTGTTACTGTTACCGATAAGAACCATTGTACTGCTACTTCTTGTGTAGTTGTTACTGTTTCTCCTCCACCTACCATAGATAAAGATACAACCATTTGTAATAGTGGATGTGCTACTTTAGTTGTTAATCCAACAGGTCCTGCACCCCATACCTATTCCTGGAGTACCTCCGAAACAACTCAATCTATTAATCCTTGTCCTACTATTACCACCGTATATACGGTTACGGTAGTTGATGGAAATGCATGTACTACTACTGCTTCGGCTACGGTTACCGTTAGTCCTCCAATAATTGTAGATGCAGGGTTAACCGATACAATATGTTACGGAGAATCAATTACAATAGGGGGAAGTCCAACTGCTTCGGGTGGAGTGGCTCCATATACGTATGATTGGAATAGTAATCCATCTGGTTTTACTTCGGATGTTTCTAATCCTAGTGTAAGTCCGATTGTTAATACACACTATTTTGTTACAGTTACCGATGCTGCAGGATGTATAGAAATAGATTCTGTTATAATTGTAGTAAACCCGATGATCATTGCAGATGCCGGAAACGATACTATTGTTTGTACCGGTACAAGTATGCAAATTGGCGGTAACCCAACTGCTTCAGGAGGAACGCCTCCGTATACCTACAGCTGGAGCCCTGCTTCCGGTCTCGATGATACGGATATTCCGAATCCAATTGCTACCTTTACAACAACAACAACGTATACGGTTACTGTTACAGATTCTTTGGGATGTACAGCTACTGATAATGTTACGTTAACAGTAAGTGCACCTATAACAGCAACTATCGATGTTACCATCCCCACTTCTTGTACTGCTTGTGACGGTGCAATGACCGTGAATGCTTCGGGAGGTACCCCTGCTTATACATACTCATGGACTACAACTCCTCCGCAAACAACACAAACGATTACTGATCTTTGTGCAGGAATGTATTCTGTAATAATTACCGATGCAAATGCTTGTTCAACTCAAGCGGATGCAGTAATTAATGGAAATACCGATGTTATTACACTTACGGTTAGTCCAAACGACACTATTTGTGCCGGTGAATGCGTTACATTTACAGCAAATTCAACCATTACATACGATATTTACGACTTTTTAGTGAATAACGATACCGTACAATCGGGTCCGTTAAATACATTAGATACTTGCGGATTAGTAAGCGGTGACCAAATAATGGTAATAGGAACCGATTTAACAACCAATTGTATTAATTTCTCAAACGAAATTACCATGATTGTTGGAGCGTTACCATTATCTTTTGATGTATTAGGTGGAGATACGATTTGTTCGAACGATAGTACTCTTATTTCACTAAGTGGATCGCAAATAGGAATTTCATATAGCTTAATTTTAAACGGAACTCCTCCCGCAGTTGCAATTGAAATGGGAACAGGACTCGCATTCAATTTTGGCTATTTCTCAGCTCCCGGAATATATAAAGTTATTGCAACAGATACCGCAACGGGTTGTTCTAAGTTAATGAATGATAGTGCCGTAATTGTATTACATTTAATGCCTCATCCTACGATTACTGGACCTAATAATGTTTGTGAAGGCACAGCAAATAATATATATGTTACCGAAGCGGGTATGTCTAATTATAGTTGGACTGTATCAGCCGGAGGAGTCATTACTTCTTTACCGTTAAATAACGATTCTGTTACAGTAACATGGAATACACCAGGTCCACAAACCATATCAGTAACCGTATTTAACAATTTGGGTTGCGATTCTACAACAATATTTAATGTTTTAGTTGATACCGTATATATTCCTACTATTACAGGAAATGATACTGTTTGTCTTGGAACAACAAATAATATTTATGTTACCGAACCGGGGATGACCAATTATATTTGGCACATACCTACCGGAGGTGTTATTACATCATTACCGCTAGATAATGATTCTATTACAGTAACATGGAATGACGAAGGATCCCATACCGTTAACGTAATTTACACGAATACGTTTGGCTGTACTGCTGATACATCAACATATAATGTATTTGTAGCTACCTTACCTGTTCCAACTATTATCGGTTCCGACTCCGCTTGTTTAAATAAAACAATTAGCTATACAACAGAGCCAGGGATGTCCGATTACATCTGGACTATTCCTCCAACCGAAGGAACGATTATTTCTTCTCCTTTAGATAGTAATGCCATTGCTGTTATATGGAATACGTTAGGAAATAAAACGGTAAGTGTTAATTATAAAAATATTTTTGGTTGTGAAGCAAATGTCGCTACTACCAAAAACATAGAGGTATTCCCATTACCAGCTCCAACCATAAGTGGCTCGGATTCATTGTGTGTAGGAACAATTGGAAGTAAATATACAACCATTGCTGGAATGTTAAATTATGTATGGACAGTAACCGGAGGAACCATTACTTCTACTCCATTAAATAACGATACCATTACAGTAACATGGGATACCGCAGGAACGCAAACGATAACGTTAACTGCCACGAATATTTTTGGCTGTGATTCAACAGTTACTTATACCGTTGAAGTTAAACCTTTACCAACACCTTCTATTATAGGATCTGAAATAGCATGTATCGGATCTGTTGGAAATATGTATTATACCCAGCCAGGCATGACAAACTATGTTTGGACTGTATCTGCCGGTGGTATTATAACTTCGTTGCCATTAGATAATGATACTATTTATGTTACCTGGAATACAGCAGGAACAGATACTGTTTTCGTAAATTATACAAACGAATTTGGATGTACCGCAGTAACACCATTTATACATATTGTTTCTGTTAGTCCGTTACCAATACCAAGTATTACAGGTCCTGCAAATACCTGCATAGGAGAATTAAATAATGTTTATACAACACAAACAGGAATGACGAATTATGTATGGACTGTATCTGCAGGAGGAACTATTACTTCGGGAGGTACTCCTACTTCTAATACTGTTACCATAACATGGAATACATTAGGAGCTCAAAGTGTCTCGGTAAATTATACGAATAGTTTTGGTTGTACCGGCGAAACGGCAACAGTATACAATATAATCGTTAATTCGTTACCTGTATCTTTTAATGTTACCGGAGGCGGGTCATTCTGTGCTGGTGGTGTTGGAGTTCCCGTAGGCTTAAGTGGTTCAGAAGCAGGAGCTTCATATCAATTACTTATTAATGGAATACCTTCAGGCTCAGCAGTAACAGGAACCGGAATGCCAATTAGTTTTGGAAATCAAACACAAGCAGGTATTTATACAGTGGAAGCAACATATACTTCTTCTCAGTGTTCTAATACAATGGCAGGTCTTGCAATGGTAGTTGTAAATTCGGTAACAGCTGTCATTACTCCTGTAGCTCCAAGTATTTGTGCAGGGGAAACATTAATATTAACAGCGAGTGGAGGTAATTCCTATTTCTGGAGTGGAAGTTTAGGAACAACCTCTTCTATTACGGTAAATCCGAATGTAACGACAAGCTATTCAGTTACGGTAACAAATACAATAACAGGCTGTTCCGATGCCGAATCAGTTACTGTTACGGTTAAACCGGTTAATGCCGATATTTTAATACCTAGTACTCCATTATGTTTAGGAGATACAGTTCAACTAACAGCTATAGGAGGAGGAACATATACATGGAATACGACTCCGGCTCAAACAACTGCTCAAATAAATGTAGTTCCGGTATCAACAACTACTTATTGCGTAACAGTAAATGCAACCAACGGATGTAGTGCTGTTGTATGTGAAGAAGTCGTAATTAACACGCTTCCTACTGTTACTTTAAATGCAGTTAATACCGAAAGTTGCTTCTCTTGTGATGGTAGTATTTCTGTTGTAAATACAGGCGTTCCTGTTAGCACTTATTCTTGGAGTAACGGATTTAATACAGCAACTATTTATAATTTATGTCCTGCTGTTTATACCCTTACTGTTACTTCTGAAATGGGTTGTAAAGCAGTAGTCAGCGCTCCCGTTTTAGCAGGTACTTCTGATGCAGAACTGGGAATTGTTAATACATTTTCTCCTAATGGGGATGGCGTAAATGACACATGGGTTATTACTAACCTCGATTTATATCTCGACAATGAGCTTGTTGTGTTAAATCGCTGGGGAAATGAAGTCTATTCTATGACAGGATATAAAAATAACTGGGATGGAAGTAATTTAAGAGAAGGAACTTATTTCTATTTCCTTACGGTAGAAATGTGTACAGAGAAAAAGACATTTAAAGGATATATTACTATAGTTCGATAATTTTTGAATCGTAAATAAAATCAGCAAATATGAAACGAATCAGTTATATAACGGTTTTAATTCTGATAGCGGCAAGTTGCTTTGCCCAGCAGAATCCTTTTTATAATCAATATATTTTCAATGAATTGGTTATAAATCCGGCATATGCGGGTACAAAACAAATAATCAATGCCAATGCTATATTGTCGAAACAATGGGCAGGTGTTGATGGTTCTCCCATGACGCAAACCGTAAGCGTTGAAGGACCTGCTTCCGAAAAAGTAGGACTTGGGTTACATTTAATCAACGACCATATTGGTGCTCAATCACATCAAGGGTTGTTTGGGATATATTCTTATAAAATAAATGTGAATGAAAAATATAAAGTGTCTTTTGGACTAGCCGCCGGAGCATCTTATTTCTCGTTAGACGGAACTAAATTAACAACTTCTAGCCCAGATGATCCTGCTGTTCCTAAAACATCTGAACATAAGTTATATCTTGATTCAAAAGCCGGTATTTTTTTATATAGCGAACGTTTATATGCTGGATTTTCTATCTCAGATTTGTTCTCGGATGTGTTCAACAGAGACCCTTTCTTTGTTAAACAAAGCAGGCATTATTATTTAACAACAGGGTATTTGTTCGATTTAAGTCCTACCTTGAAGTTTAAACCAAGTTTTCTTTTTAAACATGTTTATAAATCTCCATCGAATATCGATTTAAACGCTTATTTATTATATAACCAACGCTTTTGGTTTGGAGCAACATATCGTTTTGGATCGGTTATTTTTGGTAACAAAAGAATAGATAATACGCTAAAAAGTAGAGATGCTATCGTATTAATGTTAGATTATAATGTAACAGAAAAATTTCGCTTAGGGTATGCATATACAGTAACAACATCTGCTTTGAAAAATTTCTCTGGACATGAAATTTCGTTGAGTTATTTTATTCCTAGAATGGAACCGGTTAAAAAGATGAACAACATTAGATATTTTTAATTTAAAAATTCTTTTTTGATATGAAAACATATATCACTAATTTCAAATGTATTATTCTTTCTTTTTCCTTTATGGTATTAAGCATATCCCTTTATGCTCAATCTACCATTGAAAAAGCAAAACTAGCGATGGCTAATTATGAATATGCAAAGGCAATCTCTATATATACAGATTATTTTAATACAGTTAGCCCGGGTGTAAACGAGATGAGAGATTTATCCAATTGCTATGTAATGATTGGAGAGACAAAGAAAGCAGAAGAATGGATGGCTAAAATAGTTGCAAAAGAGGATTATGCTGCAGCCGATGTTTTTACTTATGCAAAAATTCTTAAATCAAATGGAAAATATGCAGAAGCGAGTACTCGATTTAATGAATACAGTAAATTAGAACCTTCAGAAGCAAGCAAAACAAAAAAATGGATCACTTCTTGTCAAAATGCAATTGCTTGGATGAGCGAAGATTCTATTTCTTTTAAAGTACAAAACGTAAGCGCTATAAATTCCGAAAATGCTGATTTTGGACTTATTTCGTTAGGAAAAGAATATATCTTTTCTTCCGATAGGACACATAAAGAAGGATTATTCGATAATGATATTTGCGAATGGACTGGTGCACCATACTTAAAAATATATTCTGTAAATGGAAACTTAAATGAAAAATCTCCCAAAATATCTTTAGTAGATTCATTGAATTTTAAATTTCATAACGGACAAGCTGCATACGATAGTATTCATCAAATTATTTATTTTACCAGAACAAAGAGAATAAGTGTAAAGCAAAGTCCAATCAATATGGACCCTACTCATTGGAGGAATACATCAGATTTGAGCGGTTATGAAAATAGATTAGAGATTTATACGGCAAAATATGCAAATGGAAAATGGTCCGATGTTAAACCTTTTCCTTTTAATAATCCTGCATATTCGGTAGGTCATCCTGCATTATCACCAGATTGTAAGGTGTTGTATTTTGTTTCAGATATGCCCGAAGGATTTGGAGATAATGATATTTATTATTGTGAAGCAAATAAAGATGGTACATGGAAGGCTCCTGTAAACGCAGGAAAAGTTGTTAACTCGGAATATAAAGAAGTATTCCCTTATATAGATAAAAAAGGAACCCTCTATTTCTCAAGCGATAATCCTATAGGAATGGGTGGGTTAGATGTTTATATTACAGCAGGAAGTAAAGGAAACTGGACAAAACCACGTAATATTGGATTCCCTGTTAATTCCTCCAAAGATGATTTCTCTGTATTTATTAAAGAAACAGATAAATGTGGTTACTTTTCTTCAAATAGAGATGGGGGGAAAGGGAGCGATGATATTTATAGTTTCTGGCCTTTACCTAACGTACAACGTATTATTGTAGTGAAAGCATATGAATTGTTAAGTGACAATTCTTTAAAGGAAATTCACGATATGAAAGTGGTTATTAAAAATGAAATGAGTAACAAAACGTATTTAAAAACCCTAAAAGAAAATGAAAAAGGGGAATATACAGATATCGCTGAATTAACCACACCGTATGAAATTACCATGATAAAAAAAGGGTATAATGTACAAACGAAAACCATAAAAGTAAAAAAGACCGATGGGGATACTGTTTTTGTAGATATTGTAACTAAACGAGCAGAAATTTTATCGGTTGTAGGAAAAGTGAAAGAAAAAGGTGCCGCTGTTTCTCCTCCTATAAAAGAGGCTAAATTAGTTGTTGAAAACCCTGAAGAAGATTATATTGATTCACTATATTCCGATAAAAACGGAAACTTTAAATTAAAAATTGATATTGGGAAACCATATTCTTGCACAACTACCAAGGAAGGATATTATACCATCTCTAAAACATTAACTTCTTCTTTGGTAAGTAATAATGATTCTGTAAAGTTGGAAACAACTACGTATATGATGAAAGATGGTTTTATTAGCGAAAGTAAATCAAGTCAAACGTTTAGTAGAAACGATACGATTGAGTGTGAAATGATAATGGATAAAATCCAGTTAAATGAAACATTTGTAATTAATAATATTTATTACGATTACAAAAAATGGGATATTAGGCCGGATGCAGCGATAGAACTAAATAAAGTAGTTGAAATGTTAAAAAAGAATCCTTCGGTGCGTATAGAACTTAGTTCACATACCGATTCGAGAGGATCCGATGGTTATAATATTAATTTATCTCAAAAACGAGCAAACGCTGCTGTATCTTATATTATTTCCAAGGGAATTAAAGCCAACAGAATTATTGCGAAAGGATATGGCGAAAGAAAGCTGATGAATAAATGTATTAGTAATGTTCAATGTAGCGAAGAAGAACATCAGTTAAACAGAAGAACAGAAATTAAAATTATTGGAAAATAAAAGATGTCTTTTTTTAAAAAGGCTATAGTCAAACGATTATGGCCTTTTTTTATAAATTTTAGGATAGCTGTAACTTTTTAAAATGTTAAAACGTCATATAATATAGTTTTTTAAAAAAATAATTTTGGTGTTTTAATAAAGAGGGTGAAATATCCCTCTTTTATTAATTTTTTTTAAAAAAAATTAGCAAGAGTATAATTATTTATATAATATTGAATTCAAGAAATCACTTTAAAAATTAATTATATGAAACAATTCTTCAAATTTATGTTTGCATCTATGACAGGTTCATTTATTCTCATTGTCATTCTTTTCTTTATTTTAATGGGAATGGTGCTGTCTGTTGCTTCTTTATCGAAAAAGGAAGTGGTTGTCGTTCCTGAAAATTCTATTCTTCAATTGAAGCTAAACGAGGAAATTGCGGATCGTTCTTCCAGTAATCCATTTAATAATTTTGATTTTTCGAGTTTTAAAACTTCAAAATCACCGGGATTAAATGAAATATTACAGAATATTAAAAAGGCAAAAACAGATGATAATATTAAAGGAATATTTCTCGATTTAGGAACTATCCCATCGGGAATAGCGACCATAGAAGAAATAAGAAATGCATTGCTTGATTTTAAATCTTCCAAAAAATTTATTATAAGTTACAGCGAAGAATATACCCAAAAAGCGTATTATATAGCTTCCGTATCGGATAAAGTATATTTATATCCCGAAGGAGCACTCGATTTTAAAGGATTAAATGGGGAAGTTATGTTTTTTAAAGGTCTTTTAGATAAATTAGATGTAGATGTCCAAATTTTGCGACATGGTAAATTTAAAAGTGCTGTTGAGCCTTTTGTTCTCGATAAAATGAGTGAACCAAATAAAGAACAAACATTGAAATATATATCCGGTATTTGGAATCAGATGCTGGAAGGTATTTCTGAAAGCAGAAAAATGAGTATTGCTCAATTAAATGGTATTGCCGATAGTTTTAAAATACAAAAAGCGCAAGATGCCGTTACGTATAAACTAGTCGATAAACTTTTGTATAAAGATGAGCTATTGGCTGAACTCCGCAATCTGTTGGGTATTGGTAAAAAAGAGAAGATTAATAGTATAAGTCTTCAAAAATATACGAGTGTTCCCGATAAAACCAAAAAGATTCATAAAACAAAAGATAAAATTGCGGTTATTTATGCATTAGGTGAAATAGTGAGTGGGAAAGGCGATGATGAAACAATAGGAAGTGATCGTATTTCAGAAGCTATCCGTAAAGCAAGATTAGATTCAGCGGTTAAAGCAATCGTATTACGGGTAAATTCGCCGGGGGGAAGTGCGTTGGCATCGGATGTTATTTGGAGAGAAGTAGACTTGTCTAAAAAAACAAAACCCGTTGTAGTATCCATGGGCGATGTAGCTGCTTCGGGAGGTTATTATATTGCTTGTGCGGCCACTCGAATTGTAGCTGACCCTACTACATTAACCGGATCTATCGGTGTTTTTGGATTAATCCCCAATTTAAAAGGATTATTTAATAACAAACTCGGTGTTTCTTTCGATAATGTAAAAACTAACAATTATGCCGATATAGGCTCTACCTATAGACCATTAACAAAATCGGAAGAAAATATTTACCAAACAAGCGTTGAAAATATTTACGAAACATTTATTACGCATGTTGCTGAAGGTCGCGGCATGACCAAAGAAAAGGTAGATTCCATCGGACAAGGACGCGTTTGGAATGGAGTAGATGCGTTAGAAATAGGACTAATTGATGAATTTGGAGGATTAGAAAAATCGATTGAAATAGCGGCAAAACTAGCTAAAATTGAAGAATACAAAATACAATCGTTGCCGGCACAAAAAGACCCATTTACGCAGATTATGGAAGAACTCTCTGGAGAATCAACCGACCAAACAATTTTGAAAAATAAGCTTGGTGAATTGTATGAATTTTATAATTATATACAATATGTTAAAAACACCAAAGGTGTTCAAGCTCGAATACCGTATACAATAAAGATTTATTAATAGGAGAAATAAAAAAGGGAGCTGTTTAAAGCTCCCTTTTTTTATGCGCTAAATGCTTCAATATCGGGTTTTACTTTTTTTACTAGTCCTTGTAAAACGGTTCCTGGTCCTACTTCAATAAATGTAGTAGCTCCATCGGCTATCATGTTTTGCATAATCTGTGTCCATCTTACAGGCGATGTTAACTGTGCATTTAAGTTCTCCTTAATTATTTCTGGATTAGTTACTTTTTGTGCATTAACATTTTGATATATCGGACATATTGGAGTGTTAAATTTGGTAGCTTGAATGGCCGCTGCAAGTTCTATTCTTGCCGATTCCATTAAGGGAGAGTGAAATGCGCCGCCCACTTTTAATGGTAATGCTCTTTTAGCTCCGGCCGCTTTTAATTTTTCGCAAGCTATTTCAACTCCTTTTAAAGAACCTGAAATAACAAGTTGTCCGGGACTATTATAATTTGCAGGTACTACAATTTCTTCCGTTATCGACTTACATATTTCTTCTGCAATACTATCGTTGAGGCCAAGAATAGCAGCCATGGTAGAAGGATTTAACTCACATGCTTTTTGCATAGCCATGGCACGTTTGGAAACAAGAATAAGTCCATCTTCAAACGATAAGGTTTGGTTCGCAACCAATGCCGAAAATTCTCCCAACGAGTGACCTGCAACCATTTCGGGTTTAAATTGATCGCCTAATGTTTTAGATAAAATAACAGAGTGTAAAAAGATAGCAGGCTGAGTAACTTTAGTTTGACGAAGGTCTTCATCGGTACCGTTAAACATAAGGTCGGTAATACGGAAACCTAAAATTTCGTTGGCTTTTTCAAATAGTTCTTTTGCCAGTGGAAATTTCTCATAAAGATCTTTTCCCATTCCAACAAACTGAGCTCCCTGTCCGGGAAATACGTATGCTTTCATGTGTTTGTGTTTAATGAAAAATTAATTTATTGTAAGGATTTTTAAATGGTTTATTTTTTATTTCCTAAGAAACGCAATAGGAACAAAAATAAGTTAATGAAATCAAGGTATAAAGTAAGAGCACCCATAATAACCAGTTTTCTAGCTGGTTCGGTACCGAATTCAACACCAGCACCAATCCGTTTTAGTTTTTGTACATCCCATGCTGTAAGCCCTGTAAATACAAGAACCCCAATAATGCTGATAATATAATCCATGGTTTCGCTTTTCAAAAACATGTTTACTAAGCTGGCAATAATAATACCGATAAGTCCCATAAACATAATAGCTCCAAACTTAGAAAGATCTAACTTTGTAGTGTATCCTGCAAAAGCCATTACTCCAAAGGTAGCGGCAGAAACACCAAAGGTAAGAGCGATAGATGAACCGGTGTAAATTAAAAAGATAAAACTTAAGCTCATTCCCATAATTAACGAATAAGCAACAAATAATAATGTTAACACATTCGCTGAAAATTTATTAAACCCGAGCGACATGGCAAGCACAAAGCCAAGTGGGGCCAACATAACGACCCACCCTAAGGTAGACATGCCTGTTTCCGTTATTAGCGACGAAATAAACGCTTCGTTTGTGCTGAAATAATAGGCAAAAAAGGCAGTAATTGCTAATGCTGCCGCCATCCACGAAAAAACATTGGTTATAAATGTTCTGGGAACAGCCATTGCTCCTGTATTTGGATTAACATAGGCTTGTTGATTATTTAAATTGTTGTTTTGATTGAAGTTGAACATAGTTTTTATAATTTTAAATTAATGAAACAAAAGTAATATTTTTTTTTATTTTGAAATAAGCTATAAAAGCTTAGAACTTAAAAGACTTATAAATTCTTGTCGTGTTTTTTCTACACAAAAAGCACCTGTAAAATCAGAGGTGGTAGCTACCGAATTTTGTTTTTGTATTCCTCGCATCCGCATGCATAAATGTTCTGCTTCAATAACAACCGCTACACCTAAAGGTTTAAGAGTGTCGTTTATACAATCTTTAATCTGACAAGTTAATCTTTCTTGTACTTGTAAACGACGAGCAAAAGCATCTACCACGCGAGGTATTTTACTAAGTCCTACAATATATCCATTTGGAATATAAGCTACATGTGCTTTTCCTATAAATGGAAGCATATGATGTTCGCATAAAGAATATATTTCTATATTTTTAACAATCACCATTTGTTTGTAATCTTCTTTAAACATGGCAGAACGTATAATTTCCTGCGGATTTAGATCATAGCCATGTGTTAGAAATTGCATTGATTTAGCTACTCTAGCAGGAGATTTTAATAAACCTTCGCGTTCCGGGTCTTCTCCAATTAGTTTAAAAATCTCATAATAATGTTCAGATATTTTTTTTATTAATTCAGGATTATATGCATCAATCTTGGAATATCCATCCATCTCGTTTTGCTGCAACATATCTTTATTTAAATCTATCATAATGTATAAATATGGTGCAAAAATAGTACAAATTCAATAAATGCTGACAGATTGTCTATTTTTTTAAGTTTTTTTAAGAGAAATAGAATAAATTTTATTCAATAATAATATTATAAAAGCGAGGTAAATCATAGATTGACTTTATACTAATATGTTTAATCATATAAATAATGTTACCTCAATAACGAAAGTCGGCATACATAAATTTAAAATATTGAATAATACCGATTGTATATATGTAATAGTCCAATAAATTGTACTATAACATATATGTCATCGGCATTACCATTGTATAATTTAAAATATCCGTTGGACTATTTTAAATTTACAATTGGTATAACATACCGTCCCTACGGGACTTGTAAAGGGATATGGTTTGTTTTTTTAGAAATATTAAGTCCCTAACGGGACAAATGAAAGAAGAATTAAAATAGGCAGAAAAATGAATTAAAATATAACTTTAAGTCCCATAGGGACAAAATATTTATAACAACAATAACAACCGATGAATACAGTCCCGTAGGGACGATATATAATAAAAGAATTTAATATTGAGGAGAAAAACTACTAAGAAACGATTAAAATTTATTCAATAATAATCTTATAGAAGAGATGTAAATCATTGATTGACTAGATTTTTAAAAGAAATAATATTTATTAATTCCACCTTTTAAGTTTTTTAAACTAAAATTGTCTAAATATTCTTATAAAACTATTTTCAGTGCATCTCTTGAATCGTAAGGATAAATATTTTTAAATAGGCTATAATAGAAATAGAATATTTTTTAAAAAAATTAGATTCTCCTTCTTATCTTTGAAATGAATTAATAAGAGCGAATATGATTTTAGATAAAAAAGTAAGTTTAGGCTTTTTGCCTACCCCTTTACATTACATGAAAAACCTTTCGAAAAAGTATAATGGATATAATATTTATATAAAAAGAGACGACCAAACCGGCTTAGCCAGTGGAGGAAATAAAACACGTAAACTGGAATATTTGTTATACGAAGCAAAAGAATTAAATTGCGATACGCTAATTACTGCCGGAGCACAACAGTCGAACCATTGCAGACAGACAGCCGCTGCTGCTGCCGTTGCTGGAATGGAGTGTCATTTAATGCTCGACGGAACAGATTCAAAAAAATATAACGGAAATTTGTTGCTTTCGCATTTATTGGGTGCGAAATTTCATTTTAACGAAGGGAAAAGAAAAGGAGAAGATATGGCATTATTAAAAGCGGAATTAGAAAAAAAAGGAAAGAAATGTTATATTATTCCCTACGGAGGTTCTAATACCATAGGAATGCTAGGATATGTAAATGCAGTAAAAGAATTAAAACAACAATTAAACGAATTAAATTTAAAAGTAGATTATATCTTTTTTTCTTCCAGTTCGGGTGGTACACAAGCCGGAATAACACTTGGAAAGGATTTATTTGAATTAAATGCGCAGCTAATGCCTGTGAGTATCGATAAATCGGAAACCAACGGACTTTCTTTAGAACAAAATGTACTTCAAATTGTAAATGAAGGAAAACATCAATTGAATATTAAAAAAGAATATCAATTATCGGATGTAAACCTAATTAAGGGCTATGACAATAAACCCTATGGAGTTGTTAGCGAAGACGAAGTTTTTGCAATAAATGAGTTTGCACTTAGCGAAGGTATTATTTTAGATCCCGTTTATACCGCTCGTGCTGCTTTCGGGATGTTTGATATGATGAAAAATAAGAAAATAAAAGAAAATTCAAATGTGTTGTTTTGGCATACAGGGGGCTTACCTGCTAATTTTTATTATGCCGATAAATTACACCAATAATAAATCTTTAATATTGCTTTAAGAAAATAAGATATGTGTCGGATTTTAAAACTTATCTTGCTGGGTTTATTTCTTAATATTTCTTGCATTCAATCTCAAACAAATTCGGTTTCTGAAAAGTTCCGAGAATTAAGTCGGCCGGAGAAATGCTGGGTTTTTAAGCATCCTTTTGTTGCTAAAAAAACATGGCTTATTACTCAAAAGGTGATAGCGGTTTGCGATAGTATAGCAAATGTGAACACATTAGATAGAGATAAAAACGGGGGACAAGTAGATGCCTTTCGTCATGCCTATTGGATGGCTACACTGGCGCAACAGATCGGCTGGCGCAAAGCACTGAAACTTGGTCGTGCACATGAAAAAGCAAATTATATCGATTACAAAAAGCATCGGCTTGAAGATGGCGCTCATCCTGATAAAGCCAGTGGTGATATGGATTTATACAATAATAAAATTGGAATTAAAATCGGAAAAGAAAATAAAAATATTTCTGAAGTTGAATTGCAGGTACTTGTTATCGATGCCATTATTGGAGGTCAAATGAAAATTATAAAAAAAGATTCGCTCGGAAATTTTCTTGATGAAAAGAATAATATTATTCCTACGGATAGCTTGAAAGGAAAATGGGATAATGGGAAATGCCTGGTAAGTTCAAAAACATAATTTTGTAACTATTCAGCAATATTATAAAAATATTTTTAAAAAGTAAAAAATCGAACACGATATTAACAAATGTTGAATAGTAATTAACAACATTGTCGGTATTTTTAGAAGTAT
>Ga0116185_1002806_pt1 | contig 15717 bp, 12 predicted proteins | sample AD_JPNNA7_MetaG_FD_89754 | JGI IMG/M metagenome (GOLD analysis project Ga0116185, IMG submission 89754) | Active sludge microbial communities of municipal wastewater-treating anaerobic digesters from Japan - AD_JPNNA7_MetaG | ecosystem: Engineered > Bioreactor > Anaerobic > Digestate | place... | reverse complement strand
TTCAAGAGCTGTTTCCCCAACAGCCATATCGATGATGCGGGCGAGGAGCCGGGCAATCCTTTCGACGGGTGGAGGACGTTGGCGAACTATCGCGCCGTATTCCGCCACCCGGACGGACCCGGAAACACCTACGAATACGAAGGCCATGTCTACCGTCCGCTCGAAGACGTTTTTGCGGAGAATCCTGACACGCTGTTCATTCCCGTGACGGCGCCGCCGGAGTGCTGGGCGGATACGGATGCCGCAATCGCCGCGCGCGCCCGCGAGTTCAACAACTGGCTGAAAGACGAATGGCTGCCGAATTACGAGACCGAGACGGGGTTACAGAATGTCGCCGTCTTCGACCTGTTCGACGTGGTCGCGAATGAGGAACATGCCGCGTCCCATCCCAACCAGCTGCGCGAAGAGTACGGCGGCGATTCGGGCGATTCCCATCCAAACGACGACGCCAACGCGCGGCTGACGGAGGTCTTTGCCACAGACCCTGACAATTTCCTGGACACCGAATGGGCCGAGTTTTCGGCAAAAGACATCTATGCGTTGTTGTCCGGCGAAGACACCGCGGCCGGACCGGTGGCCCATCCCTGACGGAACATTGAGCACGCCGTGGTTAGCGCGTCTCCAGGCAACACGGTCTATGCAATGGCCGGAGCGCACAACTAGCCCGTGGACATCACTCACGGGGGTACGTGCGGTGCCGATATCACCCTCGCTCAGTGCACCAGAACTGCACCCCCAAGCCTCTCAGAAGGCAAAAAAGGACCCGCGCATTTGCGTAAGTCCTTTATTCTCAGTGGTGGGCCCGGTAGGAGTTGAACCTACGACCAAGTGATTATGAGACCACAAAGTGGCAATATACTAAAGCATGTAACCACATGTAATCACACCCTTTGTGCGGATTTGCCCCTTCCCTTCGTGTGGTCAAAAATGGCCATTTTTTGCCTTTTTTTGTTTTGAAGTGTGCCAGGAGTGTGCCAAGAATCTGGGCCCCGGCTGCGACAAAATGCACCAATAATCCAAGCGGAATCCTTTCTCGCAACACCGCGGCCGCGCCATGCGCAACAGACCACTATAACGTGCGCCTCCATCTTAAGCCTCGGCCAGATGCTATTCCCGGAGCTTAGCCGTTTCCGTGCACGCCTCCCCGGCCCGCGAGCAGCGAGGCGCATACGTGCGGCATTGTTGCGGTATGGCCCGGAAAGGCGACGACCGTGTGCTTCTAGATTCGGGGGGGTGCCAACGCCAACCGGTTTTCCGCTTCCGGCGCGAGCAAAGCAACCTGTCCGTCGGGGCATCGAGTAACTGCGGCCAGCCAACGCGTGCGGACAAGACCGACGGGGGGCGAGGGGGGGAAACGCGACCAGGAGGACATGTATACAGACGCTTTCACAGAATTCGTGGAATTTCCGAAAGCCTTTGCTCCTGCCCGCGCCTCCTTGTCCACTGCGTGCTCTTGCGGTCTACCAACATTTGCAGGCAATCTGCAGGGGAAAATCGGATTCACACGAAAATGGAAGGAAATAGTCATGACGTTGACTTGTGAGATGTGCCGATACTGGAAGAGGGTAAGTGCCCGTCTTGGCGAATGCAGACGAAATCCCCCACGTTCAAAACCCCGCGACCTAGACCACGGTGACGAACTCGCCTGGGTTATCACAGCGCATACCGATTGGTGTGGCGAGTGCTACACCCATACCGGCGACTCCCTGCGTGAGGACGAGAAGCGACCCCCCAATACCTTGGGCAGCGACGGAGCCCATCGAAAAAGCCCGCTTATTACCGAGCGTGACGCCTGTGTGTATCTTGGTGTAAGCCGTTCTTTCCTCGCACAGGCCCGCATGCATGGCACCCTCGGTGATCACACTCCCGGGCCTCCGTTCGTCCGCATCGGTCGAACCATCCGCTACAACCTGCGCGACCTCGACGAGTGGATTGAAAAGCATGGGTATCGGGGATAGAAGAGTGTCTGAATTGCGCCAGATATACGGATTCTGAATGCAGAACATTGGGCTTCTGTTCCGACCGGGCGAAGCAACCCGTCCGTCGGGGGCCGAGTAAACGCGGCCAGCCAGCGCGTGCGGAGAAGACCGACGGGGGGCGAGGGAGGAAACGCGACTTGGAGGAGATGTACACAGAAGCTGGCGCAAAATTTCTGGGATTCTTCAATACCTTAGTTCACCCACGTGCATTCTGAATCATCGGCGTTCTGCGCGGTTTTGTGCACGTCCTATCTTTCGCATGCTCCTGCCGCCTCTGCGGCTGGCTCGCCCATTCCAAGATTCGAATCATCAAACGGTACTACCCCCTTCCTGGGACCCAGCGACCTTCGTATCAATGTCGTGGGGTAAGTCCTCCCCCCGTCCAAACGGGATATCCGCGGTCATAGCTTCGAATCCCACTCCCGCTACCGGGAATCCTACGCCGACAGTGGACCAATTGAGTTTGTTGCCGGTCTTCTCATGTCACAACACGGACAGGGCAAGAGGATACACGGGTCCTCGGTGTCAGGGACCGGACAATTCCGGACAGCCCACCTACACCCGCTGGAACTCCAAAAAACATCGCAGAAACACCGGAATTCTGATTGTTCTCGATTCCTCTCCCGAGTAGGCGTGGGCATAATTGCCCGAGAATATCCTCACTTCCCAGAACTGGATTCCTTGACACCGTTTACGGCCCCCCGTATTGTAATCGGTGCTGATCACGTTTCCGCACAGGCTTGTTTGGTCATTGTCGGGTCTTGAGGTTCGGGTACGAAAAGCTAGGCCCGTTGACGGCTGCCCGAGCACCACGGCTCACTTTCAGAAAGGGCTGCGCTATGATCCGCCTATTCCATACCGCGGACTTGCATATCGGAATGTCATTTACGAGAGGATACGCCAAAACTGTCCAAGAAGCTCTTGTCGAAGCAAGATTTAGATGTCTCGAAAGAATGGTCGACATTGCCAATGAGCATGACTGCAATCTCTTTGTTATTGCTGGGGACCTCTTTCACAGCCGTGGAGTCTCGAGCAAGGACATGATTCGGGTGACCCGGGCTCTCGGGAAATTCAACGGTGCTATTGTTGCCGTGCTGCCCGGCAACCACGACTACATTCGACCGCAGGATGACCTTCTATGGGACAGCTTCAAAGCCAAGAGAAACGAGGGCACGATTGTTCTTGACACGTGCAGTATATTCGACCTTTCAGATTTTGGCATCAATGCACTTTTGTACGCGTGTCCATGCAATGCAAAACACTCGACAGAGAATGCTACAAAATGGATTCGCCCTGTTCCCAAACGCGAGCGGAATGCTGTACACATTGGAGTAGCCCACGGAAGCCTTAGGGAATTGTCACCCGATTTTGCAGGGCAGTATTTCCCAATGACCAGTAACGGACTCTTGTCAAAATCGTTGGATATGTGGCTTCTTGGACACACTCACATCGCCTATCCAGATACTGCTGAAGGGACACACAACGGCATCTATTTCCCGTCAACACCAGAGCCGGACGGTTTTGACTGTAAACACCCTGGAAGTGCCTTACTCATCTCGGTTGATGATCGAAAGCAGGTAAGACATCAGCGCATCCCAACAGGTCACTATCAGTTTCATACAGTTGAGAGAAGCCTTCGGAGCGCGGGCGACGTACGAGATTTTGAGAAATCTTGTGCTGGATTTACCGAGAGGGATTTTTTGAAGCTTGTGCTCAGCGGAAGGCTCCCCAGCGATGCACAAGGTGAGCTGCGTGAGTTTCTGGATCGATTAAAAGACAAAGTCATCCATTTGGAAATTGACCGCTTGGAACTGCACAGGGCAATAACCCTAGACGACATAGACAATGAATACACACAAGACTCCTTTCCCCACCGCTTGCTGCGTGATCTGGCAAAGGATGAACCCGACGAATTGGCACTGCAGATGGCATACGACCTGCTGAGAGAGGTCTCAAAATGATCCTGAGAGAAATACGCCTCAATCCCTTCGCCGGACTATACGATCACAGGGTTGCATTTGAAAACGGACTAACCGTGGTTCTTGGTCCGAACGAGGCAGGAAAGTCTACCCTGCTCAACGCACTTCGGCTTGCACTCTTCGTCCCCTCGGAGCCGAACAAAAGGACGTTTGACAAAGACGTTGGTCCCTTCATGCCCATCAAAGGGGGCAATACTATCCGGGTATCCCTTACCTTTTGCGTCGACGGTGGATCGTATTCGCTCAAGAAGAGTTGGGGAGCAAAGCCAGTTGCCGAGTTGCGTGGCCCGAGCAACGAGCTCGTTGTGGGAAGCTCCCCAGTGCAGGAACGCCTGAACACACTTCTGAAGTTCAGGCGGGGTACGTATGAGTCGACGCTCTTCGCAATGCAGGGACGACTCCCATCTACCCTCGATGAGATTGACATGCATTCCGATGCATTCCAGGATTTTGCGGAACAGGTGAGAAGGGCCTTTCTCGAAACCGATGGTGTTTCCATTGATGGCCTGCAAGAAGCAATTCAGAAGAAGCATGATGCATATTACAGCCACTGGGACCTCACCTTGAACCAACCTGAGCGAAACAGGGGTATTGAGAACCCCTGGATGCAGTCGCGCGGAATCATCCTGCAAGCCTACTACGATCAGGAAAAGACCCGCAACGAACTAGAAGAAGTAATAGAATATGAAAATAGATTGGCCGAATTGTACCGCAGACTCGAAAATCGTCGCGATAGAATGGCAAGCCTCCAGAACAGTGCTAACAAAATGAAGGACACCGTCGAAGCACTTAAAGATCGCGCGATGCTCGAAAAAGAAAGAAAGTCCACTGCTGATGAGTTGAAGCGACTAAGGAAGATAGCTCAGGAATGGCCGAAGGTAAAGCAAGTCATCGCTCGCTACACAAAGCAATTAGCATCCGCCGACAAGAAGGCAGCGGGAATGGCAGAAGAGGTCAAGAAGGCCGAACAGGCAAATGAACTTCGCGCGCGCCGGCGGAAATTTGAACAAGCCGAGAAGCTGGAAGCAAAACTGAGGCGCGAAACAAGCAAGCTTAAGAAGATTAAGGCAGTTACCGAATCTGATATCGAACAACTGAGAGAATTGAGCGAAATCAGGTCTCGATTGGAGGCCAGTGTCGAAGCTGGCAAACTTTCCCTAGTATTCGCAGCAAAACGCGATACAAAGATTAGCTACAAGAGGGATTTTGACAAGGCAAAGACAGGCAACATAAAAGAGGGAAAAGCACTCCGGATATCCGCAGGTGGACAAATCCAAATAGCGCATGCGTCGTGGGACATCGAAGTCCGGTCCGGCGACTCTGATTTCAAGGATGTTCAGAACGAATTGGAAAAAACTTCCACGGCATACGAAAAGCTCCTGGAAAAGTTCGGTACAGGTGATATGCGAAGTGCCGAGAGGATATTTCAAACCTACACTTCGACGCGAGAAAGGCAACAGGAAATTAGAGCGGAGCTAGAAGAACTCCTTGATGGCGAGAGATTCGAGGAGCTGAAGAAAACCGTCGACAAGCTTGGGGGTACAAAAAAAGGGGCATCGGACATCGCACTTGGTGTAGAGCAAGGCAAACTTATCGGTGAAATCAAAGCCCTGAAGGACAAGATTCGCGAGGAAAACAGCAGAAGCTTGGAATGGAGGTTGGATTTTGATTCCATCGAGGGGCTTGAAGAAGCCATTAAGGAGAAGGAAGGGGAAATGAAAGCAACGAGAAATCAGCTTTCATCCCTTAAACCAGTTCCTAGCGGCGTACAAAGCGCAGACAAGTACTTAAAAGAATACGAAAGTAAGGTTACGGAGCTTGAAGAGGCTAGTGAACACATTCGTGAAGACGAACTCGAAAAAGCCCGACTCGAAGCCCAAACCCCTGGGGAAGCGAGCGAACAGTTGGAGGAGTACCTGGTTTGTTTGGAGGAACGGTTGCGAAGAGTAAAGGAGGAAGGCAAAGCGGTGGATGTTTTGAGGTCTCGCTTTTTGAGGCTCCGACAGGAATTGGATTCCGAGTCTCCCAGAAAGTGGCTTCAAGAGTTTGAGAAGGTCGTTCAACCCCTGACGCGGGTTAGATACAAAGCTCTTAATCTAAAGGATGGTGCAACCAGCGCAACTACAAGGAACAGTTCGGGTGTCGATTTGCCATTTGATTTACTGTCAATGGGGACTAAAGCAGTTCTAGGTCTGGCACTTCGTTTGACAATGGCCAGGCATTTCATCGCAAGCGGCGGGGGTTTCTTAGTTCTGGATGATCCGTTGGTCGACATGGACCCTCAAAGGCAGGAGCTAGCTGCTGAGGTGCTGCAGGAATTCGCAGAAAAAGCACAGACCATAGTCCTTACTTGCCATCCGGAGTGCGCCCAACTTCTCGGGGGAACAAAAGTGTCATTTGACGTTGACTAGTCTGGTCTGCTGTCTGCCGGCGCCGAACGACGGTGTTGTGTGCCCTTGCTGTGTAAGGATCGACGCGTGATTGTCTGTCATCCATTTAGTGGTACGAGTTCTTTCTGTTTAGCGTGGTATTACCCGAGATGGGCGGGTTGGCAATCTTTCGAATCTTGAGAAGGCCGTCTAGTGCTCAGTTTTTGAGAGCATTGCGTCGTCTATGATTGACGTGAGTGGATACTTTTGTGGCCACACATTTAGAGCATTTTGCTTTTTTATGCCTACGCGGTAGAATGACATGGGACTGACATCCATAGACCTTCGCAAGCGTGTCGTGGCCGCACGCACGGAAGACGGCCAATCGATGGGAGAAATCGCGGGGCGTTTCAAGATTCCCAAGGGAACGGTTCAGAACATTCTGGAACGGTACCGCGATGGGCGAACCGTTGAGCCGAAGCCGCAGAATGCAGGGCGCAAACCCGCGTTTTCAGGCCAGGCGTTGCGTCGGCTCGAGCGGGACGTGGAGCGGCATCCGGACGCGACGCGGACGGAATTGCGGGAGCGCAGCGAGGTAAAGGTGTCCTTGGTTGCATTTCACCGGGCGCTTAAGAAACTGGGCTTCACACGAAAGAAAGTCTTTACGTGCGCAGGAGCAGCGGCGAACCGATGTAGCTGCTCAGCGCGAGGCATGGTGCGAACGGATCAAGCAGGTAGATTTCCGGCGGCCGGTTTTCCTTGGCGAAAGCGGGGCAAAGACGAACATGACGCGCCTGTACGGGCGTTCGAGAAAGGGTCAGCAGGCCGTTGATTACGCGCCGCAGGGCCACTGGAACACGACAACGCTGGTCGCGGCCATTACATGGGACGCGCCGATAGCTCCGATGGTCCTGGATGGCCCGATGGATGCGAGCACCTTTGAGGCGTATGTTGAGCAAGTTGTTGTCCGTGTTCTGCCTCCCGGAGTGATAGTTGTGATGGACAACCTTCCCCCGTACAAGGCCGCACCGATTGCGCGACTGCTTCACACGGCACGGGCCGCCCTTTGGTACCTGCCCCCCTACAGCCCCGACTTCAACCCGATAGAGCACATGTGGTCGCAGATCAAGGCGGACCTTCGAACCGCCAAAGCCCGCACAAAGCAAGAATTGTAGTCTGCCATCGCCGCGGCGCTCGCGGGAGTCACCGCGGCAGACACGCACACCTATTCTTTTGACTCGGTCGTAGGTATAATCAGCTAAAACGCTCTAAGCGATTAATGAAGGTATTCTTGGTGCAGAGACTACTATTGCGAATCGGACGGACGTGGAGAGAAGTACTCCGGAGATTTGGCTAGGGTCAGCTTTGATTCGGCCTCGGCGTTCTTTCACTTGTGCTCAAGAGCAACTTCATCTCGTCCTACTTCTTGCCTCGTAGCCAACGTACTAATTCTACCAAGCCAGCTGCGGCAGCCCCTACCACAAATGCTGGAAGGGCCACAGCCAGCATCCTATTTAGCAGTTCCATTCTTATCACCTCAATTGTTACTAAGCAACGTAGCAACAAGAACATTGGTGTCGATGACGAGCGATATTCATATGAATGAAGCACGCAGTAGGGACTTACAGGAAGCTTTCGATGCATCACCGGGCGAGTTATCGGGCCCGGGCCCCCGGAAGGGGTGTTCTACGGTGCGTCTAGGTACGACTGAAAAACGAAAAGAAGAATCCACGCAAAAATACTACTGCTGGATAGGCCAAGGATGACTGCGCCCAGGCAGCCTCGGCCTACGGGCGCGGAATAGCCACCCCTTCCATCAGGAGTGATGACGAAATCCGGTTCTCCGTATGCTGCTGTGTGCGTCGCCCAGATAGCTTTGGCGTTCGCTTCTGCGTACTCAAGGATTAGCTTGCGTCTTTCTGCCATCCTATTGCCAGGACCTAGATCGCGGCTTAGCAGGCTGAGCATAACTTCGAGTCTGTGCGGTTCGAGGAGCGGCAAGGTAGCCGCCAGCATCGGCCCGCTCACATTGATGCAAGGTTCGGGCATCAAAGGTGCTATCATACCAGCGTAGAGCACACAGAGGTCTTTAGCATCGAATCCATATGTGGTTGCTATGCGCCTAATCCCTTCGTCTTGAAGGGCAGTGTCTATTACTCTTACAACGAGACCCGTACCCCGCGGATCTTCAAGTGCGCCACCTCTCCTAAGAAACTCTATCAACGGTTTTTCACTCAGGCTAATCCGCAACTTGGACATGGTGTATTTCCTCCCTTCGTTCTTCTCCAGCAGGAAACACAAAAAGCATAGCCAGAATAGATACCCCTCCTTTTCCCCAGTGGAGCATCAACCTATCGGGCAAGCAAGCGCATGTGCTACTTGATCCTCGAATCATGAAGTCTACACGTCTCCGCAGTCTAGTTTCTGGATCACGTCTTCCCACGCCTCCTCTAAAGAAATGCCACGGTGCAGGATGAACTCGGCTACGACACCGCCGTCGAGCTTGGGGACCGATCCTTTCCCCTGGACGGCGTCCAGCACGCGGGTGACGATGCCGCGCTGGTCCTCGCTGACCGACGAGAGGTCGGCCTGTTTGAGATAGGCGACCAGGCGCTTCATGTGCGGAGCGAAGGGTCCGCGGTCGGGAGTGTGACCTTCGCCATGAAAGGCGAGCAAAGCAAGCAGTGAGGCCAATAGCCGCTCTTCCGGACGGCTGCCCGGCATGCCGCCATCGGGTTCAAGCCGTGCGGCAAGGTCGACCAGGAAATCCTCGGGTTCGGATGTGATGTCTGCAGCCTCCTCGTGATGTATCCGTTTCATGCAGGGGATTTCGCCCTCGTTATCGAGATCGAGGTCGTGTGAGAGTTCCCCTGCGGTCCAGCCGAGATAGCCCTGTGGTACTGGCATTTTCATGCAAGGTGCACTTGCAGCCGCCATGTCAGGCATCCCCGCCCCTGCCGCAAAGTAGCTGTCGAAACGCGTGTCTTGAGGCATGCCCACGGGAATGACGCGGGTCTCAGGCAATTCGCCTTCGACATCTCCCTCGCGTTTGATCACGGCCACGAGCGACATGCACTGCGAGGAAAGCCGGTACTCCTCGCTCGCTTTCTGGAGCATCTGCTCGGCCCGTCGCGCCGAACGCCGCGACTTGGCGGTATCGCCTGCGCTTGCCTGCGAGAATTGCGACTCGAGATCGGTTATCACGCGCGCGCCACGCAAAAGACGCAGGGTCTCACCCAGTTCGTTGGAGGAAATGACGATCGGGCAATCCAACTTCTCGGCCCCGGCTGCCCCTTCAAACGCCAGATACAAAGAACCCTGTCCCTCTGCCGGAGAGCAGCCATATACCACAAGGGGCGTCCCTGCGAAGACCATGTCCGATGGCACGGGGCTAATCTTGGCGTCCCCCAGTCCCGTCACGGTACAGGTCACGTCAGTTGCGACAGGACGCCCAACGGAGGCGAAGAGTTCCAGCGCGGCCATGTCCACCCGCTCCTGGGGCGTCATGAACTGGCTGACTCCGCCCGTTTCCCGGGCAAGCAAGGCGAGGAACCTGTCCTGGCTGGCGCTGCCGATGCCCAGGCAGTGCACCCGAACACCCCGGTCGCGCATGCCGGCCATGATTTCGCTGCCGGCAGAGACCTGGCCGTCGGTCAGCAGGAAGATGTCCCCGCCCGACTTTCCGAATACCTCCGTGGCCGCGGATAGCCCTGCCAGCAGTTCAGTTCCGCCCCGTGCGTCGACACCCGAGAGGAATGTTGCAGCTTTTTCGCGATTCTCCATCGTTCCGGGCAGCAGATGCGGGGCGAGCGCATGCGCGGAACTGCCAAACGCGACGATCCCAAACTGGTCCTCGGGCCTGAGGGCGCCCAGACACGCACGAATGGCCTTCTTCGCTTGCTTGATAGGCGCTCCTCCCATCGAACCTGACCGGTCCACAACAAAGACCGCTCGCACGGGCGTGTCGGGTTTCTCTCCGAAGGCTTTAGACGGGATCACCGTGATGAACTGCAACTGATTGTTCCCGTCGATGCCCGAGAACGTCTTCGGCGCCGCAGCCTCCGTTTTCACATCCAGCACCAGGTCCCTGTTGGGAACATCCTCCATATTGGCCAGACGGACATGCGCGGACGCATCCTCGCCCATCCGGACCGCGAGCATGTGGGACGGGGAAGCAACCTCGCCGCCGCTGCCCGAAAACTCCACCAGCAGGTCAAACCCCACCGTGTGCAGGTTCTTGGCGTCGCGTGACCAGGGGGGAAGAAGCAAGTCGCCGTACCGGTCCTCCGGAAGCTCCATCTCGCCGTAGCCTTCTGGTGTGACGGCTACGCGCGCTTTGGCGTGATAGCTGGGCGCCAGGGTGAAGGGGAAACGGAACCGAAAGCCGTTGTCGTGGTGCTCGACTCCCGCCAGAATCTCGAGGTAGACAGCGACCGTCTCGCCCGGGCGAACGTTCCCCACGGTCAGGCTGGACAGGCCGTCATGGTAGACCCGGTTCAGGACCGCCAGATGCCCGGACTGCATGGCTTCCTCGTATTCCTTCACGGCGTCCGAGGTCGGTATCAGGTCCGACTCGACCGTAAACCCCTCGCCGACCACACGAAAGCTCCGCAGCGTGGCATCGCGGGGAAGGCCGTAGGTGTACACCAGTTCAAGCGGCTTCTTCTCGGCCGACTTAAAGACGTGCCGGAGGACAAGACGCGCGCCGATAGGAAGCACCCGTCCCGTCAGCCACAGCTCCTCCATGGCCAGTTTCACGTCTTCTCCGGTTTCACTGTCGCGAATCGCGAATTGCATGCCCGTCTCTTCTTTTAGCACCGCCATCCCACTATCCTCCTGTTACGTGTCATCCCGTACATTGTCCGGTGTTTCGAGAAACCGCTGTAGTTCACTCAATGCCCTCTGAATAGCCCGAAGCCGCCACGGCGGGGAATCCCCGCGGACCGTTACCGCCACATCGGGCGCGACTTGGTACATCCACGTCTGGTTTGGCGTTGGTAAACCCCGTTCCACCTCCTCGGGTGCTGCCATCTTCTGGCGGATCTGGCTGAGCGTAAGTCCTTGGCGCTGAAGCTCTTTTATTGTTGCCAGTGCCTCGAGATGCTCGGCTCCGTACGCCGCGTTCCGGCCCGCCCGCAGAGGCCCGGGCAGGAGTCCCTGGGTGATGTACAGCCGGATCGTCCGCGCAGGAACGCCCGCCCGTTCGGCCAGCTCGTCCAACTTTATTTCAACGTGCATTTTTGTGTCTTTCGATGTCACTGCTCACTCCAAAGAATGTCTTGACCTGAGCATATTATATCACATAATTTGACAGTGTCAATATAGTTTGCGTAGAAAGATAATGCTGATTAAATATTCGCTGTTAGCGCAGTATCATCAGATTGGGAGGTATAATCAAACTCGGGCCAATCACCCTTGACGATGTGGCAACAGTCGCTTTTCTCAGCGGAGCGTTGAGGAACTACACAATGAAGATGGCGATGAGGGAGCTACTCGGTGTCCTGAGAGAATTTGATGCAATACGCGACGAGATGATCGACGGAAGGAAAGACCAAGTCTGCACAGGCTTCATTGGGAGTATCCCCCCGCGCTATTCCGATCTGCCCTTATCTAAAGAAGTGAGAGCAGCCTTGGCTTCGCTTGGCATCAGCAAGCTTTATGAGCATCAGATGGAAGCAATACGCTATATCACGAAAGGAAAGAACGTAGTAATTGTATCTCCTACCGCAAGCGGCAAGACACTTTCATTTAACATCCCGATCCTTGCCTCTGCACGTACTAACAAGAAGGCAAAGGCCCTCATGGTATATCCGACCAAGGCCCTTTCCTATGACCAAAGGGCACAGCTTGAGCGCCTTTCGAGAGCGTTTGGGTACAATTGCCCTGATTCCTGGAGCTACGATGGCGATGTGCCAGAAGAGCACCGTCGGGCCCTTCGTAAATCACCTCCTCCTATACTCCTGACGAATCCCGAATATCTGCATCTCTCTTTTCTCGGACACTGGGACAAATGGCAGCATTTTTTGAAGGACCTCGTGTTCCTCGTGATAGACGAGATACATGAATACCGGGGCTTTTTTGGAACCAACGCGGCACTTCTCTTTCGACGATTTCTGTATAAACTAAAGCAACTTGGGGTGTCTCCTCGTATAATTTTGTCTTCCGCAACTTGTGCCAATCCGCGGGAACATGCGTTTCGTCTAACTGGGCTAGATTTTGCCTTGGTTACAGACTCAAGCAATATGCGCCCAGAACGTCATTTGCTCTTCGTTAGTCCCGATATTCCATCGTTCAAGTTTTCGGAAATCTTCATGCTACGAGTGGTACGGACTGCGCTTGCATGTTTGAGAATGGGCCTAAGTACCATCTGTTTCTGTCCGACTCGTAAATTCGTGGAAGAAGCATCGGGATATGCCAAGAATGAAGCTCGAAAATTTAACCTCGATCCCAAATGCGTCGTTCCCTATCGTTCCGGCTACACGGCCGACGAGCGCCGGAGTATTGAAAACGGACTTCGCACGGGTGAATACAAGGTGGTCTTTTCAACCAACGCTCTCGAGATCGGTATAGACATCGGTAGGTTGGACGCATGCGTTTTGGCAGGATTTCCGGACAACGTGATGTCAGCCTGGCAACGCATTGGTCGTGCCGGGCGCTCCTGGGATAAGAAGGCATACGTGATCTATTTTGCCCAGAATAACCCGGTAGACCAGTTCTATGCAGCCAACATCAATTCTTTTCTGGAGCGTCCGCTTGACGAGATCGTCGTTGGGATTGACAACGAAGAACTCATACAACGACATTTGCCCTGTCTGCTTCACGAGAACGGCCCATTGAAGACCAAAATGGAGGGGCAAGCGCGTCTTCTTGGCGAAGCGTTCTTGTCGGCTTACAAGAAAGGGTCGAAACGCTATCGACCCATTCCCGGGCCTGGTCCTCACAAGAAGGTCCCCATTCGAAGCACTGGCGGGCTGCTCTGGAAGCTTACGCAAAATGGCAAGGAGATCGGTACCATCTCGGACCAACAAGTATTTCGCGAATGTTATATCGGTGCGATTTACAACCATTATGGAAGATGTTATCGAGTCACTGCACATAGCGCAGATGAAGTATTCTTGAGTTCTGCTCAACAAGGCTGGCGAACGGAGCCTTCGTTCTATTCGATTCCGACAATTAATGAGGTACAGCAAGGCGAGAGATGGCGCGACGAAATTGCCGTGTACTATGGAATACTCACGATTTTCGACAATTTGGCGGGCTACAAGCTGCTTGACCAAAATGGCAATGTCTTGGAAGAAAGCCGCGAGCAGAGTACCCGAAACATGCACGTACGATCGTTCTGGATTAGCATGGAGAGTGACTCATCAAGTCTATATTCGGGGCGAGTTCAGGGGTTCAAGGGCCTTGAGCAGCTGATGCGAATCGGAGCTCCCTTTGTCATACCCTGTGATCGCCACGACTTAAGTGGTCTCGCGAATACAAATCAATTGACGGCGGCGTTTCTTCATGAAACCGTCCCCGGAGGAATAGGGCTGGCCGAAAAACTGCTAAGTGTTTGGCGCGCGGTTCTCCAACAAGGCATTAAGGTCGCCGAGGCTTGTGCGTGCGAGGCAGGTTGCCCTCGCTGCATCCACGCTAATAGATTCGATCGGGGTGTTGATTCTACGAGGAAGTCCGCTGTTGTGAATTATGCTAAGCGTATATTGAGAAAGACGCAAGACCCACCTGACGAGGAACTCGATCAGGCGCTTCATAGTTGGAGGCCAAGATAAGGTCCGCTTAACCTGAAGTGGGTAAATGAAAGAGAACAAAAGCTCCGGGGAACGCGGATCAAAGGGGTTAAATGAATGTGGCAGCGCTGAAGCATCTGGATGAAGCGGGAAGCATATGCGAGTCTGACAAAGACTACGTCGGACTAATCCACGGGGATTGGTGTCGATTTGTTTCCAAACAGGAACTCTTTCGTGGGTGCGCACGCCTGCTTCGCACGACATGCTGCAATTACGTCGTCGGGTGGCGGTCTAACCCTAGACGAAGCCCGTCACCTTGTGCTCCATTTATGAGCACACTGCTCAATTTCCAATGCCCCTGAAGAGCTTCTCATGCTGCTCTTACTGAGATTGACCCCGAATATGCTGTTTTCAGCCTCTCTCAGGACTTGGCACGAGGCGTGCTACTTACTTTACGGTAACAGTCGCGGGGGTAGTAAGAGCAAATAGAGCCTTTCGCCAGGGCATAATGGGGTATGGCGACCTAGGACGCGGGTTGCAGGCTCGGAAGATGCGGCGTCCCCGAGAAGCAGGCATGAAAACGACGTTCATAGCGTTCGATTTCGAGACGACGGGGCTCCATCCCATGGCCGCGGAGATCATTGAGATAGGCGCGGTGAAGTTTGACGTCAAAGGCAAGGTGCTGGGCACGTTCGAGCAGCTCATCAAGCCGGCCGGCGGTATCCAGCCGGAAGCGGAGGCCGTCAACGGCATCTCGGCGGCGATGGTGGCCAATTGTCCGTCTCTGGACGAAGTGCTGCCCCGGTTCATTCGGTTCATCGGGTCACCCCAGCAGAACGTCCTCATCGCCCACAACGCGGCCAAGTTTGACATCGGGTTTCTGGCCGTGGCGTGTGCGCGGCGCGGGTTGCCGCTGCCGGAACACCGGATAGTCGACTCCATCGACCTGTGCCAGGCATGCATGCCGCCGCCGTACAACCTGGCGTCGGTATGCCGGCGCCTGGGGATAGCAATGGGAGCACATCGGGCGCTTTCGGACGCGGTGGCGGTGATGCGTCTCACGCTGCGCCTGGGGAGCAAGTACCCGAGAGCCTGGGAAAACCTGCCGACCCACTATGCCGAGGAATTCGGAATTGCGGCTATCGAGCCGCCTCCTGGTTTCGTGGAATGGGAAGCCCTCGGTGACCCTAACCAGGAAGTCGAGATCGTCTACGCTGGAGGCTCGCGGCCGGGACAAAAACGCAGGGTCATTCCCAAGTCGTTCTTCGAGTACAAAGGCCGGGAGTATATGACAGCCTTCTGCCTGCAAGACGGAAGAACCAAGACCTTTGTTGTGGACGATATCGTTTCAGTGGAGATGGTCGAGGATGAGGAGAACGAGGAGAACCAGGACGAGGACGAAGACTTTGAATACAGGACTGGGTTTTCTCCGGCGGTGGAGATGCAGAACCCTTTTGGACCCGAGGACGCGTCCGCAAGCCCTCCGCCTCCCCCGAAGCAGCAGATAAGAGTGACGGATGTTCTTGGCATAATTCTGATCGTTGGCTCTGTCTGCTTAATGATAGCTGTTGTCGTCGGGGCCATAGGAGTTTTCTCTTGGCTGGTGGAGGAACTTGGTGATATGGGATTTCTCCTCTTGCTCGGATTGGCTGCCATAGTC
>Ga0116185_1002804_pt1 | contig 15732 bp, 10 predicted proteins | sample AD_JPNNA7_MetaG_FD_89754 | JGI IMG/M metagenome (GOLD analysis project Ga0116185, IMG submission 89754) | Active sludge microbial communities of municipal wastewater-treating anaerobic digesters from Japan - AD_JPNNA7_MetaG | ecosystem: Engineered > Bioreactor > Anaerobic > Digestate | place... | reverse complement strand
TGAGCCGCGCAACGTCGTCTTCCTCGTCGACCGCCTCCCCGCCGGCTCGACGTGGACGGCGACCGGCATCGGCCGCTGGCACATGCCGGTCACCATGACCGCGCTCGCCCTGGGGGGCAACGTGCGCGTCGGCCTCGAGGACAACATCTTCTACCACAAGGGTGTGCTGGCCGAGGGGAACGCCCAGCTTGCGGCGCGGGTGGCGCGCATCGCCGCCGAGTGGGGGCGCGAGTGTGCGACACCAGACGAGGCGCGCCGGATACTCAAACTGGCGCCGTACGACAAGTAGGCGGGGGCGATGAGCCCGGACCTGCGTCTCGGTATGCGGGGCGTGCACAACTCTGACAACCCTTGAGCCCTCCCTGTGCCTGCCGGCCGGGAGGGCCTGGGGTACACTAGCCTGTCAGCCAGAGCGAGCCGAACCTATGCCTTTCGAGGAGCGCCGGTGGCCTTCCGGTCAAAGAGACGCACGCCCGAACGTGGCGAAGCCGAGCTCCTGCGCGGCCTTGTGAACCTCGCCGGCCGAGTGCAGGCCGGTCGCGAGCTCGAGGGTATCGTGCGCGCCGTGGCCGGCACGGTGGCGCAGACGTTCGGCTATCGCGAGGCCACGGTCTACATCGTCGAGAATGACGGCGAGACGTTCCGCGCCCAGGCGATCGTCGGTAGGCGCCCCGAGCACGACGCCGACTTGTTCGCGCGGCCCGTTCCACGACGCATCTGGGACGAGCTCTTCCTCGAGAAGTACCAGATCGGGTCGTCGTTCTTCGTCGACCACCACATGCACCGCTGGACGGAGGAGCAGTCGTATTACTTCCCGCCCCTTCCGCTCGGTCCGCGCGACGAAGAGGAGTGGCACGAAGACGACGCCCTCTTCGTCCCCATGTACGACAAACACCAGCGGCTCGTGGGCGTCCTCGACCTCTGTGACCCGATCGACCGGGCGGTCCCGGATCTCGAACAGGTGAAGGCGCTCGAAGTGTTCGCCGTGCACGCTGCGGTGGCGATCGAGAACGCGCGCCAGTACGAGGAGCTCGAGAGGACGAGCGACGAGCTGCAACGGCAACTCCGGCTGCGTCACGAGCTCCTCGACGTGAGCGCCGCGCTGCTTTCGACCCTCGACCAGAACGACGTCTTCGCCCTCATCACCTCGCTGCTGAAGGGGATGGTCGACTACGACACCATGGACATCCGTCTCTTCGACGAAGAGGCGCGGGAGCTCGTCGCCATCTACGCGCGTGACGAGAACGCCGACGAGATGCTCGGCTTCCGGAGCTCGATCGACGAGGGAGTGAGCGGCTGGGTCTTCCGCCACAACGAAGCGGCGCTGGTCAACGACATGGGCCACGACCCTCGGGCCGTCTTCGTGCCCGGCACCGAAGAGGGCGAGCCCCAAGCTTCCATCATCGTGCCGCTCAACGTGCGCGGCAACGTCACCGGGGTGCTCTGCATCGACCGGCTGCACGGGCACACGTTCCACGAGAGCGAGCTCGAGCCGGTGGAGCTCTTCGCCAACATGGCGGCGATCGCCATCCAGAACGCGCGCACATACGAGGAGATGCAGCGTCAGGCCGTCACCGATGGCGCGACCGGCATCCACAACTATCGCCACTTCCATGAGACTCTCAAGATGACCGTCAGCCGAGCCCGGCGCTACAAGGAGACGTTCTGCCTGCTCATGATGGACCTCGACCGCTTCAAGACGGTTAACGACACCATCGGGCATCAGGCCGGCGACGACGTGCTGCGCGCGGTGGCCGACGTTCTGCGCTCTTGTTCGCGTGAGTCGGACTATCAGGCCCGCTACGGCGGCGATGAGTTCGTCACGCTCCTGCCGCAGACGGGCCTGGCCGAGGCGGCTACGCTTGCCGAACGCGTGCGCAGGGACGTCGCCGAGATCGAAGTCGGTCGCGGCCTGCGGGTTACTATGTCGATCGGCGTAGCCGCGTTCCCCGATTCGGCGCGGGACGGCGACGGAGTGCTGGCGGCTGCAGACGCGGCCCTGTTGCGCGCCAAAGTGACCGGCCGCGACCGGGTCTGCCTTGCCGGCGAAGAGACGACTTGCGTGTCCGCGGCCGGCGGTGGCGCGCTGGTGGTCTTGGGACGGCGGTTCGCCAGGGCGCTCGAGCTGAGCGAGGTCGAGACCGCCGGTCTCGCCACGGCGCTCGCTGTTTGCGAGGCGGACGCAGCGCTCAGCGACGAGGTCCAGGCTATCTTGGGGCCCGCTGCCGGCGACGGAACCGGCGGCGATGGCGCCGCCCCGCATGAGGTCCGCCGCCAGGCGGTCGAGGCGCTGCTCTACGGCAGCGAACGTTGGGATGGCAGCGGGTATCCCGAGGGGCGTCACGGCAGCTCGATCCCGCGCGTGGCCCGCGCCTTCGCCGTGTGCCTCGAGTACGACAGGGCGGGTCACGACACCGGTGCGGCCGAGAAGCTGCGCGCGGCCGCCGGCCGCCAGCTTGACCCTGGCATGGTCCGGCGCCTCCTCGGCATGGTGCACGGAGCGCGACGCGAGGTCAAGCGCGAGGTCGCGTCACCGGCTGCCTGAGCGTCGGCCCGGGTGCGGCGCCGCTTGCGGCGCGCATGGCCGACGCCCCTGTGCGATACTGGGGGCATGGACAACGTCACGCCCCTGGGGGCCTCGCGCCGGACCGAAAGGCGGAGCGTGAGGCGCGGTCTTCTCGTCGCCATCATCATCCTCGTGATCGTCGTCCTGCTCGTGGCGGGACGGGCGCTCGGGTTCTACGTCGACTGGCTGTGGTTCGGCGAGGTCGGCTTCCGCTCCGTCTTCTGGACGACGTTCTGGTCGCGGGTGCTGCTCGGGTTGGCGGCCGGCGCGTTGTTGTTCGTCATCATCTACCCGAACCTGGAACTGGCCCGGCGGCTGGCGCCGGCTTTCCGTACCACGGCCGCGGGCGACGTCATCGAGCCGAAGAGCGAGCCCCTGCGCCGGCATGCCGGCGCGATCGGGCTCGCCGTCTCGGCGCTCATCGCCGTCTTCGCCGGCGTCGCCGCCTCCTCGGCCTGGCTGACGTTCCGTAAGGCCTTCGCCGCCACGGACTTCGGCGTCCGCGACCCGGTGTTCGGCCGGGACCTCGGCTTCTACATCTTCTCGGTCCCGGCGTGGCACGCGGTGCAGAACTTCGTCCTGTTCGCGCTGGTCGCCGCCCTCGTGCTCGCGGCCCTCATGCACGTCGTGCTGGGCGGCGTGGAGTACCGGGTGGAGGCGCCGGGCCAGGGGGGCGGCGGCGTAGCCGGCCCGCCCCCCTGGCCCGGCGCCTCCCGCCCTCCGCGCGTCTCCGTGAGCCTCAGCGGGCGAGCGATCGCCCATCTGTCGGCGCTGCTCGCCGCCGTGTTCGCCGTCGTCGGCGTCGGCCAGCTCTTCCGCGCCTGGGACCTGCTCTACTCGACCGCAGGGGCGACGTTCGGCGCGGGATACACCGACGTCGTCGTGCGTCTTCCGCTGACGCGGGTGACGATGGTCCTCGCCTTCGCCATCGCGGCGGCGCTCGCCTGGAACGTCTGGCGCCGCCGCTCGCGCTGGCCGGTCGTCGCCGTCGTCGTCTGGATCGTCGCCATCGTCGTCCTGCGCGGCATCGTGCCGGCGGCCGTACAGGCGCTCATCGTGAATCCGAACCAGTTGGCCAAGGAGCGGCCTTACATCACCCGCAACCTGGCCGCCACGAAGGCGGCCTTCCAGCTCGATCATCTCACGGCGAAGCCGCTCCAGATGAAGACGCGCGTCACGCCCGCCGTGCTGCGCGACAACGAGGTCACCCTCCGCAACGTCCGCCTCTGGGATCCCGACACCCTGGTCACGAGCTACCGCCAGTTGCAGCAGCTTCGCCCGTACTATGCGTTCGTCGACGCCGACGTCGACCGTTACCTGGTGGGGGGCGCCTACACGCAGACCATGATGTCGGCGCGCGAGCTCGACATCGCCGGCCTGCCTGCCGCCGCCCAGACATGGGTCAACCAGCACATCGCCTACACCCATGGGTTCGGCGTCGCCATGTCGGCCGTCAACCAGGTGACCAGGGACGGCTCGCCCGACTTCCTCGTCCAGGACGTGCCGCCGCGGGCGGTCGCCGGGCTCGAGATCGAGCAGCCGCGTATCTACTACGGCGAGATCGGCACCGATTACACGCTGGTGAGGACGAGCCAGCGCGAGTTCGACTATCCGGGGGCGACCGCGGGCGGGGACGTATACACGGAGTACGACGGTAAGGGCGGGATCCCGATCGACGGCTTCCTTCCCAGGCTGGCCTTCGCCTGGCGTCAGCGGACCATCAAGTTCTTCACTACCTCGGCGATCGGCGACGACAGCCGCATCATCATCCGCAACAACATCGTCGACCGTGTCAAGGCGGTGGCCCCCTTCCTCGCCCTTGACGCCGACCCGTACCTCGTGATCGCCGACAAGCGTCTCTACTGGATCCAGGACGCCTACACGAGCACGGGTCTCTACCCGTACTCGACCCGCGACGAGGGGCACAACTACATCCGCAACTCGGTGAAGGTCGTGATCGACGCCTATAACGGTACGATGCGGTTCTACGTGTTCGACGAGGACGATCCCATCCTGCGGACCTACCGGCGCATCTTCCCCGACCTGTTCGTGCTCGGCGACGAGATGCCGGATGCGCTCTACGAGCACGTCCGCTATCCCGAGGATCTCTTCATGACCCAGGCGCGGATCTTCGAGACGTACCACGTCGACGACCCTGACGTGCTCTACAACAAGGGCGACCAGTGGCAGATCCCGGAGAAGGTCTCGCTGGACGACCAGGGTTCCATGGCGGCCTACTACGTCATCATGAGGTTGCCGGGGGCGGAGAAGGAGGAGTTCCTCCTCATCATGCCCTTCACGCCGAACACGCGCCCGAACATGGTCGCGTGGCTGGGGGCACGCTCGGACGGCGCCGCTTACGGCTCGTCCGTCCTGTACCGCTTCAGCGAGAGCACGACTGTGTTCGGGCCGGCGCAGGTGGAGGCGGCCATCAACCAGGACCCGACGATCTCGGCGCAACGCTCGCTGTGGGACCAACAGGGTTCACGCGTCATCCTCGGCAACCTCATCATCGTGCCGGTCGAGGACTCGCTGCTGTACGTGCAACCGTTGTACCTGGTCAGCGAGCAGACGCAGTTGCCGCAGCTCAAGCGCGTCATCGTCTTCTACCGCATGCCGGGAGAGAGCGGCTCCGAGGCGGACGCCGAGCAGCTCGTCATCATGGCGCCGACGCTCGCGGAGGCGCTCGCTGAGGCGTTCGGCGAAGCGCCGGAGATCGGGCCGCCGGTGGCCGGCGGGGCGGCCGGCGCGAGCGAGGGGACGGGCGCGGGCGCTGAGGCCGGCGCCTCCGGCGCCGGCCTCAGCGCCCGCGCCCGCCAGCTCATCGCCAGGGCGAACGAGCAGTTCGAGGCGGCGCAGGCGGCGCAGCAGGCCGGCGACTGGGCCGAGTACGGGCGCCAGATCGAGCTGCTGCAGCGCACGCTGCGCGCGCTGCAGCAGCTCCAGTAGGCGCCGTCGCGCCGGCGGGGTCGCGCGTCTCTCGTCGCACTGGTGGCTCTCGGCGGCGCGCCCGTCGCGGATCGCGGCGATGCCGGGGCCGACCTCGTCGAGGCAGTCCTGTCTCTTGAGGTGGACGATGCGGCGCTGCAGTACGTCCGGTCTCACGTGGCTTCGCGCAGGGGCGGCCTCGAGCGACCATGCGCTGGACGTGCGAGGACCGGAAGGGGCGAGGTCGGTTCGATCGTGCGCAAAGGATGGCCGTGGCCACGGCGGGCAACGTGGGTGTCTAGGTCTATCCTGTGAAAACCAGTAAAGTAGAGTGTCACGCTGAGCAGGGTCGATGCCCGTGGCGGCCATGCGGTGTACGGTGGCGGGTTGTCTCGCCGGACGACGCCACGTAGTCGGCGAGATTCAGGACTTGTCGTGAAGCGCCGATACGGAGTTGAGACGGAGTCGAGACACTGGCCGGGCGCATGTATGTGTCGAACACCAAGGACGGAGCGTGTGACGGTTCGCGGGGGCGGTCGATCGTGAGTGCAGCGAAGAGGCGACGCGACTCAAGCCTTGGGCGCAGGGGATCGTTCGGATTGAGTCGCGGTTTCACGTTGGTCGAACTTCTGGTCACGATCGTCTTGACGGCGATCGTGCTGGCGGCGATGGTGCCGGCCTTCCTCTCTGCCCACAAGGCATCGGCAGGGGATCGAGCCCGGAACATCGCCGCGAACGTCGCTCAGGACCGCATCGAGAAGATCCGCCTGCTGCCCTTCGACCAGATCATCGACGACGCCGATCATCTACAGTCAGCCTCGTTCGCCGGCGCCCAGTTCGGCACAACGTATACGCCTCCGGGCTCATCGAAGGTCTATACGATCGACTACACGGTCCAGAACGTCCCCGCGACTGGAGCGGTCAGCTACAAGCGTGTCGAGGTCACCGTCGCATGGACGGCGCCTCCGTCCCCAGTGCAGCCCGTGACGATGCGCACCATCATCATGAACCCGGCCGTGAGCGGCAGCCCGTCTCCGTCGCCATCATCATCGCCGAGTCCCACTCCGACGCCCACGCCCACCCCCACCCCGACGCCGCCGACGACCACGTACAAGCTGACCGTCTTGGTCAACAAGGATTACGTGAACCCGTCGCTCGGGGTCACTGTGGTGCGGACCGATGTCACCCCCAACACGACGATGCCGCCAGCCATGCAAGTGCCCACCACGTCGTCGCCGAAGACGTGGACCGGGCTTCCTCCGGGAACTTACCTCGTCACCTGCAACTACTACAAAAAGGGAAATACGAACCAGCCACGTACGCTGCAGCAGACGATTTACATCACCAACACCGACCAGACCTACACTTTCCAGCTCTAGGCGCGCGATGCAGATGAGCCCTTTCCGACGATCAAACGCGCAGGGCGGCGTCACCCTCATCGAGCTCCTTGTCTCGATCGCCATCCTGGGTATCATCACGGCCCTGCTCGTCACGAGCTGGATCGCGTTGCAGAACTCCTATGGCCACTCGGTCAGGTCCAGTAACGCTCGCGGCCAGGCGCGCGACGCCCTCGCGCGTGCGAGCCGCGAGATCCGCGACGCTCAGCCGCTCACGCTCACCTCGCCGCTTCCGCCGCCGTTCCTCCTCGCACAGCCGACGGAGATCCAGTTCTACTCGGCTTTCAACAACCCCGGCGTGAGACAGGACGGCAGCGGGACGGGAGCCCTCCGCAAGACGCGCATCTACCTTGATACCGGCGGAAGCTCGGCGCAGAAGGCCCTGATCTGGCAACGCGATACGAACAACAGCGGGGGGTTTGACGCGGGCGACCGCGCGATCATCCTCGCTACCAACGTCGTCAACAACAGCGTCGCGAACACGAACGTGACGCCGAGCACGTCGTACACGGCGATCTTCACGTACACTTGTCGGAACGCGTCCGGCGACATCACTGCCTCCGATACTGTAGGTGCCGCCGATCTGGGCAAGATCGTCGCCGTGCAGATCCACGTTATCGTCGACGACAACCTCGCCCACGCACCTGCGCCCGCGGATCTTCAGACCACTGTCCGCCCGCGGAACGTCGCTGGGGAGTAGGAGGAGTCATGAGTAGAGTCGGCAGACAAAGGGGCAGCGCTCTTATCCTCTTCCTGGGAATCAGTGCGGCGCTCGCGATTCTCGCGACCACACTGGTGCTGGTGGTCGGCAACCAGCAGCATGCCACTGCCGCCGAGCGTACGAGAAACCAGTCGTTCGACTATGCGGAGGCCGGTCTCGAAAGCGCCGTCATGGCGGTCCGGTCAGCGACATGGCCGGAGGCCGGCGAGTCGTTTTCCGACGCCGCTTTGAGGGCGGCATACGATGCGACATATCCGGCGGCCAGCAGGCCGACGTTGCAGGTGAAGGTCTACGACAACCAGGCGACGGTCGATGAGGCCATCACGTGGGACAAGGGAGGACCGACCGCTGCGACGACGCCCGACGGCAAGCTGTGGGTCGAGGCGAAGGTGACGTACAACAAGAAGACGACGCGTTTGCGCCAGTTGGTCGGTCAGGTGAACTCCACCAGTTCGTTGAGTCTGCCCGCGGCGGCGTTGTACACGGACGGCGACATCATGGTCGGGCCTAACGGCTCCGGTGATGTGTATGCGGTCAAGGCCGACGGCACACCCGCTGTCGGCCCGCCGTTCAGCGCCTCGGTGTACGGAGGCGGTGAGTTCGTCGGCAACTGGAGCTCCGACCTCTCGCCGAACGGCGGGAATGCGACCCTCGAGGTGAAGACGAACGGCACTGTGTACAACCCGGCGGAATATGGCGACACACAGGAACACCCGGGCACGGGCGGGGTGGCCCCGCTCAGTACCTATCTGCCGCAGAACACGATCGACACGCTGACCGCCGAGGCGAAGACCGGCACCCCACCGAAGGCCAATGCGCAAGGTACGGTGGTCGGCGCGGCGTTGCTCGCCCAGCTTCAGGCGACCTCCCCGCAGACATACACGGCGTCAGATGACTTGGTCGTGAACGGCGACCTGACGCTGGGAGGCGGAGAGAGCTGGTTCAACTTCAAGTCCCTCTATGTCACCGGCAATCTCACGTTGAACGGCAACACACATACGAACACGACGGCGCTGTATGTGGGCGGGAACTTCACCATCAGTGGCCCCTCTGGAACCAGCCAGTTCGGCTCGATCTACGTCGGCGGCAACGTGGATTGGGGCGGTGCGCTCACCGTCAAGACGACGGACTACACGGATGCCGGCAAGGATCCGGCCCCGATGTACGTGGGCGGCAGCTTCAAGTCGCAAGGCGGCCCGTTCACGCACGTCCTGGGGCCTACCTACGTCGCGGGCGCGTGCACGTTCTCGGGGAACAACGCCCTCATCATGTGCCCGCTGCTGGTCAGCCCGAGTCAGATCACCACGTCGGGTAGCGCGAGCTTCGGGACAGTCGACCAGCCGATGGTGCTCCTTGGCCTGGACAACAGCGACGGCCAGAACAAGGACATCCAGCTTGGGGCGAACGGGACGTTCACCGGCGTGATCATCAACATGGACGGCGGCGTGACGTTCAGCAACAGCGCGAACCCGGACGTCCGTGGCGCAGTGTTCGCCGAGGGCACGATCACGTTCAGTGGTAACACCAAGGTCGAGTACAACCCCAACGTCCTCGCCAATCTCGACGTGAGTGCGGCGACCACGGTGACGACGGTCGTCCCGGGCACCTGGCAGGAGTTGCCGGCGGACTGAGCGGCTGCGGACCTCTCTCTCGAAGGAGGGCGGTTCCAGCGAAGGAGGGCAGCGGACACGCCTACCCGAGCCGCCGAAGCTGCTGCTGCGGCGTGAACAGGCGACGCGGGGTGAGCAGGGCGGCGGTCGTGGCCGAGACGGCCGTCGCCGCCGCCAGCATGTACATGATCACCACCTGCAGCTTGACGGCTTCGAGCGGGTCGGCGCCCGCCAGGATCATGCCGGTCATCGCCCCGGGTAGAAAGACGATGCCCATCGTCTTCGTGCTGTCGATGACCGGCACCATGGCCAAGCGTACCGACCCGCGGATGAGGTCGTCCGCCGCCTGACGCGGCGTCGCGCCCAAGGCCAGCGCCGCCTCGATGCGCGGACGCTGGTCGCGTGCGTCTTCGAGCAGACGGACGACGGTGACCGAGGCCACTGTCATCGTGTTGCCGATGATCATGCCGGCGATGGGGATCACATAGCGTGCCCGGCTGTCGATGATACCGAGGCCCAGCATAAGCCCGAGGGTGAGGGCGGCCGAGAGGCCGATCGCCGCCGCCATGATCCACCAGGACCCGGGCAGCGCCCTGGCCCGCCGGGTAGAAGTGAACGTGGCGAACGCGGCCATTGCGACGACCATGAGCAGGACCCAGATGAACCGTTCGGCGCCGAAGATAAGGTCGATCACGTAGCCGATCGCCATGAGTTGGACGAAGGCGCGCAGCGAGGCGACGAGGAGGTCCTTCTCGAGGCCGAGGCGCTCGCGGCACGAGAGGACGACGGCGATCGCGAGCATGGCCAGGGCAGCTACGACGTCGAGGTAGCCGAACTGCTGTGCCGCGATGACGGCGAGGCCTTTGTCGAACCACGCCTCGCTCATCGCGACGCCTGCCTGTCGGCTCTCACGCATCGCGACGCCTGCCCGTCGCCTCTCATGTCGTCGGCTCACCTCCGAGCCTGCCGGCGAGGAAGAGGCGCGTCGCTTCGTCACCGGGACGGTCGAACAGCTCGGGCAGCGGACCCTGCTCGACCACCCGGCCATCGACGAGGAGCAGGCCGTGGTCGCCGATGCGTCGCGCCTGGGCGAGGTCATGGGTGACGAACACGAACGTGAGCTCGGTGTCGGCGGCGAGGCGCAGCAGGAGATCCTCGACCACGCGCGCCGCGCCGGGGTCGAGCGACGCCGTCGGCTCGTCGAGAAGGAGCACCTCGGGATCGTTCGCCAGGGCGCGGGCGAGACAGACGCGCTGCGCCTCGCCGCCGGAGAGCTGGTCGGCCGACCTGTCGCAGAAGTCGGGGGGCAGGCCGACGCGGCCCAGCAGGTCGCAGCCCTGCTCGCGCCCGCCGTCGGCCTGCCCCCCGATGATGCCGTGCAACCGTGGCCCGTAGAGGACGTTGTCGAGCACCGTGCCCGCGAACAGCGCCGGCGTCTGGAAGACCATCCCGACGCGCCGGCGCAGCTCTTGGACCGGGAGCGTGTTGGTCGGTCGGCCGTCGAGGAGCACGCGACCCCCCGTCGGCTCGACGAGCCGATCGATGGCGCGCAGGGTGGACGACTTGGCGGAGCCTGAGGGGCCCACGATGGTGAAGACCTCGCCGGCGCGCACCGCAAACCCGACATCGTCGAGGATCAGCCGCGGCGCTCCGTCGTTCGGCATGATGAGAGTGAGGTGTTCGACGGAGAGCTTCCACTCCGCGGGGTCCATGGGGCGCCGAGTATAGCAGGTGACCCCGGCACGAGGACGACCGATGGTCCCGGTGTATACTGCCGGGCGCCTCGCCCGGGCGATTAGCTCAGTGGAAGAGCACCTGCCTTACAAGCAGGGGGTCGGTGGTTCGAACCCACCATCGCCCACCACCGCCCTCCACCCTTCCTCCGCTTCTCCTTCCCTGTCCCGCCTCCGTCTCTCCTTCTCTGTCCGACTTTCCCTCGGCCCCCTCCCTCTTCGTCTCCCTTCTCCTTCCTTCTCGTCGCGCCGGCGAGATGCGGTATCGTTGCTCGCATGGACGCGGTGGCCGACGACGGGCATTCCCGGGCAGGCGCCCTCGCGCCGGCGGACGCCCAGTCGTACGTGCGTCACGAGCTCCGCACGCCGTTGGCTGTGATCCAGCCGCTCTTGGAGATCCTCCTTGGCGGTTCCTCCGGCTCGCTCGACGAGAAGCAGCTCAGCTACCTCCAGATGCTCAAGCGGAACGTCGAGCGCCTGTCGGCGATGATCACCAGCCTTGTGGAGACCGGCTGGCTCGAAGTTGCGGCCATCCCGCAGGAGGCGCGACCGGTCGGTGCCGCCGAGATCGTCTCGGACACGGTGGCGAGCGTCCGGGCGGCGTTTCCCGAGGCGCCCTCGATCGTCGTCGACCTGGAAGAGAGGCTTCCTCCGGTCCACGGAGACGCACACCGCTTGCGCTGCGCCCTGCGCAACGTCTTGGTCAACGCTTGCACGTTCGCGTCTGCGAGTGAACGGGTCGACGTCCGCGTAGGGATGGCCGGGCACGTCGGGCACGTCGCGATCGTCGTCACCGACCGGGGTCCCGGGATCACAGCGGAGGACTTGCCTTGCGTGTTCGACCTCGGGTATCGGGGCGCGGCGGCGTGCGATCGGGGCACCCAGGGCCTCGGCCTCGGCCTGCCGGTGACGCGGGCGCTCGTCGAAGAGGCCGGCGGGCGCGTGGTCCTCGAGTCGGCGCTCGGTCGCGGAACAAGTGTGACGCTGGAGCTGCCAGCAGCCTCAGGTTGACGATTGGGGGCGGCGACCGAGTCGCCCTCGCCCCGCCCCTCGCCCCTCGTCCCGCCCCTCGCCCCGCCCCCTCACATGTTCATGGGTCCGGCTTTGTGGGCTCTGTCGCCCTGTGCTACACTGCGCTTCCGCCGCCGCGGCAGCACCATGACGATGCTTGCGGCGCCGCCTTTTGCGGGGGCGTAGTTCAGCTGGTTAGAACGCCGGCCTGTCACGCCGGAGGTCGCGAGTTCGAGTCTCGTCGCTCCCGCCACTTTCTCCCCTATGCCGATGTTGCGTCGTCGGACATGCCGTTCTCGGGCGACGTCGTCGGACTCGGGGCGCGCCGCCGGACCCACGGAGGACGACATGACGCACAGTGATGACTTCGGCGCTGAGGCGATGCCCGCGGGAGGGGGCACATCGCCTCCCGTGGCGTCTCACGCCCGGGCGCAGGTCTGGGACGAGGCGGCGTGTCGCACCGTGCACGCGGCGACCCTGCGGGTGCTCGAGCGGACCGGCGTCGAGGTGCATCACGAGCGTGCGCAAGAGGTGTTCGCCGCAGCCGGTGCACGGGTCGCGGGCACGCGGGTGCGCATCGGCCGCGACCTTGTCGAGAGGGCGATCGCCACGGTGCCGCGCGACGCGGAACTTCGCGCGCGCGGCGGCCGGCCGTCGGTGACGCTTCGCCCCGGCGCCGGGCTCTACGGGACGGGTCCGGACTGTCTCTACGTGCTCGACCCGGACCTCCACCAACGGCGCCGCGCCCGGCTCCACGACGTCGCGGCCGCCGCGGCGCTCTGCGACCAGTTGCCGAACATCGACTTCGTCATGTCGATGGCTCTGCCCGAGGACGTCCCCCGGGGCGAGGAGGACCTCGCCCAGTTCGGCGCCATGCTCGGCGCGACGACGAAGCCCATCATCATGTCGACGCCGCGCGAGGGCGAGCGCTTGCGCGAGATGTACGCGATGGCTGCCGCCGCCGGCGACCCGGGGAGCTTCGCCGTCCTCACCATGTCGTCGCCGCCGCTCAAGCACGACCGTGAGGCGATCGACAAGCTGCTCGTCTGCGCCGAGCTCGGCATCCCGCTCGTCCTGGCGCCGGCGGCGGCCTGCGGGACGACGGCGCCCGCGTCGGTGACGGCGGCCGTCGTCGTGTGCAACGCCGAGGTGCTCTCGGGGCTCGTCCTCCATCAACTGGTCCGCCCGGGCGCGCCGTTCGTGTATGGCGTGGGCGTCGGGGCGATGAACATGCAGACCGCGGTCGACGCCTACTGCGCGCCCGAGTCGTTCCTCGGCAACCAGGCGGCCAGCGACTTGGCGCGCTTCTACGACCTCCCCGTGTGGCACTACGCGGCGTGCTCGGACGCGAAGCTGGTCGACGGGCAACTGGCGGCCGAGTACGCCCTCTCGACCGTCCTCGGCGCCTTGGCGGGGGCGACGCTGCTGCACGACGTGGGCTACCTGGAGTCGGGGCTGCAGTCGAGCCTCGAGGGTATCGTCCTCGGCGATGAGCTCATCGGCTGGACGAGAGCCTTTCTGCGTGAGCTCGCGGTGGACGAGGAGGCGCTGGCTCTGGACGAGATCGAAGCCGTCGGCCCCGGCGGGGACCACCTGGCGCGGCCGTACACACGGACCCACTTCCGCAGCTTCTGGCGTCCCGGGGTGATCGACCAGTCGGTCTACGACCGCTGGCGAGCCGCGGGCGCGACGACGCTCGAAGAGCGCGTCCGCGCGCGGCTCGCCAGCCTGCGCGGCGCTTAGGCCGCCGCATCTCTCCTTAGCACGTCTGCGCCGCCTCTCGCGGCGCCATCAGCCCGCCTGCCACGCCGCCTCTCGCGGCGCCATCGTGATCGCCTCCTCCTCGCACCCGGTAGCGCACAGGCCGCAGCCGCGGCAGACGGTGGGGTCGACGGTGGGCGCGGGCGCCTTCTTGACGAGCGACAGGGCGCCGAACGGGCAGCGCCGGACGCAGCGCCGGCAGCGCGTGCACCGCTCTGCGTCGACCGCCGCCAGATGGCGGCGCACGGGCCAGAGCGCGGCGGCGTCCATGCGCTCGCCGGCGAGGATCGGGAAGCAGCAGTCGCTGCAGCAGTTGCAGATGCCGTGGTGGCCGTGCGTGCTCTCGAGGTACCCGGTGTGCATCAGACCCTCGGCGTCGGCCTGGTGGAGGATCTGGACGGCGCGTTCGGGGGTGATCTCCCAGCCGATGTCGCGGTCGTTCTCGAAGCGCAGGCAGACGGTCTGCGAATGGTCGCAGCGGCCCATCATCGCGCGGCAGTTGCAGGGCCAGAGGTAGATGGCCGGCCGCGAGAGGAGGAGCGCCTCCGCCTCCTCGAGCAACAGGTAGGTGTTGTCGCGCTGGTCGCTCTCGGCGGGGCGCCCGTCGCGGATCGCGGCGATGCCGGGGCCGACCTCGTCGAGGTAGTCGTCCATCTCCCACTCGTTGAGCTGGTCGCGCACGCTCTGGGGGATGTCGCGCCAGTGCTCGAAGAACGCCCACATCTCGTAGCGGGCGTGGAAGCTCGAGGGCGACCAGCGCTCACCGTTGCGGTCGAGGACGGCGCGGCGAACGGCTCGCTGCAGTTCGTCCGCCGCGCGCGCTCCGGGGAGGCGGCCTTCGGCCGCCCCGAGGACGAGGTCGACCTCGGCGGGCTCGTAGAAGCGGTCGAGCCAAGGGATCATGAAGTCGGGCGCGCCGACGGCGGCCGCCAGCGCGCGGAGGCGCGCGTCGGCCGCCGTCGGCGCGCCCTCCCCCTTCTTCTGCATCTCAGGCATCGGGCCGGAACTCCTCGACGATGCGGTCGACGCGCCGCCGCACATCGTCGTCCAGCGGCGGCGCCTCGTGCGTCGCGAGCAGGTCGAGGGCGCGCCGGCGGGCCGCTTCGCGGAGGTCCGGCGCGCCCTCCTCCACCCAGCGCTCATGGCCCTTGCGGTTGAGGATGCGCGGACGCCACTGTCCGCTCCGCAGGTGCTTTACCGTGTGCTTCTGCCCGAGGGCGTCGCCTCCGGGGCCCATGGCCGCGATCACGTCCAGCGCCAGGGTGTCGTCGCTGACCTCCACCCCGCCGAGCAGGCGGCGGTTCATGGCGATGAACTCGTCCGTGATGACGATCTGCTCGAGCGAGCCCGTCATGCCGAAGTCCATGTAACCGACATCGTGGTTGAGGTTCGACCCGAGCAGCATGCTGAGCAGCGTGAGCTCGGCGACCTCCATGCCCGCCTGGGCGTCGACGAGCTGGGCATCGGTGGTCCCCGCGTAGCCCCAGTTGGGCAGATCGAGCCACTTGGCCATCTCGACGAAGCAGGCGTAGCTCTGCAGGTACTCCGGGGCGTTGTAGGAGGACTGGGTCGTGGCCATGTCGAGGACGGCTGGCCCCATCCCGGTGATGAAGGGCGCCCCCGGCGTTCGAAGTTGGTGGAGGACCAGGCCGAGGAGCGACTCGGCCAGGCCCTGGGCGACGTGGCCGGCGACCGTGATCGGCGCCGTGCCCCCGGCCAGCGGGGCCGGCGAGTAGATGACCGGCAGGCCGGCGTCGGCGCAGAAGAGCAGCTTGTCGACGCTGTCGGCGGGGTGCTCAAGGGGGCTGCTCGGCTGGTCGTAGACGATGAAGTACGGCCGCGAGCGGAGTCCGTCGGGGTCGCCGCGAAGCTCGCCGGCGGCGGCCCACATGCACTCGAGGTCGGCGCGGCCCTCGGCGGTCATGACGAGCGGCTTCGTCGTCCCCGTCATCATCGCCCGGAACTCTTCCAGGTAGGCGCGGTGCGACTGGACCTCGTGCGGGTA
>Ga0116185_1002803_pt1 | contig 15741 bp, 15 predicted proteins | sample AD_JPNNA7_MetaG_FD_89754 | JGI IMG/M metagenome (GOLD analysis project Ga0116185, IMG submission 89754) | Active sludge microbial communities of municipal wastewater-treating anaerobic digesters from Japan - AD_JPNNA7_MetaG | ecosystem: Engineered > Bioreactor > Anaerobic > Digestate | place... | reverse complement strand
GGTGTTTTCAGGCACCAAACCCTCATGCGCCTGGGCGAAATACCCCACTTTGAGGTTGGCTCCCAGTTCCACCCGCCCAGCATAAGGTGGGATTTGGTTCAGGACGGTCTTCAAGAGGGTTGTCTTGCCTGCGCCATTCGGGCCGATCACAGCAACACATTCGCGCCTTTCCAATACCAGGTCAGGTACACTGAAAAGCGGTCGACCTTCGTCCTCATAACCCACCTGCAAATCGTAGGTTCGCAGAACCAGGTTACCGGAACGGTCAGCCAACTTGAATCGCAGATGCATCGGTCTAACATTCGCCCTGGGCGCAGTCAGCCGCGAGTCTGCCAGCAGTCGTTCCAGGCGGCGCTGCCTGCCCCTGGCCTGGTTGCTATTCTGAGTGCCCAGGAAGCGCCGAATATAGTCCTGCTGCTTTTCAATATACTCGTTTTGTGCCTCAAACTCCGCCAGGCGCCGCGTGTAGCGTTCCTCGCGCTGACGTAAATACGCGGTGTAATTCCCGCGGTAAACTTCCAGTGCCGGTGTCATCTCCCAGATGTAATGGGCGGTTTGGTCCAGGAAGTAACGGTCATGCGAGACGATCACCACAGCCCCGTTCCAATCCCTCAGGTAAGCTTCAAGCCATTCTACGGCGTTGATATCCAGATGGTTGCTGGGTTCATCCAGCAAGAGCAGGTCCGGGTCATCCAACAGGATTCGCGCCAGGCGAGCCCTGGTGCGCTGACCACCAGAAAGTTGCTTCAGTGGACGCTCGTAATCGGTCTCAGAAAACCCCAGTCCATCCAGTGTCTGGCGGATGCGCGCGTGATAGGTGTAGCCACCACTGTTTTCAAAGACAGTCTGGACCTTGCCGTATCGTTCCAACACGGACGGATCACATGCGGGGTCTTGCATCAACTTTTCCAGCTCCCGCAGTTCTTCCCCTTTGGCGATCAGATCCTCAAAAGCTAACAGGCAGGAGCTCCACAGCGTCCCTTCCAATTGGGTGACCGCTTCCTGGGGCAGGTAACCCACCTTCAAACCGCGAGCTCGGTGCACAGAACCTTCCGTGGGTGTATCTTCCCCTGCGAGGATACGTAAGAGAGTCGTCTTGCCGACACCATTTGGACCAACAATTGCGATACGCGCGTTCCGGGGAATCGAAAGATTGATCCCATCAAAAATGTCCACGGGACCAAAAGATTTTCCAAGGTTTTGAGCAGTAAGAAGTGACATTGCACACAAAGTATACCAGTGAGGTCCTGAGATCATGACATTTTCATTTGTGAATCACATTTGTGAATCACACCAGTGAGGTCCTGAGGGTGTGAGATAATCTGATATCAGTGGTAAAATCTAGAATTGCTCAATTATTGAGCCTTTGATAATATTAACCTTAAGAAGAAGGAGTTTTGAATGTCTAAATCTATGAAGAAGATCGTACTACCCGTTGTGTTGGCTGTGATGCTGCTCGTCAGCGCTTGTGTCACCCAAACCCCAACTGCTCAGCCCACCAATTCCCCGGAACCGACCGCAGCTCCTAATGAGCCGACTGTGGAGGAACCCACCACGGAACCGACCGAAGCAGTGGTAGTTGAACCCACGGCGGAGCCAATCGTGATCGTCGATGTCATTGGTCGCGAAATCACCCTCGAAAAGCCCGCCACCAAACTGGTCGGCACACACAACCCCACCCTCAACGCGGCAGCCGTGCTTGGCGGCGGAGGCAAATACCTGGCCGGCTTCGGAAACAAATCGATGGGGCGGGGGCTCTACGAGCAGGTGATTGATGGCTTTGATGACCTGCTGGAAGTCGGCAAGGGCAGTAATATCAATATGGAAAGCGTGATCGCCAGCGGTGCTGATCTGGTCATCCTGCCCGAACGCCACCAGGACCTTGTGCCGCAATTCGAAGCCGTTAATATTCCGGTTTTGGTCATCCTCGACAGCACCGAAAGCTTTGAGACGGTAAAGCAGACCTTGAAACTGCTCGGCATGGCTGTTGGTGAGAACGAAAAAGCGGAAAAGATCAATGCTTTCATCGATAGTCAAATTAATAATGCTCAGACCCTGCTTAAAGACACGACCGAGAAACCCTCTGTCCTCTTCCTTGGCAGCAGCTCGGCTCTGTCCGTTGCCCCGGGTTCAATGATCCAAACCAGCCTGATTGAAGCCGGTGGCGGCGTTAACGCAGTCAGCGGCGTTGAAGGCGTCGGCGGCTTTGTGGATGTCAGTATTGAACAGATCATTGCCTGGAATCCAGACGTCATTTGGTTCCCTCAATATTCAGACTACACGGCTGAAGACCTCCTGAACGATCCCGCCTGGAGCAACATCAGCGCCATCCAGAATAAACGTGTCTACGAATTCCCATCCAAGCTCGAACCCTGGGATCAGCCAACTGCAGCAGTGGCTCTTGGTATTGACTGGGCTCTTTATAACTTGCACCCTGACTTGTACAGTTTTGAAGCGTTGATGAAAAATGTGGACGAGTTCTACACAATGGTTTATGATAAAACCTTCACGGCAGAGCAATTGGGAATCGAGTAAAGTAAAAGTTTGAAAACGAGCAGTACTCCTTTAAACAATAAGCATAGACAATGGCTCTGGCTGTTGTCTATGCTTTTGTTAATAGGGGTGTTTCTTGCGCTCAGTCTTGGGCGATACAGCAATGACCCGATCAAAGTCCTGAACGTTCTCCTTTCCAAATTAGGAATGAACGTTCCAGTAGACCCCGCCATGGTTAGCATTGTATTCAACGTTCGCCTGCCGCGAGTGCTGGCTTCGGTGATGATCGGCGCGATGCTTTCCCTCTCCGGAGCGGTCTACCAGAGCGTCTTTCGCAACCCACTGGTTTCGCCTGATCTGCTGGGTGTCTCTTCCGGCGCAGCCGTGGGCGCGTCAGCCGCCATACTGCTGGGGGCAGGCTTGGCAACCCGCCAAATATTTGCCTTTGCCGGTGGGATCCTGGCCGTCCTGATAACCTCGTTGGTGCCGCGTCTTCTGCGCAACCGCTCCAACATGATGCTGGTGCTCTCGGGCATCATCGTGGGCGGCTTTCTCAGCTCGGTGCTCGCGATCATGAAATTTGTGGCGAAGAGCAAACCCAGTTAGCTTCGATAGTTTATTGGCAGCTGGGCAGCCTGGCATCCATCCTGGGAAATGAGCTGTTCGCAATTCTGCCCGTATTCCTGGTCTGCTCCACTCTGCTGCTGCTACTCTCCTGGCGGATCAATATCCTCTCGTTTGGAGATCTTGAAGCCCGCACGTTGGGGGTGAACCTGCGCCAGGTGCGCACCATTGTGATCATCTGCGCCAGTCTGTTGACCGCCAGTGCCGTGTCCATCAGCGGCACGATTGGCTGGGTCGGACTGGTTATCCCTCACCTCAGCCGCCTCATAGCTGGCAGTGACAACACCCATTCCATGCCGGTAACTCTTTTAATCGGCGCGATCTTCATGCTCATGATCGACACCCTCGCCCGTACGGTCTCAACCGTGGAAGTGCCCCTCTCGATCCTCACCGGATTTGTTGGCGCACCCCTTTACGCTCTGCTCCTCTACAAACAAAGGACCCGACTGGAGTAAGCATGGGCGTTCTCTTGCAGGTAAAGGATCTTGGGTTTTCATACAATGGCAGCCGCCAGATTTTCAAAGACATCAGCTTTGAAGTGCAGCAGGGTGAGATCGTGTGTCTGCTTGGTCCTAACGGAATTGGCAAGACCACTTTGCTGAATTGCCTGGCAAGATTACGCGAGCCATTGCAGGGCAGCGTGCTGCTCAACGGGGAAGACATGGCAGACCTGCCTGCTCGTGAGGTTGCGCGGATCATCGGCTATGTGCCCCAGACATTGATTCCGTCCTTCGATTACACGGTGCTTGAATATGTTGTCACAGGCAATGCCCCTTGGCTGGGGACCTTCGAAAAACCCGGTCCGGAGCATTATCAGCGTGCAGAAGAAGCACTACAGCAAATGGGCATCAGCCACCTGGCACAAAAACCTTACACGCGCATCAGCACCGGCGAACTGCAGCAAGTTTCGATCGCGCGCGCCATTGCCCAGAAGGCGCGCCTGATCCTGATGGATGAACCCACAGCCCATCTCGACTATGGCAATCAGCTCAAAGTCTTGCGGCTTATCAAGGACCTGTCTGCCAAGGGATATGGCATTGTGCTCACCACCCACAACCCGGACCAAGTGCTACTGTTAGATGCCAAAGCAGCAATCATCGACCACCAGTCGATTTTCCACTTTGGTGCATGGCAGGATATTCTGACGGAAGAGCTGCTTAGTGCCATGTATGGCGTGCCTCTGCGTTTAATTGAAGTGGAGGGGATTGACCGCATGGTCAGTATCGCCCCCAGTTTATAGGAGACTCTATGCTTATCGAAAAAGTATTCCAGGCTGCTGAACCGCTTTTGAAGGATCGAGTCGTTACGGATGCTGTTTTAGGTCTCTCGCTTACTGCAATTGAGCTGGATGGAAAGGATATCGGTCTTTCGTATATCCTGCGCGACCGCCTGCCGGCTGGATGTTCCGCCTTTGGTTTCGCCCAGCATATTATCGGTCAACCTGCCCTTGAAGTAGCCCGATTGGTGCTTGAGGGGAGAGATGACGCGCAGCGCGGAGTGGGAATGGCAGTCATCACGGCTGCGACGCGCGCGCTGGACCTGCCCGATGAACCCACAGCCGCGACCCCATTTGGTTTGCAAGTGCGCCCGGCAGACAAGGTGGGCATGATCGGATACATTCCACCTGTAGCTGAACAGCTCGCGAATCTGAAAGCCCAGGTCTATATATTTGACAAGGGTCTGACCCTCAATGGTGGAGAAGGCGCAGCAGAGGTGATGGAAATGTCACGGCAGCCTGAGATCCTGCCGCTGTGCGACTTAATGATCATCAGCGGTACCACCCTGATCAATGGCAGCATTGATCACCTGCTCGATCTTTGCCGGAAAGCGCGCGAAATAATACTGGTGGGTTCGTCCACGCCCATGCTCACTGAAGCTTTCAGGGGTACCGCTGTCACCGCACTGGCGGGCTCATGGTGGGATGCTGCGTATAAAGCTGAAATGTTCAAGAAGCTGTCGCTCTCTTGCGGGATCAGCCACCTTAAAAAAATGATGATCAAGAAACTGGTTAAGGTGGAATAATAATGGCAGAAATGCCTCTGACTTCATCCGATTACTATAAAAAAGCGACTTCCTTCTGGAATTACCCCGAGGTGCCCTACGGATCCGCCTTGCGCGAGATGATCCGCCCGACAGACGTCGTGGCAGATATCGGCTGCGGCATTGGCATCGTCAGCCGCTATCTCGCGGCAATCAGCCGTAAAGTCATTGCCATCGATAAAGATGAAAATGCGCTCAAGGTGCTGAATGAAGATCTGAACAGGTTGGGGCTGGAGAATATCGAGGTCGTTCATGCCCGCTGGCCAAACATAAACACCGATGATTGGGATGTGGCAGTTGCTTTTTATCATCACCACTTCGGCTTTACCAGACTTGAAATTGAGACTCTGCTGCGCAAGACCCGCCGCTGCGGTATGGTGGTCAACCAGGGTAAACGCCCGCGTGAAGGGTTCTATGAAGATTTTGGCCGGGAATTTGGCTTAACAGAACAGGATGGATCTTGTGTTGAAAGCTGCTATGTCCGCGGCAGATTGGAACAAGCTGGATTTATAGTCACATGTAATGAGATTTTCCATGACTTTGGACAGCCAGTGGATTCAAAAGCAGAAGCCGTTGCCTACGTAATGAAACAACTGCGCCTGGATGAACATCACCGCCAACGGCTTGAAGAGATTATCCTGAATTATGTCGAATATGTGAACGGACAGATGGTTTTACCCATCAAACGTTACAACTGTATGCTGCAGTTCTATAAGTAGAAGACTCCCCTGAGAGGAGTCTTCTGTTTCCAGCAAAGTTATCCACCAAACGTGTTCTCAAAATTCATGTCATAATCTGCCGAGTCACCTGCTTCATGCTCCAGCGATTCTTCCAGGTCTTCACCGGCTTTTGCTACATCCTTTTCCAGGTCTTCTACTGGAGTAGCTGGCTCCTCTTTCAATAGATCCTGGACGGATTTTCCTGTTCGTTTGGCGTATTCTTTCAGCTCCTTGATGGCACGCTGGATGCGTTCTTCTTCCAGCTTTTCTCCCAAATTTTGGGTGGTGCGTTTGAGACCTTCACCCGCATCGCTCAGCGCGTCTCTAACATTTTCTGCAGCTTTACCAAAAGATTCTTTATCGATGTATTCACTGACACTCTTGCTCAAGCGCTTGATATCTTCACCAAAACCCTCGAGGATTGTCAGGATCTCTGCTCCAAACCTGGAGTTTGCGTCGGATTCGGTTTTTGGTGCTTGTTCGGCTTTAGTCGGGCCTGTGTATTCCTGGTAGTCACCCCCAGGGTTAGCATCGAAACTTGCGGGATTTTCATTCGGAAATTGATTTTGGTCGGTCATTGGAATCTCCTTTCAAACATGGTGATCATTCTTAATTTTACCTGTCACAAGCTCATATCACCAGTCAAATCAATGGACATCGCAAGAGGTGTTCACCCAGTACAAATTACTTGTAAAAATAATCATTTTTTTGTACTAAATATGGGTTTTTATGTTAAGATTATTCCATCCGTTTCCAACTTAATTCTCCATGGAGGTCTTATGCGCCCTAAATCAATCAAGACTCTGTCCGCAATCCTGATAGTCCTTGTGCTATCGACTTTATCCTGTGAATTCTCGTTTGACTTGGGGGGTAAGCAGGACGACACAGTCACCCCGGAAATCCAGCAGGTCACCTCTGCACCAATTGACCCGGTTGTTCAGACCACAGAGGCGCCCACTGAAACTGCTGTTGTTCCTCCTACTTCTGTTCCTCCTACTTCCGTTCCTGCTACCTCTTTTCCACCCACAGACGCTCCCGCTGCTGCCGAGCCAACTCAACCGCCAATGCCTACCGATGAGCCTGTTGCGGAGTCGCAGCCCTACTACACCGAGGAATTCGATTTTGTGCCGGAAAACTGGTATTTCGAGGTTCTTATGGGTAACGAAGAAAAGACGGATATCTCCGTTAATGATGGCAAGCTGACTTTCACGATCGAAGACTACGACACCTATGCCTATGTTTTTTACGAGGATTACACCTATGCAGATGTCTACCTCGAAGCCACTGCGGCCAACAGGGGCAGCAACGACAACATGATCACGCTTGTGTGCCGCTACTCCAACACGGGTTTTTACGAAGTTAATATTGGCAATGACGGTCTCTATGACATCTATGCTTACATCGAAGCTATGGACACGGGTTATCGCCGTCTCTACAATGGGGGTTCTAGGAACATCAACACCGGCTTAAAAAGCAACACCTTTGCCATGAGCTGCGAAGGAAACGAGATCAAGCTCTATGTCAATGGCGTACTGGAGCGCACGGTTGAGGATAATACCTACAACCTCCCGGAAGGCTTGATTGGAGTGGGTGTTTCCTCATTTGACAGCACTCCTGTCATTATCGACTTTGATTATGTTTACATCGACGTTCCTTAAGCCCTTAAGCAGTCTGATTATCGTGTAACTTAAAGGAGACCAATAACATGGTCTCCAATTCTCCTTTAATGGCACCCGTAAATCACCTTAAGGTTACTTGCCAGGTGTTCTCATTCTTGCTGACCGCGACCAGCGCCTGCTTTTCACCATCACTCACGTTGAAAACCACCTTTTGCGGCTCAAGCTCCCGCGTATGCCAGCGAGCATGGCTCAACCAGAAGTTTTCCCGCCGGAAAGCCGCCATTTCCCGCATCACCTTCGCGCTGTTGCGTTCATCCTGTTCGTCCCAATTGATAGCCACGCGGGCTTCATCGAAACCAAGCGCGTCGTTGGAGTGGATCGATTGCCGCTGTGAGAGTTCCTGCTCGCTGCCGTAATACACAATAGGCGGACCTGGCATGAGGTAGAGCAGCCTCAATGCGGCTTCCTGGGCGGAAACGGATCCCTCCGCGGTAAAGAAAAAGCGGTTCATGTCGTGATTGTCAATGAAAGCAGGGCGCGAAAACTCGCGTGGGTAGGCTGCCCAATAGTTTTCCAGGTATCCGGCAAAGTGGCTCAAAGACCAGTTCCCGGTGGCAAAGGTTTCGCGGATCGCCTGGCAGGTCAGGAAGTCGAGCGTGCCGTGCATGCTTCCGGCAAAGCTAATCTGCTCATCTGCCGGCGCGACAACCTCGCCAAAGGTCCAGCAATCTGGGTTGACTTCCTGGCAGGCTTGCTGGAATTCCACCCAAAACTCCCGCGCAGGTCCATTGGCATAGTCCAATCGAAATCCGTCCGCCCCAAAGCGCAGCCAGTAGCGGGCAACCTCCAACAGGTGCGCCCGCGCGGGGCTGCCCAACTCCAGGTTGAGGCAGGGCATTTCCGGCACGTCATAAAAACTTTCACACTCCGGGAAGGTTTTCCATTTGAACCAGGCAATAGCGCTTTCTTCGCCTGCCAGGGCTGATTGGAAACGTTCGTGTTGGTTGGAGCAATGATTGGCAACAAAATCCAGCAAGACACGCAGTCCTTTCGCGTGTGCTCTATCCAGCAGTTCGCGCAGGTCAGCTTCAGTGCCCAGGCGCGGTTCGATGCGCAAGTAGTCGCTGATGTCATACCCATGGTGGCTTGGGCTGCAGAAGATGGGTGAGAGCCAAATGGTATTGAAGCCCAGATCCTTGATGTAGTCCAGCTTCTCGATCACCCCGCGCAGGGTCCCCCCAAACGGTTTTGCCAGGTCTGTTGTTTGCAGCCACTTTCTGCCTTTGCCCGGGTTGAAGCGGTCGATAAATACCTGGTAGATCACCGCCTCCTCAGACCAGGCAGGCGGCTGGCTGCGGTGGGTGAGCCTCAGCCGGAACACCGTGGCCCCTGCAACATCAGTTGCTTGACTGTCCGCAAAACACTTTTTCCTCCCCGGAAGTTCGGCGAATATCTGGTAGAGCAGCTCAGTTCCCTCCGCTAAAGCCGGAAAAACCAGCTGCCAGTCCCGCAGCCAGCCCCAGGTCAGTGTGTCCCAACGCCAGTCCCCAGCTTCAAAGCTCTTTTCCTGCCAGCTTTTTCCCTCATCCAGGCTGTAGCGCAATTTAACTCCCTGAACCGCAAGAGCAGAACTGCTGGTTGCCTTAATTCTGAAGGGCACGCCCGGTTTGGGCAGCCAGGGAGAAACCTGATAGGCATGGTGGACGCCGCTGGTATGGGAAATATAGTATTTTGAGCCTTTTGCGGATTGGTCAAGATCGCCAAAGAGATAGTCTGGATAGGGGTGAGTTGCCAAGAATGACCTCGTATTGAGTTAGTAAAAAAATTCTAAGCTATTTGGGCAAAAATTGAAAGTCAGCCTGACTCCAACGTTCTATCCTAAGTTGCCAGGGATAAGTCTGGGCTGTTATGATTTTGTTATGAAAACGATGAAGTTACTTGCACTCGGACTTCTGTCTTTGATCGTGTTTGCTGCCTGCGCTGGCGATCCCAGCCCATCTCCGGTTGTACCCACCTCCGAAGATCCAACTCCTCCCCTATCGAGCCCTGCAGCACCAACGCAACCTGAGATTATGGCATCCCCTGAGATGACATCTGCCCAAGTTCCCACCGTTGTAAGCGCGCCGCTCACGGGACCCCTGGTGGAAGTCGTGACTTCGGGGTTGGACACTCCTTGGGAAATAGTTTTCCTGCCCGGTGGTGAATTACTCGTCACCGAACGTTCCGGAAATTTGGTGCTGATCGGCAAGACAGCCACGCGCATCCAGGTGCCAAACGTCGAGCAGCGGGGGGAGGGTGGGCTGTTGGGTTTGGCGCTCGACCCTGATTACGCTGCGAATAACCGGATTTACGTCTATCTCACCTCGCTCGAGAATGGCCAGTTGGTCAACCGGGTGGAACGCTATGTCTTCAAAAATGGTACGCTTTCAGACCGGAAAGTGATCTTCGAAGGTATTCTTGGCGCCAGCAATCATGACGGAGGTCGCATCGAGTTCGGGCCGGACGGTTACCTCTACATAACCACCGGCGATGCTCAAAATTCTGATTCCGCGCAGGATATTACCTCTCTGCAGGGTAAAATTCTGCGGATTACCAGAGAGGGTGAAATTCCAGAAGGCAATCCGTTCGCGTCTGCGGTTTGGTCATATGGACATCGCAACCCCCAGGGTTTGGCATGGGATGCGGAAGGACGCTTGTGGTCCACTGAGCACGGTCCAAGTGGTGCGGGTTCCGGCTATGACGAGCTCAACCTCATCACGCCTGGCGCTAATTATGGCTGGCCTGAAATTCAAGGCGAAGAGGAACGGGAGGGCATAGTTAGCCCGGTCATTCAATCGGGCGGCAGCGTCACCTGGGCTCCGGGGGATGTGGAATACCTGGATGGTAAGCTCTATTTCACTGGGCTGCGCGGCTCCGCGCTCTATGTGGTCAGTCTTGACGGCGAAAAGATAGCCGGTTTCGACACCTTCTTTTCTGGGGATTACGGCCGGCTGCGGGCAGTTCGCCTTGGACCTGATGGCTATCTCTACATATCCACCAGTAACCGCGATGGTCGCGGCAATCCAGGCGCTGATGATGACCTGATTTTGCGAGTCAACCCAAACTTGCTGACCAAACCTTAGCCAGACCTTTGCTTCTGCGTCATTCGTAAGCAGGTCTCGCTAAAAAATTGTGAGAAGATTCCCCTAATTTAAGTTCAATGCGATCCTTCAGTTGGTGCAATCACGGAAAGGTACGGAAGATCTGTTTAGACAAGTATGATTGTTTACACATTATCCGGAGTGATTATTTACAGGTTAAGGGCAGACACAGGGGTCTGCCCCTACGAAAGCCACCTTTCCCGCAAACACCAGATGTAGGGGTAACCCCCCCGTGGTTACCCGCTATATAGCAGACATAACGTTTTCCAGGGTGGACCTCAAAAATAATCCTATGATCCGAGACAGCCTGCTTGCTTGATGAAAGTGTAAACAATCACCCTAAACAACATGTAAACCATCATTGTCTTGACAAGATCCTTCTGACAAGATCCTTCAACCTACAAAAAATGCGATACTGTATAATTGAAGTATCTGGAGGTAGCAATGACTGAGAGCCAAACCGATCGCGTACAAAAAATCACCATCGTTAAAAACGGACCCTACAGAGTTCAGGGCAGAGTTCCGTTCATCAAACTCACGCAGGTATGTTCAGAATACGGAGAACCGCTCGAGTGGCAATATCTTGGAGACCAGACCCCGGATGGGGACTCTTACCTGCTCTGCCGCTGCGGCAAATCAGCCAATTACCCCTTTTGCGATGGCACCCATCAAAAGGGCTTTGATGGCACCGAAACTGCTCGCACCGACCGTGCTTCCCTGCGGGTTTTCACTTATAAAGGACCGGGGCTGACGGTCAAAAAAGATTCCTCCCTTTGCATGCTATCCGGTTTCTGTGTTCTGCGCAATACATCCGTTTCAGAGCTCACCTACGGTTCCAATGACCCTGTCAAACGCGATCGCGCCATCAAGATGGTGCACGACTGCCCTTCCGGCTCGCTAACCTGCCGCCTGCCGCAAGATCCAGATAACGATTATGAACCTGATCTTCCGATGCAGATCGCTGAGACGATTGAAATCACCTCCTACGGTCCGATCCGGGCACCTTTGTTTATTATGGGCTATTTGCCAATCGAGCGATCGGACGGCGTGCCCTTCCTGCCCCACAACCGCGTGACTCTCTGCACTTGTGGTGAGTCGCGCAATAAACCCTTGTGCGACGGCACACATCGGCTAACGCAAGAAACTGCCTTGCGCCGTCAATATCGTCAGAACCATCCATAGTTATGGGCTTGTTCGAGAACATCCGCCGCAAACGCACTTACGCTATCTTTGCTTATTGGCTCGATGAAGCTTTCACGTATGACTCAATGGTGGCACTTAGCGCTTATCAGTTCCTGATCCGTGAACCTGATAAAGGTCACTGGAGTCTCTCGCTGCTGGCTTTTAGTGATCCCGCCCAAATCATGGACCTTAGCCAAGCCGTAGCTGTAGCCAAACATAAAATGCTTTTTGAAAAACGTGGAAAAAACAAAACCCCTGAATTGATCCAAACCTATGTGATCGGGCTCATCCAGGATTATTTAATGGGCGGTCCTCATCGCGAACATTTTTTAAAAGCAGGCTCGCTCAGCTTGCGATTTGCAGACCAGCCTCTGCTCGCCCTGACCATCAGAAACTGATATCCGATTCAACTGTTAGAATTTTATTAACCTTTTGAGAAGGTTTGACTAAATCTTGACAAATGCTCCTCAGTAAGCGATATTTATTGAAAACATTACAGGGAGTTCAGTTATGAGCAAGAAAATCGCAATAATTAGTGGAAGCATACGGAAAAATGGTTACAGCACGCAACTCGCACAAGCCTTGCAGCCACTTTTCCCTGAAGGATACACGACAGAAATAGTCGAGATCGGTGATTTACCCCTTTACAACCAGGATTTCGACTCTGAAGCAACACCTGAGTCCTATATTACCTTTCGGAATAAGATCAGCGGGTCGGATGCCGTGCTTTTCGTCACCCCCGAGCATAACCGCTCCATACCCGCTGCTTTGAAAAATGCGCTGGATGTTGGCTCACGCCCTTATGGTCAGTCTGCCTGGAATGGCAAGCCCGCCGCAATTGTCAGCAATTCCCCGGGATTGTTGGGCGCCTTTGGTGCAAACCATCACCTGCGCCAGATTCTTACCTTCGTGAACATGCCAGTGCTACAGCAACCGGAGGCATATTTCTCCAAAATTGCTGAGCTTTTGGATGGGAAAGGTGGATTCACCTCTGAAAGCACCCAAAAGTTTGCACAATCCATCGTGGACGCGTTTGTGCAACACATTGAACGATATTGATATGTAAGATTTTATGCCGGATCGAAGATCACGATCCGGCATATGGTTAATATCGTGTGTGCCGGATCAGAATGCACAATCCGGCCAAAATTCGCACTGCTTAAGATAAAATCACAGCCGTGGAACAGGAGATTGTTCTAACCAAACAGCAGGCTCAGCAGATGATGCTGGCGAGCCTTGGCTTGCGCACTCCACCTCGCTATAAAGCTGGCAAGGAAGATCTTCTGACTGCCATTCGCCAGATCCACAATCTGCAAATTGATACGATCAGTGTGGTAGCACGCGCCCACCAACACATCCTCTGGTCTCGCCTTGGCAGTTATCCGACGAACTGGCTTGAGGAACTGCATGCTGAAGGTCAGCTCTTTGAATATTTCGCGCATGCGGTCTGCCTGCTGCCAATCGAGGATTATCCGCTATTCCGGGCACTTATGCTGGAGAAGTTCATCGGCTGGAATAACATCCGCGACTGGGGCAGGAAGAATGCTGCCATGCTGGATCAGATCCTGTCTCACATCCATCAAAACGGCGCTGTGCGTTCCTCTGATTTTGAAAGCAAACAGCCGCGCGGTGCATGGTGGGACTGGAAGGTGGAGAAGGTAGCGCTGGAACACCTTTACTACCGCGGGGATCTCATGATTGCACGGCGTGAGAGGTTTCAGCGGGTCTATGACCTGCGCGAACGCGTCTTACCTGCCTGGGATGACACACAAGCGCCTGAGTATCCCGCAGCAGTTCAGGAACTAACTCGTAAAGCGGTAAAGGCACTGGGAATCGCGAGCAACACCTGGGCGGCAAATTATTTCTATTTGAAAAAAGCGGAAGCCGCAGCGGCTATCGCGCAGTTACTGGCAGAAGGTGCCATTCATCCCGTCCGGATCGAGGGAGTCAGGGGCGGTCCGTTTTTTGTGCACGTAGAAAACGAGCCCTTGCTGGAAGCGGCGCTGGCAGATCAACTTTCAGCCAAGCACACAACCATCCTTTCTCCTTTCGACCGACTGATCAGTGACCGCGGTCGCACGAGAGATTTATTTGATTTTGAGTATTCGATCGAGTGTTACACTCCCGCCCCCAAGCGTAAATATGGCTACTTTGTCCTTCCTATCTTGCACCAGGGGCAGCTTATCGGCAGACTGGATGCGAAAGCCTGGCGCAAGGAGGGACGCTTACAGGTGATCCGTCTGTTTCTGGAGCCGGGCATAACCATCAGCGCCGGGTTGATCAAAGCGCTGGCGAAAACCCTACGAGCTTACGCAAGCTGGCAGGGGTTAAGCAGTGTTGTAATCGACTGGGCAGACCCGGAAGCACTGCGTTCGGGATTGACTGCTCGCCTGGAGGAAGGGTAATCACCCGGCTCAAATTGAAGGCTTGTTCAGGGCAGACGGGCTTATTGGACTCGTGATATCATCGTGACATGGAGCAAAAGAACGAATCCTGGCTGGCGGATCCCAACCCCGTAGCTGGTAAAGAAGCTGACAAAAACGAACAGACCGACCCATTCGAAAAGCAAGGGTTGTGGGAACGCATCCGGCACTTGGGGCTTGAACCCGCCGCCATGCGCAGTCTGACACTGGTTGCGACCCTGGTAATGATGGCGTTGGTGGTGTGGGTGATGAGCAATTATTACGTCAGCGTGGAAGGTCAGAGCGCCGTCGAATTGAAGGCTGTTGCCGCAACGCAGTCCGCGCCAGTTAGCGCGGAATTATTCCTTGCGCAAGCTGTAGAACCGATTGTGGAAAGCGACGCGATCCGGCGGAATGTAAATCCGGATACCGTTCTTCCGATGCGCGCCCGTACAGAGATTATCAGCTACACCGTGCAAGCCGGAGACAATCTTTTCTCAATCGCAGAACGCTTCAATCTTCAGCCAGAAACTGTCCTCTGGAGCAACCGTTATACCCTGGGAGACGACCCGCACTTCATTTTTCCGGGTCAGCAACTGCTTATCTCGCCGGTAGATGGCACACTGCACCGCTGGAGTGCTGGTGAGGGGCTGAATGGTGTGGCGGAGTACTATAAGGTTACACCTGATGTGATCGTTAATTTCCCGGGGAACCATCTGTCGGCTGCCACCTTGGGCGATTATGCCTCCCCGAATATTACCCCTGGTACCATGCTGGTGGTGCCTGGGGGTAAAGGTGAATTTACCGATTGGCGCACCCCGCGTATTACCCGCGAAGAGCCAGCAACCGCTGCCAACGTGGGCCCCGGAGCCTGCACTGAAAGTTACGATGGGGTGGTCGGAACGCTCAATTTCCGTTGGCCTGTGGAGAACCACAACCTGACCGGCTATGATTATGCCCCCTCAGCCAATCATTACGGCATTGACATTGGCGGGGAGATGGGCGATCCTGTGAAGGTTGCTGACAACGGGGTTGTGGTGTATGCAGGCTGGAATGATTGGGGATACGGGAACATGGTGGTCATAGACCATGGCTTTGGTTGGCAATCGCTGTATGCCCACCTGGCAGAGGTGGATGTAATCTGCGGGCAGGAAGTTTATGCCGGGGATGTCATTGGCAGCATGGGCGACACTGGCGAGGCTGATGGCGTGCACCTGCATTTTGAGCTGCGCAGCGACGAATACGGACGCGTGAATCCCTGGGATTTCCTGCAATGAGACACCGAAACCCGCATTTGCTGCTGATATGCCTGCTTGCGCTTTCTGCCTGCGGAGTAAATGGAATGGCGTCAATCCCGACCGCCTCCCTTCAGCCGGCAACCCGAACTCCCACCTTCACGCCGACAGCGACCGCAACGCCTGCCCCTACCAACACGCACACTCCAATCCCGAGTGCGACGCCTTTACCCCCCACTGCAACACTCACTCTCAGGCAACAGCGTGAAGCCAGGCTTTATCAAGCC
>Ga0116185_1002801_pt1 | contig 15747 bp, 12 predicted proteins | sample AD_JPNNA7_MetaG_FD_89754 | JGI IMG/M metagenome (GOLD analysis project Ga0116185, IMG submission 89754) | Active sludge microbial communities of municipal wastewater-treating anaerobic digesters from Japan - AD_JPNNA7_MetaG | ecosystem: Engineered > Bioreactor > Anaerobic > Digestate | place... | reverse complement strand
TTTTCCAGCCCGGAAGATTGGGAGCATTTTCTACAATACCTTTTTTAATTTGAACAACTCCCGGACAGCCTACACCAATTCCCTGTATCTTCAGTTTGTTTTTTTCAAGAATCTCATCAATGCCTTTACATATATTTGAAATAACTTTTTTAGGTCCGCCTTCTGCTTGTGTTTTTACTGAAAGACTTTTAATTAATTTTCCGCTATCAGATACAATACCTATTTTGATATTGGTACCTCCGATATCAACACCTAAAGCATATTTTTCAGATTTGGTCATTGATGTATTCTCTGAGATTATTTTGAAAATTGGGTATCAACTAATTTTAATTCCCCGGGATAAGTAATATTTCCGAAAGGAGAACTTACTGTTGGTGTAGCAAAAAGCGTTATCTTTGAAGATGAACCTTGTACGCCGCCCAAGGCAAGTGCAAGATTTATTATGCTTTCATATCCGCGGTCTTCAAAAAATTTAACGAGATCTAAATTAATTCTGAGAGGAATTGTTGTAACATTACCGGTACCGGGCACAGTAACCGGCTGATCAAGTTCGCCGGAAACTGTTTCTTTATCATCAAGGAACAATCTCCATTTGAAGTTCTGCAATGTTGCATCAGATTTTTGATAACCGCCGGTTCCGTCATTCGGATTTTTTGCTTCAACATTAAGAACAAAAGATGCAGGCAGTGAACCTTTTGCAAAAGCTGCCGAAAGATTTATCAGGTCTAATGGATTAAAATCACTTAGTTTTGATTTGCCGGAAATTGAAATCCCGTTTATTTTAAATCCATCTACCTGCCCAACTTTAAATTGCAAACGCGATAAATTAGTTAATGTCTGATAAACACTGCATCCGCCGATTACCAAAGCAAGTATAATCACAACAGAAAAATATTTTTTCATTTCAGATTCCTTTTGATTGTTCTATTTTTTGAATTATAGTTTCTGCAACTTTAAGCGCTCGTAAACCGTCTTCGCCGGTAACAATAATTTTTTTATCATTAAGTACGGCATCAACAAAAAGCTGAAGCTCATAATTAAGTGCATTTACTTCTTTTATTTCGGGCTGTTCATAGATCAGTCTTTTCTTTTTATTACCGACACCAATTTCACCAAATGAAATGGATGTTGGTAAAGCAGGCTGATCAACCGGAAGTAAACGATATATTTCTGATGCACCGGTTACAAAATCCAGAGAAATATAATGATCTTTCTGAAAGATACGCATCTTGCGCATTTTCTTCTGAGATATCCTGCTGGCGGTAACATTTGCAACCGCACCGTTTTCAAATTGTATTCTTGCATTTGCAATATCAATATGATCCGATACTACTGCAACACCGTTTGCATCTATCTGCTTTACTTCACTTTTTATAAAACTTAAAATGATATCAATATCATGGATCATTAAATCCAGCACAACCGCTACATCCGTTCCCCTCGGATTAAATTGTGAAAGTCTGTCCGACTGAATAAACATCGGATCAGATATAAAAGACTCAAGAGAAAGTAATCCGGGATTAAATCTTTCGATATGCCCGATCTGGAATTTCAGATTTTTTTCTTTAGCGACCTTAACTAATTCTTCTCCCTGTTCTATTGTTGCAGTAATTGGTTTTTCAACAAATACATGAATATTCTTTTTAAAACATTTTTTTGCAACCTCGTAGTGTGCACTGGTAGTTGCTGCTATTGAAACTGCATTAACTTTTTCAAGTAATTCATCAATCGAAGCAAATGCTGCAGTATTAAACTCATCAGCAATTGTTTTAGCCTGAACAGTATTTAAATCAAACACACCAACGAGATTACAATTGGAAATTTGCGTAAACATTTTTGCGTGCAGTTTACCAAGATGACCAACTCCGATTACACCAACATTAAGTTTTTCCATAAGATTTATTTTGTTTGAATTAATGTATAACCGATTATTTTATCGTAACCGCCGTATTCAGGATCACGGTACCAGAGAAAAATATTAAGATCATCAGTTGTCTGCCAATCGTTGCCTTCAAGAATTATCCAATCCTGATTAGCAACATTCCTATAATCACCATTAACAACAACGTACTGATAATCGTAAATACCGCGCTTCAGTTCAATAGTTTTTTCAAAATGATCGCCATTAAATTTCATTTTATTTTCATCGGTTAGCTTCCAGTCATTAAAAGCCCCGACAAGGTAAACATCGCCATAAACTTCCTGCGGCGGTTTAATCTGAAAAAGAACATTCATATAAGTAGAGTACATATCATTTGCCGGCTTAAGAATAAAACTGCCATTATTATCAATACCTGACTTTAATAAAAATCTGCTGTATTCCATACCATCAAACTTAGCTTTAACATTTTTTGAATTGAAAATATTAATATCCATCAGATTAACCTGTCTGTATTCATTTCCTGGTCTGACATCTTTTGCAATAAATTTTATCTTCGATCCTCCATCCCATTCAAATACTCTGTTATGAGCAGTTGAAGTTCTCTGAACAATTATTGGATTATATAAAAGATGATTAACTATAATTTCAACTTCATCGATAAAGAAAGGAAAAAAATCATCATTTGGCTGTGCTTCGGTATTAACCCAGTAAGTATGACCAAGCGGCGGCGGATAATATGTTTTATCATCAAGTGTTTCTTTTATTGCTTTTGACTGAAGCTCAACTTGATTTTTAACTACAAAAAATTTTCCTTCTGCAAAAACAATTGATGAATCCTGCGAGTCAACAACATAAAATCTCCATTTACCTGAAAACGGAAAACTGACAAATCCATTTTTATCAGGAAAGAAATTGCGATAATGATATTTTGCTTCTTCAACTGTTGTAGGCAAGGTTATATATTCCAATGTATAGGCTGTATTCTGCCCCTGATTCAGTAAAAAAATGTTATCGGTGGGTTTCCAGTTTCTGTCACAAAATCTAAACAGGATATTGATGTTTGGCGGATAATCGGATTTAGCATCGAATTCGATAACAAGTTTGTCACCCGGTTTACTTAAAACCGGAATAAGATCCGGGTCACCCTGTTTATAAGTTTTCAGGCTTTTAATTACAACTTCCTGCGGAAAGCTGCAGGTAAAAGACAGTACGAGAAATAAAACAAATATTTTTTTCACGATATGCCTGTATCAAATAGTTAAAATTGTTTTTACAAATATAATTCTAAGAAATGAGCTTAAACAGTGCTAATAGTGGAAATAAAAATCCCCAATAAAAAATACTTATTGGGGAAATCATAAAAATTATATGGAATTATGATTATAGATTTTTTATTTCATTGACAAGTTTACTTATTGCTTCTTTTGAATCACCAAAATACATAAGTGCATTTGGATAGAAGAAAAGTTCATTATCAATACCGGCATAACCAACATTCATCGAGCGTTTGTTGATAATAACGGTTTTTGCGTAATCAACATTAAGTATTGGCATTCCGTAAATCGGACTGTTCTTATCGTGGCGGGCTGCAGGATTAACAACATCATTAGCACCAATAACTATAACAACATCAGTATTCGGAAAATCATCGTTGATATCTTCCATTGCAAGTAATTTATCATAAGGAATCTGAGCTTCGGCAAGAAGCACATTCATATGTCCGGGCATTCTACCAGCAACAGGATGAATTGCAAATCTTACTTTTACACCTTTTTTCTCCAGGAGATTTACCAGATCACGAACTGCGTGTTGTGCCTGACCAACTGCCATTCCATAACCCGGAACAATTATAACACTGCTTACTGAATCGAGAAGCATTGCAAGCTCTTCAGCATCAATAGATTTAACATCACCTTTGGGAGATGTGGTTGAAGCCGATGTAGCAGCACCGGCATTTGCCCAGCCGCCAAGTACAACATTCATAAGCGAACGGTTCATTGCCCTGCACATAATGTTGGTAAGTATAATTCCCGAAGCACCAACAAGAGCGCCGGCAATTATCAATTCATTATTTCCTAAAACAAATCCGGTGGTTGAACCTGCTAAACCGGAATAAGAATTTAACAATGATATAGCAACAGGCATATCTGCACCGCCAATCGGAAGCACCAATAAAACACCCAACACCAATGAAACAATTGTAATCAGTATAACAATATTCATCATCGAAGGATTTATCACAACATAAGCACCTGCTACAAGAACAAATAATACTAGCAACGCATTAAGAGGATGCTGCAACGGATATTTTACAACTTTGCCGGTAACAATGCCTTGCAGTTTTCCAAATGCAATCATTGAACCTGTAAAAGTAACACCGCCAATAAGTAAGCTTAAAATGATGGCGATACTTTCATTAACAGGTAAATTAAAAGGCAAATTCATCTCAACAGGATAATTTGGATTTTTCTTAAAATATTCCGAAAGTGCAACTAATGTTGAAGCACCTCCGCCAAATCCATTTAACATTCCAACCATCTGAGGCATACCGGTCATTGGGGTTTTAAGTGCTAATACAATTCCAATAAGTGAACCGATTATGGAACCGATTATAATCCATTGAAATGTAAGAACCTGCTGATCAAACAAAGTAGCAGCAATCGCAAGGAACATTCCGACAGCAGCATAAAGATTTCCTTTCCTTGCTGTTTTCGGCGATCCTAAAAATTTGATACCGAAAATAAAGAGAGTTGAAGATATCAGATAAGTTATTTCTATAGCTATTCTCATTTTTCAACTCACTTCTTTTTAAACATTTTTAACATACGATCGGTAACAAGAAAGCCGCCTACCACATTTATCATTGCAAAGATCACTGCAATCAAACCAAGAATTGTGCTTATTGTAAATTGTTCTAATCCTGCACTAAGTATTGCGCCCACAATTGTAATACCTGATATTGCATTTGAACCGGACATCAGCGGTGTATGCAGTGTTGGCGGAACTTTAGTGATAAGTTCAAATCCTACAAATATTGCAAGTGCAAATACATACACGTGCATTAAAAACATATATTCTTCCATGTTTTACCCTTATTTATTAAACTTTATTTTATAAGATCTTTTATTCTCTGGTTAATTATTATTCCATGAAGAGTAATTAAAGATCCTTTTATAATTTCATCATCAAGATTTATTGTTACTTTACCTTCTTTACCAATATGAAGAATAAGATTTAAAATATTCCTTGCATACATCTCACTTGAGTGTGTCGGAACTAATGAAGGCAGATTTGATTCCCCGATAATTGTTACTCCATATTTCTTAACAGTTTTTCCTTTTTCACTGATTTCACAGTTACCGCCGAATTCTGTTGCCATATCAAGAACAACACTTCCGGCTCTCATATTCTTAACCATTTCTTCCGTTACAAGTATCGGAGCTTTTTTACCGGGCACAAGTGCAGTTGTAATAACAATATCAGCTTCGGTAACGTGCTTAAAGATAGTTTCTTTTTGTTTCTGTAAAAACTCTGCTGAAGCTTCTTTTGCATAACCGCCTGCATCCTGCATATCTTCAGCACCTTCTACTTCTATAAATTTTCCGCCAAGACTTTGCACTTCTTCTTTTACAGCAGTTCGTATATCCGATACTTCAACTACAGCGCCTAGTCTTTTAGCTGTTCCAAGAGCCTGAAGTCCTGCAACTCCTGCACCCATAATTACAACTTTAGCAGGAGAAATTGTTCCGGCTGCTGTCATCATAAGCGGAAAGATTTTTCCAAGCTCATTAGCAGCCATAATAACACTTTTGTAACCGGAAATATTTGCCTGTGAACTTAACACATCCATTTTTTGAGCTAATGTTGTTCTCGGCATCATATCCATAGAAATCAAATCTATTCCCTTTTCAGCACATTTTTTTGCCACATCAGCATAATGAAGAATATAAACGAAGGAAATTAAAATTGTTCCTTTTTTCATTAAATCTAATTCGTGTTTACCTGCGGCAGGATGATCAATCGGACGCTGAACTTTTAAAACAATATCAGCATTGGAATATAAATCAGTAAGATTATCAATAATTTTTGCACCTGCTTTTTCATATTGCTCATTTGCAAATCCAGCATTAAGTCCGGCATCTTTTTCAATCTGAACCTGATATCCTGCTTTAATTAATTTTGGAACAACATCCGGAACGCAGGCTATCCTGTTTTCACCGTGCATTATTTCTTTGGGAACTGAAATTATCACAGAACATCTCCTCTGATAATAGAATAAAAAAAATATTTACTGCAAAACTAAAGATGAATACAGGTTTATCCAATAATTTTTTAAGAAAACTACTCCTGATGTTGCAGATTAAGATTCCTGAAAATCTGATTTATTCTCATATTACTCAGCGATAATCTTTCATAATTTACTCCGGAATCAGATAGCTTGACATTACAAGTATTTTAAGTTACATTTTGCTCAGGTTTTAATATAGTCTTCGCCATTTTTTAATAGAGGTATCAATATGAAAAAGTTAAATTATATTTTGATTCTTCTAGTCTTTTCCTTGTTTTTTTCCCCGGTAATAAATTATGCTCAAATTAAAATTTCAATCCTGAAAAATCCAATATATGCTGATAGCAAAGTAACAGATAAGAACAATATTGAGATGTATTTTAATAATTTAGGAAAAGCTTATTCACCACAAACACAAAGCGGTAGTCATTGGTTAATAAGACAGGATAATAATGAAATAGTTTTTGATCAGTCCCCCTGGATAGTTGGTAAAAAGAATGGGGAAATTGTTGTTTCCGGCGGAATGTGGCTTACTAATTATTCACCGGGTCCAATTATTAACGGACAGGCTGCGATGTTAATTCATCCTGAAGATTCACTAAGATACAGAATTTATAAAATCAATAAGGGTGATGATAATTCAAATCCCGATTATGCAGAATGGCCTGCGGATTTCGGTGCGCCGGTTAACAATCAGGGACAGCCTTTAATTTCTGGTGATCAGGTTCTATGGGCTTGCTTTAATTATTTGGATTCTAATATAACTTATCCCTTTTCTCCTTATATCAAAACTGATCCGCTTGAAGTTGAAATCCATCAAACAGTTTACTTGAGAGAAGGAAATCAATCAGATCTGCAGGATATATTTTCTAATGTAATTTTTCTTGAGTATGAAATTATTTACAAAGGAAGCGAACCGATTGAATCCGCATATTTTGGACTCTGGTCAGATATAGATTTTGAACCAATGTGGAATAATAAACCTGCAGTAGATATTGATTTACAAACCAGTTATTGCTGGTCAAGTGAAGACACAATATATACTGGAGATGCACCTTTTGCAGTAGGCTATAGTTTGCTTTATGGACCTGTTGTAGAAGATCAGGGCAGTACTGCAATCTTTAAGGGCAAAAGTTTGCAGGGTTACAAAAATCTGCCTTTAACTTCATTTCACGGAATAGGTACCGACTATCCGCCCGATACTAGTTTTGGATATATTCATTCACTTGATGATGCCTGGAACTATGCAAGGGGTTTAAATAAAAATGGTAATCCTTATATTGATCCTACAACAAGTCAACAGACTGCATTTCCGCTCTCAGGTGATCCTGTAACTAATACAGGATGGCTTTATCCCTATCCGGGGACCAGCGGTGAAGCAGGTGTTATGTTCTTCTCCGGTCCGTTTACTTTAGCACAAAATGATACTCAATGGACTATGATTGCGTTAGTTCCGGGATTAGGTAATACAAATCTTCATAGTATTTCTAATATGAGAGAAAAAGTTCAGATACTCAGGTCATTATCTTATGATAGTCTTGCCTTTGGAAATACTCCTTATGCAATCACAGATATTGATGAACATAATTTAGCTGAAATTCCTCAGTCATATCAATTGTATCAGAATTATCCTAATCCGTTTAATCCAAATACAAAGATCAGTTGGCAGTCGCCAGTCGGCAGTTGGCAAACGTTAAAAGTTTACGATGTGCTGGGAAATGAAGTTGCAACATTAGTTAATGAATACAAACCAGCCGGGAATTATGAAGTTGAATTCAACGGTCATTCTGATAAAGGTCAGAATCTCTCAAGCGGAGTATATTTCTACACTTTACGAGCTGGTAATTTTATACAAACAAAGAAAATGATAGTAATAAAATAAATTTATAAAAATTTTTATATGAATGCGGAGGGTTATTAAAATGATAAATTTCAAAGATACTTTATTGGTATTCTTTATATTATCATTGAACTCATTTGCACAGACCTGGTGGACCGGAGGAATAACAGAAAACAGCCTGGGACATATTTTTGTTGGAGCAATAAACACCTTTGATTGCACGAACAAAGTTTTGATAAGCACAGATGCAGGAGAAAATTGGGTTTTTTTGGATTACGGATCTGGAGAATGCTTTTATCCTGATTTTCTGGCTGTAGACAGTAAAGATTACGTTTATGTTGCCGGAATTGTATCTGCTTTTCATAGATCTACAAACGGTGGCGTGTCCTGGGAATTTCTTGGATATTGGGATAACAGATCTTTTCACATAACAGATAATGATTATATTTATATGGGTTTAGATGATCAGCCTCCATACTATATTGCGAGATCTACAGACTCAGGTATTACCTGGCAAGACAAGACAGGCAGCATAACAACGGTGATCTATGCATTGACCTCCAAAGGTGCTAAGATTTATGCAGGAGGAAGAGATGGTCATTTTTATATTTCTTCTGATTACGGTGACACCTGGAATGCTACTTCAATGTTTACTCAATATTATATCAACCAAGTATTTGTGAACGATTCAGGACACATTTTTGCTGGTACTTTGGGAGACGGAGTTTATATTTCTAAAGATAATGGTGTAACCTGGCAGAAAACTTTTAATTCTGATGGCTACATAACTTCAATTGTGGAAAGCGATAACGGATACCTCTTTACTGTAATTTATAATTACGGTGTATTCAGGTCATCAGATAACGGAGCTACCTGGATTAATAAAGTGAATGGTTTACCAAGAAAGCCAGGATTTCAGAAGTTATTTATAGCAAGTGATAATTCGATTTATCTAACTACCGACAAAGGATATGGTATATACAAATCAACGGATTATGGTGATAATTGGTTTCACGTAGGAATAATTTCAGATGTAACAGATAATAATTTTGAATTATCTACAGAATATTCACTATATCAGAATTATCCGAATCCTTTTAATCCAAGTACAAAAATAAAATACAGCATACCATCTGCCACTCTTCGACCCCGCATAACGGGACAGGCAGCTCAGAGTGACAATTGGGTTACTTTAAAAGTTTACGATGTGCTGGGAAATGAAGTTGCAACATTAGTTAATGAATACAAACCAGCTGGGAATTATGAAGTTGAATTTAACGGTCATTCTGACAAAGGTCAGGATCTTTCAAGCGGAGTATATTTCTACACTTTACGAGCAGGTAATTTTGTTCAAACGAAAAAGATGATATTACTGAGATAAATATTTATTAAAAAGATTTTTTCAACCGGATAAATAAAGGAGAAATAAAAAAATGATTTTCAAAAAAGAAATTATTCTCTGCTTCTTATTAATTCTCCTGATAAGCAATTCACTTATATTCAGTCAGAATATTGGTTCAATGGCATACATTCAGGTAAACGAAATTCAACTGCCATTTAATAATAAAGGTTTGATTGCAGATGTAAATATTAATCCAATTGGGCCAGGTGGTCAATTTGCCGGAGAAATGTTTTTGTTTTCTTCCGGATTTTGGTTAAGCGGGTACTCTAACGATTCTCTTTGGGCAAACGGAGTTTCATCTTCCTCGTTGATTGAAGATTATCAGCCCGGAACCGTTGGAATGGATCCAAACGATCCAAAAGCCTCAATCTACAAATTGACTTCTTCAGATACTCCTTTCGGTCAGAGCTGGCAGGATTGGATTGATGCTGTTGCCTTGGGTGCAGATTTTTATGATGGTAATGGAGATGGAGTTTACAATCCGGTTGATCTTAACGGTAATAATCAATGGGATCCGAATGAAGATAAACCTGATTTGCTTTTGGATGAAACATACTGGTGCGTCTATAATGATGGTGTTCCGTCAAATTCGAGAAGATGGGTAGGAAATCCTCTTGGCATTGAAATCCGCCAGACAATATTTGCAGAAGCTTCTACAGGTGCAACTGCTAATACAGTATTTGTCCGTTACAGAATTAAAAACACTGGATTAATTTCCGATACTTTAAAGGATGTTTATTTCAGTATGTGGGCTGATGCAGATGTTGGTGATCCATCTGATGATATTACCGGATGTGATACAATCAGGCAAGGAATTTATTTTTATAATAATACTCCCGATCAGGTTTATGGAAACCAGGTGCCGTCATTTATGATGGATATGCTTGCAAGTCCTCCGGTATATATTCCTGGTGTTACTTTTATTGATATTAACGGAAATAATATTTATGAAAATGGAATTGATACTCCTCTGGATACTGCTGTAAACTTTCTTGGACCATTAGGTATCCGGGTTTATCCGGGAGCAAAAAATAATGGACTGAGCTCAGCGATCACTTCATTTAAAAATACACCGGGCTATAGTGATCCTGATAATGAAATTCAGGTTCGTAATTATATGGTCGGTCTTACTGAATCTGGTTTATTGCTTAATCCTTGCACCTTTACTTATGGTGAGGTCAGAGGCGGAGTTGATTGCAGCTTAGTTAATCCGTTATTCTGGTTCTCTGGTGATCCCGTAACTGATGTGGGTTGGATTTGTAATAAAAAGGGAGACTTGCGCGCTGCCGGAACAACCGGACCATTCACTTTAATCAAAGATCAGGAAATAGAAATATTAATAGGTTACGAGATAGCAAACAGTTCAACTCCGCTTGAAGGCATAACGGCAGTGCGTGCTGTTTCAGATGAAGTTCAAAGTTTTTATGAAAACAATTTTGGTTACACGGTTGTTTCAGTCGAAAATGAACCGCAGGTAGCTTCTAGTTTTATGTTAGAACAAAACTATCCTAACCCGTTTAACCCAACTACAAAAATAAAATACAGCATTCCTCAAACGGATAGTCCCCTCCTGGGAGGGGCGAGGGGTGGGTTTGTTACTTTAAAAGTTTACGATATACTAGGAAATGAAATTACAACGCTTGTTAACGAAGAAAAACAGCCCGGCGTTTATGAAGTTGAATTCAATTCCTCAATTGGCAGTCGTCAATTGGCAAATGGAGTTTATTTTTATAGGCTGCAAGCAGGTGATTATATTCAAACGAAGAAGATGATTTATTTAAAATAATTTTGGAGAATAATGTCCGTACAAATAATAGACATAGTAAAATCTGGAAGCAGTAAAATTTTATAAATAAGAGAATCATAACTTAAATGTTTACATTCTTACTTATTATAATTAAAATACAGTTGAGACTTTGAAAAAAGAAACAGAAAACCCACAGAACAGTTTTAAAATAAAAATAATAATAAACTTATATTTTGCTTGGGAGGATTTATGAAAAATATTTTTCTAGGTTTTATTTTTTGCTTGGGTATTCTTCTGATAATGCATTCTGTAACTGTTGCCCAGTGGACACAGACCAATAATGGAATTTCCGGTGGTTCTACTATGGCTTTTGCTATTTCAGGTACGGATATTTTTGTAGGAAATTTAGGTGGTGGTGTTTTCCTTTCAACAGACAATGGCACAAGCTGGACTGAAGTCAATAATGGCTTAACGGACACAGGTATCTTGTCCTTGGTTGTCTCAGGCACAAATATCTTTGCTGGCACTTATAGTGGCGTTTTTCTTTCAACAAACAACGGCACAAGCTGGACACAAGTCAATAACGGTTTAACAGGCACTAATGTCCAGGCTCTTGCTGTTTCAGAGTCAAATATCTTTGCTGGTACCTTTGATGGCGGTGTTTTCCTTTCAACAAACAACGGCACAAGCTGGACACAAGTCAATAACGGTTTAACGAACTTAGCTGTTAATACTCTTATTGTCTCAGGCACAAATATTTTTGCTGGTACTTGGGGTGGTGTTTGCATAACAACAGACAATGGCACAAACTGGACACAAATCAATAACGGCTTAGGTTACCGAAGTGTCTATACTTTTGCTATATCTGGTTCGAGTATTTTTGCTGGTGCTAATGGTGTTTACACAACAACAGACAATGGCACAAACTGGACACAAATCAATAACGGCTTGACGGGCACCAGTGTTATGGCTCTTACTGTCTCGAGCACAAATATTTTTGCTGGTTCTTGGGGTGATGGTGTTTTTCTTTCAACAGATAACGGTACAAGCTGGACGGAGGTCAATAACGGATTGACTGATACTTATATCGGTTCTTTTGGTGTTTTGAGCACTAATATTTTTGTAGGGACTAGAAATAGTGGTGTTTGGAGACGACCATTATCAGAAATGATTACCTCTGCGGAACCAATAAGCGGTATGCCGTCTGATTTTAGTCTTGAACAAAATTATCCTAATCCGTTTAATCCAGGTACAAAAATAAAATACAGCATTCCAACCCCTCCTTCATCCTCCCCTTTATTAAAGGGGAGGAACGAGGTGGGGTTCGTTTCTCTAAAAGTTTACGATGTCCTTGGAAATGAAATAGCAACTTTAGTTAATGAATACAAACCTGCCGGAACTTATGAAGTTGAATTCAATTCCTCAATCGGCAGTCGTCAGTTGGCAAATGGAGTTTATTTTTATAGGCTGCAAGCAGGTGATTATATTCAAACGAAGAAGATGGTACTAATTAAATGAAAGCAATATTAAATATAATATGTTTGTTACTTTTATTACTTTTTTCTCAGATAGAGGGACAAACAACTTATCGTTTTTTTGTTAACAAAATAAATTTGCCTGTTAACAATAAGGGAAACATTGCAAATGTTAATATTCCCGATCCCGATCCAATTATTAATGGTGCCGGAGCTAAATATGATGAAAATGTATTCCTCTTTAACTCCGGTTTTTTTCTATCCGGTAATGCTAACGGAAATTTCTTTTCAACTTGTATAGCAGAAATTTATAATGATTATCTCCCCGGTATTGTTGGAAGTTTACCGGAAGATCCGATTAATTCAATTTATGTTGTAAGTGCTGATGATGAGCCATTCTCTCAATCCTGGCAAAACTGGAAAAACGCAGTGTTACTTGGAGCAGATTTTTACGATGGAAATAATAATGGGATTTATGATCCGATTGATTTGAATAATAATAGCATCTGGGATCTGAATGAAGATATGCCTCCGATTTTGGGTGAACAGATTGCCTGGTGTGTTTATAATGATGGTGTACCTACTGAGCAAAAACAATATAATGCTGCGCCATTTGGAATAGAAATTCAACAAACATTGTTTGCATCTAAACTGCAGGGCTTTGAGAATATTATATTTATCAAATATAAAATAACAAACACCGGACTTGTTACTGATGTAATAGATTCGGTTTACTTTAGTCCCTGGGATGATATGGATATTGGAGATCCACCAGATGATTTAAGTGGTTGCGATACAATATTAAATTCCGTGTTTACATATAATTCGGGGAATGACGATCAATATGGAATCAATCCTCCGGCTGTTTTTACTTCAATTCTCCAGGGACCAGTAAGCTTTACAAATTCACCGGGTGATAAAGCTTATATAAGGAATGGTTTTATGTTGGGACAAAAAGAACTCATAGGATATAAAAATCTTGGTCTTTATTCTTTTGCAGGATACGCAAAAAATTCACCGGGACAAAGTTTTCCTGCCACGCTTGATTATGTAAAAAATTATATAAGCGGTAAAGATGGATTTGGTAATTACTTAAATCCGTGTGATAGTCTTTGGGGAAATGTTTTTGGCAATATTGATTGTAATTCTGTTAATCCGGTTTATTGGTTTTCCGGCGATCCGGTTACTGAAATTGGCTGGATAGATATTAGAAGTTTAGATGATAGAAAATTTTCCAGTACCGGACCTTTTAAACTTGAAAAGGATAAACCGATAGAAATCATTCTTGCTTTAATTGTTGGCAGAGGATCGGATGCGCTAAATTCAATCACAAAAGCAAGGGATAATGTTCTGATTGCAATAAATGAATATGAAAACAACTTTTATAATCTAACCTATAAAATAAATTCAACAATTGATCCGCTTTCAGGTTATAATCTTTTTCAGAACTATCCTAATCCATTTAACTCAGCTACAAAAATAAAATACAGTATTCCTCCAACGGATAATTCTCTCTTGGGAAGGGCAAGCGGTGGGTTTGTTACATTAAAAATTTACGATGTCCTTGGAAATGAAATAGCAACTCTAGTTAACGAAGAAAAACTGCCCGGTGTCTATGAAGTTGAGTTCAACGGTCATTCTGACAAAGGTCAGAATCTTTCAAGTGGAGTATATTTTTATCAATTAAAAACAGGCAATTATATAACCACTAAAAAAATGATCAATCTAAAATAGTTTCAAATGACTATGCTTTAGTTAACAAAATTAATGCTGGATTAGTGCTGCAAGCTTTAAATATGCAGCGAAGTTTCATTGTTGCAGTGTTTAGCCATTTCTCTTTTTCTACCTCATCCATGAAATAAATTCAGGACAAGCTTTAAATCCTTCTCCTTGTAAAGGAAAAGGACTTTAATTTCCCTCTCCTTAGTAAGGAGAGGGATAAAGGGTGAGGTTAGTTGTGCTTAGCCGTTTTTTCTTTTTTTTCATTGTAATACTTTATCATAGTCAGAACCCCTCCTGTGTCCTCCCCTTTGTTAAAGGGGAGGAATTTAAAAGCCCTTCCCTTTACTAAAGGGAAGGGTTGGGATGGGTTTGTTTTCTCATTTTTTATTAACGGTTGTTAATGCTTTTATCGCATTTTCGATTTTCAGAAATGCCATATTTGGATTTGAGAGATATTCATCATTTGTTATTCTTACAAATGTAATTCCGAATGTTTCAAGATATTTTTGTCGTGCAATATCATAATCTTTTTGTTCGGGTAATTCGTGGATATTGCCATCAAGCTCAATTGCTAATTTTAATTCAGGACAGTAAAAATCAATTACAAACTGATCGATGGAGTATTGGCGCAAGAATCTGTAGCCGAGTTGTTTTTTACGCAAATGCTTCCAGACAAGCTTTTCACAAAAGGTCATATTGCTACGAAGCTCTCTGCGTTTTTCTTGTTCTTCTTTTTTATTATAGTGCTTTGTCATCTCAGAACCCCTCCTGTGTCCTCCCCTTTGTTAAAGGGGAGGAATTTAAAAGTCCTTCCCTTTACTAAAGGGAAGGGTTGGGATGGGTTTATTTCCTTCCACAATTTTTATCTTTTTCAGAAATTATAAAGTTCTACAATCATTTTTTATAGCAAAGTTATTAATGACTTAGTAATTGTATCTTCTCAGTAAAGGTTTGCTGCTTGCGCAGAAGTCTTCTTTTTTCTATTTCTGTTTTTTTGTTATAGTGTTTAGTCATTTCTCTTTTTCTACCTCATCCCTGAAATAAATTCAGGGCAAGCTCTAAATCCTTCTCCTTGCAAAGGAGAAGGACTTTAATTTCCCTCTCCTTACCAAGGAGAGGGACAAAGGGTGAGGTTATTTTCCTTCCACGATTTTTATTTCTTCCTCCGTCAATCCATACAAATTATACACAAGCTCATCTATCTGTTTATCGAGGATTTCGCATTTGCGGTTTAGATAGTTTTTGTCGCCTTCGGTGGTGGCTTGCTGTAATTGCTTTTTTGCTGCGAGGATTTGATCAACGACTTCTATTATTGAAACAACTGCTCCCTCGTTATTTAATTCAACTTTAGGAATTGGAAATTTTTTACAATTTTGAATTAAAATTTTTTG
>Ga0116185_1002795_pt1 | contig 15765 bp, 16 predicted proteins | sample AD_JPNNA7_MetaG_FD_89754 | JGI IMG/M metagenome (GOLD analysis project Ga0116185, IMG submission 89754) | Active sludge microbial communities of municipal wastewater-treating anaerobic digesters from Japan - AD_JPNNA7_MetaG | ecosystem: Engineered > Bioreactor > Anaerobic > Digestate | place... | reverse complement strand
TGCATCGGCAGAGGGCAAGGACGACCCTCTTTTCCTCTACAACATGGGGCTTGCCTACCGCGAGACCGGGCTGCTCGATGAGGCGATCGAATCCTTCAGCAAGGTCATTGCCATGGGTGAGAAGCTCTTCGATGCCTATGCCATGCTCGGTATAACCTACCGGGAGAAGGGACTGTTCGAAGAATCCCTGCAATCCCTGAGAGAAGGCTCCTGCCTGGAAGAGGCCTCAAAGGACATGAAGGTCGGCATCTTCTATGAAATAGCCCAGACCTACAAGGCAATGGGCGACAATACCAATGCCCTTGCCGTGTTCAGAGAAATTCAAAAGGAACACAAGAACTTCAAAGACGTAGAGATAGAAATCGTGAGACTGGCTGGCGGAGGACGATATGGCGGTCATTAACTATTCCAAAAAAGAAATCTCAGCAAAGATAGTATACTATGGACCTTCTCTCTGTGGAAAAACCACGAATATCCAGTCCATCTACGCCAGCATAAAGCCGGAACAGAAGGGCAAGCTCGTATCCCTGGCCACCGAGGCCGACCGGACGCTCTTTTTCGATTTTCTCCCCATTGAGATCGAGAACATTCGCGGCTTCAAGACAAGGCTCCACTTCTACACCGTCCCCGGACAGGTGTACTACAACTCGACCCGGAGGGCCGTTCTCACCGGGGTCGACGGCCTGGTGTTCGTAGCCGACTCCCAGCGGGACAAGATGGAGGAGAATGTCGAGAGTCTGGCCAACCTGGAGGAGAACCTCAACTACTACGGCAAGAGCATCAAGACCCTTCCCCTGGTGATGCAGTACAACAAACGCGATCTCCCGGACGTCACCCCGGTCAGCGAGATGGAGCAGATCCTCAATCCCGACAAGTACCCGTACTTCGAGGCGGTCGCTCCCACGGGAGAGGGCGTTCTTCCGACACTGACCAAGATTACGAAAATGGTCCTCAAGCACATCGAGATGGGTACGAGCGGCAAGAGCCAGCAGCGTAAGCTTGAGCCTGCCCCCGAAAGGATATCCATCGAGCAGACGGCGCATCAGAACGTAAGCCCGTCCATCCCGCCCGGTGCAGCCGAGAAGAGCGAGCCTCCTCTCAAAGAGAGAACGGCGGCAAGGCAGCCTGAAATGGACATGACCGGATCGCCTGACTTCATGGGAGGCCGCATCCAGATAGTAGGCACGGAAAATGCTAAAATCATTTCGGTGAATGCGATCAGCATCCCTTTACGCTTGAAGATAGAAGGGGACTCAAGGACGTTCATGATGGATGTGGCAGTAAAGATCGACAGGATAGTGCCTGAGGGATAAGAATGTGTTCGGATCGCTGACGCTTGGAAACTTGATGTCCATCTCTACTCTCGAGGCGCTTTACACATACTGGCCTTTTGCAGCGGCCTTCATCGGCAACAGTTACCTTTTTGTCATCGCAACAACGGTTTTAACCTTTATCCTGATCGGGGTGTGCCTCATTGTCAAATATGCCCCAAACATGCTCAACGACCTGAAGACCACCTCGAACAACGAGATGCCGGGCCTGGCCCTCAAGCTCTGGATCATTCTGCTTCTGGCCTTTCCGGTCTTTTTTGATGCCGGGCCTTTGTGGTTCGTTCTCTGGTGGTTCTTCGTGCTGTGGGGATACCTTACTTCCACGGAAAGGCGCATCGCCTACGTATTTATCTCCCTCGTGCTCATGTCGAGCTGGATCGCCCACGTCGGTGCCGGCTTCCTCACCTATTCGCAGACCAATGTGAACAAAGAGATCTTCTCCATAGATCACAATATGGGATCACCCAAGGACGTGCTTGCCATTTCTGCCTGGATACAGAACAACAAGGCCGATGCAGAGCCCTTGAACACCCGGGCCGTCATGGAAATAGAAAACAAGAACAACCAGGCAGCGGTGAGCCTTCTCTCCAGAAGCCTGAGCCTCGAACCCAACAGCAGCCGCTATTACAATCATCTCGGCATCGCCCTTGCGGGCATCGGGAAGAACAGCGAGGCCATCAAGGCCTTTCAGAATGCCGCCACCATAGATCCGGATAATGTCATCTATCACTATAACTTGAGCAGGATCTATCAGGCCACCTACAACTATTCCCAGGCCGAACGCTCCATCCGGAAAGCGAGCACCATCGATCCGGAAAAGGTCCGGGCCCTCCTCGATGATGAAACCGGAAACAAGGGAAAGAGGTACATCTTCGAGCACGTTCCCGTCTGGGAGCAGCTTGCCCGCCAGATGAAGCCTTCAGAGGATCTCGTAAAAACGGCTGACTCGCTCTGGTATCTCGGCTTCGGGATCTTCGGGAGAAACAGGGCTCTTTACATGGGCCTCGGGGCACTCCTGATCGTCTTCCTCCTGAGGCATATTCCCGAAGAAAAGTTCACCAAGCGATGCAACCGCTGTGGAAATCTCTATTATGCAGGGACGACCTCAAAATTAGGCTATCCCATGTGCCTCCAGTGCCACTGGATAGAAACCAAGCCGAAAAAACAGATGAATTCGTTCCTCACGATCAAGGCCGAAGAAATCAAGGAATACCGGGCCATAAGCTCCTCCTTTGCGTGGAAGCATGATTTCATCCTTCCCGGCCTCGGCTCTTTCATCGTGAACAAGCATGGGAAGGCCCTCCTGAGGCTGACCATCTTCTGTGCCTCGCTCATCCTCATAATCACCGGAGGCCGTTTCCTCTATTCCTTTATTCCATCGGGCATCGAATATACCGAGTTCGTGAGGATCACCGGGATAATACTTTTAGGCCTCCTCTACTGGAGAGTCTACAAATCGCCTCCACTGAAATACGGGGTATAAGCCATGCCACTTCTCGGGACATTAAAAGGCTTCGGGGTAACCGAGATCTTCCAGCTCATATCCCAGCAGATGAAGACAGGGACCCTCATCCTCTCGTCGCCCAATGCAACGATCTCGCTTGCATTCAACAATGGAGCCATCGAGGGGATCAAGTCGGACGCGTGGGAGATAGACCCCCGTGCGGAGCTGCTCATCAAGGGCGGATTCGTCTTTGAAAAGGACTGCAGAAGCGCCTTGGAGAACGGGAAAAAGAAAGCCAATGCCTGGTCCGACATTCTCATCAACCAGGGCAAGCTCAAGAAGATATTCCTCGAAAGGGCATCGAATGTGGTTATCAGGACCATTCTGCTGGAGGTCTTCCAGTGGAAGGAGGGCAACTACCGGTTCGAAGACTGGGAGGTAGACACGGACGGCATGCTCTCCTGCCATGTTCCGACCGAAGGCATCATCCTGGATACGCTGCGCGTCATCGACGAGTGGCCCATGGTCAAGCAGAAGATCCCGCCGGTAGACTACTGTCCGGTCACGATCATGCCGCTCACCGAGGAGATCGTCAAGAAGTACCGTCTCGGCGCCGTCGATATGCACATCTTCGATCTCATCGATGAAAAGAGGACCGTCGAGAGCATCGTCCGCCAGTCCCTCGAGCCGTCCTTCGAGGCATTGAGCTCGATCGTGAGGCTCATCGACTGCGGACTGGTGGAGGTATTTCCCCAGGGAACCCTCGAGGCCCGTGACTCTTCCATCGCGAAGAGGGTCTTCCTGCTGAGGCTGAAAAAGGTATCCGCATTCGCATTGCTGGCGGTTACCATAGCCGCCCTCTTCCTGGCAGGGGACCCGAGATTCCTTAAGCCCGGAGGCCTCGTCCCGGACGAGATCGCCTCCTGCATCAGGAGCCAGAAGGAAACTGCTCTTGGCTTTGCCCGGCAGGGGATATCGCTTTCAACGCTAGGTACAGGTATTGATGTCCGTTCGTCCTCATCTTCACGGGAGTAAAGGCGACATCGACATAGCGCGCCAGCTCCTGTGAAGCCTCATCGATCGTGCACCGCAAGGTGTGGAATACCCTGTTGGAGTGCTTGAGGAGGAGCTTGTACTGTCCCCGTGCATACTTCTTCGTCGCCACCACCTCCATGGAAGGTATCAGAAAGACCGGCTCCGGGTTTCCCTCTCCGAACGGTGCAAGCATATCGAGCTCTTCCATGAGGGTGGGTGTGATGTCGAGGGGAGAGATCTTCAGGTCGATCTCGAAGCTCTTCGTCAGTCCGAGCGGGACCGCGAGCACACTGTCGAGATCCCGTGCGAGGGCCGAGATCCTGTCTTCATTGATATTGAGCCCTATGGCCATCTTGTGCCCGCCGAAATCGTTCAGGTGATCGGAGATCTTCGATACCGCCCCATAGAGGTCCACGCCTGAAACGGATCTCCCCGATCCGATGCCTATGCCGTCCGAGACCGAGATGACGATGGCCGGGCGGGAGAAGATCGCCGAAAGCCTCGAGGCCACGATTCCTATCACCCCCGTATGCCAGTTCGCTCCCTGCACGACAACGACATTTTCAAGCGGGGGAGCGCTCTCCAGCTGACCAAGGGCTTCGCTCAAGACCTGCTGCTCTTCCATCTGCCGGCACCTGTTGAGCTCGTTGAGCTCGCGGGCCAGGGCCAGGGCCTTTGCTTCATCCTCCGTGATGAGCAGATCGAAGGCCTTCCTCGCATCGGAGAGCCTCCCTGCCGCATTGATCCGAGGTCCGAGGATATATCCGATGTCGCGGGTGAAGAGCTCTCTATTGATGCCGGAGACCCTGGCAAGGGCTGCAAGCCCGACCCTTCCGGATGCGTTCAGGATGGTGAGACCTTCTTTCACCAGGATCCGGTTGATGCCAGAAAGCGATACGGCATCCGCAATGGTTGCCATGGCTACGAGGTCCAGCTCTTCCTTGAGATTGGGCAGACAGTCGATGCCCTTGTCCCTCAAGCGCGACCTCAGTGCAACGATGAGATGGAAGACGACCCCTGCGCCGCAGAGGTCCTCTCCGAAAAAGGGACAGTCGGCCTGCTTCGGATTGAGGATGCAGTAGGCATCGGGTGTGACCGCCCCCGGCTCGTGGTGGTCGGTGACGATGACGTCCATGCCGAGAGACCGGGCATGGCCGACCTCTTCGACTGCGGTGATTCCGCAGTCCGCAGTGATCAGGAGGCTCACGCCCTTTCTGTGAAGCTCGTCTATCCCCCGCACATTGAGGCCATAGCCGTCGCCGGCGCGGTCGGGGATGAAAACCGCCGGCGGCTCGCAGCCTACATTGATGAGAAATCTCTGGATCAGGACTGCGCTGCAGACGCCGTCTACATCGTAGTCGGTGAAGAGCCCGATCTTCTCCTTTTTCTCGATGGCAAGCAGAATCCGCCCGCAGGCCTTCTCCATGTTCTTCATCGCGCGGGGATCTCTCAGCTGTCCGAGATTGGGGCACAGGAAATTCAGCACGTCACCCGATGTATCCAGGCCGCGGATCTTCATCAGTGATCTGAAGGCCGGGGTGAACTTCAAGTCCGGCAGCGCGCTCTTGTCTACACGCCCTTTAATGATCCACTCGCGAGGAAGGCAAACCATACGGCCCTTCTTAGCCCCGGAGCCACAATTAGTCAAGCAGCAGCGGCCGGCTGCTCATGAGGTTCCTACGACAGATACTCCTCGAGCAGCTTTTTCGTGCCGGGCATCTCGAACGGCTTCAATTCCATGGTTATCGTCGAGCCGTACCCCCTCTTTTTCAATTCGGAAAGGATGCCGGGATAGTCGATGATGCCCTGGCCGATCGGAAGATGCTGGTCGTCCTTGACGCTCTTTCCCCCATGGTTGTCGTGGACGTGAATATGGAAGATCCTCTCGAAGGCATGGGTGATGAACCCCCAGGAGGTGTTCTCTGCCGAGAGGAGCTGGGCATGGCCGATATCGAGGGTCATGCGGAGCTCGGGTGCGGCATCGAAGGCGGCCAGAAAGCTCTCACAGCGTTCGCTCAGGTTCTCGATGCACAGCACGACCCCCTGACCCTGCGCATAGGATGCCATCTCGCGAAGAAGATCGATCTTTTTGGGAATGAGGCCGGCCTCCGCCCACCTCGTATCCATCCAGAAGTGGATGGTTGCTTTCGGGATATCAAGCTCCCTCGAGAGGTCGACAAGGCTCTTGATCCTGGGCACGAACCTCTCTTTGAGCACTCCGGCATCGAAGGGGTTGTCCTCGTTCGGATAGTGGGCGAGATACGATATCCCGAACTGCTCCTTAATGGACAGGAGCTCGTCGAGATCACGCCGCACCGTCTCCGGGTCGCTTAAGGAGATCTCGGCAAAAGGGTATCCCAGGGCGCACACCTCCCGAATCTGCTCGATGGTATGGGCCCTCCCGCCGATGACTGCGCCTTTTCCGGTCACATTATCCCTCCTCCCTGCCCCTGCATGATCTCCTCTATACATCCTCTCCGGAGAATATCAAGGACCCTTCACTTTTATTCTTTGTATTTTTCACCGGTCATAGCCGGTTCACCGAGATGGCTCCCGATCCGGTAGAGATACACCGGGTCGTTGAAGATCGAATGAGTGCACCTCAACACCTCGGCAGGCCTCCATCCGGGAACAGGGAAATTCGCGCTGATGACGAGCGCGCCCTCCTTGAGCTCTCGGCCGAGCTTCATACCCAGCCTCGGCATGATGTCGGGGAAGAGGTAGCAGAAGGTACAGTCTGCATCACGCAGGTCTTCGGTCCAGAAGCTCCGGTATACCACGCTCGAGCCCAGACGGAACAGAACGATCTTGCATCGGCAGACGAGATAGGCGATCGGGTTGACCTCATAGCCTCTCACTTTCCGCCCGTACCTTTTCTCGACAGCAGCCATGAATCTCCCGTCTCCCGACCCGAGCTCGCGGATGTCCTCGAAACGGGAAAAATCCACCGAATCGATGATCATCTTCACCATGACCTTGGGCGTGGGCACGAACATGGCCCCTCCCGTCTTGTGGTGTACGGCGAATATGACGATCGAAAAGAGGAACAGCGCGAGAAAGATGATCAGCGAAACGATGATGACTCCCCCGAGGATGATTTCCATTCCCTGTCACTCACGTATCGAGAGCGATGTCCGGACCCGCGGCGAAGATCATTCGCCCCTGCCGTCTTTTTGTAAGCTCGACGTGAGCTCCCGTGCCAGAGGACCGTCCGAACGCCACACCCAGCAGGTATCGATGAGGTACTCCCGGGCCAGGCCCTTTGATGCCTGTCTCATGTCCACCGGCCGGCTTGTTCTCGAGCTCCAGAATCCCTGCAGGGCGGCAGGCGCCATAGCGAGGAGCAGGGAATTCAGATGCGTGCAGCCTCTCGGCCCCCCGAGATTGACCTTTACCCAGACGGTGAAGCCGGGGGCAATCGATCTTCCGATCAGGGGACGCAAGGATTCTTTCGTACGATGACACTCGTCCCTCGGCACATGGTTGATGTCGACTTCGACATCCTCGATGAGAAGGCCGGGGCCTTTGATGAAGAGGCGGATCGCGAGGTCATGGATCGGTCCCGGCTCCATCTTACCGCCCGTAGCTACCGAGTAGGTGTCGACGAGTCTCTCATCCTTAAGCGTGCCCTCTACGACGATGGAATCCTCGCCTCTCGAGTGCGTGGTGATGCCGATTGACCGTGAATGAACCGCTTGTGAGCCGCATGACGCCGTACATTCCGTCATCGGGTGCGCTCTCCGGACGGAACGGGTCTTACGACGAGCTCCAGCCCCTTGAGCTCCGCGACCTCCACCTCGTCACCCGGTACGAGGCTTGCGGGTCCCCGGGCGTTCCAGTACTCGCCGTGGCAGAAAACCTTGCCTTTCCCCTCGGGCCCCCAGGAGTACACGACGGCCCTCTCGCCGATGATTCCCTGCGCCCCGCTCACGGACGACGTGCGCTGCACCTTCACGACCAGATAGAGGGTGGCGACGAAGAAGGCCGCGAAAAGCAGGGTAACGGGCAGGATGACGCCGAGCGAGACCCGCATGTAGATATCCTGGTTCCTGAAGAGGAGGATCGAGCCGAGGACCAGGGAAATGAGCCCTCCCACGGTGAGGAGCCCGAAGCTCTGGATCTTTACCTCTGCGATAAAGAGGATCACGGCGAGGATGATGAGCGCGATGCCTGCGTAATTGACCGGCAGGGTCTGGAAGGCGAAGAAGGCCAGGATGAGCGATATCCCGCCTATGACGCCGGGCAGGATCGCACCCGGGCTCGAGAGCTCGAAAAAGATCCCGGCAAGGCCTATGAGCATGAGGATGTAGGCGATGTTGGGATTCGAGATGACGGCAAGCAGGCGGTACCTGAGCCCCATTTCCTCGGTCACGACCTTGGCGCCCTTCGTGCTGAGCATGAAGGTCCTGCCGCTCTTCTTTATCGTGCGGCCGTCGAGCTGCTTGAGGAGGTCGTTCATGTCCGTCGCGACCATGTCGATGACCTTGAGCTTCAAGGCCTCATGAGCAGGGGTCGAGATGCTTTTCTTCACCGCGTCCTGGGCCCACTGCTCGTTCCGGCCGCGCTCGCGGGCAATGCTCCGCACATAGGCCACGGCATCGTTGGTGACCTTCTCCGTCATGGTGCTGCTCTCGCCCTTCTCCCCTCCGGCCCCGCCGCCGATGCCGACAGGATGGGCAGCGCCGATATTGGTGCCCGGCGCCATGGCAGCGATATCGGCAGCCAGGGTGATGATCGCCCCGGCAGAGGCGGCCCTGCCCCCGGGGGGAAATACGTAGACGATCACCGGGATAGGCGCGTTCATCTCCTTCTGGATGATCTCGCGCATGGCCGTATCGAGCCCTCCGGGCGTATCGAGCTGGATGATGACGGCGAGCCTGCTGCTCGCAGCCGCCTTGTCGATGTTTTCAGCAATGAACGAGGCGGTTGCGGGGGAGATGGCGTCCTGAATCTCGAGAACGGTTATCTCCGAAGCCGGGAGCTGTCCCGGGAAAAGGAGCACGATCATCCAGGTGAGGATGCACAGCACCCCTATCTGGGCAACGGAAGGTTCAGGTAATGCATGACCTTTTTTATGTCTTCCCATACTTCCCTCTTTTTGGCTGGGTTATGAAGCAGATAGCTCGGGTGATACGTCGGCATCACCTTGATCCCGTGATAATCGTAAAACGTGCCCCTGAGCTCGCTGATGGGAGTGTCCGTGTTCAGCAGTGTCTGGGCGGCGGTCTTGCCCAGAGCGATGATGACCGCGGGCTCGATGACCTTGATCTGCTCCTCGAGGAAGCCGATGCATTCGCGGATCTCTTCCGGGCTCGGCTCCCTGTTGCCGGGCGGCCTGCACTTTGCGATGTTGGCGATGTATACGTCCTGCCTTTGCAAGCCCATGCCCTTCTCTATGATATCGGTGAGGAGCCTCCCCGCCGGACCGACGAAAGGCCTGCCCGTCTTGTCCTCGACGGCGCCGGGGGCCTCTCCGATGAACATGATCTCGGCATCGCTGCTGCCCTCTCCGAACACGATGTTCCTGCTCGTCTTGCACAGGGAGCAGCAGTCGCATTTCTGGAGACGCTCACGGATCGCTTCCAAGGCATCCTGCTTGGATACGGTTTTCGGCATAGCTTCCTCCTTGGGAGGAAGCATGAGGAATCTCCCGGTCCACAAGGCTTCCTCACGGAGCATTTGAATGATGGTATCATTCACACCCTTTCCCTTATAAAATCGAGTATCTTGTGCGCCAGGACCTCTTTTTCGAGCTGCTCGAAATTGTCCAGGACGCCCTCGGGAGTGAGGATCACGCCGCTGTTGGTATCGGAGCCGAAGCCGCTGCCCTCTTCGCCTACCCTGTTGGCGACGATCATATCGAGGCCTTTGCTGGAGAGCTTGCTTCGCGCCGAGCCGGTGAGGTTCTCGGTTTCGGCTGCAAACCCGACGAAGAACGCATCGCCCTTCATCGGCTTGATCGTGGAGAGGATATCGGGTGTGGGTTTGAGCTCGATCGAAGAGAGCTTGTCCCCCTTCTTGATCTTGGATGCCCGATAGTTTGCCGGTGTATAGTCGGCGACCGCGGCCGCCATGATGAGGATGTCCGCGCCTTTGAGATTTTCCTTGACCGATTCGAGCATCTGCTCTGCGGAGCGCACCATGACGACTTGAGCCCAGGGAGAGTAGTCGATATCGACGGGACCGCTGATGACCTTTACCTGCGCCCCCCTCAGGCACGCGGCCTCGACGATTGCCGCACCCATCTTGCCGGTGGAGCGGTTGGTGATGAAGCGCACCGGATCGATATCCTGGCAGGTAGGCCCGCAGGTGACCACGATCGAGATCCCGGAAAGATCTTTCTGGTAGATGAGCTTCTTTGCCTCGGCCACGATCCTGTCCGGCTCCGGCAGACGCCCTGCGCCTTCCCACCCGCATGCAAGCTCGCCCGAGGCGGGTTCGAGGATGTGAATGCCCCGTTTTTTCAGCGTGTCGATGTTCTGGGTTGTTGCCGGGTGGTTGTACATGTTCACGTTCATCGAAGGGCACAGGAGGACGGGGGCCTGGGTCGCCAGGACGACGCACGAGAGGAGGTCGTCCGCAATCCCCCCTGCCATCTTTGCCATGAAGTTCGCCGTTGCCGGGGCGATGAGAATGAGATCTGCCCGATCGGCCAGGGCGATGTGCTCGACCTCGTGGGCATCGGGCGGCATCTCGGGGAAGAGCTCCCGGTAGACGGCATTGCCGGTCAGGGTCTGGAGGGTGAGCGGGGTGACGAAATGTCCGGCAGACTCGGTCATCACGACGTGGACGTCGATCCCGAGGGCCTTGAGCCCCCGTACGACGGACGGGGCCTTGTAGGCCGCTATGCCCCCGGTGATGCCGTAAACGACTGTCCTACCGGCTAAATCTTCTCCTGAGGCACTTCCCATATTTCCACCCATGTTCCGAGAGGGTTCTCCTGAATGAGAATGGATGCAAATCTCTCGGGCTTCTTGAAAAAGAGCTTTATCGATCCCTGGTACTTATACTGGTTCAGCGTGGTCCACCCCTCGGAGTACATCGAGGTGAGGAAGTACTGGGCGAGGGAATCGGCGTAGACCTTCCCGGAAAGGACCAGCCGCCCTTGCCCGTTGGTTATGTAGCTCTCCTTGGCAATCTTGGTCAGATCGCCCGGGATGAGGATGTCGTTGAAATCGAGATACCGGGGCGCCGACTGGGCAGCCTTCGAAGCAGGAGTACCCGTCAGCTGATCCTTCATCTCAGCGCATCCGGGCAGCACGACCACACCGATCAAGAACGCCACCATGACAACGAGTCCCACGTAGTGCTTCTTCATCATGTAATCCCCCTTACAGGAACGGATTGTATCTGCGCTCGACCCCTATGGTCGTTGCAGGTCCATGTCCAGTGAAAACCTTAACATCATCACCCAAAGGAATCAATTTTGTCTTTATGGAATCGATGAGGGTATTGTAGTCGCCGCCGGGAAGGTCGGTTCTCCCGATAGAGCCTGCGAACAGGGCGTCTCCGGCGAAACAGAATTTGCCGTCCGAAGTAATCAGCGAGATGCCGCCCGGAGAATGGCCCGGGGTCTCGATGACGGTCAGGGAATGAGAACCGAAAGATATCTGGTCGCCCTCGGCGAGAAAGCGGTCCGGCTCCGGCGGGTCGTCGATGCTGACGCCGAAGAGCCTTCCCATCTTCGAGGCTGTCTTCAATACGGGAAGCTCTGCCTGGTGAAGCATGATTGCCGGCGAGAATGCATCCTTGATGTCCTTCAGAGCGCCGATGTGGTCCACATGGGCATGGGTGCACACCGCCGCGGAGACATTCACACCCATCTGTTCCACTTCACGCATGATCTTCCGGCTTTCACCTCCCGGGTCGATGATAATCGCATCCTTCGTGGTTTCGTCGGCTACGATAAAGCAATTGGTCATGAACTCGGTCACCACTACCGTTCTCAGCAGCATATGCTCCCCCTTGCGATCGTAAAACCCCGCCCCGTGAACAACCATAATATTTTCATGAATACAGAATAGTATACCGGAAGGGATTGGTCAACAAACATCCCCGGGCGGGCGCGTGATTCTTTCCTCCCTTTCCGGGAGGGCCTTCGATCGATGAGCATAAAGTTTTCCCTTAAAAAATCCGATGACAGCAAACAGATGGCACATATACTCATTGTCGAAGACGACATCAACTTGGGGCAGATCCTTTTCCAGGAGCTGAAAAGGCATAACCACGATGTCGAGCTCGTAGAAAACGGTGAAGCGGCCTTCGGGCGGATGAACAAGTATATCTACGACCTCATGCTCACCGACCTCAAGCTTCCGGGAATGGACGGGATAGAGCTCCTCAAGAAGGTCAAGGGCCTGAGCCTGAGCACCATCGTGATCGTCATGACCGGGTACGCCTCCGTGGACACCGCCGTGGTGGCCATGAAGAACGGGGCCCAGGATTTCATCCAGAAGCCCTTCGGCCTCCAGGAGATCGTCCAGAAGGTGGACGATGCGCTGGCCATCAAGCGCATGAGGAACGAGATCGACTACCTCCGGCACACCCAGGAGGATATCATCTATCATACCGGCGACATCATGGGAGACAGCCCTTCCATGAAAAAGGTACTCAAGATGGTGGAGAAGGTGGCAAAGGCCGATTCCACCGTTCTCATCACCGGCGAGACAGGCGTCGGCAAAGGCCTGATTGCCGGGGCCATCCATCACAATTCCCATCGGAGCGACAACAACTTCGTCCAGGTGAACTGCGCGGCCCTGCCCCAGAATATCCTCGAGAGCGAGCTCTTCGGCCATGAGAAAGGCGCGTTCACCGGTGCGGTGAAAACGAGAACCGGGAGATTCGAGCAGGCCAATATGGGAACCATCTTCCTCGATGAAATCGGGGACATGGACCCTTCGCTCCAGGCAAAGGTCCTGCGGGTGCTCGAAGAGCGCGAATTCGAGCGGCTGGGCGGCGAGCGTACCATCAAGGTCGATGTGCGGGTCATTGCAGCTACGAACCAGGATATCCGCAGTCTGGTCCTTGCGGGCAGGTTCCGCGAAGACCTCTACTACCGCATCAATGTCGTGAACATCGACATACCCCCCATCCGGCATCGCAAGGAAGACATCGAGCCCCTGGTCCGGTACTTCATGAAAAAATACTCCAAAGAGTTCAAGAAACCGGACATCGAGATCGATGAGGCCGCCCTTTCAACCCTCATATCCTATGACTGGCCGGGAAATGTCCGGGAGATACGCAACTCCATCGAGCGTGCGATCCTGCTCGCCGAAGGGAATGTCATCCATCAGCACGATATAACGATCCAGGACGAAATGACGAAGGATAAGGAGCCGGCGGAGGAAACCGTCAGGCTCTCCTCTCTGGCCGTGAACGAGAAGGAAAGCATCCTCGATGCCCTGAGAAAGAACGACTGGATCCAGAAGAATGCCGCCGATTCTTTAGGGATCAGCAAACGCGTGATCCACTACAAGATCAAAAAATACGGAATCACCCACCCGCGGTGGATCAAAAACCGATAACGTCAAGGAACAGGGAGGTCACATCCGGATCCAGCGACTTCCCCGCCATCGAGCACAGCTCCCGCAGGGCCTGATCCTGATTCAGCTGGAAGCGGTAGATCCTGGGCGTCGTAATGGCATTGAAGGTATCGACCACCCGCAGCGCCCGCGCACCGAGCGGTATGTCATCGCCTTTGAGGCCCCTGGGGTATCCGCTGCCGTCCATGTTCTCGTGGTGGTACATGAGAATGTCGTCGTCGAGGTTGAGGACCGCGAGATCCTTAAGCAGCTTCGAGCTGACAAAGGTGTGGGAATTGATCTTCTTCTTGTCGAAGGGAGTTATCTCCCCCTTGGTGAAGATGGATGCCGGGATTCCCAGGTAGCCGATATTTGCGGCCAGGGCAGAGTTGGCCCATTGAGCTGCCTGCGCCTCGCCCATCCCCATCTCCTTTGCCAGGGTGAACATCTGATCGGCGACCTTGATGGAGTAGCCCATGGGGTAGCCTGCCCTGAGGTCGCTCAAGATGGATGCCGTGGTGATGATCCCGAGATACCAGTTGCGGATATCCGGGTCGAGGCCCAGAGCAACCGCCCAGGCAGGGGTGATATAGGTGACGACCCATTCGTAGACGTCTTCCGGCAGCCCGTGATGAACGAGGTATCCCAGGTCGTTCCCCTGCCAGCTCACGAGAGAGCCGGGAGGCTCGTAGCGTACGGAGATCTCATCTGCCTGGCACTGCACCCGCAAAAGATCGAGCAGTTCGTTGAGCATCCCGATGTGCGGTCCGGAATTGAGGACTCTCTTCATCCTCAGCTCAAGGGAAAGGTTGGTCTGCTTCATGGCCCCTGTCTGGGAGTACCGCGCCATGTGGATGCCCTTCTTCTTTGCGTGGGACAGGGCCTGATGGGCGATATTGATGAGGCCCTTTGCGTCCTGGGCCTCGTCGGGCATCGTGGCTATGCCCATGGTCATGTTGTTCGCGAGGTCTGCTCCGAGGTTGAGCGTTGCATTGTGGAGGGCCGTGATCGAATCCTGGGAGGAGCATCCCGGAAGGATTACGAAGAAGCTCAGCTCTTCGTACCGGATGACCTTGTCGTAGCGCCTCAGGCCGTCCTGTATTCTCTTGGCGAGGGTTTTCAAGGTCCTCACGCCTTCGGAAATATGCTGGTAGAGCCCGAACTTGTCCCGGTCTTCGATCTCGAGAATCGCGATGCTCAAAGGAAAAGACAGCCGCTTCGAGAGCTCTTCATACTGGTGGAGGATGTCGAGGATCACGTGCCTTTGAGGGATGTCCGTACGGATGTCGAGGGCTTCGTCATAATCCGCTTCCCGGGAGATCACCTGCTGAATGATATTCTCTGAGCCCAGGAGCAGGTGCTTTATGAGGACGAGGTCATTGACGTCAAAGCTCGGACCGCTCTTGCGGTAGAGCTCGAGACAACCGATGATCTTCGTGTCCTTGTAGATGGGCAGCGCTATCATCGACTGAATTCAACCGGCAGCTCATGGGTGTTGATGCCGGTCTCGCTAATATCCTTGATCAGGATCGGCTTTGCCGAATCCCTGATGGCGTTCGTAAAGATGTTTCCCTTCTCTATCCTGTCGGGGATCTCTCCGTGCATTCCCCTGCAGAACCATGCATTCTGCGGAGCCCAGACGTAGACGAGAGCGGTGTCGAAGCAGGTGATGTGTTCCACGAAATTAAGGAAGAGATCGGAGATCTTTTCCACGCGGACATTCAAGCCCGTGAGCAGGGACACCTGGAAGAGGAGCGGTATTACCGGAGCGTTCTGTTTTACGAAGTCGGGAGTGAGCTCCAGCGTCTGGTCAATAACAAAATTTTCCAATTTATCATTACACATGATGCCCCGAGAGCACCTCCATATCGTCGAGTTGTCAACAGCTGCGGTTCATTCAATCCCTAATAGCATTTTATTCCAGTGGGCCTCGAACTCCCTGCACGCCCGCTTCAGACTGGAGATTCCCCTCACCCCAAGCCTTTCGAGCTGCTCAAGAATTTCTCTTCGAGTGAGCCTCATTTTTTCCTCAAAATATTTTTCTTTCGAGGGTGCAAACATGATGCCACGGGATGCCATTGAGAAATCCCATAAAATGCAATGATATTACATCAAGTTATAAATTATATAACATTCGTTCTTTTTGAATATACCAGAAAAAAAGAAATTTTGTTACTTTTTATAAGAAAGAAATTTCATACTGATCCGGGAGCCCTTTGCGTACAGATCGGGAATCCCCTCATAAAGGCGGGTATTGCTTTTTAAGATCATCTGCCGAAATTGCGCATCCCCATGATCCACAGCAGGGCGAAGTATACGGCGGCCCCCAGCCCGATTGAGGAAGCGAGCAGGGAAAGGCTCATGAGGTTCAGGCCCTCGGTCCAGAACTCCATACGCACGAACCAGAACAGGCCTGCTCCCATGGCCGCAACGG